>Ga0157370_10007200_pt1 | contig 12141 bp, 11 predicted proteins | sample C35metaG_FD_113463 | JGI IMG/M metagenome (GOLD analysis project Ga0157370, IMG submission 113463) | Corn rhizosphere microbial communities from Kellogg Biological Station, Michigan, USA - C3-5 metaG | ecosystem: Host-associated > Plants > Roots > Rhizosphere > Soil | place: USA: Michigan...
ATTTCTTCTTCCTTTTTGAGGTATCGTTTGCAAACGCGATACAATTTTGGAGCCATGTGCTCATAAACCTGACGCTGCGCATCGCGGTTCATTTTTTTGCAGTTAGAAATTTGAGTTTCGTTTATCACAATTTTGGTCTTTAATTATAAAGAGAGCGAAAAAGATAAAAAGGTTGGGACAGAGATGAAAAAAAACTGGAAATAATTATTTTGGCATAATTATTTCCAGTTTATAATTAAATTTTTCTGGTTTTACTTAAAGAAATTCCAAAGTTCTTTATCATATCTTCCGTAGTAGTTTGATTTGTCTATACCAAAAACTATAATACTCATAGAATTGTTATGTTCGGTTATAAATTCGTGTATTTGTTTGGCTTCAATTGTTGATTCAACTACCCAGCCCCCAAAGACTTTAAATGCTCTGCCTAAAGATTTAATCTTATTTTCTATAATCAAATCTTCCTTGAAATATTGTATGAAATATAACTTTTTCATTTTTAATTGCTTATAGTATATTTGTATTCAGTTTCAAAATCTGAAAGTCTACCTTTCCATTTTCCTTGCCATTCTATATTTACGTCAAATAACATATGTTTATGATTTTGAGCATGAATAACAAATGTTGCAGTCCAAACGCCAGGTTTTGTTTTCTTGTTACATTCTTTAAAATTTCCAATTATTAATTCTGCGTCTTGTTGTATTTCAGTTTTACCTTCAGGGGTAGATGTTTTTTTTGGAGCAAATATTTCCACTATGTTTATTAATTTTTCGCTGTTGGGTAATATATTAATTTTTTCTTGATTATTGTTCCATTTTAATGATTCACCGGAGGGTTCAAATTGATTTACAATAGTATAATTATGTTCTTTGAAAACTAATTTTTCTAGGCTAATTGCCACTTCTGTAGCAGCGGTGTTGCCGACGTTTTTTATTAAGAGTCTCGAGCAATACATGGTAGCTTCAATAATTTCATTTTTATTACCCATCATCTTCTCGGTAATAATTTCAAAATTAGGTTTTTGTTGCGGTTTAGCAATTACTAAGTTTGGTTTACTAAAGGTAGCTAATATTTTTTCCTTAAACAAAGCTACCGAAACGGCACAAAATGTTAAGAATGCAGCTACTATAGATATTATTATTTTAACATATTCTGCCCTGCTAATAGGAGTTTGATCAAGTTCAAAACTCATAAATTTAAAGGGATTAAGAATTCCAATAAAAAAAGCTAGTATTACAATAACAATGACTAATAGATTCTTTTTCATTAAAGTTTATTTTGCATGTTACAATAATATTAAAATAATAGTTAAAATCCTATTTATTTGTAAATGTAAGTATTTGTCTTTGGATTATTTTAAATTTAATATTAACTTAAAATTCGTGTTTCTAACAATTCCGTATCATTATTTCGCAATTTGAAATTTTGGATTCCCAACCTGCCATAATGCGAAAGAAAACATATCAGCACTGTCATTATAAGTTACATCTAAATCATTAGAAAAATGTCCGTTTGCATAATTTACATGTAATAATATAGGATTGTCTGAGCCATTATAATTTTGTAAAATCGCAGCAAACTTTGCTGGTTCCCACGAAGCGACTCTTCCGTCGTTCATTCCGGTATGGACTAATACGGCAGGATATTTTTCTCCCTTTTTAACTTTAGTCTGCGAATCCATTTCCAGAATATTTTTAAAATCTTCTTCGTTTTTTAAAGTACCCACTTCCGGTATCTGGTTTGGACCATTTGGAGTGGTTTCCATTCGTATCGTATTGGTACAGCCTACTTCTATAATAGCGGCTTTAAAAAGATCAGGACGTTCTGTTATAGATCTTCCAATTAATACCCCGCCCATGCTGGCGCCATTTCCAATAAGTTTATCTGCAGCTGTATATTTTTCTTTTATCAAATATTCAGCGCAGGCAATAAAATCTTTCCATGTATTGGGTTTATTGGCTTTTTGGCCTCCTTTATGCCATGCAGCGCCTTTCTCGCCGCCACCTCTTACGTGTGCAATTGCAATTACTGTATTTTGCTCTAATAATGCCATTAAACCTTCGCCAATAAAATAGGGCGTACTGCTTATTCCATACGCGCCGTAACCGCTAATATAGCAAGGCGTAGAACCATCCATTTTCATATTTTTAGGATAAATAATTGATAACGGAACCATTACGCCGTCATGACTTGGTACTTCAACTTCTTTTACCGTAAATTGTTTTGAAAAGTCAGGATAAGCGCCGCTTGAAATAAATTGTTCGGATTTTTTTAACTGACCTGTTGCTCCGTTATAATCGTAACCTGTAGAAGGTGTGATCCAGCCGTTGTTAAAAAACCTCATATTGTCGTTTTCATTTTCATTTAAAGCAAAACCTCCATTTGATCCTTCCGGCAGAGGAACCTTTTTGCTGTCTAATGTTTTAGGATTGATTTGATATTTGTCCTGAATAATTCCGTTACTTAAACTATAATAGATGAAGTTTTTCGTTTTTTGCATTCTGCGTAAAACTTTATCGCTTTCGGGAATTATAATTTTAGCTTTTTCGATATTTAAATCTTTTAGATCAGTTAATCCTAATTTAAAATTGGGAGCATTTTTATGCGAAAGGAAGAAAAGTTTGTCTCCCATTATTTCATAACTGTTTATTTCGTCTTCGAATTTAATAAGCGGTTTCCAATTTATTTTTGGATTGTTAAGTTCTGAGTACGGAGCATAAAAAGCCAATATTTCGTTTTTGGTAGATCCCATCTGTAAAATTACGTATGAATAATTGTCCGAAAAGAAAATATGCGGAAACTGTTCAGGCAGTAGATTTAAGTTTGGATTATTTTCTTTTGAAGCCAGAATTTTGTCTGTTTCGGGATTAGTGCCAATAATGTGAAGCAAAGATTTCATGTTTTTTAAGAAATCATCACTAGAACTATCGCTGCTTTTCATTTTGGTATACGTAATGGCTTTACTGTCGGCTGTAAACTCAAAATTGAATCCACCCCAGACAGGAGTAAGTTTATCCGAAAGAAATGTTTTTGATTTGAGATCCATAATTCGGAGATCAGCAACTTCAGAACCATCTTGCGATAAGGTGAGAGCCAGTTTTTTCTGGTCCGGACTTATTGTAAAATTACTAATGGTCGAACCTTTTTTGTATGTATTAGGATCGAGTAATAAAACTTCAGTTCCGTTGATGCCTTTACGGAAGTACAACTTTTCAACGCTTTCTTCTTTTTTGTTTTTAGTGTAATAATAATTTTCTCCAAATTGTTTTACAATCGAGTAAGTATCTCCTCCTAAAGCCTGAATTTCTTTCATTCGATTAAAAAGAGCATCACGTCCGGAGATCTTTTTAATAACCGTATTGGTATAATTATACTGATCTTTAAACCAGTTTTGAACTTCAGGACTCTTCATGTCTTCCAGCCATCTATACGAATCGGTGATTTTTGTTCCAAAATAATCGTCGACTACCGGATGTTCTGGGGTTGCAGGATATTTATATTGGGCTTGTATTGTTTGGCTTGTAATAAAAACTAAAAGAGCGAAAGCGGTTTTTTTGATCATTATTTTGTGGTTTATAATTGATATTCATGTAATAGTGTAAAAACAAAGACTGCCTTGACAGAAAACTGTTACATTATTTTACAGGAATTATCAATTTAAAAATCTTTGTTTCTAACAATTCCGTATCATTATCCTCACAAAGTAAAAACTCAATTTTGTTGTTTTCTTTTTTATAGAAAGTCAAACCTTCAAATTTATTGGTTGACGTTATTTTTTGAGTAAAATCGATTTTCATGGTTTTAAGATCGATTCGGCCAATGAAACTTCCCAGGATTTCGCCGTCGTCGTAAGTCGATTTTGTGTCTTCGGCGGTTGAAAGGAAATAAATTTTGTCTTCGACTAAAATAGCATCGGTAAAACTGGAACGAACGCCTTTTATTTTTGGAAGTTTATAATTAGTGGCAACCAAAGCAAATTCATCACCCAGACTTTTGGCGTGAATGGTAAAAATGGTGTTTTTGTTTGAAATTCCGTTGCCGCGATTGAATAAATACCAGTTTTCGCCGTCAAAAACTGCTCCTTCCAGGTTGAAATCTTCTGGTTTTATAGAACCGAAATTCTGCATTACGGCATATAAATCGACCAGATTGTTTTTTTGTAAAACCTTTTTGTTTTTAATATCAAACTCAATCATTTTGTTTCGGTTTTCGGTAGAGCCGGAACCAAAAACATACAACGTGTCATTATGATGGGTTAAAGATTCAAAATCAGGTTTTAAATTTTTAGGGATGTTTTGCGTTGGGTTATCGATTAAAGCGTGCTGATTCAATTGCTTATTCTGCATATTGTATTCGTATAAGAATCCGCTGTTGTCGCCAATAATATAAAGTGCATCATTGTTATAAAATAATCCTGATGCCGAACCGATTCCGATGATTTGAAATAATATTTCTAATGTGAATTTTTCCATGAAAGTTGTTTTGAAAATAGGTGTTTAGCCCTGATAGAAATGGAAATACTTTGAAAAGAAATTGCATTTTTTCCTGACAGAACAAAGCGACCAGAGGAAGCTCTTGTTATGGCTTTGGAAAAAAGCAGTTTATTGAAAAGTATTGCAATGAATAGCAGGAATATGCTTCGTAAAATTACTATATTTATAATACAAAATTTGAAAATATGAAATCAATAGATCCAAAAGATTTTAAAGTTACAGATAAAATTAAATTAAGTAAAATTCCAACTCTGCTTGATATTGATGCCAGTGATGATGAAAAAGAAGAAAAGCTGGATAAAGTTCAGGCGAAATTGAGTGATTTTCAGGATGTGATGTATGCACACAATAAATACGGGGTTCTGATTTGTCTTCAGGGCATGGATACTTCGGGAAAAGATAGTTTGATTAGAGAAGTTTTTAAAGAGTTTAATCCGCGTGGGGTTGTGGTGCATAGTTTTAAAACGCCAAATTCGTCAGAACTGGAACATGATTATTTATGGCGTCATTATATTGCTTTGCCGGAAAAGGGAAAGTTTGCGATTTTTAACAGAACACATTATGAAAATGTTTTGGTTACGCGCGTGCATCCGGAATTTATTCTGGCAGAGAATTTACCGGGAATCAATTCAGTTGACGATATTACACCGAAGTTTTGGAAAAAGAGAATCGAGCAGATCAATAATTTTGAAAGTCATATTGCCGAAAACGGAACTATTGTCATGAAGTTTTTTCTGCATTTGAGTAAAGAAGAACAACGCCAGCGTTTGTTGCGCCGACTTGAGGAAGGAAAACACAATTGGAAATTTTCTCCAGGCGATTTAAAAGAACGTGAGCACTGGGATGAATATCAGGAATATTATGAAGATGCCATAAATAAAACATCAACAGATCATGCGCCGTGGTATATTATTCCGGCTGATGATAAAGATATGGCGCGTTATATTGTGGCTAAAATTATTTGGGAAGAAATGAAAAAGTATACGGATATTCAAGAACCGGAGCTGGACGATAAAATAAAAGCCAATTTTGAGCTTTATAAAGAACAGCCAAAAAAAGAGTCTTAATAACTGTCGTCTGGACACAAATATTTTGAACACGGATTTCACCAATTTTCACCAATTTTAATGGGTTAATCTTCTCTGCGAAATTAATTTCACAAACAAATTAGTGACAATTAGTGCAATTCGTGTTATTTTTTGTACTTGTGTCCACATGGTAGGTCTAAATAGGCTTTTTTTTTGCTTTCAAATTTCAGTTGAATTCAAAACAGAAAATCGTAAAGAGTCCGTTGGTCAAAACAATATTGTAGTTCATCAAACTAATTTTAATAGCGTTTGAGGTTTGTGCTCCTTTGCATCAAATTAATAAAACTATTATCATGAACATGTACAAATTATTATTGTTGACGACTGTTTTCGTACTCGGATTAATTTCTTCTAAAATCTATGCCCAATCTGCTTTTCCAGTTCATATTGGAATAAAAGGCGGTTCTAATTATTCTGAACTGCCAGTTTCAAAAGGGTTTAATTCAGAATATGCAGCAGGATATTTCGGAGGCGTTATGGCTAGATTTGATTATAAGAGATTTTATATTCAAAATGAAATCCTGTATAGTGAGAAATCTTCTAAAATTGAAAAAACAACTCTGATGGATTCTAAAAATGCCAAATGGAGAAGTATCGAAATTCCATTGGTTATTGGTTACAAAGTGGTTGATCTTGCTGCTTTAAATGTTAGAGTTTTTGGAGGCGGGGTTTATTCGTATGTCTTAGATGAAAATTTTTCGTCATTAAATCAGTTAAAAACGGCCTATACCAAATTTGATAAATCTAATATCGGATATCAGGTTGGGGCAGGAGTTGAGTTTTGGAAATTTACACTCGATTTTACCTATCAGGGCGGATTGAATAATGTGAGCAAGAGTTTTAGTTCTAAACCAAATTCGTTTAACGTGGGCGTGGGATATTTTTTCTTATAACGTCACTTTTTATTACACAACCCTATACACAGCAAAGAATCTTTTTGGTTCTTTGCTGTTTGTTTAGAAAATATAGGGTTAATTTTGAATATAAATTTTCTTATAAATTATTAAGATGGTTGCAAATTATAAAAATAGGCACTGGATATTTTTAGTCTTTTTTTGGAGCTTATTAGGTATGACAATCTGGGCACAGATGATCGAAGATTACGATTTTTTAACGGCTACAATTCAGGCAGTTTTAGTTTTGTTTTGTTCTGCCGTTTTGGCTCATATTTTAAGTGATGTTATACTGCCTAAAGCACTAAAACAAAATAAAATGAATTGGTTTGCGGTACAAAGCGTTATTGTTGTACTGCTTTTGGCATTTTGTCTGTCATTGATTTATATTGTTTTTTCAGATTCGGTTTTGAGAAGAAAAGCCTATCCCGAAGCAGAAGATGTAGATTCGCTGCATTTTTTATGGGCAAGATTTTATGGCAACATTCCATCGGCTATTTTAATTTGCGGTACTGCCTGCGGACTTCGGTTTTATCAGGAACATAATGTCATCGAAAGAAATCATGCACAATTGCAGCAGGTTCATCTCGAAGCTCAAATCAAGATTTTGCAGGATCAGATTAATCCGCATTTGATGTTTAATATTCTGAATCATATTCATATTCTAATGCAGAGTAATGTACAATTGGCGTCGGTTTTGTTGGTTCAGTTTTCGGATATTTTGCGTTATCAATTGTATGAATGCAATAAGGAATATGTGCCGTTGCATCTTGAGATTAAATATCTAAAGGATTTAATTGCTGTTGAAGAAACCCGCTGGGGAAATGAACTGGAAGTAAAAAGTAAATGGAATATTGAGGATGGACAGCTTCAAATCGTGCCGCTGCTTCTGGTTCCTTTAATAGAAAATGCTTTTAAACACGTGTCCCGACTTCCAAACGAAAAAGGATATGTGCATTTATTGTGCGAACAGTTAAATCATCAATTGAATTTTAAAATCGAAAACTCGTATACAGAACAATATAAAATTCCGTCTAAAAGCCAAGGCTTAGGATTAGAAAACGTAAAGAAAAGGCTGGCGATTCAGTATCCGGAAAAACATCAATTCAATATCAATAAAACCGATTCTGATTTTACGGTTACAGTGGTTTTAGATTTAAAATGATTTTTTTGCCACAAATTGTACGAATTAGCACGAATTTTTAATTTGCTAGAATTTAGCATAACGCTTTGTGTTCTTTGCATCCTTTGTAAAAACTAAAACTTTCCGAACTTTGCGTAAACCGTTGCGCTCTTTGCGGTTAAATTTTTTAGCCACTCCCGATAGCTATCGGGATACACAGATTAAAGGATTAAAAAAAATCTGCCAAATCTGCCATCCCGATAGCTATCGGGAGCGTGAAACAAAAAAACACAAAACCTGAAACAAAAACAATATTATGAACATGAAATGCCTCGTTATAGACGATGAACCTATCGCAAGAAACGGAATCGTAGACTTTATTTCTAAAATTGATTTTCTGGAAGCTGCGGGAACTTGTGCCTCGGCATTAGAAGCCACTTCGTACCTTCAGGAAAAGCAAATCGATTTGATGTTCTTGGATATCAATATGCCATATCTAACCGGATTAGAATTTCTGGAATCATTAGAAAAACCGCCTTTGGTGATCTTTACAACCGCCTATTCAGAACATGCTTTAGACGGATATCGTCTTCAGGTTGTAGATTATTTATTAAAACCTATTACGTTTCAACGTTTTTATCAGGCATCTTTAAAAGCAAGACAATGGCATCAAATGATTCATTCTCCAAAACAAAATCAATTAGATCCGTTTTTGTATGTACGTCAGGAAGAAGGATTTCAGAAAATTTCCTGGGTAGATATTTTATACATCGAAGGAATGCAGAATTATGCTAAACTTCATTTTAAAGAAAAAGTTATTGTAATTCATCAAACCATGATTTCTTTAGAAGAAACACTTCCGGCGGAGATTTTCTTTAGAATTCATAAATCCTTTTTGGTAAACATCACTCATATCGATTCAGTTTCCGGTGGACGATTATTTATAAAAGGACAAGAACTACCCATTTCAAGAACACGCCGTGAGGCATTATTGAAAGAGGTAGTTTATAAAAACTTATTAAGCAGATAGCTCTAGAATTTCCATTTTAGAGCTATTGCTCCATAAAATGTCGTTGTAAATTTAGGGTCGGCCATATCTTTTTCTTTAAAAATATCTTTAATTTTTCTATTGGTAGTAGAAAAATTACGAACCAGCGTAGTTCCTGCAGTAGGTTCCAGAGTCCAATGTTCACCAAACTTAAGCTGAGGTCGTAAACCGGCAATAATTTGCTGATATCCTAACAGTGAAGATTTATTTCCAATTTTAGTTTCGGCTGTCATACCGCTTAATTCTACAACTGCTTTTAAATCAAAATTATCAGACATTCTGTACCCTACCTCTGCACCTTCTGGAAAAGTAATTTTAAAATGTAAAGCCCCTCTGGATTCCCAATTAAAATAAATGCCGGGTAATACCATTGGCACACCAAAACTATTGGTTAAGACCGGTCCTACACCCAAGGCCAGATTAGGATTAAATTGTTTGATAAAAAGTACACCTCCTTGTATCAGGACATCATCTGTAGTGATTTCGACCATGTCTGTATAAATTCCAACAGAAGCCATTATCAATAAAGACCAGGACGGAGAAATAGAGCGTAAGTGTTTGATACCAACTTGTGCGTTTAATAATTCATTTGGAAATCCACCTTGAAATTCTACGGGAAGATCTTGGATATTGTAGTTTCGGTTTTCCATTCTGGCGTAACTTCCGTTTACAAAAACTGACCAAAGTCTGGGATGATTGTATTGGTCTGTTTCTAAAGAAAGCGGCACCTCAAAAGCAATCTGAGCCCTTTTAAAATTGCTTTCGGCATTTGTTTTGGTGCTGTCCATTGGTCGAACGTATTTAGAAAAAGGAACATAATCGACTTTAAACTCACCTGAAATTCCCGATTGTGATTGTGCAGCAACAGTAACCAATAAAAAAAGGAAAAGCTGCGATAGATAAAAAACTGTTTTGTTCATGATTTCATTAATTTTTCTGCGAATTACCGCGATCTAAATCAATCCTAAAAAATCATTTGACTAATGGCAGTTTTGTTTTGACCAATGGTATAAAATACAAAACCCGGAAGATTATGAAAACTTCCGGGTTTGTTACCAAAAACAAAAAAATAAAATAAACCTTTTCTTTTTATAATTTAAAACCATACGCTAAACGAAGCGCCACTTGATTGGTGTTAAATTTGTTGTAGTCCTCATAACGGACACTAATGTCAATGTATTTATTTGCGTACCCAATTCCAGGCGCCCATAAAAAAGTAGTGTCGTCATAACCGTTTGTTACAGCAAAACCGGCACCCACTTCACCCAAAACATAAAATTGATCTTCCCAGATAAAGGCTTTAAAACCTGCTTTTGCCGGAATAAATCCAAGATCTTTTACTTCAACTCCGTTTTGGTCTTTCATAAACAAGTTTGTAAAACCCGTAGTTAACGTCAACGATGTTCTTTTAGACAAGTCATATTGTAAACGAACATCTCCACCAAGCGACCATCTGTAATCATTGTCAGTTGGTATTCCACCATTCACACCAAAGCCTAATCTAAAGCCCTGATCGTAATTTGTTGCTTCACTCTCTTGAGCAAAAGTTGTGTTGGAGTATAAAAAAGCGAAAGCAGCTAGGCATATAAACTGTAATTTTCTCATGGCAAATATTTGAATTATTAATAATGTAAAAGTAAAATACAGGCCTTTTGAGGTTGTTATATAATTTTTAGAAATCGTTATATAATATTACGATTAGCTGATTTTACTCTTAAAATTGGCTTATCTTTTTATTAATAGGATAGAATTCCCAGCTTCTGATTATCTTTGCCGACTAAATAAGAATAAAAGTGAATTTAAAGCAGTACACCAAAGAATTTTCATATAATTTAAAACTGGCATATCCCGTAATTTTAGGAATGGTCGGCCATACTTTAATTGGTATAGTCGATAATATAATGGTAGGTAAATTAGGTAGTACAGAACTGGCTGCGGTTTCACTAGGAAACAGTATGATTTTTATTGCCATGTCGCTGGGAATTGGTTTCTCGACGGCAATAACACCTATTGTGGCCGAAGGTGATGCGGAGAAAAATGACAACAAAATACGTTCTGCATTTCATCATGGATTGTTTTTATGCACCATTTTGGGTTTAATGCTTTTTGGTGTAATTGTTTTGGCAAAGCCAATAATGGAAATGTTAGACCAGCCGGCAGATGTTATTGCACTGGCAAAACCGTATCTGGATTGGGTAGCCTTTTCTTTGATTCCTTTAATTATGTATCAGGGATACAAACAATTTGCTGACGGAATGTCGTTAACAAAGTATTCTATGTATGCCATGGTTATGGCCAATGTACTTCACGTTGGGATTAACTATGTTTTAATTTACGGAATTTGGATTTTTCCAAAAATGGGAATTATCGGTGCAGCACTTGGTACCGTAATTTCGAGAATATTTTTGGTTATGTTCATGCATATAATGCTTTCTCGTAGAGAAGATTTAAAACGCTTTTTTAAAGGTTTTAGTTTTGATGAAATTAAAAAAGCAACGATAAAAAAAATAATAAGCATAGGTTTTCCATCGGCCATGCAAATGCTTTTTGAAGTGGTATTATTTACAGCTTCGATCTGGCTTTGCGGTAATATAGGTAAAACCAGTCAGGCGGCGAATCAGATTGCTTTGAGTCTGGCCTCGATGACTTTTATGTTTGCCATGGGATTAAGCGTAACGTCGATGATTAGAGTGAGTAATCAACGCGGATTAAATGACATGAAAAAATTAATTGTGGTGGCGCGTTCTATTTTTTTATTAGCCATTATACTCGAAACGCTTTTTGCCATTCTGTTTATCGTTCTTCATAATTATCTGCCTCATATCTTTTTAAATATGGAAAATACAGGACAGATTCTGGACAATCAGGAAGTAATAGAAATTGCGTCTAAACTGCTTTTAATTGCAGCTGTTTTTCAAATTTCTGACGGAATTCAGGTGGTCGTTTTAGGTGCTTTACGTGGCTTACAAGATGTAAAAGTGCCTATGTATATAACATTTGTTGCGTATTGGATCATTGGTTTTCCTATTTCGTATTACTTAGGAGAACATACAGAATTGAAAGCACAAGGAGTTTGGATAGGACTTTTGGCAGGATTAACAGCAGCAGCAATTTTTCTGTATATTCGCTTTCATTTCCTAACCAGGAAATTAATCACAAATTCATCTTCAAATAATTAAATTTGAAGCTTAATTATATTAGCCAAAGATTTTACAGTTTAGCAGTTTTAATGTTAAACTGTTTTAAATAAAAATCCTTTTAATCTGTGCATCCCGATAGCTATCGGGAGCGGCAAAAAAATAAGTCTGTAAAAACAGGCAATTATAAATACTAAAACATAAAATAAATAAAAATGGAATTACCTAAATTTTTACTTGGAGATAATACTGATTTTCCAGATGATATTTTCATCATTCACCTTGATTATCCAAGATTTATAATCAATTTAAAAGACGATGAGGTTGAATTTATGGAAGAAGCCGAAGATCTTGATGAAGCA
>Ga0157370_10007203_pt1 | contig 12139 bp, 10 predicted proteins | sample C35metaG_FD_113463 | JGI IMG/M metagenome (GOLD analysis project Ga0157370, IMG submission 113463) | Corn rhizosphere microbial communities from Kellogg Biological Station, Michigan, USA - C3-5 metaG | ecosystem: Host-associated > Plants > Roots > Rhizosphere > Soil | place: USA: Michigan...
GCTGCCGCGCAACGTCGGCATGCACGCGGGCGGCGTGCTGATCGCGCCGGGCAAGCTGACCGATTTCTGTCCGCTGTACGTGCAACCCGGTGCGCAGGCGCCTGTGTCGCAGTTCGACAAGGACGACGTCGAGGCGATCGGCCTCGTCAAGTTCGACTTCCTCGGCTTGACGACGCTCACGATCCTCGACTGGACGCTTCGCTACATCCGCAAGCTCGATCCCGACGCAACGATCGCGCTCGAGACGCTGCCACTCGACGACGCGCCGACGTTCGACATCTTCCGCAAGGCGAACACGACGGCGATATTCCAGTTCGAATCGCGCGGCATGCGCGAGCTCGTCAAGCAGGCGCAGCCGTCACGCTTCGAGGACATCATCGCGCTCGTTGCGCTGTATCGGCCCGGTCCGATGGAGCTGATCCCCGATTACAACGCGCGCAAGAGCGGCCGCGAGCGCGTCGAGTACCTCGATCCGCGGCTCGCGCCTATCCTGGAGCCGACCTACGGCGTGATGGTGTACCAGGAACAGGTGATGCAGATTGCGCAGGTGATCGGCGGCTACACGCTCGGCAACGCCGACCTGCTGCGGCGCGCGATGGGCAAGAAGAAGCCCGAGGAGATGGCGAAGCATCGCGACATCTTCGTCGAGGGCGCCGAGAGGAACGGACTCCCGCGTGCGAAGGCCGCGCAGCTCTTCGGTCTGATGGAGAAGTTCGCAGGCTACGGCTTCAACAAGTCGCACTCGGCCGCCTACGCGCTCGTCGCGTACCAGACCGCGTACTTCAAGGCGCATCATCCGGCGCCGTTCATGGCGGCAAACCTGTCGCTCGTGCTGGACGACACCGACAAGCTCAAGACGTTCTACGACGACACGCTCGACCAGGGTCTTTCAATCCTGCCCCCCGACGTCAATGCATCGGTCTACCGCTTCGAGCCCGTCGACGCGAAGCGCATCCGCTACGGACTTGGCGGCATCAAGGGAACGGGAGCCGCGGCGATCGAAGCGATCGTCGACGCGCGCCGCGAAGGCGGCCCCTTCAGCGACCTCTTCGACTTCTGCCGCCGCGTCGACAAGCGCCTCGTCAATCGCCGCGTCGTCGAAGCGCTCGTGCGCGCCGGCGCGTTCGACGCAATCGATCCGCATCGCGCGGCGCTGTTCGCGACAGTCGGGATTGCCCTCGACGCCGGCGAGCGCGCGGCGGCAGCCGCCTCGCAGGTATCGCTGTTCGGCGAGGAAGTCGCGCCACCGGTGCCCGCGGGCACGCCGGCGCGTCAGTGGACGGAAGCCGAGCGCCTCGTGCACGAAAAGGCGGCGCTGGGGTTCTATCTGTCCGGGCATCCGTTCAACGCGCATGCGGCGGAGCTTTCCGGCATCGTGCGCACTTCGCTTTCGAACCTGCAGCCGCGAAGCGAGCACGTGCTTGTCGCCGGCATCGTCACCGCGCTTCGCGTGCAGACGAGCCGCCGCGGCAAGATGGCGTTCGTCACCCTCGACGACGGCAAGGGCCGCGCCGAGGTGATGGTCTACAACGAGACGTTCGACACCGCACGCACGCTGTTGCGTGAGGATCAGCTCGTCGTGATGGACATCCGCGTGATGCAGCGGATGAGCGACGATGGCGAGGCGCAGGGCCTTCGCATCATCGCCGAGAACATCTACGACCTTGCCGCCGTGCGCAAGCGCTGGGCGCGCGGTCTTCGCATCGCGTGCAACGGCAACGCGGCGGCCGATCGCCTGGAAGAAATCCTCGGTCCGTTCCGCCCCGGCAAGCTGCCGGTCATCATTCGCTACGCGAACGAGCGCGTCGGCGGCGAGATCGAGTTGCCTGAAGGCTGGCGCGTGACGCCCGACGACGCATTGATCGAGCGGCTGCGCGAATGGCTCGCGCCGGAGAACGTGCAGGTGCTCTATTAGCGGCGCATTGCGCAGTGCCGCCGCGCAATACGCGTCGTTTCTCCGGCTGCCCGACGTCGGCCGGCTCCTCGCGATGGCAGTGCTCGCGCGGATGCCGATCGGCACCGTCACGCTCGCAATGCTGTTGCACGTGCGTGCGCTTACCGGCTCGTTCGCGGCCGCGGGCGCGGCCGTCGGCAGCTACCTCGCCGCAACGGCGATCACCGCGCCGCTCGTCGGCCGCTTCATCGACCGTCACGGACCGCGCATCGCGTTGCTCGTGACCGGCATCGCGTCGCCGGCCGCGCTGTTGGTGTTGTGGCTCGCGAAGCCACTCGGAATTGCGACGCCGATGCTATGGGTCGTCGCTGCCTTCGCCGGTGCGTTCTCGCCGCCGATCAGCGTGCTCACGCGAACGATGTGGCGCTACCGCTTCGCCAACGAGGCCGCGCGCAGGATGGCGTTCGCCCTCGACGGCGTGCTGATCGAATTCACTTTCACCGCCGGCCCCGCGCTGATCGCGCTGTTGCTCGCGATCGGCTCGCCAACCGTCGCGTTCGGCGCTGCATTCGTGTTCATGACGCTTTCCGTGCCGACGTTCGTCGCATCGCCGGCGCTGCGCTACTGGCGTCACGACCCGCACGCCGAACGGCATCTGCTCGGCCCGCTGACCGAGCGGCGGCTGATCTCGGTGTACGCGACGACGTTCCTGTTGACGGTCGCGTTAGGCCTGCTGGAGGTCGCCTATCCCGGATTCGCCGCGAAGGTGCAGCGTCCGCCGCTCGCCGGTATCCTGATTGCCGTCAATTCGATCGGAAGCGCGCTCGGCGGCCTCGTCTACGGCGCGCTGCACCTGGCGGCGCCGCGCGAGCGCCAGCTTCGCATCGCCATCGCGCTGCTCGTGCTGCCGCTGGCGCTGCAAGGCGTGATTGCGACGGCGGGCGTGCTCGCGATCGTCGCGTTCATCGCCGGCCTCTGCATCGCACCGACGTTCACGATCGTCACGCTGCTGATCTCGTCGTACGCGCCCGCGCGTTACGCGACCGAGGCGTTCACGTGGTCGGCGACCTGCATAGTGAGCGGCATCGGCGCCGGCAATGCACTGGGCGGATTGCTGCTCGAGCGGTACGATCCGGGGATCGTCTTCGGCGCGTCGGGCGCGGCCGCATTGCTCGCCACCGGCTGCGCCTTCACGCTTTCGCGCGCGCCACGGCATGCGTTGCAGGAGCCTCGATAGTTGTTTCTGATGGCAGGACGCAGTGACGTGCGATCAACGCTCGTACCCGCGTTCAAGCCGCCGGCCGCGTCCCGATCGCAACGGGCGTCGAGGACGCCAGAGTAAAGTACCGGAAAATGAACGTCGTTTCACGCCGTCCCGTCGTCCTGGGCTGCGTCATGCTTGCGCTCTTCATGGCCGCCGTCGAGGTGACGATCGTCGCGACGGCGCTGCCGCAGATCGTCGGCAAGCTCGGCGGCTTCTCGCTCTACACCTGGGTCTTCTCGGGCTTCCTGCTCACGCAGGCGTCGACGATCCTCGTGTTCGGCAAGCTCGCGGATCTCTACGGCCGGCGCCCCGTGCTGATCGCCGGCATCGTCGTCTTCCTCGTCGGCTCGACGCTGTGCGGCTTCGCATGGTCGATGCCCGCGCTGATCGCGTTTCGCCTGCTGCAGGGCCTCGGCGCCGGATCGATCCAGCCGGTCGCCACGACGATCGTCGGCGATCTTTACACGCCGCAGGAACGTCCGCGCGTGCAGGGCTGGCTTTCGAGCGTCTGGGGATTCGCGGCGATCGTCGGGCCGCTCGCAGGTGGCCTCATCGTGCAGGCGCTGTCGTGGCACTGGATCTTCTGGATCAACGTGCCCGTCGGCATCCTGACGATCGTGGGTCTGTCGCTCTTCCTGCGCGAGGACGTTGCGCACCGCGCGCACAACGTCGACTACATCGGCGTCGGCATCTTCTGCATCGCGATCTCGGCGCTGCTCGTCGCCCTGCTCGAAGGCGGCGTCGATTGGCGCTTCGCGTCGCTGCCGACGTTCGCGCTCGTCGCGCTCTTCGTCGTCGCGCTCGTCCTCTACCTTCGCCGCGAGCAGCGAGCGCCCGAGCCGATGATCGACCTCGACCTCTGGCGCTCGCGTCTCGTCGCGAGCGTCAACACGAGCTCGCTCTTCGCCGGCGCCGCGATCATCGGCGTCACGTCGTTCGTGCCGATCTACGTGCAGGGCGTGCTCGGCCGCTCGGCGATCATTGCCGGCTTCGCGTTGACCGCGATGTCGGTCGGCTGGCCGATCGCGTCGATGCTCTCGGGCCGCTTTCTGCGCACGTTCGATGCGCGCAACACGGTGCGCGTCGGCTCCGCGCTGATCTTCGCGGGCGCGCTCGGCCTTGCATTGATGCCGGCGGGCAGCGGAGCGATCGCCACGGGCGCCAGTTCGTTCGTCATCGGCTTCGGCATGGGTCTTCTCAACACGACGTTCATCATCCTGATCCAGGGCAGCGTCACGTGGGCGCAGCGTGGCAGCGCCACGGCATCGAACATCTTCGCGCGAATGCTCGGCAGCACGTTCGGCGCAGCGGCGCTCGGCGCGGTGCTGAACGCCAGCCTGCACGGCGTGCTCGCCGCTTCGGGTGCCGGGAAGACCGGCATCGACACGGTGCGGCGGATGTTCGACGACGGCAGCGGTGCCGCGTTACCGGCCGCACAGCGCGCGGCGCTCGTCGATGCACTCCGCTACGGCCTTGCGCACGTCTTCACCACGCTTGCCATCTTCGGCGCATTGACGATGATCGCCACGTGGCTCGTGCCGCGCCGCGCGGTGTTCGCACCTCAGAAGGAATCCGCCAGCGCGGCAAGCACACACGCATCGCGATGACGATGCGGTCGCAATCGTAGGAGGCTCGCCATGACACTTCCCGAGTCGATGCGTTACATCGCCGTCGACAAAGCGGGTGGACCCGACGTGATGCAGATCGCACGAAGCGCACTGCCGTCGCCGCGCACAGACGAAGTGCTGATCGAGGTTGCGTTCGCCGGCGTGAACCGGCCCGATTGCGCGCAACGCGCGGGCGCATATCCGCCGCCGCCCGATGCCTCGCCGATTCTCGGTCTTGAAGTCGCGGGGCGGATTGTCGCGCGCGGCGAAGCGGTACGCGAATGGAGCATCGGCGACGAAGTGTGCGCGCTGGTGCCCGGCGGCGGTTACGCCGAATATTGCGCGACGCCCGCCGCCTGGTGCCTGCCGATTCCGCCGGGGCTCTCGCTCGAGCAGGCTGCGGGACTGCCCGAGAATTTCTTCACGGTCTGGAACAACGTGTTCGATCGGGCGTACCTGCGTGCCGGTGAATCGTTCCTCGTGCATGGCGGCACGAGCGGCATCGGCCTTTGCGCGATCCAGCTCGCGAAGGCGTTCGGCGCGATCGTCATCACGACGGCCGGCAGCGCCGAGAAGACTGCGTTCTGCCGCTCGATCGGGGCCGATCACGCGATCGACTATCGGAAGCAGGACTTCGTCGCGGAAGTCGGACGAATCACGCAGGAACGCGGCGTCGACGTGATCCTCGACATGGTCGGCGGCGATTACATCGAGCGCAACCTGAAGTGCCTCGCACTCGAAGGCCGTCTTGCGCAGATAGCGTTCCTGCACGGCAGCCGCGCCGAGTGCGACTTTCGCCTGATGATGGTGAAGCGGCTGACGCTTCGCGGCTCGACGTTACGGGCGAGCCCGCCGGCGCGCAAAGCCGAGCTTGCGCACGCTCTGCGCGAAAAGGTGTGGCCGCTCTTCGCGCAGCGGAAGGTCAGGCCGGTGATCTACGCGACGTACGACCTCGATGATGCGCCGAAGGCGCATGCATTGATGGAAAGCAGCAGGCACATCGGGAAGATCATGCTGCGCGTGCGTCGCGGATAACGCCGCCGTTGCCGTGTCGCCAAGGTCGTCTGATACCTGATGCCTGACCTCTGATCAGTAAGTCGCCCTTCCGCCCGACGCATCGAACACGGCGCCGGTCGTAAACGAGCACTCCTCGGAGGCGAGCCAGCAGACGAGTGCGGCGACCTCGTCGACGGTCCCGAAGCGAGCCATCGGGATCTTCGACAGCATGAAGTCGATGTGCTGCTGCGTCATCTGCTCGAAGATCGCCGTGCGGACGGCAGCCGGCGTCACGCAATTGACGCGGACGTTCGTTTGCGCGAGTTCCTTGCCGAGCGACTTCGTGAGACCGATGACTGCCGCCTTCGATGCGCTGTACGCCGACGCGTTGGGATTGCCCTCCTTGCCGGCGACCGACGCGATGTTGACGATGCGTCCGTAGCCGTGCTCGAGCATGATCGGGACGATCGCGCGATTGCAGTGAAAGAGACCGTGCACGTTGACATCGAAGACCTCGCGCCACGCATCGACCGGATAGTTCCAGGTCGTCGTGTTCGGACCGGTGATGCCGGCCGAGCACACGAGGACGTCGATGCCGCCGAATTCGTTGGCGAGCGTCTTGGTCGCGCGCTCGACGCCATTCGCATCGACGACGTCGACGACCTGCGTCACGGCCTTGCGCTCGAGCCGCTCGTTCGCGCTCGCAAGTGCGCGCTCGTCGCGGTCCCATAGCGCGACCCTCGCGCCGCTCGCAGCGAGCCGCTGCGCCACCGCGAGTCCGATGCCGGCCGCGCCGCCGGCGACCACGGCGCGGCGATTGCGGAAATCGAGCTGATTCATTGCCTTCTCCGATCGGGAATCATTGCGCGCCTCGCGGCACAGCCATTGCTTGCTGCAAGGGCGCGAAGCAGGCGGCAGCAGCGCTTCAAGAAGCGTCGTATGACGTCGAGTCACCGCCGCCATCGACTCGAACGTAATTCTTACATGTCGTCGCGGGCAAGGGGTGCTCGCAATGTCAGCAAAACACTCGCACCCGCATCGAATGGATGGAGGTCGTCATGTCGGTTTCGCTCATCGTTCTCATCATCGTCATACTGCTATTGGTCGGCGCCCTTCCCACCTGGGGGTATAGCTCCGGATGGGGCTATTGGCCGAGCGGCGGCCTCGGGCTCGTGCTTCTCATCCTGATCATCCTGCTGCTGATGGGCCGCATCTAGTTCGCGAGAGACGGGCGATACGGCGCGACGCCGCCGGCGTCGCGTTGCTGCGGTCGGCGGCGCGGATCTCGCGTGCGCCGCGGACGCTGCTTCGTCAGAGCGACTTCAGGTATTCGACCAGATCGCCCGCTTCGGCGTCGCTCAACTGCAAGCGGAAATGCGCGTTGTAGTGATCGACGACGTCGCGCAGTGTTGCGAAGCGCCCGTCGTGATAGAAGCCACCCTTCTCATGCGTCCACAAGCCGCGCAGCGGCGACGTGCGATAGCGACGATCGGGCGCGCGGTTCGCCTCGAAATCGTTGATGCACGGCTCGTCCGGGGTATGCAGGTTCCAGCCGGGTTCGGTGAACGTCGGCGACACGTGGGTATGCAAATTGACGCCAGCGAGTCCGAACGCCGGCGGAATCAGCGACGATGCCGACTTGCCGTCGGGCGTGAACGGCTCGCCGTCCAGAAAGAGCTCGGCGTCGAAGCGACCTGGCCCCCAGCTTGCGAGCACCTTGCGCACGGTGGGGTCGTCGACGCCGAGCAGCGACGCGACAGCGGACAGATCGGGCGACGGCGCGACGATCGCGCCGACGTCGAGGTCGCGATTCGCCCACGCATCGAGACGATGGCCGACGCCGGGCGCAAGGGAATCGTCGACCGTCGAATGGCAAAGCGCGCACTGGATGCCGATCGACGCGAGATTGCGCTTCGCATCGAAGAAACCCGTTACGCCGACGACCGCGTTGAGGCGCAACAGATCGAGCGTGACCGCCGCATCGTCCAAATTCACGCGGCCCTGGCGAAGCGCCTGCTGCAGCGACGACGGCAGCGCATCGACGTCGATCTTGAGACCCACCGCGAGCGCAGTCTTCGGGCTGACGCCGTTGCCGACGCCGCCAAACCGTGCGCCCTTGATCGCATCGTGCAGCCGCAGCGTTCCGCCTCAGAAATCCTGATCGCCGAACGTGTCGTAGCGGAATGTCTGGCGTCCGTCGGCTAGCGTCTGCTGCGCGTGCTCTTCGATCTGCCGATCGACCGTCGTCGTGGGCCCGCGCGGCCCGTCGGGACGCGCGACCGCGTAACCGATCGCCACGAGTGCTGCCGCGGCGAGCGCCGCAAATCCGATCGTTGGCTTCATGGCATCCTCGCCGCTATGGGCTGACGCCTGCTACTTTGCGGCGATGAATCAGCGCTCGTCAGTTACCGCGGTAACACGCGTCACGCGAGGCACGCGACGTAATCGTCGAGCGCGCGCATGTCGAGGATCAGCCGGCCGCGCGTCGAGTACTGCGCGATGCCGCGACGGCGCAGCGCGTTGAGCGCCGTCGACACGCGCTCGCGGCGATTTCGCGGCCGCCGGCGGTGATCGTGCCGATCTTGACGATGCCCGTGCGCACGAAGAAGAACGTGCGCTCGCACGCCGCCATCTCGTAGAGCACCTCGTCTTCCTCGAAGACGCGCGCCGGACGGCCGCCGAGCACGACGTCGCAGAAGCGTCCGCGAAAGAGCGGCGCGAGCGCCGATCCGCGCGAAGGCGCGGTCCCAACGATGGAATCGTCGTCCATTGACGCTGCTGTTAACGGCGTCAGTAGCCGGAGAATTCCGCGTTGCGGATGTCCCGGTCGCCGTTGCTCCTTTGCCAATGGATTCCGGCAACGCAACAGACGTTTCCATCGACGCGTCGAGCGTCGCGCGGGCATTCGATTACGCGGAGATTCGAGCTGATCGCCGGTTGCCGGCTGCGCTCGGCCTGTACGTCGCCCGACGAGTGGCGGCAGTTCGCGGGCACGGTGCCGGTCGCGCCGTCCTCGAGCGCGATGCAACTACCGCCGCGCTGACGGAAATCACGAAGGAGTGCCGGCAGAGAGACTCGAACTCCCGACCAACGGTTTACAAAACCGCTGCTCTACCAACTGAGCTATGCCGGCGATCTGGGAGATTGTAGCGCCGCACCTTCAGTTGGCCGCGACGCGAAACCGCCGGTGCGCCTACTTGACGCTACTTGACGACCTGCAGATGCGACGGCCGCTTGCGCACGGTGTCGCCGAGTTTCGACCCATCGATGTCGCGCGCCCCACTGCTAGACGCGAGGGCAGCGACTGGATCATCGGGCGCGGAAAACGAGAAGCCGTAGCCGGTTTCCTTCGCGAAGATGCCGATGACCGCGCCGATCGGCACCGCCACCTCCTGCGACGACCCGTTGAAGCGCGCCGTGAACTGAATCCACTGGTTGTCGATCGTGAGCTTGCGCGTGGCCGTCGGGCTGACGTTCAGAACGATCTCTCCGTTCTTCACGAATGCGGCCGGCACCCGGGTTTGCGGATTGACGCGCACGGCCAGGTACGGCGTGAGGCCGTTGTCGGCGCACCACTCGCAGATGGCGCGTACGAGGTACGGTTTGGCGGACTGCTCTGACATGTCGAAAATATTACCCTCGGCCCCCCGCCCGAGTCGCCGGCCGTTTTAACCGTCCAGCGCTGCCGGCAGACCGCGTCGCGAGAGATTACACGCCTTGGTGCTTGTGCGTTACACCCCGTGCGGGACTGTCGAGCGGCTTTACGATTCGTCCCCGAAGTGGCGGTCCGGCAACCGTTGCAAGCAATCGGGATGCCTACTTGCGCATGCCTCGCTCGGCCGAGGTCAGTGCCTCGGAGAACGCCGGGCGGGCGAACAGGCGTTCGGCGTACTTCATGAGGGGCGCCGCCTGCTTGGGCATCTGGATGCCATAGTAGTCGAGCCGCCACAGGAGCGGCGTGATCGCCACGTCGAGCATCGAATAGTCCTCGCCGAGCATGTGCTTGTGCTTGGCGAAGACCGGAGCGATCTGCATCAGCGAATCGCGGACGAGTCCCCGCGCCTTGTCCGCCTGCTTCTGGTTGCCGCTCTCGAGCGCGTCGATGTGCACGAAGAGCTCCTTCTCGAAACGATGCAGGAAGAGCCGCGCGCGCGCCCGCATCACCGGATCGGCGGGCATCAGTTGCGGGTGCGGGAAGCGCTCGTCGATGTACTCGTTGATGATGTTGGACTCGTGCAGCACGAGATCGCGCTCGACGAGCACCGGCACCTGGTTGTACGGGTTCATCACCGCGAGATCCTCGGGCTTGTGGTCGAGGTCGACGTCGATGATCTGGAAGTCCATCCCCTTTTCGTGGAGCACGATCCGGCAGCGCTGGCTGAACGGGTCGGTCGTGCCGGAATAGAGGGTCATCATGGCGATTCTCCTGGTCGAAACGAGATCGGAGCCTCGATGTTCGACACCACTCGTGCCCGAACATCGAGGCTCCGATCGCGTTGGCGTCAGTCGTCGAAGGCGATCCCGAGTGACTGATCGGCGCCCCGGAGGGCAGCGAGCGAAGCGTTCAACTCAGTGAAGGTCCTTCCAGTATTCGCGCTTCAGCGAGTACGCGAAGACGAACAGGACGCCGAGGAACAGCAGGACGATCATTCCGAGGCGGATCCGCGTGTTCCTGACGGGCTCGGCCATGTAATCCATGTAGTTGACGAGGTCGCGTACGAACTGCTCGTAGTCGGCGCGCGTCATCGTCCCGGCTTCGCCCGGCATGATCTGCAGCACCGCGTAGTGATCCTTCGGCAACGGCTCGATCGCCGCGAGCCCCTTCACCGCGATCGCAGCGGCCTGCGCCTTCTCGTGGTCGTCGTACTCGGTCTTGACGAGCTTGTTCTCGCCCGACAGCTGCCACAGCACGTTCGGCATCGCGACGTTCGGAAACACGAGGTTGTTCCAGCCGGTCGGCGACTTCTCGTCGCGATAGAACGAAAGCAGGTAGCTGTAGAGCCAGTCGCTGCCGCGAATGCGGGCCTCGACCGAAAGATCGGGCGGCGCGTTACCGAACCACGCCTTCCCGTTCTCGGGCGTCATCGCGACGGTCATCGTCTGCCCGATCTTGTCGCTTGCGAACATCAGGTTGCCCGTGATCTGCGCGTCGGTGAGCCCGAGATCGGTCAGCCGGTTGTAGCGCATGTACTCGGCCGAGTGGCAGGTCAGGCAGTAGTTGACGAAGTAACGCGCGCCGCGCTGCAGCGATTCGGCGTCGAGGCGGTCGACGTGCGATCGCACGAGGTTCGCGTCCGATTCGGCCGCGAACGCGCCGCACGACGCGAACGCGAGCAGTGCCAGCAGCAGCGAGGCTACGCCCCGCATCCTCCGTCCAGCGCGGCTCATGGCCTCGGCCTCCTTGATCCAACTCGGCATGCGCGCGATCAAGCGTCGGCCTCGCGTCACTCGCCCGGCGCCGGGCCCTCCGGGCCTCGGCTCGCTTCGCTCACCCGCCGGGCTCATGACCACCTCACACGCGTGGGTTGCGGCTTCGTCTTGTCGCGCTGCGTGTACCAGGGCATCAGGATGAAGAACAGGAAGTAGACGATCGTCAGCACGCGCGCCACCACGGTCGCCTTGTCGGCGCCATAGAACGGGAAGCGGTCGGCGAACTGTCCCCACACGGTGACCGGCACGGTGCCCAGATAGCCGAGAATCAGGAACGAGACGACGAACGCAGCGAGCCAGCCTTTATAGAGGCCCCCGCGGTAGCGGATCGATTTGACGGCGCCGCGATCGAGCCACGGCATCGCGAAGAAGATCAGCACCGAGATCGCCATCACGATGACGCCCCAGACCTGCGTGGCGGCAAACGACGGGACCGCTCGCAATATCGCGTAGTAGGGCGTGAAGTACCAGACCGGCGCGATGTGCTCCGGCGTCTTCAACGGATTGGCCGGAATGAAATTGTTCGACTCGAGGAAGTAACCGCCCATCTCGGGCAGGAAGAACACGACGACCGAGAACACGGCGAGGAAGACGACGACGCCGACGATGTCCTTGATCGTGTAGTACGGATGCGAATAGATCCCGTCGAGCGGCAACCCGGTGCGCGGGTCCTTCGGCTGCTTCTTGATCTCGACGCCGTCGGGATTGTTCGATCCGGTCTCGTGCAGCGCCATCAGGTGCGCGCCGACGAGCGCGAGCAGCACGAGCGGCAGCGCCGCGACGTGGAACGCGAAGAAGCGGTTCAGCGTGACGTCGGAGATCGTGTAGTCGCCGCGGATCCAAACCGACAGGTCGTCGCCGATCACCGGGATCGTCGAGAACAGGTTGACGATCACCTGCGCGCCCCAGTACGACATCTGCCCCCACGGGAGCAGGTAGCCGAAGAAC
>Ga0157370_10007204_pt1 | contig 12139 bp, 19 predicted proteins | sample C35metaG_FD_113463 | JGI IMG/M metagenome (GOLD analysis project Ga0157370, IMG submission 113463) | Corn rhizosphere microbial communities from Kellogg Biological Station, Michigan, USA - C3-5 metaG | ecosystem: Host-associated > Plants > Roots > Rhizosphere > Soil | place: USA: Michigan...
AATCCTGCCGCTGCCTGCAGCAACTTCATCCAATATTTTTTTGCGGTGGGTGATGCACGGTCCATGCTGACCGAAGCAAGCCATCGTTCTGCAGGCTCGCCGATGGCTGCGGCCATCGTGATCACGTGATCTTCCGACGGCCATGACAGACCCTTGCGCCACTGGTGTACGCCTTGGCGCGTCATCTTTAGCGAGTCAGCGAGGGCGCTGTCCGACTTGATCGCGCATACTTCGCGGTATTTGTCAAGCAAACTATTTACAGCGCTCATGTCGCATTCCTCTTGACGGGGTGTCGCAATCTACTTTACGGTGCCGCCTGTCGCAAATCACTTGACAGGAACAGGGGCCGTCAAATGTACCTTCTCGCCGCAATACCGTTCTCGCTTGCCGCGTTCTGGCTCGTAGTCGTGGTCTACCGGCTCGCCAAGCTCAACGCTCGTCTACGGTCGAATTTGGCCGGTTGCACCGGCTATCCGATTTCGAAGAGTTCCCGCCGCCTTGTCGTGTATCCGAAGCTCGACCCCCTGCGGGCTGGTGAGGGCAGGGCGGCGGAACATTCGTGGTTGCGCTTTGAAATTCGCTTGCCGGGTGAGCGCGCATGAACACCGTGGCAATTCAGTTTCTCGGCCGCGAGTGCGAGCGGCAATTGCGAATCGAGGCGTTGGCTCTGGGCTTCGGTGATCTGCAGGTTGCCCAATCTGCCGGGTTCGCTGCTTGGCAGTTGTCGGAAGCCGCTTTTCGCTTGGCGGTGTCGTCGTGATCTTCCTCCCGTTGCTCCTTCTTTGGCCGCTGGCCGTGCTCTGTGACGGCGAGCCGTGGTGGTACGTCCTGCAAGCCGTCGTGCTGTTCATCGGTTTGCATATGTGGTGGGTTCGCTGGTGTCTGCGGTGTGCGAGGTCGGCGCGATGAGGCATACGCAGCCACTGTCTGCTGAAGAGCAGCGAATTGACCACGCGATGCGCAAAGAGCATCGCTCACACGCGCAACAGGATGCGGCGTTGTCCGCATTCCGTCTCGCGCAACTTCAGCCGTCTAGCCGTCCGGCGTTGCTTGAACGCACGGCGGACCTCCTTCTTGGTGGGAGCGTGTCATGAGCCAGTGCCCGCAATGCGGCAATGAGGAACTGCAGGAGCTGGGAAATTCCAGCAACGTCTATTGCGACGACTGCGGCGAAGTGGTTGAGCCCGTCGACGAATTCGAAGATGAGGGCATGTGGTGCGACAACTGCGGCGACATGCGGCTCGTCGATGATGATCTGTGCTGCACGCGTTGCGGGGGGCATGTATGAGTACGTTCCTCGCGCTCCTTTCGGTGTACGTGTTTTGCCTCGGCGTCGGCGAGTTTTTTCGCAAGTGCCGCCGCATCGTGTCCTGGTTGTTTCGCCGGAGTGAGCGATGACGGCGCGTGAGTCCACAACTGTGGAAGCGGACGCCGGTATGGTCTACGCCGAAGGGATGCGCAACGGCATTCGGACGGCTATATCGCTGCTCGCGAAAGCAGGTGCCGATGTGCCGCTTTCCCTACGCCGCGAGCTGACCAAGTGGGACGCGCACTCGATCTACCGTGAGTGGCTGGCACAGCAGGGCAGGCCGGTGCCGTTTGCCCAATCCGAACAATCCTATTCCTTCATTCATCTGGCGCTGCAGCGCGTCGGATTGGAGTGTCCTCATGTCGATGGATGAAACCGGCCCGGTGTTGATGGCCGAGACAAGCCGCCTTCTGGCGTGCACGCGTGCGTTGAGTGAACGTGCCGCGATCAACGGTCAGCAAACGCTGCACTTCGTGTTGTCGATCACGGCGGATTCGCTGGCCGACAACCTCGCTACCGCGTCGGACATGGACGACGGCGATGCGTGACCACTATCCGCTGGCGAAGTACCAGCCGCCGCCGCTGCCTCGCCCTGTGTCGCCTCCGGCCGGCATGGGTGTAGAGCCGTTTGACTTGCTGCCTCCCGGCTTCGTCAACGCTCCGCAGTGCAATGACGACGTATTCCCGCTGCTCGATGCTGCCGACGCGCTAGACGTGCGCCGCACGCGCCTCTATTGGGCCACGCGCAACGAGCAAGACGCCGCGATCAACGCGCCCTTTGTCGATATCGCTCGGAGCAAATGGCATGGGTGAGGTCTGCCAGTTCAAGGGCGTGGGACGTCGCGGAGGCGAAGCCGACGCGGCGTCTCGCGCCCTGGGGTTTATCACTAATGCAACAAAGGATCGGGAAGAGACTTTGTCGCAAGAAAAGCGGCCGCTTCGCGAACGGTTGAAGCTCAACCGCGAGGCCTCGCGCATCAAGCGCATGAAAACCGCTGTTGGTCATGCCGCGCGCCTGCTGCACTTCGACGCTCACTCAGAGCGGAATGCGCAGCTGTGGAACAAGAAATTCATCACGCTCACGTATGCGGACGTGGACGGCTGGGAGCCGGGGCATTTCGGCGCGTTTCGTAAGGCGATGAATCACTGGTGTCGCCAGCGTGGCGTGCGTCTGCGCTACGTGTGGGTTGCGGAGCTGCAGAAGCGCGGCGCGCTGCATTACCACGTCGTGGTGTGGCTGCCGAAAGGTAAATACCTTCCGCACGCGGACGCGCAGGGCTGGTGGCCGCACGGCATGACCAACATCGTCACGGCTCAGTCGCCGATTGGTTACATCACAAAGTACGCCAGCAAGGCGACGACAGAACAGGCGATGAACTATCCGCGCGGTGCGCGCATGTGCGGCCACGGTGGTTTGCAGCCGGAGGGGCGGCGTCACGTTCGCTACTGGCAATCGCCCATGTGGGTGCGCGACGCACTTACGGGCAGGGCGGACATTCGCAAGGTCACGGGCGGATACATGGACAAATTCACGGGGGAGTTCCTGCCGTCTCCGTGGCGCGTGGTGGTGGGCGCTGGCGGGCAGGTGTGGGCGTATCGCATCGATCAACAACCAACGGAGTTAGCAGCATGAAAATCAATGTACTGAACAAGGCCGTCGAGCCGTTCGAATCGACATGGGAGGGCGTCACGCGTCAGCGGATCAAGCAATGGGCGGTGCTGGAAATCGATGGTCTGCCGACCGCGTTTCAGCTCACGCTCGATCCCGGCAAACAGCTCGCACCGGGCGAGTACACGTTGGCACCCGAGTCGTTCGCGGTCGCGAATGGCCGTCTGACCATGAGCCGCGCGGTGCTGGTGCCGCTCCCGCAGATCAACAAGGCGCAGCCCGTTCCCCAGGCTGCCAAGTAAGGAGTTTGGTGTATGTCGATGTGCGTATACCTCAACGCTGATGGGACCGTGACATCGAGCACGGAATCTACCGACGTGTGCCAGGGCTACGTGCTGATGACTCGCACCGAATACGCCGCTTCGCAAGCTGTTTCGACGTTCCTTGCAATGCCGTCGCAGCAGCAGGTGACTGCAGCGTTCAACGTAGGGCTGGTCTGGCCGGTGTTTTTCTACCTCGTGTCGTATTGCACGGGCCTGCTCGCCAATTTCTTCAATCGCAAATGAGGGTTTCAACATGGCTGATGTCGATTTCTCCACCGTTCTCGCGGGCTTGGCCGCTGCCACCATCGTCTCGGCGATCCTCGCCGCCGGTGCCATCAAGGCCGCGCCCAACTTCGTGAAGTGGGGCGTGAACAAGCTGGCCGGTTTCTTCGGTCGTTAATCAACGGGGGGCTTCGGCCCCCTGTTTTTTCTGAGGGCGCGCCATGTTGTTTCAACTGGTGATATTCGGATTCGGAACGCTGATTAGCTGGGCCATTATCAAAGGCCTGAGCGAATCGGATTAGGGCGTCGATCATGCATACGTTTCCTCGTTTTTCCGGTTCTCTGTGGTGTTTTACGTCTGGCGGTGTGGCTCGCACGTTGTGGGTACTGATTTGTCTGCTGTTGCTGTTGTTCCCTTGCTTGTCGCGGGCCACTTGCGCTGAGGCGCAGGCGTATCTCGATGGCCCGAACTGCCACTGGAACGGATCGTCTTGGACGATTCCGCAGTGCCGGATGGTGCAGAGTTCTCCGACGGTTTCGACGGTCGAATTGCGTTACTCGACGCAGGGCGCGCCGAATGATTTTTCTGACTGGAACGCGGCGTTTAGCTCCGAGTGCACGCCGCCAACTGCAGGGCAGGCTTGCTTGGCAAAGCCTACGTTTTTTTCGTCGTTCAACGGCAACGCTGCAGATGGCTTGTGCGATTCCGGCTGCGGCTACGTTGCAGACCCTACTGCTGGGGTTACGATCACGCGCAATATGACGGGGCAGGGTGCTGTTGCGGCGACGTTCAAGCCTACGGGTGCGACGTGTGACGGCTCCGGGGGCGGTGCTACTAATCCCACAGAGGTGCCTTCGGATTCACCGGCTGCTTTTGTTCCTAAACCACCGTCGCCACCTAAGCTTTGCGGCGGTGGGTCTTGCTATGACCCTACAACGGGGAACGCGTGCGCTGTGGTCGATGGCGCGCAGCTTTGCCGTGCGTTTCCTACAACGGCTCAGCCTTCGGGCGGCTGCATTTCTGGCCCGTCTGGCGGTACGTTATGTGTAGGCGCTCCGCCACCCATGCCGGGCAATCCGCCGATTGCTGACGCGCCGACCGCTATCCGGTCCTCCGATAATTATCAGCAGCAGCAGAACGCGCCGACGGGCGCTGTGCTGCCCGTGGTGGTCAACGTTTACACGCCTTCCCCAGCCTCGCCAATTGAGAGCGGGCAGCAAACAGGGGACGCGGGTCCGGCTCCTGCGTCGTCGGCTCCTGGTGCGCCAGAATCGGCCAGCGGCGGCGGTGACTGCAATACGCCTCCCATCGTCAACGGGAGTCCCGCGCTTGCGCAGGTCGCCTTTCAAACGTGGAAGACGCGCTGCGCGCTGGAAGCGAACAATTCAACGGGTGGTGTAGTCGGCGGCCTGGGCGATCTGTACACGCCAAGCACGGACACGGTGAGTTCGGTCGTTGGCGAATTCAAGGCAGGCGTTGCGGCGTCGCCGGTCGTGGCCAGTGTGCCTAGCTTTTTCTCGGTCGGATCGGTGGGTGGTTCGTGCCCAGTTTGGACGGTGCCCGAAAGTGATTGGTTGCCGGCGCAGACATTCGATTTTTACTGTAAGCCGGAATTGGCCGATTTGCTCGATATGGCCAGATTCGTGCTGCTTATCGGCTGCGCCTATGTCGCATGGCGGATTGCAATGGGGGATGCGTGATGGGCTGGTTATCAGATTTCAAAACATGGCTGCTCGGGATAATCCACGAACTGTGGACGGCGGTTTCCGGCTTCTACCACGACATGTCTTTAATGTTCATCAAAAAGGCGCTGTCGGTGGTGGGTGAGCTGATTAACGCCATACCGGTGCCCGACTGGATGGCGCAATACTCGCTCGGTCACTTGTTCGGGTTTCTCTCGCCATCGCTGGGCTATTTTGTGGACCGCCTTGGGCTGGGGCTAGGCATCAGCTTGCTCGGTTTCGGTTACGCCTTCCGGGTGGCGCGCAAGGTCGCTACGGCGCTGCAGTGGTGATCCCGTGCTGACATTCAATGAAGGTGTTCCCCGCGCTGGCAAGAGCTATGACGCTGTCGCGTTCCATATCCTTCCGGCGCTGAAAAAAGGCCGCAAGGTGTTCGCGCGTCTCGATGGTCTCGACCACGACGCCATTGCCAAGCATCTGAAAATGGACGCTGAGGACGTGCGTTCGCTCCTGGTGCAGGTGACCGTTGAGCAGGTGCCAGAACTGCCGAAACTGGTTGAACCTGACTGCCTGGTCGTCATTGATGAATGCCACAAGTTCTACGTTCAGAGCATGCGGCCGCTCCCTCCCGGCGTGGAAGATTTCTTCGCGGAGCATGGTCACGCGGGCATGGATATTCTGCTTATTAGCCAGTGGTACAAGCGCCTGCACACGGCGCTTCGTGCACGTGTCGAGCGCAAGAATGTTTTTCAGAAGCTCTCCGCCGTCGGCATGGATAAGAGCTATCTAGTCACGTACTGGCACACCACCGGGCCGGACAAGTTCGAGCAGGTCGGCAAGTCGCGGAAAAAGTACGATCCGGCGATCTATCCGCTGTACCACGGGTTTTTGCCTGAGACCGGCAACACTGAGGTTTACTCAGAAGGCAGCATCACAGTCTGGAAAACGGTTCTCCCCTGGTTCGCGCTGGCGGGTCTCATGCTGGTCGTTGGTGGATTCTTCTACGTCAAGTTTTTCAGTTCGGGCGGTGGCGCGACAAAACCGGTTGTTGCTCCCGTGCGTGCGGCCTCCTCGGCGGCTGTGTCGCCATCGTCTCGGCCCATGCCGTCGCCTGTGCAGGTTGGTAGGCCGGTCGAACCCGCAAAGCCAAAGCGGCCGGAAATGCCGCCAGAAGCGGCCTACGTGTGGGGGCTGCAGGATCAGGGCAGGGCGCGCCTCGCTGGCACCGCTGTGATGCCGGACGGCCAGTTCTCGGGCGTTGTGGAATGGCGCGCCGATCAGTCGCGGGTGATCGACTCGCTGACGGTGGCGCAGCTTCGCGCGCTGGGTGTCACGGTGGATCGCACTGGTTACGGTCTGCGCCTGACGTGGGGCAAGGGCAAGGAGCTGCAAACCATCGTGGTCACGTCCTGGCCGATTGATGAGCCGAACAGGTATTCGCAGCAGCAGATTGCCGATATCCGTGACAATGGCCCGGTGATCGCCCAGGCGATGCCTGGAAGCGTTCCGATAGTCGGTGCCGGTGGGATGGGCGGCGGTGCTGGTTCGCTCAATCACAAGGACCGGCCTACTGCTGCGGCGTACACGCCGCCTGAGTACCATGAATGGAAAGCTGACGCCTTCGGGGGCTCGAAGTGATGCGCAATTAACGTGACGTCACTTTAAATGAACCGACGCTGAATTGCCGTTACGTCACGTAAAATAATCCTTGCTATTTTACGTGACGTCACGTAAAATAGCGGCATCCAATCAGGAACCGCTGCCATGATCGACGCCAAAGACCTCGGAACCGCTCAAATGCCGCTCGTCGTCAAGCGTGGTCGCGGTCGCCCGCGTAAGGCGGATGCACTCACGCCAGCGCAACGTGCTGCTGCGTATCGCGCTCGTCGGGGTCGAGTCATGCCTTTGGACCTGGTCAACGATCTGCGCTCGCGTTCGGATGATCGGATCGAAGGGCTGGAGCGCGAGAATGCGTTGCTGCTCGACGAACGATCGAAGGCATGGGCGGAAGTCAATCGTCTCGCCGAAGAGGTTGGTTCGCTGAAACACCAGCTCGCGAGTTCAAAGCGTGACGTCACGAAAAACGCTGACACATCCGAAAGTAGGGCGCTTGCCAGCCTGGCCGAAACCCTGCGTCGCTTCTCGCGTGACCAGGGCGCGATCATCAAACCCCGCCAGCTGCAGGAGTGGGCGCGCACGCTGGAGCATCTCGCGGGGGTCAAATGATCCAGCTCTTTGGCCCAACGGGCCGAGCGCGGGAGCGCGTCTCTAAGGGCAGGTGTAAAGACAAAACCGTGTCAGCTGGGCTCAGTCTGCCCGCACCTGTCCCCGCGGATTTCGTTCCTCACCCTTCCCCCGACAACCCGCTTTTGAATTCCTGTACCGATCGAGGATCCACGCGTTCACTAATTCTCGTAACCCGCATTCCCATGCGGTCGAAGCGCGGGTGTCGGGGACAAGTCTGCAAGACTTGGCCAAAACCTATGGAGAAAGGTGATCGGGCCTCAGCTGCTCTTGATCGGGCGTGAAACCGTAGGTTTCGCGTGCTGTGCGGTAGCATTCCCCGAAAGGACCTCGGGGGCAGGGAATGAAGCGAGTGGACGGTTTCTTGGTGCTGGGCGTTCCGGCCTTGCTGGCAATGGTCGGCCTGATCGTCTGGAGGGCTCGTAGCGCAAATGACGTCCAGCCGTTGCCTGCGCCCGTTTCACATGTGCAGCCTCGCCCTAGATACCGGCCGATCACGTCGGCCGATCTGCGCCGCTCGCGCCCTTCATCGTTCAAAACGTATTACGCCTATGGCGAGCCGCTGCCGGCTGGTTACAAGTGTTCGGGGGCTGGTGGCCCTGTTTACCGCGTTGTCGAGCGAGCTGGCGTTTCCGTGGTCGATACGCTCACGGTTGCCGGCGTTATGGTTCGCTGCGGTGGCGATGAGCGCAGCAGCTACCGCTAGAACAGCGCTAACTGCCTGCGGCCTAGGTCCTGCTGTTCCCATTCGCTCATTTGCGTGAGGTGGCGCAGGACGTGCTGGGCGATGCGTCCGCGCTTCATCGTTCCACCTGGAACGATCAGCCATTGCTGCCGCAGTCGCCAGCCGGACCATTTGCCGTCGAGGTCGAGGCGACAATCACGCTGGTCGGCGAGCATCGTCGCTATGTCGTGGATCGAGAGAACGCGGCCGTGCGGCGTGCGGAGTTCTTGGGTTTCGTCGTCGTAGGTCCAGCCGATCAGGCGGGCGCGTTTCCGGCGCATGCATGCATTCCGTTGCGGTGGGCCGAGGTGAAAGCACGCTTCATGCCGCTGAGGACGCGCCTCAACCAATTTCGCATAATGTATATTATGTCAAATTACAGATCGTGATGCTTTATACCCCTCGCCCAAGCTACTGGCGGCGTTGGTCGGTGATCCTGAGCGCTTGGGCGCGTTTGATCTTTTGCAGCCAGTCATAGCCGTCCCTGGTTTCGATAGACCTGGTACCGGGAACCGGCCGCCTTTCCGGCGCAGGCCCCATGCCGGCGGTCCCTTCGATTTCGAAACGTTTGCGTTGCAAAGAGGACGCGGCGTGACTCTTCATCTGCGGGCACTCTGAGGTCGATGGTTGGGGATTGGCCATCGTGGTCCGACGGCGCCCGCACTACATGGGGCCTCGATGGCGTTGCCAAATGGCCCGCGTGGAATCGCTGCGTTTCCCCCAATGAACAGGAATTGGCACGACCCTGGTCCATGTCCTGTCGCTCATCGTTCTCGGGAAGAAACACAGTGGGCTCGTCACTGGCGCCTTTCGCGACGCCCAGGCAGCCCCATCTTTGCGCCACTACGTTCTTGGTGCAGGGTCATGAAAAGGTCACTCTCGTTGTTGGCAGTCGCTTTGCTGGGCATGGCGGCTGTCATGCTGCCGTGGAGCAGCCTCGCGGCCACGCTTCACGAGTCCGACTACGTACGGATCAGCGTGCCGGACCTGCCGCAGGCGGTGAGCTTTTTCCGGAATGTTCTGGATTGCCAGCTCGTCGGCACGGCGCCCGCATTGCCGGTCAAGACGGCAAGCGACGGCAACTCGCAGCTCATGGTCTGCGAAACCGGATCGATCGTGGAACTGTACAGCAACCATGGCAGTGCGCCCGGTCCCTCGCCCGGCAACGTTGAGCGAGCCGATGCAGCCGAACCCGTCCAGTTCGTTTCGGGCAACATCGCCAACGCCGACCAATGGCTGCGCGCTGCGGGCGTCCGTGTGATCGGGTCGCCGCAAACGCTGCGCTCAGGCCTATTCGCCGGCATGACGGTGGTGACGTTCGTGTCGCCGTGGGGCCTGCGACTGCAGTTGGTGGGCTGGGACGCAAATGTCGCGGCGACAGGCCAGTGAACTGACGCATTCAGCGGCGTGCGCGAAAAAATTCGCGCAATAGCGAGGCGGATTCGTCGGCGAGTAGCCCGCCAGCGACCTCGATACGATGGTTGTGGCGCACGTCGACGAGCGTGTCGAACACGCTGCCGGCAGCGCCGGTCTTGGGGTCGGCAGCCGCATAAACGAGCCGGCCGATGCGGGCGTGAATCATGGCCATCGCGCACATCGAGCACGGCTCGAGGGTGACGTAGAGCGTAGCGCCGGACAGGCGATGGTTGGCGAGCTTTTCGCCAGCCGCGCGCAGCGCCATGATTTCGGCGTGGGCGGTCGGGTCGTGCAGGATGATGTTGCGATTCCAGCCCAGCCCGACAATCTGGCCTGCCTGCACCAGGACCGCACCAACCGGAACCTCGTTCTCGGCATCGCGCGCATGCGCGGCGAGCTGCAAGGCGCGGCGCATGTGCTGCACGTCTTCGGCCGAGAATGCTTCAGACGGGTAGGAAATCTCTTCAGTCATTGCGGGCTTCTGCAACCGTCGTCGTGCGCCTGGTGGATCAGAGCAGAGCGCCCTATTCCCACTCGATCGTGGCTGGCGGCTTGCCACTGATGTCGTAGACGACACGCGACACGCCACGCAGCTCGTTGATGATCCGATTGGAAACCCGGCCGAGGAATTCGTACGGCAGATGCGCCCAGTGCGCGGTCATGAAATCGATGGTTTCCACCGCACGCAACGCGATCACCCATTCGTAGGCGCGCGCATCACCCACCACGCCGACGGACTTCACCGGCAGGAAGACCGCGAACGCCTGGCTGGTCTTGTCGTACAGGTCGGCCTTGCGCAATTCGTCGATGAAGATGGCATCGGCCTGCGCCAGCAACTGCGCATACTCGCGTTTCACTTCGCCGAGTATGCGCACGCCCAGGCCCGGGCCCGGGAATGGATGGCGATAGACCATCGCGCGCGGCAAGCCCAGCTCCACGCCGATGCGGCGCACCTCGTCCTTGAACAGCTCGCGCAGCGGCTCGACCAGCTTGAGCTTCATGTGCGCCGGCAGGCCGCCCACGTTGTGGTGGCTCTTGATGACGTGGGCCTTGCCGGTCTTGCTGCCGGCGGACTCGATCACGTCGGGATAGATCGTGCCCTGGGCGAGCCACTTCACGTTGCCACCGGCAGCGATCAGCTTCTCGGACTCCTCGTCGAAGATCTCCACGAACAGGCCGCCGATGATCTTGCGCTTGGCTTCGGGATCGGCGATGCCAGCCAGCGCATGGAAATAGCGATCGGCCGCGTCCACGCGGATCACCTTGACGCCCATGTGCTCGGCCATGGTGGCCATGACCTGGTCGCCCTCCTGCCAGCGCAGCAGGCCGGTGTCGACGAATACGCAGGTCAGCCTGTCGCCGATCGCCTTGTGCAGCAGCGCCGCGACGACGGAGGAATCGACCCCGCCGGAAAGACCGAGCAGAACGTGGTCGCCGCCGACCTGCGCGCGCACGCGTTCGATCTGGTCATCAATGATGTTGGCCGCGGTCCACAGCGTCTTGCAGCCGCAGATCTCGGTGATGAAGCGCTTGAGCAGCGCCCCGCCCTGCTTCGTATGCGTGACTTCCGGATGGAACTGCACGCCGTACCAGCGCTTCTGTTCGTTCTCCATGACGGCGACCGGAATGCGATCGGTCGTCCCGGTGACGACGAAGCCCGGCGGCGCCTTGGCGACGTGGTCGCCATGGCTCATCCAGACGTCCAGACGGTGTTGGCCCGGATGATCGCTCAAGCCGTCGAACAAGCGGCTGGCCGCGCTGATGTCCACGCTGGCGTGGCCGAACTCGCGGGCGTCGGCAGCCTCGGTGGCGCCGCCGAGCTGGGCCGCCAGCGTCTGCATGCCGTAGCAGATGCCGAGGATCGGAACGCCGGCATCGAACGCCTGTTGCGGTGCCTTCGGCGCACCCTCGAGCGTGGTCGATTCGGGGCCGCCCGAGAGAATGATGCCCCTGGCGCCGAACGCGGCGATCTCGGCGGGCTCATGATCCCACGCCCAGATTTCGCAGTAGACCCCAAGCTCGCGAATGCGCCGCGCGATCAGCTGCGTGTATTGCGCGCCGAAATCAAGGATGAGGATCTTGTCGCCGTGGATGTTATGCATGGGGTCGAACTCTTGGGGACTCCGGAAGCTTTCCGGTCATCATTTCGCGAAAGCGGGATCCATCTGCTTCGCCGCAAGGTCGACCTGGATTCCCGCTTTCGCGAGAATGACGCCATGAAGACCTTCGGCCCGAACCGGGGCTGGATTCCCGGGCACGCTTCGTTTCAGGAGTTGAGCCGGTAGTTCGGCGCTTCCTTGGTGATCTGGATGTCGTGCGGATGCGCCTCGGTCACGCCGGCGGAAGTCACCTTCACGAACTGCGCGTTGTGCCGCACGTCCTCGACGGTGGCCGCACCCAGGTAACCCATCGACGCACGCAAACCACCGATCAGCTGATGGATGATGTTGCGCAGCGGGCCTCGGTACGGCACGCGACCCTCGATGCCTTCAGGCACCAGCTTGTCGGCGTCGGCCTCTTCCTGGAAGTAGCGATCCTTCGAGCCCAGCTGCATCGCACCGATCGAACCCATGCCGCGATAGCTCTTGTACGAGCGCCCCTGGAACAGT
>Ga0157370_10007205_pt1 | contig 12137 bp, 6 predicted proteins | sample C35metaG_FD_113463 | JGI IMG/M metagenome (GOLD analysis project Ga0157370, IMG submission 113463) | Corn rhizosphere microbial communities from Kellogg Biological Station, Michigan, USA - C3-5 metaG | ecosystem: Host-associated > Plants > Roots > Rhizosphere > Soil | place: USA: Michigan...
CAAGTATGGTTATCCGGAAAGCTGGCGATAAGGGACATATTAAAAAGAAAACAGGATTCTATGTAAACTATGAGTTGTCTTTGTTTGACATAGCCGTTGACTTTCCCGCCAGCGATTATAAAATTTTTGAAAGCAGTATCGATCCTGCCTCCATCTCCGGAGATCCTGTATATGTAAATGATGTCACTTATGGACGCACAGCCATCCTCGCCATAGAGTCTGATGCTGCTTTTCAGGAAATTAAAGCAGCTTTCCAAGCCGTACAAACAGGCAAGGAAAGCGCGGAAGATAAAAAAATACTTCAGGAAGCCGTCATCACAATCTATATGCGCGGCTTTAAAACGGATGAGGTTAGCCGAATCCAAACCGCTCAGGGTTATGACCGGGTAAGTCTGTTTACCAAAGCCTTACTCGCAGGAGGCGCCTATTCCAAAACAGATTATGGTGTACCTATAAGTTTCTATGTAAGCAAAATCACAGATTACACCAATATTAGGTATAAATTCAAGTACCGTCTGGATTTCAGCATTTAATGGGGTAAATAATAGTTTGCCAATTATCTTTTCCTGATTTCAATATCATCCATATTTAAATCAGTATCTCCAGTATTGGCAAACTTCACCTTTATTGTTTTCATATAATCACCATATTCCTTACCTGTTTGAAATTTCAAGCGTTGTTCCGTATAATCTGATTTTCCGACTATAGTTTGATCCTTAGTTAGTTCCACATCACCACTAACTTGCTTCAAATTATCAACAGTAGTTTTTAATTTGCCGTTTCCCTTTACCCAGTAAGTCAGTTCATAATCTTTGCTGTTGTTCAGATACACATACTGCTCCATACTTTGACCGGGTTTCAACAATAACCCATATTGCCCCTTTCTCGCAGAAGCAGCAGATAATGTTCCGCTCCCTTCCCAGGGCAGTAAAGTGGTGTTCGCCTCAAAACCAGGATTAGGCAACTCGTTCCCATTTTCTAATGGCCAATTGTAAGTCCTGATGTAGTCCACCTCCATATTTACCTGACCACCAGCACCATAACTTCCCAGAAAAACATTCATAAAATGATTAGGCGAATAAATCTGGTTTTTATTATCGTAAGCTTTAATGAGCTTGCCATTAATGTAGTGTTTAATACTCGATGGCGTCCAAAGTAAACCATGTGTTACCCATTGATCAACATGGGTATAACCTTCGGCAATATCCGTAGCCAGATTATGTAAAAAAGCTCCATGTTCATCTACATGTCCATGCAATACAAACTGAGCATCCAGATTTTCAAACACATCAATCTCAAAAACCTGGCCTTTTGGGCGAATTCCTTTCACCCCGTCCAGGGTAGTTCCTTGCTGCAAATAGTTTTTCAAATCTGGTCCCGGCGAATCAAACCAATAAGCAGTATTGATCCCTTTAGAATTTCCAGTGCTGCTCCGTTTAACCCTAACCTCAAAATACCCCCCATGGCTGTTGTCAAGATAATTCTCATTTGTCCGCCAGTCATAGGTTTGGATAGAAGAAATTTTCCTGCCACTTTCCGGATAAAAACTCTTCACAGGAACAGAATCGTTAGTAAATAAATTAATGCTGTGCCCATTAAAAGTCATACCCGGCTGAGGCAAACTATCCTGCCGCATGAGCGATAAATTGTCTTTTTTGAGGTAATCAATGTTAGAATAATAATTGGTGCTCCATTTATTCCGGTTGAGCAACTCATCGTTGAACTCATCATTCCAGAAAATTTCCATTCCCGCCGGAACAGCACTGGAACTTGCGATGTCCAGATTACTAAGTTCGTCCTTATCCAGTTGCCACTGTTTCATTGTACTCACTTTGGCACTAAGTGGTTTACTGGACCCCGCTTTGTTATAGGCTTCCAGCCACACGTAATATTGGGTTTCTTCCTTCATTCCCTGTATATAATATCGTTGCTTTCCATCAACTATTGTCGCTCCAGGATTGAGCGGTTTCTGGTTTTGCTCAGACCAATAAACCTTAAAACCCTGCTCATCAGAAGCCCGGTCTGTCCATTCCAACCGGATCCAGCTCCTGGTACCCAAGGTTTTCAAATTAGCAGGAACTGCAGGGGTCTGCGCAACAGCCCCTGCAGTAATAAAAAGTAAAAAGAATAGAATCCTCATTTTAATTGTATCCTGGATTTTGTTTAATCACTCCGTTACTTTGATTAACCACCACTCTTGGAAGTGGGAGTAATACTTTAAAGGCCTCTGCGGTTCCAGAACCATCGCTTGTCGCACGCTGGGTAAACAAGTTCCATCTGATCAGATCATCCTTTCTCCAACCCTCAGCCCACAACTCAAATAAACGCTCATCCTGAACTTTGGCCAGAAATTGTGCCTTCGACAAACCAGAAGTCAGGTTCGCCAGTCCAGCCCTGTTCCTAACTGCATTGACATCACTATAAGCCTCATCATTAGGCCCTCCATTGGCTTCATTAATACTTTCAGCCAGCATCAGCAACACATCCGCATAGCGATATATTGGAAAATCAACCCCACTGTTCTGCGCATTTGCTTTAGAAGGATCAGGAGCAAACTTCATCGGTACAGCACCAATTTGTCCATCCGCCCTGGCATCTTTATAGATTATATTCCCACTCGCATCTTTTCCAATAGGATATTTGCGCAACAGCACTTTAAGTCTTTTATCGGTCTGATCAAATTTATCATAGGTTTTCCAGGGCATTTTATAGCCACCCCAGGCCGTTAAGTTAATCCCCGAAGGATCTTTATAATCTGCAGGCAAAGAATGGGCAAGCCACATATTAGTGTACTGATCACCGCCGTTCGGCGTACAAACAATAGCCAGAATGATCTCCTTTGATGCACCTCCTTTATTGGCAATGCTGAAATTATCTTCATAATTGTCCTGAAGCGCATAGCCCTCGGTTTTGATCTTCATTCCAGCCTCTACCGCTTTTACCCAGTTTTTCTCATGCATATACAACTTCATCAAACCAGTTAATGCTGCTGCTTTAGAGAAACGCCCATAATCGCCGCCAGTAAATTGGTCAGGCAATACTGCAATCGCATCCAGGTAATCCTTTTCAATCTGTGCCACCGTAACCGAACTTTCTGGCCTCGGTACAGCCGGCGTATTTGGATCTGCCGCAATTTTAGCATCGGTCACAATATTCACCGGCCCATAGTTGAAATAGAGCAGCTGCGCATAATGTGCACGCAAAGCCTTCAGCTCACCAATATAACGCTTCTTTAAATTATCATCCATAGTAATGCCTTGTATTTGGTCAAGGCTAATCGCAATTCTGGAAATGTAAGGAAGATAGTTTTTATAATTATGGGTAACCCAATCAAAATCAGGGTTATAATTCAGGCTATTCAGTTTTACCCAATCACCCCCCCAGGCACAAACACCTTCATCAGTAGTCATCATCGCTTGTGTTCTCCAGGCATAAGTACCGGCTGTCCAGCCACCCTGCCAGTCTCCGCCTCCTGCAAGTCCGGTATAGGCAGCATTAGTTGCAGCCCCTGCACCTTCCGGTGTTTTAATTACAGAATTCAGATCTCCATAACTAACATAATCTAAATTTTTCTTACAAGAGCCTAAAAAAAGTACAGATCCCATTAAACAGGCTGATAATAATGATTTAGACAATTTTGTATATATATGATTTTTCATGACGATATTATTTATTAAAATGAAGCATTGACACCAAACACATAACTTTTTACCATCGGATAAAAATTCGATGTATCCAGTTCCGGATCAAGTCCAGGATAATTGGTAATCGTAAAAGGATTCTGCATATCAAATGACACCCTTACTTTTGAGAAAATATGTTGCCTGCGCATCAGTTTTTCCGGTAAGGAATAACCGAGCGTAATATTTCTGCAGCGTAAAAAAGTTGCATTGACTAGCCAGTAATCTGAACCATCCTGGTAACCTCCATAACTGGCATCATACAACGAAGTTGGAAAATTACCTCCTGTGTTTTGAAAACTCCATCTGCTCGCAGAAATAGGCATTGCATTAAAGCCATATGCATTGGTAGTTCTCTCATTTGCCCGTCCATCCAGGTAAGGTGACCATTTTTTCTGTTTAAGTCCCGACATGAAAATATTCAGGTCAAAATTCTTATAACTAAATTTGTTACCTATTCCAAAATTAAACTGAGGATCTTTGTTACCAATATACATTTGGTCTGCCGCAGTGATCTTTCCATCAGGACCAGTAAGATTACCTGCCGCATCATAACCATGGATATCTTTAAGAATCACACCACCCGGGAGCATTCCTGGCATCTGACTCGGTGCATTTCCATACTGACCAGTAAACAGGCCTGCAGATTGATAACCAACAAAAGGATTAAATAAAGCACCGCTGCCAGATGGAACCTCATATTTTTCCAGTACAGACAAAGCCTGAGGAGACCTTTGCACCCAATAATTCAGGTAGTGAGAAAAAGTCAGATTTGTAGACCAGGCAAAACCATCTCCTGATTCAGAAATGATATTCTTGGTTTGCAAGGAAATGTCATAACCTCTGGACCGGGTTTTACCCGCATTGGTATATACACCATCAATAATAAATCCGGTCGGATATTTCACATACGCAATCAGGTCACGAATGGTCTTGCTGTAATAATCAAATGATCCTGTAACCCTATCATTAAATAAACCATAATCAAGGCCAACATTCATTTCAGCAGCAGTTTCCCAGGTCAGGTCAGGATTTGCGGCCCTGGTCAAAGAAACACCCGAATTGATGCTCCCAGATCCAAAATATGGGCTCAAATTTGTTCCGTACTGCGCAAAAGCTGCACCAGTAAAAGAACTATTTCCCGTTTCACCATAACCTGCACGTAATTTCAGGAAAGAGACTTGCTTAACGGACTTTAAAAAAGCTTCATCAGACAATACCCATCCTGCAGACACAGATGGGAAATATCCCCATTTCTTATTCTCTGCAAAACGAGAAGCGCCATCTCTACGTATAGATGCCTGTAAGGTGAGGTTACCGTTATAGGTATAAATAGCCCTTGCAAAATAAGATGCCCAGATAGATTGTCCTTTACCAGATCCTACAGTAGGTTTGGCTTGTCCAGCGTTCAGGTCATAGTACATGGTCGCATCAGAAAGAAAATTTTGGTTTGCTGCACTAAGATTTTCAACGTCTGTTTGCTGATAAGTATAACCCGCTACTGCATTCAGGTTATGTTTTTCTGATATACTTTTATTATAAGAAAGTGTGTACTCAAATAACTTAGACTGCGAATCAGATTCTGTGATACTTGCTGCTCCATTTGCATAGAAACCGTATAAAAAAGTCCTCGGAAAATAAGTTGACCTCTTCGCATTAGACTGATCCAGGCTAAAACTTCCCTTTGCTTTTAGTCCTTCTACAATAGTCCACTCGCCATACGCACTGGTTAACAAACGGGTAGATTTTGTTTTATCTGTAACAGTCCCATAAGATAAAGGATTGGGAATATTCGGATAATAAGGGCTTAAAGGGTAACTACCATCCGCAGCCCTCAAAGGCACAGAGGGCGCCCAGTAAGTGGCAGCCGTAACAATTCCACCATTCTCATTTGCTCCGCCAGTTACGGTATTGTCTGCATCTGAGTTGGAAGCAATAATATTTGCACCCACCTTAATTTTATCAGAAACCACCTGATCTATATTTAACCGGCCATTATATCTTTTATAACCGGTGCCTATGATCACACCTTTCTGGTCAAAGTAATTTCCAGATGCAAAATAAGAAGTCTTACCGTTTCCACCAGAAAGAGACAGGTTGTGCTGTTGCGTATAACCTGTTCTTACAATGGCATCCATAGCAGAGGGGTTGGTATTGGATGCCCCATCAATCTGCGATTGTGAAAAAACAGGCGTATATGGGGCTACAGTACCCGCCTGAACCGTTCCATAATAAGGAGCAATTTTATTGTCTCTGTACCACATCTCCTGCTTAAGTAAATTACGCTGCGTCATGTAATCCTGTTCACCAAAAACCGGATACATTTTATCCACGCTCTGTATACCATAAGATCCGGTATATTCAATCTTTGCTTTACCATCCGCGCCCCTTTTCGTAGTAATCAAAACCACACCAGCACCCGCCCGGGCGCCATAAATAGAGGCCGCACTCGCATCCTTTAAAAATTGTATAGATTCAATATCATTTGGATTGATAAAATTTAAAGGTGATTTATCTACCCCGCCCGCTGCATAATGATTTGCGCCAATACTCCCACCAATACTAGGCTGTTCTGCCGCATCGTTAACAGGAACACCATCCACAACATACAAAACACCAGCATTGGCAAAAGACGGATTACTCCTGATTTTCACAGTAACACCCGCACCTGGCTGGCCTGTAGGCTGTACCACTTCAACCCCGGCAGCCTTTCCCTGCAAAGTTTGCTGGAAACTGGAAGCCACACTGCTATTCAAATCTTTACCTTTAACCTGTACCACAGCACCAGTCAGGTTTTTCTGTTTTACCGCACCATAACCAATTACAACAACCTCTCCCAAGGCATTGTTAACCTGTTTCAACGTAATGTTCAATGAGCTCTCATCCGTATAGGTAACTTCTTTGGTTTCAAAGCCTACATAGCTGATCAGCAATACATCTCCTTTAACCAGCGCAAGCTGGAACTTCCCATTGATATCTGTTACCGTCCCTTTTGAACTGTTCTTTACCTTAACACTTGCCCCAGGCACAGGAATACCACTTTCATCAACAATACGCCCTACGACATCTTTTGTTGTAAATACCGCAACAACACGGTCCAGGAAAGATTTCTCTTTTATCTTAATCACCACCACCCTGTCTTTAAGCTCATAGCTCAGAGGTTGCTCGGCAAATAAAGCGTCCAGAGTTTCCTGCATAGAAGCATTTTTCAGCTCTACATTAACAGGTTTAGCACCTTTCAAATTGTCTTTTACATAGAAGAAATCATAGCCACTCCGCTCCCGGATCTTCTCTATGACCTTTTTAAGGGAAGCATTTTTTTCAGAAAGTGTTATTTTCTGTGCACGCCCGGCAGCACTCACCTGCATGAGGGCCGCAAATAATAAAAATGTGGTGATTCGCATAACGAACATGATTTTCGACAGCATGCCCTGTCCAGGCCCTGCCATCTTGTGAAAAGCATTTAAATTCATACTTTTGTTCTGTTTGGGTTATTACTAGATTCTGTTAGTTTTTATCAGGATGAAAATCCCGGTAAGGGTGACCCGGACATTTAGCGTGGAAGTGGTACGAACACTTTCACGTTTTGTTTTTTCAGGCCCCTCTCTGTTTGGTTATAAATACCGTCGTAGTAGTTCTTTCTTCATGTTCATTGGATTTAAAGGTTAAATTATTTGGTTAAATATTTTTATGACAGCGCTTTAAGCTAGGTTTTAGACACGTAAATCTTTTTGCCCTCTATTCTAAATTTCACCAGGCCGGTACTTTGCATAATTTCAAGAACTTTCGATACACTCTGGAAGCGGGACATGGTGCCTTCCATCGCATCCAGAGGTATGCTTCCTTCATACACCACCTCTACATTGTACCAGCGGGCAACCTTACGCATAATCTCGTATACATTCTCGTCATTGAATTCAAAATACCCCTTCTTCCAGGCTATAGCCTCCTCCAGGTTGACTTTTGCTATTTTAATAGCACCAGCCTTATCCAGAGCAGATTGTTCGCCAGGTTTCAGGATACTGCCCGAATTCACTTTTACAGACCCTTCCAGTAAAGTCGTTTTAACAAGAGGTTCATCAGCATAAGTATTGATGTTAAAATGTGTACCCAGTACCTCAACATCTTGCCGCTCCGAGTGTACAATAAAAGGTTTGTGCTTGTCTTTGGAAACTTCAAAATAAGCCTCACCATTGAGCTGGACATTTCTTTGCGAAAGACCAGCAAAACTCAATGGGAATTTCAAAGTAGTTGCCGCATTAAGCCATACTTTAGTACCATCTGGTAGTTCTATCTGATATTGTTCTCCATTAGCGGTCGAAAGCGTATTGTAAGCCGCATTCCCAGAAGCCTTTGCACTTTTCACATGATAAACCACCTGCCCATCTGCTGTTTTAGTGATACTTACACCAGATTGATTGGCCAGTTCTCCTGTAGAGGCATCCTGCAATACGATTTTCTTTCCGTTCGATAAAGTCAAAGTAGCCGTGTGTTTACCCGGAGCGATATCATTGGCATAAACAATCTCCATTTTTTTTGCAGGTTTTTGCAAATAATAAGATAAGCCTGCACCAACAATCAATACGATAGAAGCCACCGCTGCTATACGTGGCCATAATTTAACAGATCCTTTAGGCACAATGCCCAAACGCGATTGCAGTTTTTTATCTGCTTTTTTAAAATCTGGCGCATCCAGATCGTCATCATTTGCCTGCAAAGAAGCATTAAGGTACCAACTTTCTACAATAGCCTTTTCTTCCGGGCTACAATTTCCATTCGAGTACTTTTCCAGTAAACTTTTAGCATCTTTGCTTTCCATAAATCCGATGGTCTTATAATCCTGTTTAGATGTAAGACGAACAACCAGAAGGAAAGTGGTAGATTTAAAAAAAGAAAATATACAATCCGCCCAATTTTATTTTCAAAATTTTTATAGCGTTGGAAATCTGCTTCTTAACAGTACCCTCCGAAATCTCGGTCACATCCGCAATCTGTTTATAAGAAAGGTTTTCCTTCCTGCTCAGTTCAAATATCTGTCGCATTTTTTTAGGCAGCTGAGAAATTTCACTTTCGATACGATGGGCCAGCTCATGCTCCCGGACAGTATTTTCGGTAATGAATTCCCCTTTGTCTATAAAGCTTTGCAAAGATGCCAGATAATTTGTTTTAAGTTTATTCCTATTAACCAGATCAATAACTTTATTACGGGTTGCCGCATACAAATAAGAGGATAAAGACCCCGTAAAAGAAAGCTCCGCACATTTAGACCACAAAGAAGCAAATATCTCCTGAACAATATCTGTCGCTTCATCATCATCTCTAAGCATTCTTCTGGCATGGCGGAACATTAAAGCCCAGTACCTATGATAGATTTCTGTATACGCAGCATGGTCTCCTAACTTCAGTAAGCCAGTCAATTCACTATCATTCAGACCACTATACTTTCTCATAATATTACATTCCGCTTTCTGCCGGGCGAAAATTATTATTGAAGCTACCTCAAGTTTATATTTCTGATCAAGTATATATAAAATATTCCTAATGTGATAAAAAATAATTAGAGGCCATATTAAATATGGCCTCTAACAAACAGCAGAATTTAAAAAAACGGCAAATCACTATTTCAAAGCAACTGCAAATACATTTCCAGCAAAATCCGCTATAAATACAGTATCATTTGATACCGAAACATCAGCAAAAACAGGCGAACCAAGATTCATCTTTTGTAAAACACCCCCTGTTTTCTCATCCAGAACATAAAAGAAACCATCAGAAGCACCAAAAAGCAATTTACCTTTGTACCTCAGCACCGAACACTCCACCGTTGCAGATTCCGGGCCGGTATAAGGCGCAGAATAAACCAGCGCATTGCCAGTCGGTCTGTTCCACACCTCTTTCAGCGTTTTCAAATCATATGCAACTACACCATTTTTAGCCGTAGCCATAATAACATGTTCGTCCGTCACAAGCGGGCTTGCCATAACTTTAAATTCATAAGGCGCTTCTATCTTTTGCAGCGTCTTACCACTTAAAGGATCAATTACAAATAAGGCATTGATCCCCGTCACATATATATATCCATTGATATATTTTGCCGTACCACTTCTAAAACGCAAGCCATCGTCACTTCTTTTCCATAAAAGCTTCCCCGTTTTTTTATCATGTCCAAACAAACTTTGCCAGTTACTTCCCGTCACAATCACATCACCAGCAAGCGTCATCTTTGCCGGAGTTCCTTCTCCTCCGCTCCAATCTTTATTGATCCAAAGTGTTTTACCCGTCTTTACCTCCAGTGCCTGGAAATAAGGACCAAACCCGGTATAATAAACACCCTTTTCAGCAACACCACCAGATATATACCCTGGCAAGCTTTTCATACCCAGGTTCCTTTTCCAAACCACCTGTCCAGACGAAGCCTGAAGTGCATAAGTAAAACCTTCCATATCCGTACATAAAATCAAACCGCTGTCATAAGAAAGCTCATGTTTTACAGAATTTTGTGTTTTGTAATGCCATAAAACAGCACCAGTTAACGGATGTATAGCCGTCACACCACAATTCAAATTATTACCATCATCAATGCTGGCCACAAATAATTTCCCTTCAGCACATAAAGGCGCCGCTTTCCATACACTTCCTTTTATATTGCGCACCCATTTTAAAGACGAACCTGTTGCTGGATCACCAATCCTAAAAGTTTGCTTTTGAATATGCACCTCGCCATCCGCAAAAGAAACCTCCGTCTGAATTGTCAAGGGTTTCCCTTTTACCAATTGAGCTGCCGGTATCCTGCCCTCCCAGTTCCAGTCTGTATTTGCAGCCAGCTGGGCTTCAGCCACCTTATTGCCTTTCAGATCATAAATTATACTTTTTACTCCCTTCACCGTGGTCTCACTATCATAAACACTAGCGTTTACAATCAAAGCCCCATTTTCAATTTTCACCATATCAGATCCTGAAGGTGTATTGACCACAAGATGTTTATGCAAATAAGTATAATGCGGCTGAACTTCTTTCACCCCATTTTTATCAATTTCAATAGAAAGAAACTGCCCCGCAGAATTATCTATTCCACCTTTATCAGGCGGTGCCGTAGAAATATACTTAATTCCAGTTTTTTCACTCTGTCTTACAAAATTATTATGCCAGTGTCCATACACCCAAGCCTTTAAATTATTTTCATTTAAATTGATCGAGTCATTTTTACCTTTTAACATGAATTGATCACCATAAGTAAGCAAATCATGGTTAAAAATAATGACAGGCTTACGCTTGTCAACAGCAGCAAGATCATTCCGCATCCAGCTAATCAACTCATCAACAGTATAGGAAGGCTGAAAATCACCCGACCTCATTGGCGTTACAATAAAATGCGCCGGACCGGCATCAAAAGAATAATACACAGGCCCAAACAAACGCTCAAACAATTCTTCACCATAAGCCCCCCTCACCAAATCATGGTTACCTATGCAATAAAAGATCTGTTTCCCAAGCGCTTCAGAAGTAACCTGGCTTGCATGAAAATTCAGTCCTTTCTCATAACATATATCGCCCGTATGAACAATAAAACTAATGCCCTGCTTCCTGGCATAATTCTTTACATTAACAATCCAGTCATTATACTTATCAGTTTCCGTATCCGTTATCTGCAACATCTTAACTGACGAACCGATACTTGTCGGATCCTCCAGCAAACCAAAATTATAAGCCGTATCCCTCCCATTGATTTTGATATAATGCTTATCAGAAAGCATATATCCCGCCGGAACCGTAATAAATATAAAACGGTTCTTTGAATGCCCCGGCAAATTGAAATCCCCTGCATTATCAGTCCGGAATACATGTTGCCCATCCGATACTGCAACCCCCGGAAGCCCCTTTTCCTCCGCATCAAGAAGCTTATTCTTGTTCTTATCAAGAAAAACCTTGCCCTTGTACTGTGCCTTACAAATTCCCCAAAAGGCCAGGCAAAAAAATAAAATTAACAATCGTTTCATGTGTGTGTTTATTGTGGTTATTCCGTATTTTAATTACACAGTAATACTAAACAAAAGTTTAGTATCTATTATAATAAAAAGACTAAAATTTCGACAAGACCTATGCAAAGCAGCCCCAAAGCACAAGGTACCACCTGACTTCGTCCTGGTTCGTTGCTTCTCCGCCCTTTCTGCGCCGTAACATAGACAAACGGGTACTTTTGCCGAACAAACGGCGCTAAAAGGCCGGATCATCGAACAACCAACACTGAAGTAGCACGGAAAATTGAACCACCTCAGACTTGAACGGCCCTGAGAAATGAATGTCAGAACACCAGTTTTTGATTCTAATGTACAATAATCATTGAAACCGGTCGGTTAGATTTGTATATCTACAATTTAGGAGTGTTTAGAGGTTTTACCACAGATACTTGCGTAAAACCAACTAGAGAGTAAAAGTTAAATTTGGTTAAGTCAGCAA
>Ga0157370_10007206_pt1 | contig 12135 bp, 12 predicted proteins | sample C35metaG_FD_113463 | JGI IMG/M metagenome (GOLD analysis project Ga0157370, IMG submission 113463) | Corn rhizosphere microbial communities from Kellogg Biological Station, Michigan, USA - C3-5 metaG | ecosystem: Host-associated > Plants > Roots > Rhizosphere > Soil | place: USA: Michigan...
CCACCTCGACATTGTGCAGGTTGTCGGCGCTCCAGCGCCGGCATTGCGCCTCCGCCTGCGGGCGCGCAGCCACCCGTTTCACCGCCTCACGTGAACCCCCAGGCCGGACGGCGAACGCGAACCCGACCTCGAGCAACACCTCGCGCGTGATGTGCAGCAACTCACCGGTCGACAGCTCGTCGATCGTCGATGCGACCCCGCCACCGACGGAGTTCTCCAGCGGCACCAGCGCCGCGTCAGCGTCACCACGGCGGACGGCGTCGAGCGCGACCGACACGCTCCTGCACGGCAACAGGTGCGCATCGGCGGCCTCCGGCAACGTGCGCAGGGCTGCTTCGGTGAAGGTTCCTTCAGGTCCGAGGTAGGCGAACCGCAGCGACGACATACGCGACGACACCCAGCCGATCAGTTCTCGACGTCGACAGTCGCGACCGCGGCGTGGCCCGGCGACATCACCGGCGGGCGCTCGGCGTCCGACCGAAGCGCGAACGTGATCGCCTGCCGCTCCTCCGGTGACAGCTGCTGATCGCTGTCGCCACCCTTCACGCCCTTTGCGTAACTGCGGGTTTCGGTGCGCCCGTGAATCGCCGTGAGCACCAGCCCGTCGCCGGCGTCGTCGAGCAGCGCGGCCGAGAACGACATGCGCCCGCCCATGTCGCGAAATGCGTCGTACCGGACGACGGCGACGTGGCGCAGCGCGTCGGCGACGTCCAGCCGCACTTCACTGACCCGCCGCTCGACAGCGGACAGCTCCGCCCGGAGCCGGGCCACCGTCTCGACCTGCCGGGCGGCCGCCGCGACGAACGACTCGCGGTCGTCGCCGGCCTGCAGCACGGTGTAGTCACGACGCAGCCGCCGAAGCCGCAGATGTGCAAGCAGAGCAAGCAGGACGCCGACGACGCCGGCCGCGGTCCCGATGACGGCAAGCAGATCAGCAGCGGATTTGGTCAGCGACACGGCGGCTAGCCTAACCGCCGTCCGTGCTGATCACCGGCGGTACCGGTGAACCGGAGCGTCAGCTCGCGGAGAGCGGTGTGAAGAACGTCAACGACCCGATCAGCGAGCCGTCGTGCGCGTGCAGCGGCGTGGCGATCGCATCGATCGTCACCGTGACGCCGTCGCTGCGGCGCAACCGCACCAGGCCCCGACTCAGCACGTTGGAATGCAGCGCTTGGGTCGGCGGCACGATGGCGTGGTCGCCAATTGGTTCTGCTGCGCTGGAGAAGTCGATGATGACGAAGACGTCGCCAACCAATCGTCGTCCGACGACACTTGCGGGCTCTTCGTTCACGAGCGCGGCGGCACTCTCCGACAACCCCGCCACCCGACCGTCGCAGTCGAGCACCAAACAGGCATCGGCGGACGTCGTCGTGACCGTCACCCACGCGCGCAGCGCTTCACGCAGCGGCGCCAGCTCCGGTGACGGCCGCTGCACAAGCGGGATCAGCAGGTAGGACATGCCGTCCTTCCTGCTTTCAGGTAGGGCGACAACACCGAGGTCGGACACGAAACCCCCACACTTTGATCGCATGATCAGCGTGACACGGGCTCGGGCTCTCGGGTAGCGGACGAGTGGACCCTGCTTGGCGACTCCATTCGGCCCAATAGCCATACGGCAAACAGCACACCGAGCCCGAACGCATCCTGGAGTATTCGCCCAGGGATATGGAATCCGGACCATTTACTGACGACAGTGTTTCCCCACCACGGCAGCTCCAGGGTGAAGAACACCGTCGCGAGCAGCGCGTAGAGAAGGCGGCGTCGATCACGAGCGTCACCAATCACCACACCGATCGTCAACGGAATCCAGCCGGCGAGGTGGTGGATCCACGACACCGGCGAGACGAGTACCGACAGCAATCCCACGATCGCGATACCCCGAACCTCGAAGCCCGAAAGCGACGCGGCGCGAGCCCAGCGGTAAGCCGCAATAGCAATCACAATCAGGACGACGAGCCATAACACGCTACCGACCGAGCCCGGCAGCACGCGCAGGAACATTCCGCGCACCGACTGATTCGAGGTGCCGGCGTTACTGCCGAGCCGGTTGCTGTCGAAGATGGCGCTTGTCCAATACGCCTTGCTGGCCTGCGGCATCGCGATCGCTGTCGCTGCGCTGAACCCGACGAACCACGCCGTTGCGACAACGGCGGCCCGGCGTCGTCCGGTCAGCCACAGGTAGGGGATGAACACACCCGGCACCAGCTTCACCGCTGCCGCGAAACCAATCATCAACCCTCGGGGCCAGCGGGTTTTCGGCAACGCGCAGTCGAGCACGCACAACGCGGTGAGGAAGATGCCGACCTGGCCGAAGCGGAAACAATCGCGCACCGGCAACGTCCAGGCCATGGCGGCGAGTACCGCGGCCACGAGCACGGGACGGTACGCGACCGGGAATCGCCGCACGAGCGGACGGAAGCCGACCAGTACCAGCCAGCCGAGCACGGCGAGGGTGCCGAGCGTCCACACCCAGTTCGCCGCCTGCGAGGACATCAGCGCGAGCAACACGGCAACGACCGCGGAGAACGGCGGGTAGGTGAACGGCAGCAGCTGCGGCACCGGCGTGAGGTAGTCGTACAACGGCCGGCCGTGCAACAACGACTGACCCGCCGACCGGTAGACCGCCAGGTCGACCATCCGCAAATCGGCCTTGGCGTAGAGCCGCATCCACAGCAGCGGACCAATCACCGCCACGATGATGACGATCGCGAGCAACGTAGCGAGGGGTGCTCGGCGGGCACCTTGCAGGCCGCGCCGCACCAAGCCGGGGCCACTGCTCCACACATGCAGGTGCAGGCCGTGTGGGCGGGGCAGCGCGGGAGATTCGACGGCCGCGACGGCGAGATCGGGGGAGCCACCGCCGGCCGATTCAGCCACCTTCGGCACGGCGACCTCGAGCCGGTCCGTGCCGTCCACGTCGTCCCCTCGATTCACTCAAGCTTCGCGCCGCCCAGCATCGATCCGCCCGGCAGCCCGCCCGCGGCTGCCGCGCCGCGAGATCTATGCCCACGGCAGGGGTTGCCGACCCCGACAACCGTAAAACGATCTACCGGGGCGGCCGGTTCCGGTCGGTCATCGAATAGCGCAGCTTCGCCATCATGTTCTCCGCCCCGGGCACCATCGCTGACGCCTCGAACAACTCGCCGACCCGCCTCGCCAGCCCCTCGGCGTCCCATCGACGGTGCTCGTTCTCGATCACGGCGACCGACGTCCACGGCTGGTACAGCTCGACCGTGTCGCCTTGCACCCCGAAGACCTTGCCGCTGATGTGCGACGCCGCATCGCTGCACAGGTAGGCCACCATCGGTGCAACGTTGTCGGGGTGCCAGAAATCGAAGACATCGGCCCCTAAAGACGTTGAGGCAGCCGGACCGCCGCCTCCGATGTCGCCGTACGCCCCTTCGGTCATTCGGGTACGGGCGGCCGGTGCGATCGCGTTGCAGTTGACCCCATACCTGGCCATTTCCTGAGCGACGATCGTCGAGAACGCGGCGATGCCGGCCTTGGCGGCGCCGTAGTTGGCCTGGCCGAAGTTGCCGAGCAGGCCAGAGGTACTCGCGGTGCAGACGATGTGACCGGTGTTCGCCCCGCCGCCCTGCTCCTTCCAGTAAGCGCACGCGGCATGGGTCAGGGCGTAGTGCCCACGCAGATGGACGGCGATGACGGCGTCCCACTCGTCGGGGGTCATCTTGGCCAGCGTGCGGTCGCGCACGATGCCCGCGTTGTTGACGATGGCGTCCAGCCGGCCGAATCGCGCGAGGGTTTGCTCGACCACACCGTCGGCCGTCGAAACGTCACTGCAGTCGCCGACGTGCGCGAGCGCATTGGCAGGGCCGATTTCGGCGGCGACCGCCGCCGCGGCGTCCGCATCGACGTCGTTGACGACGACCTGCGCGCCTTGCCGGGCGAGCTCGATGGCCTCACCGCGGCCGATGCCACGACCGGCACCCGTGACGACGACGACCTTGCCTTCGAGCAACCCCATGACGCCGAACTTACCGGCGGCCGGAACTAGATGATGATTCCAAGGGGAAGTCAACCATCTAGGCGGCAAACTCCGGGTGCGCGGCGAACCAGTCGATCGTGCGGCGCAGGCCGTCTTCGATGTCGACCTTCGGTTCCCAGCCAAGCTGCGTGCGGGCGATGGTGATGTCGGGCTGACGCACCAGCGGATCGTCCTGCGGCAGCGGGATGAACCCGATCGGAGACTCGGAGCCGACCAGCTTCTTCACGAATTCGGCCAGCTGCAGAACGGAAAGCTCGAACGGGTTGCCGATGTTGACCGGCCCGGGCAGGTCGGACTTCAACAGCCGGAAGAGGCCCTCGACGAGGTCGTCGACGTAGCAGACCGAGCGGGTCTGGCTGCCGTCGCCGGCGACGGTCAGCGGCTGGTTGCGCAACGCCTGGCTGATGAAGGTGGGGATGGCCCGGCCGTCGTTGGGCCGCATCCGCGGGCCGAAGGTGTTGAAGATGCGCACGATCGCCGTGTTGACGCCATGCGTCTGCCGGTAGGCGACGGTCATCGCCTCGGAGAAGCGCTTCGCTTCGTCGTACACACCACGCGGCCCGACCGGGTTCACGTGGCCCCAGTACGTCTCGGGCTGCGGGTGCACCTGCGGGTCGCCATAGACCTCGGACGTCGACGCGATGAGGAACCGCGCGTTCTTCTCGCGAGCCAGGCCAAGGGCATGCAACGTGCCGATCGAGCCGACTTTCAACGTGTGGATCGGCAACTGGAGGTAGTCGACCGGCGAGGCGGGTGAGGCGAAGTGCAGCACTGCGTCGACCGGGCCACCGACGTGCACGTATTCGGTGACGTCGGCACGTACCAGGCGGAACTCCTCTCGCCCGAACAAGTGCTCAACATTCGCCGGCGTGCCGGTGAGGAAGTTGTCGAGGCACAACACCTCGTAGCCCTCATTGAGAAGGCGTTCGCAAAGGTGCGACCCGAGGAAGCCAGCGCCACCTGTGATCACGGCGCGCGGACGACGGATGACGGACTCCAAGGATCAACGCCATACCGGCGCGGGATTTTTGCAAGCGTTGGAGGCCCGGGTGCCGCCGACGGGGGATGCAGCGGCACCCGGGCGAACAGAGACTACAACGTCAGCGCGACCCGCCCAAGGCTTTGCCCCAAAATTCATCACCGAGCGTTAGCTCAGCGCAGGGTCACCTGGCGAGAGAGCAACCCGGCGCGCGATCGCCGCTCTTGCGGCGACAGCGGCTCGGTGCGCGCCAGCGCCTCGTCGAGCCGCTTGCGCAGCGCGACCGCGGGTTCCTCGACGTCCGCCGCTTCGGTGTCGGGTGCGAGATCCCAGACCGGGACGACGAGGCCGAGTGCGCGGAAGGCTCCGACGTACTTCGTGCCGTCGCCAAGCCCGAGTTCGCGGACGGCGTGCAGCCGGGCGAGTGCGTCGAGCAACGGTGCTTCGGCGTCCGGTAATACCCAGCGCAGATGGGTGCGGCTCCCGATGCGGCACCAGTACGCGGCTTCGACCGAAGTCAGCCGCGCGGTCGGGACGACAGCCTCCGAGGCCCGTTCCAGCGAGGCGGCCAGTTCACCGTCGGGGTCGGGCATGTCCTGGCCCCAGAACTCGAAGCCGGTGTGCACGGTGACGTCGAGTGGCTTGGGTTCGAGAATGTCCTGCAGCCGCGGGCTGTCGGGTTTGACGTCGACGTCGCTGCTCGCGATCGAGGTTCCGGGCGGGGCGTCGAGTGCTTGCAGCAGCGCGGCGGCGAGGTCGCGGCTCGCGTCGACCGACTGGGCGGTCGACTGCAAACCGACGTACACCGAGCCGTCGGTGCGCACCATCGCCGGCCAGGCGAGCGGCAGCACAGTGGCTGCAATCACGGAGGCTGAACCGGCGCGGCCGCGAAGATGCAACTTCGCCGTGGCGGCAGGCACGATCTCGCGCAAGGCCACCCAGTCGCACTCACCGGCCAAGCCCTCGAACGGGCGCGCGACCAACTCGTGCGTGCGCGCATGGTCGGCCCGGCCATGGCAAGCCTTGTACCGACGGCCCGACCCGCACGGGCAAGCCTCACGGGCGCCGACTACCGGAATCTGTTCGGTCATGGGCGCGAGCTTAAGCCGTGTCGGGTCAGGCCCGAGCGAGCTGCTTCTCGCGCACCGGGACTACGGCCCACACCGTGGTGTGCACTCCGTCGCGCTCGACACCCCACTGGGCTGCCAGGCTCGCGACGATCGACAACCCCCGCCCTCCCGTCGACGTCGGTGCCGCCTCGCTTGCCACCGGCTCGGTCGGCCCGCCGCCGTCAGTCACCGCAATCTCGACACCCGCCTCGCCGACTCCCCAATCGACAGCGAGCTGACCATCGTCGAGTGAGGTGGCATGCCGCATCGCATTGCCGAGAAGCTCGGTCGCGACCAGGGCGACGTCCTCCCTTACCGGCTCCGGCAGAACCGCCAAATCGTGACGCAACACCGACCGTACGGTTCGCACGCTTGCGGGCGTGGGAGCCACCCGGACCGACCCCACCAAAACACCTCCTGCCCCGGGGTTCGCTACCAACAAAGGCCACGCCGGGGCTTTCCCACCGATTCGCGCCTCGTGGGCGCGACTGCGTGAGTGCTATCTCCACGACATCGCGCCGGTAAACCTCGGCAATTCGGGCTGCTCAGGCGACTGGGCGTCGCGGCGCGACTAAGAACCCCGCGTTCTCCACCCAGTCCACCGGTGCCGGGCCCTCATGCGGATGGCAGCGTGATCTCGAAGCAGGTGCCGCCGCCGACTCGAGGCAGCCCCCGCGCGCTCGCGCCCTGGGCATCGAGCAACTTGCGCACGATGTAGAGCCCGAGGCCGACGCCGCCGAACCGCCGGCGTTCCCCACCTACTTGGTAGAAGCGGTCGAAGACGTTCTCGTGTTCGCCCTCGGGAATGCCAAGCCCCCGATCCGCCACCTCAACAACGATCGTGTTGTCCCGGCGCTTTGCCATGACGCTCACTTCGCCGCCGTCCGGCGAGTATTTGACGGCGTTCTCGAGGAGCTGGCCGAAGACGACCTCGACCGAGCTGGGATCACCGAACGCGTCGGGCAGGTCCGGATCGAGTTCGAGCTTGAAGACGTGCGATTCGCTGACGTTCGCGAATCCTGCAACCGCAGTGCGCAGCACTCCAGCGAGGTCGAATTCGACGGCGATCTGCGGCGCGGCCGACCCAGCCCGCGAACCGAGCAGGAGTTGCTCGACGAGCGCGGCGAGCGCGCGCGTGCGATCGGCAATGCGATCGACGGACTCGCGCCGCTCGTCGTCCGTGAGTTCGGGCCAGTGAGTGAGCAGCGTCGACGCGTACCCCTGCACGACGGTGATCGGCGTGCGCAGCTCGTGACTGGTCACCGCGAGAAAGAGATCCTTGCTCGCCTCGATCGCTTTCGCACGGGTGATGTCGCGGAAGTCGACAACCGTTTCGTCGGACTCGACGATGGGCGAGCAGAGGATCTCCAGCCAGATTCCCGACTCCAGGTTGTGTTCGAGGACGACGCCCGGCGCGGCCGCCGGGAACGGCAGGGGGCGCCCGATCACGTCGAGTTCCGCAAGGCCCGTCAGGTGTCGGGCAGCCGGATTCCAGTGCCGCACCAGCCCGTCGGCGTCCAGGACTGCCATGCCGTCGGCCGTGGCGTCGATCACCGAGCGCTCATGCTCGCGCAGGCTGCGCAACCGCTCGTAGGCGCGAGCGTTGCCGATCGCCGTGCCGGCCGAGTCGGCAAGCAGCTCGAGCACGCCGAGCTCGTCGCGTCCGAGGGCGTGGCGTTCGGCGGCGAAGAAGACGTACAACGCACCCGAGGGCTCGCCGTCCACCCGGGTCAAGGCGACCGCGAGCCGCGGGAGGTGCCGGGTGTGCTCGGCGATCAACGGCGAGGTGTTCGGGTAGTCGCGGTTGTTGACCGAGATGGAAGTGCGCCCCGACTCGCGCAGGTCAGCGACCGCCGATTCGGCGACCGGGATCCGTTCACCCGCGATCTTCGCCGGCAGCCCCGAGACGGCGGTGACCACGAGATCGCTGCCGTCGATCACCACGTAGGCGGCGCCGTCGGCCGAGAGCAACTCGCGGCCGGATTCGCTGATGCGGCGCAACACCGTTGCGAGGTCGAGATCGGAGTTGATGCCGGCGACGACGGATGCGAGCCGGCTGACCAACTCGAAGCGGCTGCGCAACTCCTGCTGGATCGCCCGCTGCCGGGTGGCGTCGCGGACCGCCGCCACCCAGCCATCGGCCGGGCCACCCGGCCACGCGGGCATCGGGCTGATGACGACCCACACCTCGAGCACGCTGCCATCGATGCGGCGGCGCTTCGTGGCCAGCGAGACGTGTTCGCCGGCATTCACTCGAGCGAGGGCCTCGTCGAATTCTCGAGCCGTACGTTCGTCTGCAGCCGCAGGAAATCGCCGGCCGATGACCTCGGCGGCGGGCCAGCCGAACATGCGCTCGGCGCCGGGATTCCACAGCGTGACGTCGCCCCGCGCATTGCCCGCGACCACGGCGTCGGCCATCGCCTCGAGCACTCGATCGGCGATCGGCGCGGCAGCCATGCGGTCATGTTGACACGCGACAGCAGGCGGGCGCGGGAGACCGGCCGTCGTTCGTCGAGTGGTGACTTGCGGTCGTCGGAAGACTCGGAAAGCGACCCGAACTAACCGCTCGATGAGATCATCGGGACCGTAGGCACCGATCTATGAGCCAGGAGAAGCCATGCTGATCGTCACCACCAACGACGTGCCCGGTTACCGCGTCGACGAAGTGCTCGGCGAGGTCTTCGGCCTGACCGTACGCTCGCGTAACGCCTTCAGCCAGATGGGCGCCGGGCTGAAGTCGATCCTCGGCGGTGAACTGCGCGGCATGACGCAAGCGCTCACCGACAGCCGCAATCAGGTGATGCAGCGGCTGATCGACGAAGCCACCGCCCGGGGGGCGAACGCGATCCTGGCCATGCGCTTCGACACCTCCGAGATGGGCGGTGTCTGGACCGAGATCTGCGCCTACGGCACAGCCGTTCGGGTCACGAAACTGTAGAAGCTTCAGTCGCCGGACGGACGACGAGCCGCAACGCCAGGGTCAGCACTGCTGCGACGACGAACGACAGCAGCGACGCGCTCATCCACGTCTGCACGGAGAAGTGCAACCACTTCGCGATGTCGCCCCACATCGTCGCCCACCAGGCAACGCCGCCGGGATAGATGAGCTGGTAGACGACGAAGCCGACCAGCCACGGGAAGAGCATGACCCAACGCGCCGGTGCGGCCTCAGAGAGGTTCCATCGCCCCGCCCCGCCGAGCACGAAGTAGTCGACAACCAGCACAGCGAAAAGCGGTACGAAGACCGAGCCGATGAGCGACAAAAAGCTCGAGTAGTTCTCGATATTGACGGCAAGTGCCAACACAGTGGCGGCCGTTCCGATCACGAGCGCGATGGCTCGCCGATCCCATCTCGGCTTGAGATTCTGCGTGCTGACAGCGGTGGAGTACACGTTGCAGAACGACTGGTCAATCTCGCGAATTGCGAGAATCGCGAACGCTACCTTGCCGAGCGCGACGGCGATGAAGGCGCCCCAGATATGGCTTGTGTCGCCGTCGGTTGCAACGGTGAGGATCGCGATGAGCCCGAGCGCGTAGCACGCGACTTGGGTAACCGTGTAGCCAACAAACGTTGCGCCGAAAGCAGTTTTCGGCGTCTTCGAGTGCCGCGAATAGTCGGAAGCGACCGGCACCCATGAGACAGCAACCGCGAGCGTCGAGTCGACAGCTGGCCAAAACGACTGCCACGAGGAGCCTGGCTCACTGGGTATCGGGCGGCGAAGCAGTTGCACGAACAGATACACCATGACGATCGCGACAGCGACCGTGACGTATTTCCGCAACACCCGCACCACGCCGAGCGGGCGCAACGCCAGCAGCGTCGTGATGACGCCTGCGAGGAGCTTGTAAGTCCACGTCGGCAGGCCTGGCGCGAGTTGGTGCGCTGCCGATGAAATCGTGACGATCTCGAAGGTGCCCCAGCCGAGTAGCTGCAGGATGTTCAACCCGGTCGGCAGGTATGAGAGCCGGGCGCCGAACAGCCCTCGCAATAAGACCATGGCCGGTGCGCCGGTTCGAGCTCCGGGCACCGCGGCGAGGCCAACCGCGATGGTGCCGAGCACCGTGCCGACGACCGTCGCAACCAGGGCGGCTGCCAGGGTGAGCTTGGCAGTGCCTTCACCGAGCGGCTGCAGCACGACGAACGCTCCGGTGAACCCCAGCAAGCTGACACCGAGGTTGCCCCAAAGGCCTACTTGATCGAAGAAACCGAGCGTCTTGGCGGCCGGTTCGTCGAGAGTGATCGGCGCTTCAGGGTGTGGGCTGTCGAGAACAGTCGGACGGTCGATATCGAGGTCGGCGGACGCCATGAGATGCCTTCCCGGCCGGTCGAGCCGGCCACTCCCTACGCCGGCATTACCCGGTCAGGTTCGAGCGGTCGGCGGCCCGGTGCCGAGCGCGTATGCGCCGGCCAGCCGCCCTCTCAGCCCGGTTCGTCCGAGCTCCCGCGATCTACAGACTGCAGCTTACGACCTACTTCAGGAGCTTCGACAGCCGCCGGTCCGCGAGCGGCTTGCCGCCGGTCTGGCACGTCGGGCAGTACTGCAGCGACGAGTCGGCGAACGACACCTCGCGCACGGTGTCACCGCACACGGGGCACGGTTGCCCCGTACGCCCGTGCACCCGCATGTTGGCCTTCTTCTCGGCCTTGAGTTCGCCGGCGTCGAGCTCGGCCGCCCGCTTCACGGCGTCCTGCAATGTCGTTTGGATCGCGGCGTACAGGGTCGCGACGTCGTCCGCAGTGAAGGTATCGGCAATCTTGAACGGCGACATCTTGGCAACGTGCAGAATCTCGTCGCTGTAAGCATTTCCGATGCCGGCGATCACCGACTGGTCACGCAGCAATCCCTTGATCTGCATGCGCCGGCCACGCAACAGGCGGTCGAGCGCGTCGACGTCGAACGCGTCGTCGAGAGGTTCCGGCCCGAGACGCGCGACGCCTTCGATCGACCTCGGATCGTTGACGACGTAGGCGGCGAGCCGCTTCTGGGTGCCGGCTTCGGTGACGTCGAAGCCGCTGCCGTCGTCCAGATGCACGCGGAGCGCGATCGGGGATTTGCCCGGCCGCAAGGGGGCGGCCGGAAGCTCAGGGCGCCAGCGCAGCCAACCAGCACGAGCAAGATGGACGACGAGGTGCGGGCCGGTCGTCTCGATGTCGAGGAACTTGCCGTGCCGCCGAGTTCCGGTGACCGTCTGGCCGTGCAGGGCGCTCGACGGCGGATCGAAGGTCTTCAGTACGTGGAAGGCGCCGACGTCGACCCGCTTGATCGCATGCCCGACGGCATGGGTGGCGCGAAACCCCGCCAGCGCTTCTACTTCGGGAAGTTCAGGCACGCATCCGATGATGCCTCAGCGCAGCGTCCCCCGCCTCATGACTAACTCAGTGCCGGAGCCCGCGCGCGTACCCCTTCGCGGCACCCCGTGCGGCGCTTCGCGCCATCGCGGCCTGCCGCACCGGCTTGCGCACCGCCTTCCTGACCGCGCGGCGCTTGCTGCGACCCGGGATCATCCCGTCGATGAGCAGCGCGAGCCCGGTGCCGACCATCCAGATGTCCTTGGCGAATGGGGTGCCCTGCTGGGTCGGGCGGACGCCGTCCTCCTTGGTCATGCCGGGCGTGCGCAGGTACATGCCGACGAGTGCGCCGGAGAAGCCGGTCAATGCCGCACCCGCCATCCACGCGGGCACGATCGGCAGCAGGAGCGCACCCCCGACCGCGATCTCGCCCATCGCGAGAGTCTTCACGAACGCCTGCGGCTCCATGTCGCCAAACACCGGATATGCGCCGCTTGCCATGCCGTGGAGCCCCTTGGCGGTGTCGTCGTCCGCACTGAGCTTGGTCAAGCCCGAGTTCAGGATGTAGGCACCGGTACTGACACGAAGTGGTAGATGACTCAGTCTCATAAGCCGGGCATACCCACCCAACCGATTACAACGCACCCCCGGTTCTGTGAGCGGCACTTAGCTGGGGCGGCGCGTCGTTCATCGAGTGGAGGGTTTCGGTCGGTTTCGCCCACCTCGAAGCGACCGCAATCCTCCACTGGGC
>Ga0157370_10007210_pt1 | contig 12134 bp, 8 predicted proteins | sample C35metaG_FD_113463 | JGI IMG/M metagenome (GOLD analysis project Ga0157370, IMG submission 113463) | Corn rhizosphere microbial communities from Kellogg Biological Station, Michigan, USA - C3-5 metaG | ecosystem: Host-associated > Plants > Roots > Rhizosphere > Soil | place: USA: Michigan...
GGGTAGGGGATCATTTTCTTTTAGTCCCTCGGGCAATTTAGCGCCGCATAGCCGCCTTTTACCGGAAGCATAGGTTCTCCAGGCATGACCCACCAAATGGCCTCTGACGACCATTTCTATGCGAAACGGAAGGCATTTGTGACCAATGGAAACCTGGGGTGCTGGAACATCCAAAAGCCAGTTCGGGCAGATATTCTCTGTCTTTTTGAGCATGAAAGCGGCGATCTGGTTCAGGACCTGGCCTTTTGAAGGTATGGGCCGTGGCAAGACCACATCAAACGCGGATATCCGGTCGCTAGCCACCATGACAAGTAAATTGCCATCGATCGTATACACATCCCTGACCTTACCCTGGTAAAAAGCGGTCTGGTCAGGCAGGGAAAATTGGGGCATGCATGAAAATAAGAAGGGTGGGAAGGATGGCCAATTTAGGGTCCTCCAAGATTTCAACATTTTATCCCTTTCGCCTTAAAAATTAAATTTTTAGATAAACCTGACAATTCTTATTTTTCCACCCGATTTACCCCCCGCTTTGCGGGTTACAAAACTAAAAACTCACTACTTATGAGAAAAAGCTACCGCTTTTTAGCTGCATGGTTAATGGCATGCCTTTTCACACTTACTGCATATAGTCAGACCTCTGTGACTATCTCGGGCACCATTAAAGATGAATCTTCAAAAGAAAGTGTTCCTTCGGCAACTGTACAGGTTAAAGGCTCTGATAAAAAGACCTTTACCAATTCAGATGGCCAGTTCAGTTTGAAGGTGAGCAAGCTCCCCGTTACCCTGGTGATCAGTTCCGCGGAATTTGAGTCCAAAGAGATCACTGTGAGCGACAATTCCAAGCCCCTGGAACTTACGATGGTGGCTTCCAACAAAATGGGCCAGGAAGTTGTGGTCGCTGCTAACCGCGTTCCTCAAAACATCCGCCTTGCAGGTGTGACTGAAGAGAGAATGGGAAGTAAATTATTAAGAAACGTAGCCGCTCCAAATTATTATGAAGCAATAGGTAACTTAAGAGGTGTAGACGTTCATACAGCCAGCCTGACCTTCCGTACGATCACTACCCGCGGTTTTGTAAGCAGTGGTAATCTTCGTTTGAATCAGTTGGTTGATGGTATGGATAACCAGGCTCCCGGTTTGAATTTCGCAGTAGGTAGTGTTATCGGCCCCTCCGACCTGGATGTTGAAAGTGTAGAGGTACTCGCAGGAGCTTCTTCAGCATTATATGGTTCAGGTGGAATGAACGGAACTGTCCTTATCAATACAAAAGATCCTTTCAAATACCAGGACCTTAGTTACAATATCAAACAGGGTATCATGCACGTTGATGGAAAGCAAAGAAATGCTTCTCCTTATTACGACTGGGCCTTCCGTTTTGCAAAATCATTTAAGAATAAGCTGGCTTTCAAAGTTGCCTTCCAGTTAGTGAAAGGAAACGATTGGGAAGCTGAAGATTACCGCAATAAAGTACAGACAGGTGTGTTGAGCAATGTGATCGGTGGTAACCGCCAGAGTGATCCAGGTTACAATGGTATCAATGTTTATGGTGATGAAACAAGCGCTGATATGGCTGGTTTCTCCTATTTCGTACAAGACCAAACAAGAAGAGGTATCCTTGCTGCTACTGGAGGTGCGCTTGATGTAGTTACTGCTGCCAATGCTTATTTCGGTGTACCAGGCAACCCGGCCTTCCCCGGAGCAATTGGTTTGAATCCTTATCCTACCAATGCACAGATCGCAACATTTATCTCCGCACTTCCTCCACCAATACAGGCTACGGCTCAGCAAATGATGCCTTTCTATATCGGTTTGAACAGGGGTTATTTCAATAAGGCCGTTGTTTCAAGAACAGGATATAATGAAGAGAACCTCGTTGATTATAATACGATCAATGTGAAAGGAACTGCTGCTGTTCACTACAAAGTGAGCGACAGGCTGGAACTTTCTGTTGCAACCTATATCGGAACTGGTACCACTGTTTATACAGGTGCAGATCGTTATTCACTTCGTAACCTGAAAATGGGCCAGCATAAGTTCGAAGCAAAAGCTAAGAACTGGATGTTCAGGGCCTATACAACACAGGAAAATGCAGGAGAGGCCTATAATGCAAGCGCATTGGGTGCTTTCTTAAATGAAACATACAGACCAAGCTCAGTTTGGTTCCCAACTTATATCGGAACCTTCTCTGAAGGTCGCCGCCTGAATGGATCTGCAGTTAGCGATATGACATTGCATGCAGCTGCAAGGGCAGCTTCAGATGTAGGACGTTATATTCCCGGAACTGCTTCCTTTGATTCTGCAGCAAACATCATCAAGAAAACACCTATCCGTAAGGGTGGTGCCTTGTTCCTTGATCGTTCAGATCTTTATGCAGTGGAATCACAGGTCAACATTTCTGAGGTTGCCGGTTTCTCCAAGATCGTTGAGATGCTGGGTGGTGTAAGCTGGAAACAGTGGGTGATGAATTCACAGGGAACGATCTTCGCTGATACAGCGAGCAGGATCCGTGTAAATGAATATGGCGCTTATATCCAGTTGAAGAAAGGATTTGGAATGGTAGGTAATGAAGCAAGATTTACTGTAACGGCTTCCGGCCGCTATGATAAGCAAACCAATTTTGATGGCAGGTTCACACCAAGGATCACAGGGGTGTTAAGAACGCTGAAGAATCAATACCTGCGTTTGTCTTACCAGTCAGCTTATCGCTTCCCATCCAACCAGAATCAATATATCAGCCTTGTAACAGGCTCTGGTGTACTGATGGGTTGTTTGCCTTCATTCCAGGATTATTACAAACTGAATTCTACATTGCCAGGTTATACAGCAGAAAGTGTGATCGCTTACAGGAGTGGTACGCTTGCAGATTCCGGAAGATTGGTAAGGGCCGTTTACAAGAATGTAAGGCCGGAGAAAGTGTTCTCTTATGAGGCAGGGTATAAAGCGATCATTGGTGACCGCCTGATGATAGATGGTTATTATTATTACAGCCGTTACCGTGATTTCCTGATCAATGCTGCAGTGGTTCAGTCTAAAGCCGGTAACAAGTATGAATTGTATTCTCCATACAGCAGCACGAACCTTTCTTATGTTCAGAATTCTGAAGCTGAGGTTAAGTCTTCAGGATGGGGTATCAGCCTTGACTATCGTTTCCTTAAGAACTACTACCTCTATTCTAACGTGTTCTCTGATGTGCTGAACAATGTTCCTGCAGGAGAAGTTACCTTCTTCAATGCGCCTAAGTATCGTTATAATATCGGTTTGCGCAATGAGAATATCAGGAATAGCGGACTCGGATTCAACGTTGTATTCAAATGGCAGGACAATAACTACTACGAAGGAACTTTTGTTAGTGGCACACTTCCTTATTTTGGATGGTGGGATGGACAGGTTTCTTACCGTCCTAAAGGCAGTAAGAGTGTATTCCGTGCAGGTGGAACTAACCTGGGTAATAATTATTACCGCACTGGTTATGGCAGCCCTGCAGTTGGTGGTCTTTATTACATTAGCTACGGATTCAACCTTCAGTAAGAATAAATTGGGTTTAAGTATACGAAAGCCTCCTTCGGGAGGCTTTTTTAATATCCAATATCGAATGTGGTGTCAACCCAGGGTCTTGCGCGCCTGGCCAATTAGATAACCGTTGTGGTAAAGTTGAAGTTGGTAGGTTCCTTTCTCATAAGATCCGGCATTAAGAGAAAAATTCAATTCTTTCTTCTGGCCCTTCTGGTATTCAAATCTCAGTTTGCGGGTAAACCTGATCTTGTTCCCGGTATTAGTTGTTATTAATGCAGAGGATTCCCAAACATCGTCGCTTAATAATTTGCCATCGGGTTGAAGGATGACGACATAAACTTCGGCAACAGGTGATTCGATTATATTATTACTTACATCAAAAGAGATCACCAGTTTAGATGTTTTATCGGCAATCGTTGTTTCCTGTTCCTTATCATTTTTTACCATTACCGGTGAAAAATTTATATCAGAAGCAACGAAGGTGGAAGCGACTGATAATTTCTCATTCATTTGTTTGTTCTCCTGTGCCAGTTGCTGATTTGACCTCTCCAGTTCTGTAACCTGCAGGTTCACCTTATCCAGCATCCCTGCGATCTGTTGTTTTTCAGTTTCCACAGTGAGGTTACGGCCCTGCAGGTCAGCGACCAGCATTTCCAGTTCTATCGTTTTCTGGCGGGCAAGAGCCAGGTCTTCTTTACGCACATTCTCTTTCTTCAGGATCATGGAGATCTCAAGGCGGAGACGGTATATCTCGGCCATCTTAGCATCGAGCTCGGAGCGCAGCATTCCTTTTGTGTTCTTAGTAGAATCCAGTTCAGCACCCAGCGACCTCACAGTTTGGGAGTAGATCTTTTGAAGGGAATCGGCGATCCCGCGGGAGATCGCTGCCGAATCATTATTGGTTGGCAGAGCGTTCCTGTGATTCGAATGTACCCTGTCATTAATATAAAAACCCCAGGTAGCAACTAATCCGCAGGAAAGCATTACCAGCAGCACTGATTTTGTGTCTCTCAAATTCTTCCCGGTTTTATTGGGGCCATTGAATTAAAATGCTATTTGGCTATCGTTTCATCAACATAGGCGGAGACCCATCCCACCTGGCCATTCTTTATCAGGTAATAATTCTTGGAAGTATACACTGATTCGAACTGGCGCATGATACGCAATAACAAACCGGTGCCAGCGATCAATGAACGCTGGTCGAATACTTTTTGAACCCGGGCAACCTCTGCTGTAGCAGCCTTCCTGTCTGCGACACCAATAATAGGTGAAGCGAGTGCAGCGGGGGATAGTTCTTTGAAATTCTCTACGAGCCGATCTGCAAACCTTCTGACGTCTTCAAAGGTTACTGTCACCACCGGGTTATCCAGCATTTCAGGGTGGGTCATGGTGGCCACTGCCCAGGCGATACCTCCGCTAAAAGCGATATTATCGCTGGCAGGGTAGGCGCCGCTTGCATTGATGGAATAGATCAGTTCAGAATTCTCGATGGTTGCCAGAAGCCGGTTCAGTTGTTTGGTATAATTGTCAAGGCTATTATCACCCTCACATTTTTTGTCGGTAGCGTTAGCCATACTTTTTGTGCCCCAGTTCAATTGAAACAGGCGGAACTGGTTGTTGTTTTCATAAGGGAAAAAGCCACCTTTTGTATTTCCACTACCAATGTCCAGCAGGAATGTATTGTACCGGCGTGAAGCGGGCACAATGCCCAGGTGTGATAGTTTGGCTTCCATTTCAACATCAACTATATCTACTTTACGCTGCGGTTCATTGGTGAGCAGTTTAAAAGAATCAATAAGGTGCGTGATCCATTCCTGCTTTTGGTCCTTATCGGCCTGCATTTTAACACCGCTGCTTATTACAGTGAAGATCTTCCTGGCGGGGATCTTATATTCCCGCAGGGCCAGATTATACAGGCCTACAAAACCCTGTAGTGTTGCAGAAAAAGTGGGGGATGTAAAGGATATAAAATCTGTATTGACGGAAGTGTCTTTAAGAATATTGAAGGCGCCACTAACCTGGGCATCCTTCCCGATCTCAATAATGCTCATCTTAACTCCTTTTGAACCTACTTCAATGCCGGTATAAACTGAAGCATTATTAAAAACGTTCCTGGTCTTGTTTTGCGCGAGTGTATGAATACAGAAAAATAAAATAAAAAAGGGCAATAAAGCCCGACGGCTGGTAGGGTGAAGCATTTTCAAGGATTTGGAATCAAATTTAGCGTATTGAAACAGGGCTTCCCTTCGTGAAAAGGCACAAACAGGCATTTGTGCAAAAATTGTGTTTAAGTGCGGCTTATATTAAAATAAAAAGCCGCCTCATTGCTGAAGCGGCCCTTTGCAGGAGTTAGCTGCTCTTAACCGAATAAACCACCTTTTTTAAGACTTCTTACGCCTTCGCCGATCTTGAAACCATTATGGTAGATCTCGATCTTGTAATTGCCTGTAATAAAGTCTGAGTTTCTTATAGGGTACTGGATCGTTTTTCTTTGGCCCTGTACATAATCCACAGCTACCTTAGAAGTAAATTGCTTGTCGCCGTCTGTTCTTGAATTCAATACGCTTGAACCCTGGTCAGTAATTACTTTTCCAGTAGGATCAGTAACGATAAGATACATATCAGTTGCACCTGATTTAGCGATCCTGTTCTCCACATCAAAGGATACTACCAGTTTATCTACTCTTTTTGCTGTGGTCGACACTTTTTCCTTACCGTTTCTTTTTTCATTTACCGGTGTAACCTGTATGTTGGATGCACTGAAGGTAGAAGCTACATCAACTGTTTTTGACAGTTCTTCCTTTTCTATATTGGTTGTAGCTAAATTCTGTTGTAATACTGTTTTCTCCTGGGTGAGAGAAGTGTTCGCGGAGGTAAGCTCCTGGTTCTCCCCGGTAAGCTTAGCTACTTCAGCTTCAAGGCTGCTGATCTTACCATTCAGGTCGGCGATCATGTTCCTTGCTTTTGTAAGCTGTGCATTGGTAGCGTTCTTATCATTCAGGATCTTGCGGATCTCAGCTTTCTTAGCATCGATATCCTTTTGCCTGTCTGCTAACTGGCCCTGTAAGTTATTATTAGAGCCTGTAACTGAATCCAGCCTGGCCAATGCATTGTCAAATTCGTGCTGGACCTCTGTCTTTGAAGAATCAAGGTTGGCTATTTGGGTGGTCTGGCTGGCGATCTTTTCTCCTGACTTATTTTTGTCATAAAGAAGATAACCCCAGGTTCCCAGCAATCCTACTGCCAGGATGCCGATGATCAGATTCTTATTTGTTCTGTTGTTTCTTTCGGGGCGGCTTTCCGGATTGTTGGTTGCCGACGGGTAATTGGTGTTTGCCATAGAAAAGCGATTTTAAGCTGTTTAATATAATTAGGCTACGAAATGTCGCAAGGTAAACAGTCATAATATATTGACCTAGCTAAACCTTGTTAAAAATCATTTCTGGCAGCCAAATTTCGAAAACCGTGCCAGAAGACTACTAAGTATTTATACACGACAGGAAAGCCCCCGAAAAACCAATTGCCAAAGCCTGTAACTTAGCAGCTTATGAGTGTGGAAAAGATAATTAATGATTGGAAGAAGGGAAACTTCAAACCGGTCTATTGGTTAGAGGGAGAGGAGGAGTATTTCATTGATAAGGCCTTAAGCTATGCTGAACAGCAGCTTTTGCCTGCCAGTGAAAGTTCATTCAACCTCACTGTTTTCTACGGAAAGGATGCTAACTGGGCCGATGTGGTGAACTCCTGCAGGCGGTATCCCATGTTCGCGGAACGGCAGGTGGTGTTATTGAAGGAAGCCCAGCAGATGCGGGATATTGACAAACTGGAGGCCTATTTTGAAAATCCACTCCAGTCGACCGTCTTTGTTATTTCCTATAAAGATAAAAAGCTGGATGCCCGGAAGAAGATGGCCAAACTCATAAAGGAAAAAGGCGAGTTGCTGACCATAAAGAAAATGTATGACCGGGAATTGCCGGAGTGGACCACGGACCTGTTAAGAAAGAAGGGCCTAACCATTACCCCCAAAGGATTAAGTCTCCTGGTTGAACATATCGGGAATGATCTTTCAAGAATAGAAAATGAGATCGATAAACTTACGGTAAACCTGGGTAAGCGGAATTCGATCACTGAAGATGATATTGAAAAATATGTAGGGGTAAGCAAGGACTATAACGTATTCGAATTGCAGAGCGCATTAGCTGGCAAAGACCTGGCGAGGAGCCTCAGGATCATACAGTATTTTGATGAGAACCCTAAGGCAGGACCTATACAAATGGTGTTGCCGGCACTCTATAATTTTTTTAGCAAAGTATATATGGTCTTTGGTGTGGGATCGAAGGACGAAAAGACGGTGGCTTCTTCATTGGGCATTAACCCTTATTTCGTAAAGGATTATATGAAGTCGGCCCAGTTATACTCTTACACGGGTATTGAAAAAGTGCTTCTTTTATTGCATCAATATAATCTCAAAAGCATAGGGGTAGGAGCGGTCAACACCTCTGATAGCTCTTTGTTAAAAGAAATGGTGGTCAGGATCCTCAGTTGAGTAATTCCGTCAAATATCCTTTCTTTGCGCTGTTTCCTGCAACTGTAAATTCGGGTGATGCATCTTCCTTATTATAATTGATCGTTTTATGAAAAGAATAGTATTGGTCTTGTCCGTGGTTTCTATTTTCCTGACAGGTTGTTTTGAAACTACCGAGGAGATCACTCTTAATGAGGATGGTTCTGGAGTCCTTTCCAATACGAGTGATATGTCGGCTGTAATAAACTTGATGAAGAATATGGGCGGGGCAGATGGTCTTGATAAATTGACCGAACAGAGATTGGACACATCTATTTCGCTGGGAGTTATGGCGGATAGTATAACGGGTTTATCTGCTGAAGAGAAAGCCTCGCTTCAACATGGTACCATGCGTGTAAAGATGGACGGAAAAGAAGAGAAGTACTTTACGAACCTGCGTTTTGATTTTAATAACCCTGAGCAAATATCATCCTTCAATAAGCTTTCTGCCAAGATACTGGGTAACCGTATCAAAGACATGGCAGGTAAGGAAGCTGCCGCTTCAGGCTTAGGTGATAAAATGCCGGAAGTGACTTCTTTTGAAGATTATTATGATCTTAGCTATTCCAAAGGAGAGATCAAACGAACGATCAATAAAGAAAGATATGCCAAAGCCTCATCAGACGAATACCTGTCTGGTTTGAAGGAAAGCTCCGGTATGGGTATACCTATCACGGCTACCTATATAATCAATTTACCACGCCCGGCTGAAAAAGTTGAAGGCAAGAATGTAACCCTGTCGGAAGACAAAAAGAAAATTACTGTGAAAGTGGATATAGACGATTTCTTTGACAGCCCTGAAAAACTGGAGTTCAAGATTAAGTACTGATCACAGGACCTTCAGGCTTTCGATCTTGTCCTTACCGATCTGTGCTATAAGTTCATCGAGTCCATTGAATTTTACTTCTTCGCGGAGGTATTTTTTTACAAAGACCTTTAATTCCTGGTCATAGATCTCCTGGTCAAAATCAAATAGGTTGACCTCCACCACTCTTTTCTTGCCATCGACAGTAGGGCGGAAGCCGATACTCATCATTCCTTTATGAAGAACCTTATCAGCTGTTTCAGCATACACTGCGTAGATCCCGTTACCCGGAATTATCTTTTCTTCATCCAGCGAACGAAGGTTGGCAGTGGGATATCCCAGTTTTCGGCCCAACTTATCTCCATGCACAACTGAGCCGGAGAAAAAGAAATCATAGCCCAGTAATTTATTGGCAGTGATAAAATCGCTATGAAGTATGGCCTCCCGGATATTGGTGGAACTAATGGAGATATTTTCCAGGATATGTTTGGGTATCTCTTTTAAGAGGTAGCCATATTCTGTTGCATGTTTTTCAAGAAGCCTGTAATCACCTTGCCTGTCTCTTCCAAACCGGTGATCGAACCCGATGATGATGGTATGTGGCTGGAATTTATCTACAAGAAAATCTTTTATATAGTCCTCGGCAGGCTGGTTTGCGAAAGCCTCGGTGAAAGGAACTACCACGAGGTGGTCAATACCCAATGCGCTTAGCAACTGGATCTTCTCATCGAGCGTGTTGATAAGCCGTATCCCCAATATTGCGGAGGAGACGATCTTTCGGGGATGAGGGTGAAAGGTAATGATCACTGTTTCCCCGTCTATAGCACGGGCTTCCTCTTTCAGTTTACTGATCACCTGCCTGTGTCCCAAATGAACGCCATCGAAAGTGCCGATCGTAATAACGGCCTTATGGAAGGGTGGCAATTGGTCTATGTCACGGTGTACCTTCATAAAGTTTGCAAAACTAACTGATTATTGATAAACAGTTCTCAAATGATAAAGTTCTATGCTGTAGTTTTGTTTTAACCTTTATGAGTCTTTACCAGCAACGGGGTGTCTCCGCCCAAAAAGAAGAAGTACATGCAGCTACTGAGAGGCTTGACAAGGGCCTTTTCCCAAGCGCTTTTTGTAAAGTATACCCTGATGTATTGGGAGAGGATGCCGATTGGGTGAATGTGATGCATGCAGATGGGGCGGGTACAAAAGCAATCCTTGCTTATTTATATTGGAAGGAAACGGGAGATATTTCTGTATGGAAGGGGATCGCGCAGGATGCGATCGTGATGAACCTGGATGACCTGCTTTGTGTAGGCATTTATGACAAGCTGGCTTTTTCTTCAACTATCGACAGGAATAAAAGATTGATACCAGGTGAAGTACTGGAAGTGCTCATAAATGCGCACCAGGAATTCTTTGATAAGATCCGTTCATTTGGTGTCAACATCACCTATATGGGAGGAGAAACAGCGGATGTTGGAGATGTGGTAAGAACGATCGCTGTGAACGGTACGATGATGGCGAGATGGCCAAAGAATAAGATCATCACCAATGAAAAGATCAAGGCCGGGGATGTGATCATAGGATTTGCCGGGTATGGCCAGGCTAAATACGAGTCGGAATACAACAGCGGTATTGCAAGTAACGGGCTGACCTCTGCCAGGCATGATATACTGCACAAGACCTATGGCGCTAGGTTTCATGAAAGTTATGACACGGCCTTGGACGAGCATGTTGTTTACATAGGCCCGCATAAAATGACCGATGTCATTAATGTAGATGATAAAGAAATAGAGATCGGCAAGTTATTGCTGAGCCCTACAAGAACATTTGCACCGGTAATGCAAAGAATATTGTCAGAACAGTTTGAACATATCCATGGTTTGATCCATTGCAGCGGGGGAGGGCAGACCAAATGCCTTAAGTATGTACCGGAAAATGTAAGGATCATTAAAGATAATTTATTCGATCCTCCGCCGATATTTGATATTATCCAAAAAGCCAGTCACTCCGATGACAGGGAAATGTACCAGGTGTTTAACATGGGTACAAGATTGGAGATCTATACGGAAGAAAATAAGGCAAATGATCTTATCAGCATTGCAAACAGTTTTGGAGTAAATGCAAGGGTGATCGGAAGGGTTGAGGATGCCGACAAAAGATCACTTACAATCACGCATAATGGAGCGACCATTTCCTATTGACCTGGTTGCGTCGCTGCTTCCTTATATGGAAAAGGTTATGGCAACTTTCCTGTAGGCCACGACCTGTCTCCCGTTTTGAACAGCAGGTATCCACCGTGGCCCTTTTTTCACCAGGCGCATAGCCTCTTCTTCCATACCGTATCCAAAATTCGTAAGGGCTTTCACATCTTTTATATATCCTTCTGTATTTACAACGAATTGTAATATCACAGTGTACTGTCCTTTTGGTGCCCCATTATTTTTTGGAATAGTTTGATCTAAAGAGTTCGCCAGATAAGCGTTCCATTTAACTTCTCCACCAGGGAATGTTGCCTCTGTTTCGACTTTTTCAAAAACCAGGTTATCTTCTTTTGTGACATAAGGGATCGTATCTATATCCGCTTTTGTTTTCCAATGCATGCTATCGTCTTTTCCCTTTGTTTCTATTTCGATCACACCAGTTCTCCATTCTTTACCGTATTTCTTTTCAGCTTCATCACCTTTTAAGATGTTCATGGATCTTATCATGGAAGGATTGATCATCTTTTCCAGGCTGTCGGATCTTTTTTCCGTGATGACTACTTTCCTTTCATTATCGATCACTACCAGCAATTTATCGGGGACTGTACGAAATGTCTCTTTTGAATTGGGCTTTGATGTATCACGTTTTATTGTTTCAGCCGGCTTGTCAGGCTTCGTTACAAATGACTTATTGGTCAGTGCCTGGCTTTCTGCCTTATTATAGGTAAAGGCAAAGAGCAGGAAACTTACAATAACAACGGGCAATACCGCGATCTTTCGCAGGTAAGAGGTGGTGGGATCATTCTTTTTCAGCATCATAAAAATTCTTCTTTTAACCTGGTTTTGAAAAAAAGGATTTACAAGTTCATTGCTGGTTCCCATCATTGTAACCAGCAAAAGTTCTGCATAGGAAGCATCATCGGATTCTTTAGCGGCATATTCATCGGCAAGAAACTCGTGAATTGCACGTAACTCCTTCTTGAAAAGGAAGAAAAAAGGGTTGAGCCAGCCGAACAGCATTATCAGCTCCATGAATAATACATCAGCA
>Ga0157370_10007212_pt1 | contig 12133 bp, 11 predicted proteins | sample C35metaG_FD_113463 | JGI IMG/M metagenome (GOLD analysis project Ga0157370, IMG submission 113463) | Corn rhizosphere microbial communities from Kellogg Biological Station, Michigan, USA - C3-5 metaG | ecosystem: Host-associated > Plants > Roots > Rhizosphere > Soil | place: USA: Michigan...
ATTCCAGCGCGATTTGAAGATCACGCCGAACACGAAGGTGTAGATGACCAGCATCAGCAGCGGATTGAAGAACGACCACGACAACCCGGCAAACGAACCCCGATACCGGCCTGCCACGTCGCGCCGGGCCATCTGCACCACCAGCGCAAAATGACGCGTGAGCGCGAGATACGGCGAAGTCGGGTCCGTCAGCCGATAGGCGGATGTCGTCATGGCAGGTGTGTGCTCCGCGCCGCGCGGCTTTGGTTGTCAGTGTCGCGAATTTTTCCGCCTGTCTGCCGGCGGCAAATGGGACGATTGCCTGCCGCGTTATTCCATGCCTAGGGTTTGTTCCTTGTCGCACCGATCCGGTTGCATCGTCTCCCTTGAAACCTGTTCACGGACACCGACTGCCGGTTGCGGGATCAGACATGCCGACCTTCCACCATCGCGTTTCCGGCAATGGAATGACGGGCGTCCTCTTGCCTTGTTCCCACCACGAAGGTGATGCTTTGCAGGAAATGGAAATCCCGGCGATGGAGCGCATAGCATTCGTCGTTCGGATCGCACAACCGTGTCAGCGTTGCGAAGTCCTCCGGCTGCAGATATTTCCGCAGGCGTTCGCCCCAGGTGCCGCGGAAGATGCACTCCAGCAAATAACGCTCGTCCGCCTCCGAGAGCGGATGGGTGCGCTCGATCATTCGCGTTTGCACGCCCACATCGCGCAATTCCGCCCGCTGCAACCAACCGACGAGCGAACGGACCGCTGCAAATTCGTGTTCGCTGCGGCCGTAACGCTCCCGGTAATACGTGCGCACCGCTTCATTCGCGCGTGCCTCAAGGCGGGCATCCCATGCGAAGTACATGTCCGGCACCAGCGAGCTCTGCCCCACGACCATGCGCCCGCCGGGACGCAACAGTTTTGCAAGGCTGGACACACCAGCGACGGGATCGTGCAGATGATTGACGGCGTTGATGGCCCATACCAGGTCGAATGCATCATTCGCGAACGGCGGTTCCAGCATGTCGCCCTGCACGATCAGCGCGTGTTTGGACGCGATCGCGCGGGCAGCGCGCACATGCGCGGCAGACAGGTCCATTCCGACCACCACTCCGCGGTCACGCATCGATGCATGCCACCAGCCCAACGCCTCGCCGGTGCCGCAACCGGCATCGAGCACACGTGAACCCGCGGGCACCGACAGCGCATCGATCGCCTCGCGCAACTCGGGCCGCGCGAACGCGTTGAACAACCGCAGCTTCTCCGCGTAATCGCGCTGCGGCGCATCGCCCAGCAACCCGGTTTCCTGCATGCTTGATTGCACGGCGCATTTCATCCGCGGGAGCCGTTGGCCAGGCGCTGGTAAAGCGCTTCGAATGTCCGCGCCGTATGGTCGGCATCTTCCGACAACGCCCTGCATTGCGCCGCGCGCGCGACGCGAAGCCTCAAGCCTTCATCGGCAAGCATGGTGTGGATGGCGTCCGCCAATCGCTCCGGGTTGGCGACCGGAACCGCCACTGCCGCGGAAGGCGCCCATTCGACGACGTGCCCCACCGCCGTGCCGACCGTCGGCACGCCCGCGACCGCCGCTTCGAGCAGCACCACCGGGCCGGCTTCGTGCCGTGATGACACCACCAGCAGATCGGCGGATTCCATGATCGGGCGGAGCTCGCGTTGGGTCTTGAAGCCCAGAAACCGCACGCGTCCCCCCAGATCAAGTTGCCGCAGCAGTTCCTGCATTTCGCCCTGCAACGTGTCCACGCCGACGATGTCCATCTCGAAGTCCACGCCGGTTTTTGCCAGCATCGACAGCGCATGCAGCAAGGTCGGTTGATCCTTGATGCGGTTGAGGCTGGCGACGTGGATCAGACGTGCCGGCCGCTCGCGACGCGGGCGCGGGGTGAGCGGAGGCCATTTCCTGAGGTCCACGCCGAGCGGCACGCGCTGCGCCCGAACGCCAAGGGCCCGCAACAAGTCGATCATCGGCGCGCTGGTCGTGGTGACGACATCGGCGCCGCGCAGGGTGATGCGTTCACACAGCCGCCCCTTCCATGTCCGCCGTCCTCCGACGTCGATCTCGGGCATTGCGAGGATTTCGCTGCCGGTGACATGCACCATACTGGGCAGGTGCAGCAGCTTGGCCGCGGCCACGGCGATCAGTCCGCACGGGCCCGAGAAAATTGAATGCACCAGGGCAAAGGGCGCGCGCCGGTGTTCGGCACGGATCGCGATGACGCTGCGCAGGTGGATCCGCCCTTCACCTATGTTGTGGATGGTGGCGCCGGCGAATTTCCAGCTTGCCGCAATTTGTTCCTGCCGCAGCGCGAAAACGTGGACTTCGTGCACGCGCGACAGTCGCTCGATCAGACCCAACAACACCGGGATCACGCGGTATTCGCCGCTTCGATCCACGCCGCCCGGCACCACCAGCGCGACCTTCATGCCGCCCTCCTGCGCCACCCACCGAGCACTTGCGAATAGGCTTCGCTCCAAAGCCGCCCGACCGCCTCGAACGAGAGCGTGGCATCGAAATGCGCCCGCACCTGTTGCGGCGAGACTCGTCCGGTCGCCGCGAGAAACAATTCGTCGGCCAATCGCTTTGCGTCGCCGCACGGCCACAAATGGCCGATCCGGCCGTTGCCCGTCAATGCACGGAACGCCGGAATGTCCGTCAGCACCGGCGTGACGCCACAGGCGAGTGCCTCCAGCGCAGCGTAACCGCTGCCCTCGGCGCGGCTGCCCGAGACGAACAGGTCGGCCGCGCGCAGCAGGGTTTCGATGCGCGCGTGCGGCACACTGCCAAGAAGGTGCACCCGCCCCGCCAAGTGCGGATCGTCGGCGATCCTTGCCCGCACTTCGGCCAGCATCGGCGCCGCCCCGAAGGCGCACCACAGCCGCAGACCCGGCAGGCGCGCAGCAACAAGCGCGACGGCTTCGAGCACCGTGAGGGGATCCTTGCCGCTGGTCAGGCGCCCAACCCACAACACGCATGGGTCGCCGTACAACCCTGTCTCGGCGCGTGCGCGGGTTTGGTCGCCGGGGGTAAAACGGCTACTGGATTCGGGAATCGCAAACAGTGGCGTGGAACGGCCGAACATGCGGGCCGACACGAACGGTTGCGCTTGATCGACCGACGTGAAGGCAACGCCCGATGCGATCGCGAAGCAACGACGGTGGCGCGGACGCCGCCACCAGCGCGGCGGTCGGTCTGCATGATCCTGGAACAGGATCGGCAACGCCGGTGACAAATGCCCGGCAACCGCGAACGCTTCCTCGACGAACCCAAGTCCGTGTGCGTGCAGCACGTCGGCATGAACGTCATCCAGAACATCCGCAAAAAGACGGCCGCGGCTTTCCAATGTCCGCATTCCATCGACATCGACGAAGTGGTAATCGACATCGTTGCGCGTCAGGCATTCTGCATGGGATGCGGCCTGCAACACCGAAATGCGGATGCCGGCGCCCGCCGCCAGCTCCGCGATGTCCTGAAGCGATGGCCAGCTTTCCAGCAACGCCTCGATGTCGAGCCCATCGGGCGCGGGCAGGAAATTGAGTTGCGCCACGTGCACGTGTGCGCCACCTATAAACCTGAAACCTGCGGCATGCGCAGACGCACCATCCGGTTGGCGAGATCCAGTTCCCAGGGTCGGTCGTACCTGCGAAAGCAGTAACGCCAGGTGGCCATGGCGCTCATGCCGCGCTTGGCCCAGGGTGGGGCGCGCAGGTCCTGTACGGTGGGAAAACGGCAGCGCAGTACGGTCACGAAGTCGCGGATGCGCCTGCGCACTCTGTCGCTCAGCCACGGCGCGTCGGCGTGGCACGCGTACGCAACCCACTCGGGCTGCGTCCATTCCTCCACCGTGGTCGGGAAAACCACGGGTTCACCGTGGACGTCGAACAGCGGCGGTGCGCGCCCCTTTCCGCGATCCTTCTGGTGCAGACTGCTTTCGGGAAGCGGCGTGTAGATATAGACGATGATCTCGCAGTCGGGATTGATCCGTTTCAGATCTCGGATGAACTCGAAGGTGTGCTCGGTTTCCTCTTCGGTGTTTTCCGGCGGCGCGACCATGAACGACAGTTCCGGGATCACACCCATGCGCTTGCACAACTCGGCAACCGCCAGCGCCTGATCGGGCCGCGTGCCCTTGCGGATGGCCTTCAACATCTGGCGGTCGGGGGATTCCGCGCCCATGAACGCCATGCGCAGCCGGCTTTTCCTCACCAGTTTCCACGCGCGCTCGGACAGGTTCAGCAACGCGTCGGTGCGCGCGAAACACCACCACGGCAGTTCGAAGCGAGCCATGATCTCCAGCAACGGGATCATGTCGTCCTCGCGGTCGAAGAAGTTGTGGTCGAAGTACTGGACCGAATCGGCGCCGAGTGTGTGCTTCAGATAGCTCAGTTCCCGTTCGAATCGTTCCAGCGGTGGCAGCGCGGTCGCGCCGCCAAACATCGCGGCCACCCCGCAGAACGTACAGCGGAAACGGCACCCGAGCGCCGCCTGGTGCGCGACGGTGCGCGAACCGAGATAGGTGCGCGCCAGGTAGCGGCGCGGATCGCCGAGTTTGTCGTAAGGCAGGAGCGATGAGAGCCGGCCGTGCGAGAACGGCCTGCTTGGGTTGTGCGTCACGCCACGTATGCCCTTCCACGACAGGCCCGCGATCTCATGCAACCTCGGCCCGTCCCCGCCAAGCGACGCGATCAGTTCCGACAATGTCCGTTCGCCTTGGCCACGGATTGCGTAATCGACATAAGGCGCGGCCAGAACTGCGTCCGTGTTGAGGGTCGGGAAGTAGCCACCCCAGATGATCGGCAGGGTTGGAAAGCGCTCGCGAACGGCCCTGGAAACGGCAACCGCCGCGCCGACATGCGGCCCGCCCATCACGCTGACACCCACTGCATCGAAGTGCTCGTGCTCCAGCACGCGCCGCGTTTCACCGACGACGTCACGGTCCAGATTGCCGTCGATGATCCGACTGCTTCCGGTCTCGTCCAAGGCAGCGGACAGGTTCAATAACGACAACGGAAATCGTGCGCTGTGGCGCGACGTTATGGTGGGGTTGATCAGCAGCGTGTTGGGTGGACGGCTCATGGATGCGCGCGGAAAAACTGAGTGATCAAGACGGGCGCCGCAACTGGAACACCAGCGCCACCGGAATTTCGAGCGCCAGCGGATCGAAGTGCGCGTCAGCGGGGATGTCGGCAGGGTCAAGCATCGGTTCCAGAACGCGTGCGATTTCCAGCCGCAATGACACGCAGGCCGCGTGCCAGTGGCTGTAGAAGTGCGGCGCGTGCCGCACGGCGCAATGCCGGCCCTCGGTTTTGAAATCACGCAGCCACCCGAGCGCATGCCCGATCGGATGCACGTCACTGCACAGGATGGTTCCGCCGGGCCGCGTCACGCGACACAGCTCCGACAACCCAGGCTGCAGGCGATCCAGGTGTCCGATCGTCAAACCGCAGATCGTCAGGTCCGCCGAAGCATCCGGCACCGGCAATCTCTCCAGGTTGCCCTGCACCAGTTCGATATCGCCGCCGTGGCCGCGTGCGCCCAGTTCCTTGCCCGCGCGTTCCAGCATCTCGACGGAAAGATCGACGCCCGTGACGTCCACCGCACCACGGCTCAGCGCATGCAGCATGTAGCGTCCGCTGCCGCAACCCGCGTCAAGCACCGATTGCCCGTGCAAATCCGTTGGCATCAAGGCCAGCATCGCGCGCTCTTCCGCGTGCATGACCGGGTTGTGCGCGCGCGGCGGATAGCTGGCGGCCCACAACGCGTAGGCGGCGCGCGGCTCGAGCAGCTCGACGCGCGACATCAACGACGTCCTTCCGCGAAAGCGGGTTCGCGCGCCGGCCGTTCCATGCGCGAAGCGAACTCGAGCCCGGGTTCCAGCGCGAGCACCACTGGATCGGCAAGCGCCCTGGCGAGCAGTTTCGGCCGGCCGTCCAGTGTCACCGGCACCGCTTCCACGCCAGCCGCCTCGAACCACTCGGCAAAATCCGGATCGGCGATACGCGGGACGCCATCGCGCACCACGGCCCTGATCTGGCCGCGTTCGACGCCGACCACGCTGCGCGCCGCGTCCCCGCCGCGATCGACGACGACCAGCAAGTCCGCCTGGGTACCCGCCTTGAGATGGCCGCATCGCGGCAGGCGCAGGATACGCGCAGCGTCGACCGTCGCCAGCGCCAGCGCCTCGCGCTCATCAAGCGCACCCATATCGACCACGACGCGCAGTTCCTCGAGCAGATCACGCGCACCACTGAGCCGCGAATCGCTGCCCAGCGCCAGCCGCCCGGCCGCCTGCAGGCGGCGCGGATCGAGCGTGCGCCCGAGCAGGTTGCGGTTGCTGGTCGGGCACCAGACCACCGCGGCACCGCTTTCGATCACGCGATCAATGTCACGTTCACGCAATCCGACGCCATGCACCAGCACGCTGTTCGGTGCGAGGCACCCCATCGCATCCAGTTGCGCCAGTTCCGCCCGCGCGGTGGCATCGGTGCCTTCGGCCAAGTGGATCATCCATGGCCGATCGGAGGGGGTGGCATCGAAACTCTGCCACACCGGCGGTCCGTAAGCGGGCCAGCCCAGCGCGTAACTCCAACCGTAATCGCGCAGCAGCGCGACCGGAAAATCCGCCCCATTGAGTGCCGGATGCCACGGGTCATGATGCCCCACGCAGGTCGTGCCCGCGAGCAGGTTTTTCAGTGCGCCGTGTCGCAGCCGCAACGTTTTCGGTACCGCCAGTGCGGCGACGACGCCGGGATTCCGGAAATGCGTCTGGAATGCGGCGATCCATGCATAGCTGTTCGGGAAAGGCGCACTGGTCGGCAGCGGCGGTATCGCATTGAGGTGCAGGTGTTCGTGCGCGTTGATCAGGCCTGGCACGATCACGTGATCGCGAAGATCGACGTGGTGTGCGCGCCCCAACAACGAAGCGCGGATCTTGCCGTCCATGATCGACAAGGACCCGCGCGATTCGCCATCGACGGTAATCGTGCGGGCGCCATGCAGCCTGACGTTGGTGGCCGTCATGATCGCGACCGCGCGCTCATCACGATCAGGAAGTGATCGCCCATCTCGCGCAGCAGCGGCAGCCCGCCCAGGCGATCGTCGAGCCGCCCCAGCCAAGCGCACCATCGCTGATGACGATGGTAGTAATCCAGGAGATAGGGCGGCGGCATGAACAAGCCGAGCGCGCGATAGCCGCACAGCGAGAAATGCTCGGCAAAGGCCCGATAGAACTCGCGTGGAAGGTAATAACGGGTCCAGATCGTGTGACGGTTCATGCCGACCGGCGTCGCACCGCGCGCGGCGCGAACCCACGCGCGCCTGAAGCGGCCGCGCAACGCATAGTGGCCGATCTCCCAGGGACAGATCCGGCCGATCACCGAACACACCAGTTTGCCGCCGGGCCGCAGCAGACGCGCGCACTCGGCCGCCGCTGCTTCGAGATCGGGTACGCAGTTCAGCGGTCCCAGGTTCGAATAGATGCCGTCGAACTCGCCTTCGATCCGGTCAAGTTGATGGATTCCGACGTGCCTGGCATCGATCCGGGCGTGCGTTGCGGCGAGCGAGGCGAGCTCCCGCGTGCGCTCCACCATTCGCGGCGACCAGTCGGTGGCGGTGACGCGATAACCGCATCGCGCGAACTCGGCCGCATCGATGCCGGTACCGCACCCGAGGTCCAGCAACCGCGAACCCGGCGGAAGCTCGTCACGCACGGCGTTCCACATCGCCCGACGCATGCGCTGGATCAGCACGTTGTTGCCGCGCGGGCCATCGTAATCGACCGCTACGCTATCGAAAGCCCGGCGCGTATCGAGGAGTTGCGATTCGATCGCAGGCGTGCTTCGTTCGAGCATGGTGTGCAGGGTCACGACGTACCGGAATGCCTTGACGGGTCCGTGGTGTGGGTGTCTGCACGATGCGCTTTGGTTGAATGACGCGAGTGAAAGCGCATGACGTCCGGCACGCCACCGGGAGGGATGGACGATTCCAGATGACACTTTGCGAACGTCCGGGCCTGCCGGACGGCTTGCAGGCAGTCGCATGCGCCCGCTTGACACGATCACCAACTCGACGGTGGAATTAGCCAACGGCTGCGGACTGAGGACGTTGCCACGCATTTGTTGTAGCCAGCGACAAGCCCGGCACGCTCCGGCTGTAATGCGGATCGCGCAGCGCCGGTCGTGATATGAACCGCGTGGCCGCCTGAAGATCAGGCCGATCGAGCATGCCGATGGCTTTCACGGCGAGTCACTTGCGCGTGCGGGTACCCTCCGCACCACGGCTCGCCGGGAGTCGTCGTCGATTGTCGGAGCGCCGGTCACATGACGCATGACGGTGGAAATCCGATCCGGCATCGCCTCCGCGCCGGCGCCGAACCGCAGCGGGGAACCGCGCCCTGCCGGCACCGGCATCACTCCATCGGCGGTGTGCCGCTTGGCCCGGCAGCCCGAATCTTCGTCACCATCATTGCCGCCTGCCTGCTTGCGCCGGCCCGCGCCCGCGCCGGGGATCTGAACGGCACGGTGTCACTCGCTTCCCAGTTGGTGGATCGTGGTCTCGCGATCACATCCGCGACCCCGGCCCTGCAGGGGGGCGTCGCATGGACCACGCCGTCGGGTTGGTCGCTGGGCCTGTCAGGCGGGATCGAACTGCGTTCGCCGGGTCATGTCGCCGAAAGCGTGGCCCGGGTCGCGCGCGCATGGACTCTTTCCGAGAATTGGCGAATGCAGGTCGACATGGTCTATTACCACTACGCCGGCCGCCTCCATGCCAACGTTTACGAGCCGGGCATTTACTGGGTGTACCGTGACGTTCTGACCTTCGGCCTGTCGGGCGTCTATGTCGCCAGTGCGGATGAGCACAGGCTGCACCCGGCCGCCGATCTGAATTTTCACTGGCCGCTGGCCGGGGGCTTCTCCATTTCCGGTGGGTTCGGCATTGCGCGTTACGCCGTACCTTATGGGTACCCGTCCAGTGAGCGCTATCACATGGGCTATTACCGTTACGGCGAAGCCGGATTGCTTTGGAGCCATGGCGCGTGGCAGGTCGAGCTCGACCGCGTCGCCATCGATCCGGGTTCGCGCAGGTACCTGCGCCGCTTCGCCGCCTCGCCATGGCTCCTGACCTTTTCCCGGTCCTTCTGACGCCATCTCCCTGCCGCCGCACCGCCAAACGAATCCGCGGGGCCTGACAGGCAACCTTCACACACCGAACCGGCACCCACTCCGCAGACCGGTCATTCCCGCGCAGCGATGAATGAATCCACAAGCGATGTCGATTCCCGCGATCGCATGCTGCTCCAGCGCATGGCGGCGGGCGATCGCGCGGCGCTGGAGACGCTTTATCGCGCCTACCACGGCGGGCTTTGCCGCTTCCTGTCGCGCCTGACGCGGCGCGCCGATCTGATCGAGGAGATCGTGAACGATTGCTTCTGGATCGCATGGCGCAAGGCGGGCAGCTTCCACGGCGACTCGCGTGTTTCAACCTGGATCATGGGCATCGCCTACCGCTGCGGGTTGAAGGCGCTGCGGCAACGCGGCGACGAACCTGTCGACGATTACGCGTTGCGCGAAGGGCGCGGTCCGTCCCACGACCCGGACGAAGATCGCGAGTTGCGCGACTGGCTGGGCAAGGCGCTCGAGCACCTGTCCGCAGACCAGCGTGTCGTGGTCGAACTGGTTTACGGGGTCGGCAACAGCCTGGATGAAGTTGCCGCCATCATGCAGGCCCCCGTCGGCACCGTGAAGGCTCGCCTGTTCCACGCGCGCATCAAGTTGCGCAACGTCCTTCCGACCCTGGCCGGCGATCGGCCTGTACAACAAGAGAACTCGTCATGACGATCCCGATGAATTCCGGCAAGGACTGTGCACGTGCCTGGGAAATCATGCCGTGGGCACTGCAGGCCACTGCCCCCCGCGAGCAGTGCGACTGGCTGATGCATCACCTGGCACAGTGCGAAGCGTGCAGCGCGGAGTTCGCGCAGCAGAGCCGGCTGCGCTGCGCCCTGTCGCTGCCCACGGATATCCCCGTCGACGCGGACGCCGGGTTGAAACATCTGCTGGAACGCCTGGACTCTCCCGAGCCGGACACGATGCCGGCTCGGCTTTGGTCATCGGGCAACCGGTTGACCCGGGCGCTGGCCGTCGCGGTGGTGGTGCAGGCGATCGGGATCGGCGCCCTGGGCGTCCGGTTGTGGGCGGATCAGTCGCCGCGTTACCGCACTCTCAGCCAGCCAGCCCTGCTCGAACCGGCGGGCGCCCTTCGCGTCGTGCCCGCCACCGGCATGCAGCTGGCCGACTGGAACAAGTTGCTGCACGACCTCGGTCTGCGCGTGATCGACGGTCCCAACGACGTGGGCGCCTACGCGGTCATGCCGGTCGGGGCCGATGCGTCTTCGGCGTCTGCGCTGCGGCGGCTTCGCGCTGATCGCGACATCCGCCTGGCAGAGCCCGTCGACAACACGCCATGAAACCCGGCGCGCTTCTAGTCGCCGTCGCGTGTCTGGCGTGGGGCGTGTTGGCGCACGCGCAAACCGGCAATGTCGTGGTTTCGATGGACAGCCGTCGCGACATCGTGGTGGCCGTCGCCAATCCGATCGACCCGCCGGCGACCCACGCGGGTTCCAGCCTGCTCGGCTACGCGCCATCGGGAAACTACGGCGCCGGCCAGCGCGCGGCGTCCACCCTTGCCGTGTTGCAACGCAATTACCGCTGGCGCCAGCTTGTGGGCTGGCCCATCAAGGGCCTGGGTTTGTATTGCATCGTGCTGGAACCGCCTGCCGGAACCAGCCGGGACACCTTGCTCGCGGTGCTCGCCCGCGACAAGCGGGTACAACTTGCCGAGCCGTTGCGGGATTTCTCGGTCTATTCCAGCCGCCGGCAGGATGCGCACAGGTACAACGATCCCTACGTCGATCTCCAGCGCGGTTTCCGCGAAACCGACGCCGGCCTCGCGCAAGCCGTCACTCAAGGCGCGGGCGTCGACGTCGCGATCGTGGACACCGGTGCGGACCTGACGCACCCGGACCTGCGGGGCCAGATCCACGATGTTCACAACTTGGTGGATGACGACGCCTCGGCGTTCGACCGCGATCACCACGGCACCGAGGTCGCCGGCATCATCGCCGCGATCGCCGACAACCATCGCGGCATCGTGGGGATGGCGCCCAAGGCCAGGCTCAGTGTTTACAAGGCGTGCTGGTATCCGCCCGATTCCGAGGCCGGCGCACGCTGCAATTCCTTCACCCTCGCCAAGGCGCTTGCGGCCGTGACGGGCACGAACGCCCGCATCGTGAACCTGAGCCTGGGCGGCCCGTCGGATCCGCTGCTGTCGCGACTGATGCAACGGGTGGTGGAACATCATGTCGTGGTCGCCGCGCTGCCGCCCGACGGCAAGCTGGACGGCTTCCCGGCCGACGTGCCGGGCGTAATCGTGGTGAACTCCAGCGGAAACCCGGTGGATCCACCCGGCGTGCTGAACGCCCCCGGCAACGACATCCTGACGACGCAGCCCAACGGCGGTTACGACTTCACTTCCGGTTCGTCCATGGCCGCCGCGCAGGTCAGCGGCATCGCCGCACTGCTGGTGTCGCTGGACCCGGGTCTGGACGGACGCGCGATCCATGACCTCCTTGCGCGCACCAGCAAGATCGTCGACGGCGTGAGCCAGGTGAATGCCGCGGCGGCGGTGGCCGCGCTTCACGCGGAGCCGTCTCGCCATGACTAGTGCGGACGCGGCGGTCGCGCCTTCCGACCCGATGGACTCGGCGAGGGACAGGCATCGCACAACCGGCGCGTCCCGACCTGCATGGCATCACGACGAGGAGAATTCCGGTGGCGCAGCCATCGCGGCGCCTGATGTCGCCGCCGAGACGCTGCCGCTCGGTGACGATGCGATCGACTGGGTGGGCATGCAAGGAATCGAGATGCCGATCCTGTTCGACGCCGGCGATGGCAATCCGCAGCGCTGTCACGCCCGGGTGGATGCCTTTGTGAACCTGATGCGTCCGGACCGACGCGGCATCCACATGTCGCGCCTGTACCTGCTCGCGAATCAGCATCTCGGTGCAGAGCCCATCGACGCGGGAATGCTGGAATCGCTGCTGCGCGCGTTCCTGCGGTCACACCACGATCTGGCCGACC
>Ga0157370_10007215_pt1 | contig 12127 bp, 10 predicted proteins | sample C35metaG_FD_113463 | JGI IMG/M metagenome (GOLD analysis project Ga0157370, IMG submission 113463) | Corn rhizosphere microbial communities from Kellogg Biological Station, Michigan, USA - C3-5 metaG | ecosystem: Host-associated > Plants > Roots > Rhizosphere > Soil | place: USA: Michigan...
ACCCTGCGCAGGCACACGTTCGTGCCGGCGTTCGCCGCCATCGTCCACGGGAAGCACCAGCCGTTGCAGTGGAACATCGGCAGCGTCCACAGGTAGACCGAATGACGCGGCATGCCCCAATCGACGATGTTCGACAGGGCATTCAGGTAAGCGCCACGATGGTGATAGACGACGCCCTTCGGATTGCCGGTCGTGCCCGACGTGTAGTTGAGCGCGATCGCGTCCCATTCGTCCGCCGGCGGCTGCCACGCAAAATCGGCATCGCCGTGCGCGATGAACGTCTCGTAGTCCGATTCGCCGAGCAGATCACCGCCGGGACCGAGCGCATCGACGACGTCGATGACGAGCGGCCTTTGCGCAACGCGCGAAAGGGCACCCGCGACCGTCGGGGCGAACTCGGTGTCGGTGATCAGGACCTTCGCTTCGGCGTGGTCGAGCATGAAGGCAACCGCCGGCGCGTCGAGGCGCGTATTCAGCGTGTTCAAGGTGCCGCCCGTCATCGGCACGCCGAAATGGCATTCGATCATTTCCGGCGTGTTCGACAACATCACGGCAACCGTATCGCCAACGCCGACGCCGCGATGCGCGAGCGCCGACGCAAGACGGCGGGCGCGCGCATACGTGTCCGCCCACGTGTAGCGCCGTGAGCCGTGCACGACCGCCGTTCGCTGCGGCCAGATGGCGGCGGTACGCGCGATGAACGACAATGGCGACAGCGCCGCGTAGTTCGCGGGACAGCGGTCGAGATGCGCATCGAAGATCTCCTGGCTCGCCATGATCGTCCCTGCCGCTCGCGGGTGGTGTCGACAATCGTAGCAAAATCGATCCCGCCGCGGCTTGCCCCGACGTGCGGATTTCGCTAGTGTCGGGGACGCTATCGCACGACGGCAGCGTCATTCCCCCGTATCGAACAGCGAAGGAAAAGGCATGGGTCATCGGCTATCCCGCATCGTCACGCGCACCGGCGACGGCGGCACCACGGGGCTTGGCGACGGCTCGCGCGTGCCGAAGGACAGCCCGCGCATCGGCGCGATCGGTACGGTGGACGAGCTCAACTCGCACGTCGGCGCCGTACTGGCCGAAACGCTGCCGCCGGACGTCCGGTCGTTGCTCACCGACGTCCAGCACGACCTGTTCGACCTCGGTGGTGAATTGTCGATTCCGGGTCACACGGCGATGGCTACCTCGCACATCGAGCGCCTCGAGGCCGCCGTCGAGCGCTACAACGCCGACCTGCCGATGTTGAAGGAATTCATCCTTCCCGGCGGAACGCGCGCCGCGGCGCTCGCGCATGTCGCACGCACGGTCTGCCGACGTGCCGAGCGGGGATTGGTCGCGCTCGCGGAGAACGACACCGTGTCGATGTCGAGTCGAATTTATCTGAACCGGCTTTCGGACCTGCTGTTCGTCATCGCTCGCGCACTCAATCGTACTGCCGGCGCGCCGGACGTCCTCTGGCAAAAGGATCGCAATCGCGGGCAATGAGCGGCGACGGGCAGGCGCAGACGACGCGAACGACGACGGGGGAGCGCAGCGAACGACTCGCAGCGCTCCTCGCCCGCATCGCGCTCAGCGACCAGCGGGCGTTCGCCGACCTCTACCGGCTTGCGAGCCCGCATCTATACGCGGTCGCGATCCGTATCGTACGGGATGGCGCGCTTGCCGAGGAAATGCTGCAGGAATCGTTCGTGAGCATCTGGCATCACGCCGGAACGTACGACGCCGCGAAGAGCCAGCCGATCACGTGGCTCACGTCGATCGTGCGCAACCGCTGTCTCGATTGGCTGCGCCGGCGCGAGATCGATACCGAACCGCTGGCGACGAACGACGACGATGCACCGGCGTGGGAGCCGCCGTCGGACGGTCCGTCGCCGGTCGATCTGCTGCTCGCCGCCGCGGATGCGCAGGCGCTGCGCGGCTGCGTCGACTTGCTGGAATCGGGTCCGCGCCAGGCGATCGCGCTCGCGTTCTTCCACGGGCTGTCGCACCGCGAGCTCGCTTCTCACTTGCGCGAGCCGCTCGGCACCGTGAAGTCATGGGTACGGCGCGGACTTGCAACGTTGCGCCGTTGCCTCGATGCGGCAGGAGGTGCGGAATGAACCTGTCGCGGCCCGACCGGCGCGAACGCCTCGACCGGCTCGCCGCCGAATTCGCACTCGGCACGTCGCCGCCGCGCGTACGGCGTCGCCTTGCGACGATCGCACGGCGCGATCGCGCCGTTGCGTCGGCGCTGTCGGAATGGGAACGACGCATCGCGGTACTTGCCGATCGGATACCGGCGACGACACCACCGCCGCGCGTATGGCGCAACATCGAGATGCGCCTCGGACTCGAGCCCGATCGCGTGCCGGCGCGCGAAGCCGGCTGGCTGCGCCGCGTCGCATTCTGGCGCGCGCTCTCGATCGCAAGTCTCATCGGCATCATCGTGCTCGGCGCCACCGAATGGCGGCGTGCGCCGGTCGTCGTTCCGGCACCGCTCGTCGTCGTGCTTTCGGGGGCGGATGCAAAGGTCGGCTTGATCGCGACGGCGACGCGCGGCGAGCGCTATCTGACGCTGAAGACGGTCGGCAACGCGACGCCCGGACAGGACAAGGCATTCGAGTTGTGGGCGCTCCCCCAGGCCGGTGCGCCGCAACCGCTCGGCGTCATTCCTCAGGGCAGCGTCGTACGGGTGTTGCTGAAGAACCCGGTCGACGAAACGCTTTCGAACATTCCGACGCTTGCGGTCAGCGTCGAGCCGCCCGGCGGATCACCGACCGGCAAGCCTACCGGGCCCGTCGTCTACTCGGGTGCGGTCGAGCGGATGTATTGATCTCGCTTTCGTTGTAAATCTCATCACGCAAATCCGCGAAGAGTGTCATCTTTGCCGCTTCACCTCGTATCCGCCCGCCTGGTCCTCGACGTCGTAGCCCGCATCGCGCAGCACCGCACGCAGGCGATCGGCTTCCGCCCAGTTCTTGGCCTTGCGCGCATCGGCGCGCGCCTTGGCGAGCGCTGCGATCGCGTCGGGAATCGCTTCTTCGGACGGAACCCAGTCCGCAAGGCCGAGGCCGAACACGTCGTCGAAACGCTTGAGCGTCGCGCGCTTCACCTCCGGCGGCAGGTCACCGCGCAACGTCTCCCATGCGAGCGCAAGCGCGCGCGGCGCGTTGAGATCGTCGTTGAGCTGTGCGGTGAAGCGCTCGCACAGCGCGTCATCCGCGCGCGCGCCCTCGGCATGCGGCAATGCGTGAAAGCCCGCGCGCATCCGCTCGAGGCCCGTGGCCGCGGCGTCGAGCGCCTCGAACGTGAAGTTGAGCTGCGTCCGGTAATGGCCGGTGAGGCATAGATAGCGGAACGCGAGCGGATCGTAGCCGCGCTCGACGAGCGCGCCCATGCGCAGGAACTCGCCTGCCGACTTCGCCATCTTGGCGTCGTTCAGCAGCAGGAAATAGCCGTGCATCCAGAAGTTCGCGAGCCGCGTGCCAATGCGCGCTTCGGTCTGCGCGATCTCGTTCGTGTGATGCACCGGGATGTGGTCTTCGCCGCCGCAATGGATGTCGAAGAAGTCGCCGAGGTAGCGCTGCGCCATCGCCGAGCACTCGATGTGCCATCCCGGGAAGCCGGTTCCCCACGGACTGTCCCATTCCATCTGCCGCGTGCTTTCGGGCGGCGAGAATTTCCATAGCGCGAAGTCGGTCGCGTTGCGCTTCTGGCCGACGTCGATGCGCTTGCCCGCCTCGAGCCCGGCGCGGTCGAGCCGTGCGAGATAGCCGTAATCCGCCTGCCGGCTCGTGTCGAAGTAGATGCCATCCGACGTGCGGTACGTATAGCCGCGCTTCTCCAGATCGACGATGAACTCGATCTGCTCCGGAATGTGGTCGGTCGCGCGCGACAGCACGTCGGGCGGCAGAATGTTGAGCGCGCGAATGTCGTCGACGAACGCCTGCGTATAGAGCGCCGCGATCTCCCACGCGCTCCTGCCCGTACGCCGGGCGCCCTTCTCCATCTTGTCCTCGCCGGTGTCGGCGTCCGACGTGAGGTGCCCGACGTCGGTGATGTTCATCACATGGCGCACGCGATAGCCGTTCCACTGCAGCACGCGCTTCAGCAGATCTTCGAACAGAAACGTCCGGTAGTTGCCGATGTGCTGATAGTCGTAGACGGTCGGCCCGCACGTGTACAGGCCGACGGCGCCATCGGCCGCAAGCGGTGCGAACTCGCGCAGGCTCCGCGCATAGTTGTCGTACAAGACGAGCGGAGTGTGGTCCCCCCACGGTCGCGGCCGAGTGGACGAGCCTCGTGCTTCGCACTCGAGTGTTCGCCCTTGGGACGGCCCGTCGGGCTCACGCGCGTCGCTGCCCACGGAGGGGGCGGAATTCGCGCCTCGGGGCAGCCCTTCGGCGCTCCCGCTCACGGCGCCAGTTCCCGCTCCATGATGAAGTCTTCCATCACGAAGCCGTTTCCGATCGGGAAGTCGCCGCGCTCGCGAATCGCGAAACCGCAGCGCTCGTATGCGCGCACCGCATTCGTGTTGTTGCGATTCACGTTGAGCGTCACCGCAGTGCAATCCGCCGCACGCGCCTTGGCGACGACATGCTCGATCAGCAGCCGCCCGATGCCCTCGCCATGGTGCTCGGGTCGCACGTAGAGCTTGTCGAGCTTCAGCGCCGGCCGCGCTTCGATGCGATACCAGCCGATGAACCCGACCGCATCCTCGTCGCGAATTGCAAGCGCAAGGCCGGATCCGATTGTCGTCAGGTATCGACCGAGCACCTCGTCGTTGTAGCCGCGCGCGAGCATGTAGTCGATCTGCGCGCGACTGATGATGCCCGGATAGTGCCGATGCCAGATCTCGTGCGCAAGCGCCTGGATCGCGACGATGTCGCCGGCCCCGGCGGCCGCGATCGTCACGGCGGGCGCCGCTCGTGAGGACGCGATGTTCATCCGGCGCAATTTAGCACGCGCCGCCGCGCCGATTTCCTCAGATCTCTTCCATTACCTGCGCATACGAGATGAGCGCGAAAAGCGCGCTGCCGCCGACGATGTTGCCGAGCAGCGTCGGAACCGTGAAGTCGGCCAACATCGTCACGATGTCGAGCCGGCCATTGGCCACGAGCAGAAACGTCTCGACGCTTCCGGCGACGATATGCGCGAAGCCACCGGCACCGATGATGAACGTCAGCAACGAAATCACCCAGAATTGCGCCGCTTCGGCGCTCGGGATCAGCCAGACGGTGGCCGCGACCAGGAATCCGGCCGAAATGGCCCTGAAGAACATCTCGACCCAGCCGCTCTTCATGACCTCGGCGCTCAACTGCAGCATGCCGTCGCGAAGGTCCGGCGAGACGACCGGTGTCAGCGTGCAGAAGTAGGCGGCGAACAGCGTGCCGATCGTGTTCGCGACCCAGACGATGCCCCACATCCGGGCGAGCCGCCACACGTTGTGCATCGTGAAATGGTTCATCACCGGCAACACCGCGGTGATCGTGTTCTCGGTGAAGAGCTGCTGCCGCCCGAGGATCACCATCAGGAATCCGACCGGATAACCGGCGCTCACCGCGAGATGGCGCCAGGACGCCTCGGGCAGGCTCGTGAGCAGGATGGCCTGCGTCAACAGCGAGAAGCTCATCGACATGCCGGCGGCGACGCCCGACCACCACAGCGAGGTGAACGGCCGCGCCATCTCCTCGTCGCCGCGCTTGCGCACGATCTCGTAGATGACCGGCGTGCGAAGTCCCGAGCGTTCCTCGATCTGGCGCTTCTCGCGGGAGTCGGGCTTGCCCGCGTTCCCCTGCGCGCCAGCCGCGTCCGTCCGCTTGTCGTCGTTCACGCGCTCCTCGTAACGCCCTCCTGCAAAGAGGCCGTCCTGGCCAACAGCATGAGCCGTGCCGAGCGCTGCGCGGATCCGACGCCGTCTCATCGGCGCTTCGTCGATTCAACCTGCTCGCTGCAATGGATCGGCGGACGCGCAGCGTTACGGGCGCGCGGCGCGCACCTGATCCACACCGAACGCCGCGCATCGCTGTAGGAATTACGCGGACACATGTCGGAATTACACCCGGGCGATTGCGCGGCACCACGGGCGGCATTCCCTTCCGCGGCGATCGATACGATGGACGAGACGCGCATCCAACTCGCGAGTCACGCGATGTTGGCGCGGAAGATGCTGGCCCTCACCGCGCCGGGCGTCTGTGTGCCGGCGTCAGAAGCTTTGCGGTCCTCCGGTCGAGCGTAACGTCACGCTGGCCGCAGGCGGCGAGGTTGTCGAACGCTCAATGCCACAAGTCTTTTCGTCGCGCTTCACGCTGGTCCTGCGCGTCGCTAGCGTATTCACGCTCGGCGCCCTCATCGCCGCGATCATCGTCTATCGCGTCAACGCGCGTGGCGACGCACCGCAGGACGATCCGATCGACCAGCCGATTCCGTTCAGTCACAAGCACCACGTGCGCGATGACGGCATCGACTGCCGTTACTGCCACACGTCGGTCGAGACATCGGCCTTCGCCGGCATTCCACCACTCGCCACCTGCATGACGTGCCACTCGATCCTCTTCAACGATGCGCCGATGCTCGCACCGTTGCGCGAGGCGTTCGCCGGTGGCAAGCCGCTCGAATGGAACCGCGTGCACGACCTCCCCGACTTCGTCTATTTCAATCACAGCGTCCACATCGCGAACGGCGTCGGATGCACGACCTGCCACGGGCAGATCGACCAGATGCCGCTGACGCGCCGTGTGGCGTCGCTCTACATGCAGTGGTGCCTCGACTGCCATCGCAATCCGGAGCGCGCGCTGCGTCCGCGCGATCAGGTGTTCAGTGTCGACTGGCGGCCGCCGCCGGATCAGCTTGCGCGCGGTGCCGCGCTTCGCCGCGAGTATGGATTGCGCTCGACGCGCGAACTCACCGACTGCTCGACGTGTCATCGCTGAACCCGTACATGTCAACTCGATCGTCTCCGCCGGCCGTCACGAACAATGCAAGCGCTGCGACGCCGGGCGCGCGGGCGCATGCGCGCTTCTGGCGATCGATCGCCGAGGCCGAAGGTCGGCCCGAGCCGGCCCTCGCGCCGATGCCGCGTTTCGGTGCCGGCTACAACCGGCGGGACTTCATGAAGCTGATGGGCGCGTCGCTTGCGCTCGCGGGAACTGCCGGCTGCTCGCACGGGCCGCTCGACAAGCTCGTGCCTTATCGCAACGGACCTGCCGAGCAAACGTACGGCAAGCCGGTGTTCTATGCGTCGGCGCTGCCGCGCGATGGCTACGGCGTCGGCGTGCTCGTCGAGACGAACATGGGCCGTCCGACCAAGATCGAAGGCAACCCGCAACATCCGGCGAGCCTCGGCGCCACCGACGTGTTCCTGCAGGCTTCCGTGCTCGAGCTATGGGATCCCGATCGGTCGCAGACCGTGCGACGTGGCAAATCGATTGCGACTTGGAACGATTTCCTCGGCACGCTGCAGTCGCCGCTCGCCGATCTCGCGGCGCGCCGCGGCGCCGGCCTCCGCATCCTGACCGAAACGATCACGTCACCGTCGCTCGCGGCGCAGATCCGCGCATTGCTCGAACGCTATCCCGCGGCGAAGTGGCATCAATGGCAACCGGTCAACGACGACAACGTGCACGCCGGCGCGATGCTGGCGTACGGCGAGCCACTCGACACGATCTACCGCTTCGATCGCGCGCGCGTCGTCGTCGCGCTCGACGGCGACTTCCTCGACGACGCGCCCGGCTTCGTCCGCTATGCGCTCGACTTCAGCACGACGCGGGAAGCCCATGCATCGCCCGAAAGACGCAGCCGTCTCTACGCGCTCGAATGCACGCCGACGCTGACCGGGGCTGCCGCCGATCATCGGTGGCCGCTTCGCGCCTCCGACATGATCGTCGCCTTGCGACAACTCGCCGCCGCGCTCGGCGCGACGACAGCGGACAGCGCAACGACGAACGCCATTCCCGCGCAGTGGATGCCTTCGCTGATCGCCGACCTGCAGGCGAACGCGGGCGCGTCGATCGTCACCGCCGGGCGACGCCAGCCGCCGGAAGTGCATGCGCTCGTGCACGTCCTGAACGCGCATCTGCGCAATACCGGCAACACTGTTTTGCACATTCCACCGGTCGCCGCACAGCCGCAGGACCACCACGCATCGCTTCGCGCGCTCGCCGACGACATGCGTCAGGGTCACGTCCGGATCGTCGTCGTCATCGGCGCAAATCCCGTCTACACGGCGCCGATCGATCTCGAGTTCGCGCGCGCGCTCGAGCAGGTCCCGCTGAAGATTCACAGCGGTGTCTACGTCGACGAAACCGCGCTGGGGTGCGATTGGCACGTTCCCGCCGCGCACCCGCTGGAATGCTTCGGCGATCTGCGCGCATTCGACGGCACGATTGCCCTTTCGCAACCCGGCATTGCGCCGCTGTACGACGGCAAATCGGCGCACGAGATCGTCGCAGCACTCGCCGGTGACGCCGCACCTGGCAACCGCGAGCTCGTCGAGGCGTACTGGCGGGGTGCGCACGGGACGGATTTCGCATCGTTCCACGAGACATCGCTGCGGGAAGGAGTCATCCGCGATTCCGCGTCGGCGCCGGTGACGCCGCAACTGCGCCGCGATGCCGTCGAACGCGCAATCTCCGGTCTCATCGGGACCGGATCGAATGCAGCCCCCTCGGCGGACGATATCGAGCTCGTGTTCGTGCCCGACCCGCGCGCCGGCGACGGGCGGCACGCGAACAATGCGTGGCTGCAGGAACTGCCGAAGCCGTTGACGCAGCTCACCTGGGACAATGCGGCGCTGCTGTCGCCGGCCTTGGCGAAGCGCCTCGGCATTGCGAGCGAGGACGTCATCGAGATTGGCGCCGGCGACGAGCGACTCGATGTCGCCGCATGGATCGTTCCCGGCATTCCCGATCGCTCGGTCACGCTGGCGCTCGGCTATGGACGCACCGCCGCGGGACGTATCGGCAACGGCCGCGGTGCCAACGCGTACCGGATTCGCGCAACCGATGCACCTTGGATTCGCAACGGGATCACGATCGCGCGGACGGGACGCACGTACGCACTCGCGTGTGCCCAGACGCACCACAGCATCGACGGGCGCGACATCGTCCGCACGTACACGGTCAGCGAGGCGCAGGCGTGCAAACCCGACGTCTGCGGCACACCGCATTATCGCGACGAGCGCACGCTCTACGAAACGCCGCCGATGGGCCCCTACGCGTGGGCGATGAGCGTCGACCTGTCGTCGTGCATCGGATGCGGCGCCTGCACGATCGCCTGCCAGGCGGAGAACAACATTCCAACCGTCGGCGCCGCCGAAGTCCGCAACGGCCGCGAAATGCATTGGATCCGCGTCGACCGCTATTACGAAGGGGTCGTCGATGATCCACGCACGTTGTTCCAGCCGGTGCCGTGCATGCAGTGCGAGCACGCGCCGTGCGAGGTCGTCTGCCCGGTCGAGGCGTCGGTGCACGACGCGCAAGGCATCAACGTGCAAGTCTACAACCGCTGCGTCGGGACGCGCTTCTGCTCGAACAACTGCCCGTACAAGGTGCGCCGGTTCAACTTCTTGCGCTATGTCGACGACGTGCCGGGACTCGACGCGCAGCGCAACCCCGAGGTCACCGTGCGCATGCGCGGCGTCATGGAGAAGTGCAACTACTGCCTGCAGCGGATCCAGAACGCGAAGATCGGTGCCGACATCGAAGGACGACGCCTGCGCGACGGCGAGGTCGTCACCGCGTGCCAGGCCGTCTGTCCGACGCGCGCGATCGTATTCGGCGACCTCAACGATCCCCAAAGCGCCGTCAACCGGCGCAAGAACTCGCCGCTCGACTACGCGCTGCTCGTCGAGCTCAACACGCGACCGCGCACGACGTATCTCGGGCGCGTGACGAATCCGTCGCCGATGCTCGCGTCGTTCGAAGCATCGCGGCACGCGCCGGAGGCGCCTCCGGCCGGCGCCGTCGATACGCGGCCGCCGTCGAATCGATAGACGAATGGCGACCAACGGCGGCACGCTGATTCATGCATCGGGGGAACGCTACGTCGCGCCCGGGACGCTGGTGCCGCCGCGGGGCGAGCGCTACACCGGCGCGATCGTCACCGACAAGATCGCCGACCTCGTGCTGGTGCGGCCGATGGGCCGCGGTTTCCACATCGGCTTCATCGTCACCACCGCGTTCACGCTGCTCTTCCTGGTTGCGATCAGCTATCTGTTCGCGACCGGCGTCGGCATCTGGGGCGTCAATCAACCGGTCGCCTGGGCGTTCGCGCTTACCAACTTCGTCTGGTGGGTCGGAATCGGCCACGCGGGAACGTTCATCTCGGCGTTCCTGCTGTTGCTGCGTCAGCATTGGCGCACGTCGGTCAACCGCTTCGCCGAGGCGATGACGATTTTCGCCGTCGCGATGGCAGGGCTGATGCCGATTCTCCATCTCGGTCGTCCCTGGTTCGCGTACTGGCTCGTCCCGTATCCGGACGTGATGAACATCTGGCCGCAATGGCGCAGCCCGCTGATCTGGGACATCTTCGCGATCGCGACCTACATCATCGTGTCGATCCTGTTCTGGTACATGGGACTGATCCCCGATCTCGCCAGCCTGCGCGACCGCGCGCAATCACGGACCAAGCAGGTCGCGTACGGCCTGTTCGCGCTCGGCTGGCGGGGCGAGGCTCGCCAGTGGTTCCGCTTCGAGACCGCTTACCTTCTGATGGCGGGACTCGCGACGCCGCTCGTGATCTCGGTGCACACGGTCGTGTCGCTCGACTTCTCGTTCGGGCTCGTCCCCGGCTGGCACTCGACGATCTTCCCGCCCTACTTCGTCGATGGCGCGCTCTATTCGGGGTTCGCGATGGCGCTCGTGCTCGCCGTTCCGCTGCGGGCGATCTTCCGCCTGAAGGACTTCATCACCGTCGACCATCTGTCGAAGATGGCGATCCTGCTGCTCGTCACGGGCGAGATCGTCTTCTACAGCTACGTCGTCGAGGCATTCAACGCGTACTACAGCGCCGACGCCTACGAGATCGCGATGATCAAGATCCGCTATTTCGGCCCGTACGCGCCGATCTCGTGGTCGGTGATCCTTTGCAACGTCCTGATCCCGCAGGCGCTGTGGTCGGGCAAGTTGCGCCGCAATCCGCTCGCGCTCTTCTGCCTCGGCATGGTCATTCTGCTCGGCATGTGGATCGAGCGCTTCATGATCATCGTCGCGAGCCTCGAGCGCGATTTCCTGCCGTCGTCGTGGCACATGTTCTATCCGACGTTCTGGGATCTGGCGACGCTCGCAGGATCGGTCGGCGCGTTCGCATTCATGTTTCTGCTGTTCCTGCGCTTCCTGCCGGCGATCTCGATGTCGGAGTTGCGCAAGGAGGCGCGCGAAAAGCCGATTCGCGCGTCCGCCTGATCGAAAGGCCTTGCGATGATCTACGCGCTGCTCGCCGAATTCGCCGGTCCGAACGAGCTGCTCGACGCCGTAAGGCACGCACGCCGCCACTACGATGACGTCGACGCTTACTCGCCCTACGCGGTCGACGGGCTTGCCGAGGCGCTCGGCATGCGCCGCAACCGCGTGCCGCTGATCACGCTGCTCGGCGGCCTGATCGGTGGCGGCGGCATCTACTTCCTCGAATGGTACAGCGCAGTCATCGACTACCCGATCAATTCCGGCGGACGTCCGCTCAACAGCTGGCCGATCTTCGTTCCGCCGACGTTCGAGCTGACGATTCTCGGCGCGGCGCTCGCGGCGTTCCTCGGCATGCTGCTCTTGAACGGCTTGCCCAAGCTGCACCATCCAATGTTCAACGCGCCGGAATTCGATCTCGCCTCGCGCAACCGATTTTTCCTCGGCATCCGCGCGACGGATCCGCGGTTCGATCCGACACTGACGCGCCAGTACCTGCTTGGGCTCGACCCGTTGCGCGTCGTCGAGGTACCGACATGAGCGCCGAAGGGCCGCCCCGAGGCGCGAATTCCGCCCCCGCGGGGGGCAGCGCAGCGGCGAAGCCGCGAGCGTGGGTGGGTCATACAAGGATCGCGACCTTCGTCGCGCTCGCGGCATTGATGCTCCTCGCAGGCTGCGAGCGAACGTTTCGCAACATGTACGACACGCCGCGCTACAGACCGCTCGCGCCGAGCCCGTTGTGGCCGGAT
>Ga0157370_10007217_pt1 | contig 12126 bp, 10 predicted proteins | sample C35metaG_FD_113463 | JGI IMG/M metagenome (GOLD analysis project Ga0157370, IMG submission 113463) | Corn rhizosphere microbial communities from Kellogg Biological Station, Michigan, USA - C3-5 metaG | ecosystem: Host-associated > Plants > Roots > Rhizosphere > Soil | place: USA: Michigan...
CACCGCCATCACAGGCCAATAAGCCATGAGCAACCTCCCCATTTTCGACATCGCCGGCTCCGCCCTCCAGGCCCAGTCCGTGCGCATGAGCACCATCGCCTCCAACCTCTCCAACGCCGACACGGTGACCGGCTCGGCCGAGACCGTCTACAAGCCGCTCGAACCCATCTTCCAGTCGGTCACCAGCCGCACCGACCCCAACATCACCACCGTGCAGGTCAAGGAAATCAGCCAGAGCGACGCCGCGCCCATCAAGCGCTACGAGCCGGGCCACCCCCTCGCCGATGGCGATGGCTACATCTACCAGCCCGACGTCGACCCGGTCGCGCAGATGGTCAACCTCATCTCCACCTCGCGCAATTACCAGGCCGGCGTGGAAATGCTGACCACCGCCAAGGAACTGGCGCTGGCCACCTTGACCATGGGTCGCTGACCCTTCATTCCACAGGACATACCGTCATGAGCAGCACCAGCGGCGTCGGCCAGGGCAGCGATATCTATTCCGCGCTCGGCCTCAACGCACCCAACAGCGACACCAGCAAGAAGAAAAGCACCCTGGACCAGGCCGACTTCCTGCGCCTGATGACCGAGCAGCTGCAGCACCAGGACCCGCTCAAGCCGATGGACAACACCCAGATGGTCGCGCAGATGGCGCAGCTGTCGCAGGTGCAGGGCATCACCGACCTCAACACCACCGTGAAGGGCTTCCAGGACCAGATGTCCGGCGACCAGATCCTGCGCGGTGCCGCGCTGGTGGGCCACGACGTGCTGATTCCCTCGACCAAGTGGTCGCTGGAAACCGAAGGCGCCACCAATGGCATGGTCGCCGCGCCCGGCGCCGGCTTCGTCAACGTGGACATCACCGATGCCAACGGGGTCAAGGTCAACACGATCAGCGTGGAAGCCAAGGCCGCCGGCGAAGTCACCTTCGAATGGGACGGCAAGGACGCCAACGGCAACCGCATGCCGGCCGGCAGCTACACCCTCGCCGCCACCTTCACCGACAGCGCCGGCGCCAAGACCAAGGCCAACACCTACGTCGAAGCCCCGGTGGAGAGCGTCACCGTCGGCTCCGATGGGCTGTACCTCAACCTCAAGGGCCTGGGCACGGCCCCGATCGACTACGTGCTCCGCATCAGCTGAGCCGCCCCACCCCGCATACCAGGAGCAATCCCATGGGCTTCAATGTCTCGTTGTCCGGCATCAACGCTGCCAATGCCGATCTGAACGTCACCGCGAACAACATCGCCAACGTCAACACCACCGGCTTCAAGCAGTCGCGCGCCGAGTTCGCCGACCTGTTCTCGGCCACCAGCTACGGCCTGTCCAAGAATGCCATCGGCCAGGGCGTGCGCCTGACCAACGTGGCCCAGCAGTTCTCGCAGGGCAACAACGAACAGACCGGGCGCAGCCTGGACATGGCCATTTCCGGTGAGGGCTTCTTCACCATGTCCATGAACGGCGCCCGCGTGTACTCGCGCGCCGGCAACTTCCAGACCGACCAGGCCGGGTACGTGACCAACCCGCAGGGTGCACGCCTGCAGGTGTTCGCGCCGAACGCCGATGGCACCAACTTTGATGCCGGCCGCCTGGTCGACCTGCAGCTGCTCACCACCGACAGCCCGCCCAAGCAGACCAGCAAGGTCAACGTCAGCTTCACCCTGCCGGCCGACGCCAAGGTGCCCACGGTCAACCCGTTCAGCCCGACCGACTCCAACAGCTACAGCCAGTCCACCGGCGGCATCACCGTGTACGACTCGCTGGGCGTCAGCCACACCCAGACCTCGTACTTCGTCAAGACCGCCAATCCCAACGAATGGCAGGTCTACAACTACGTCGACGGCCAGGCTGCCGGTGCCGCCACCACGCTGACCTTCAACAACGCCGGCGCCTTGACGTCCCCGGCCAACGGCCAGATCACCCTGACCCCGTTCACTCCGAGCACCGGTGCCGGCCAGCTGGCGCTGACCCTGGACATCTCCGGGTCCACCCAGTACGGCGAGAAGTTCGCGCTGCGCAACACCCAGCAGGATGGCTACGCGGCCGGCAAGCTCAACGAGATCACCGTGTCCGAAGACGGCGTGGTCTACGCGCGTTATTCCAACGGCGATGACAAGGCGCTGGGCCAGGTGGCACTGACCACCTTCAACAACACCCAGGGCCTGGAAGCCAAGGGCAACAACCTGTGGGTGGAAACCTTCAGCTCGGGCACCCCGCGCACCGGCGCGCCGGACAGCTCCAACCTGGGCAAGGTCCAGGCCGGTTCGCTGGAAGCCTCCACGGTCGACCTGACCGAGCAGCTGGTCAACATGATCACGGCCCAGCGCAACTTCCAGGCCAATTCGCAGATGGTTTCGACCATGGACCAGATCACCCAGACCATCATCAACATCCGTTGATGAGCCACTGATCGCATCACGGGAACAAGACGATGGACAAGGCGCTCTACGTAGCGATGACCGGTGCGCGCGCGTCGCTGCAGGCACAGGGCACGCTCTCGCACAACCTGGCCAACACCGATACCCCTGGCTTCAAGGAGGCCCTCGCCAACACCGAGGCCTTCCCGATCAAGGGCACCGGCTACGCCTCGCGCGTGGACGCCCTGCACGTCGACGCCGGCTTCAACCGGCGCATGGGCGCGCAGCAGATCACCGGCAACCCGCTGGACCTGTCGCTGCAGTCGGGCAACTGGCTGGCGGTGCAGGCGCCGGCCGGGGGCGGTGAAGCCTACACCCGGGGTGCGGCGCTCTCGATCACGCCCAATGGCCAGCTGGTGACCGCCGGCGGCCATCCGGTGCTGGACGAGAACGGCGCGCCGATCGCCATCCCGCCGCACCAGGCGATGGACATCGGCAACGACGGCACGATCTCGATCATTCCGCTTGGCGAAGGCCCGCAGACCATGGCCAACATCGGCCGGATCCGCGTGGTCGCCGCCGCCGACGAACGCCTGGAACGCGGCCTGGACGGCCTGATGCGCAACACCGACCCGCAGCAGCCGTTCGTGCAGGCCCAGGGCAAATCCCTGGAAAGCGGCCAGCTGGAAGGCAGCAACGTCGATGCCGCCGGCGCACTGGTGCAGATGATCCAGCTGCAGCGCCAGTACGAAATGCAGGTGAAGGTGATCAAGCACGGCGACGACAACGCCCGCAGCGCCAACAGCCTGCTGCGCCTGGGCGGCTGATCGCCCCGGTGACGGCTTTCCGGCGCGGTTCTGGCACGCGCCATGCATTCGCTCCCTGTAACGGCCGCCCCATGCGGCCACCCGCAACAGACAAAGGAACATCGCCATGAACCAGGCATTGTGGATCGCCAAGACCGGACTGGATGCGCAGCAGACGCGCATGTCGGTGGTTTCCAACAACCTCGCCAACACCAACACCACCGGCTTCAAGCAGGACCGTGCCAGTTTCGAAGACCTGCTGTACCAGCAGGTGCGTCAGCCCGGAGGCGCGTCCTCGGCGCAGACCCAGCTGCCCACCGGCCTCCAGCTGGGTACCGGTGTGCGCGTGGTAGCCACCTCGAAGAACTTCGAGCAGGGCAGCCAGCAGCAGACCGGTCGCGCACTGGACGTGATGATCAACGGCCGCGGCTTCTTCGAAGTGCAGATGCCCGACGGTTCCTCGGCGTACACGCGTGACGGCTCGTTCCAGCGCAACCAGCAGGGCGAACTGGTCACCAACAGCGGCTACCCGGTGCAGCCGGGCATCCAGATTCCCGAAGGCGCGCAGTCGCTCACGATCGGCACCGACGGCACCATCAGCGTGAAGATGGCCGACGACGCCGCCTCGGTGGAGATCGGCGCGCTGACCCTGACCGACTTCGTCAACCCGGCCGGCCTGCAGGCACGCGGTGAAAACCTGTTCCTGGAAACCACCGCCTCGGGCCCGGCACAGAACGGCAACCCCGGCCTCAACGGCCTGGGCGGCGTGGTGCAGGGTGCGCTGGAAGGCAGCAACGTCAACGTGGTCGAAGAGCTGGTGTCGATGATCGAAACCCAGCGCGCCTACGAAATGAACGCCAAGGCGATCTCCACCACCGACGCGATGCTCGGTTACCTCAACCAGAACGTCTGATCGGCCGAACCGGAAGCACTGCCATGTCGCCCCTGCGCCCTACCCTTCGCCTGCTGCTTGCCAGCGCCGTGGTCGCCCTGCTCGGCGGCTGCGTCATCGCCGGCGATGTCCGGCCCTATCCCGCGATGGCGCCGATCACCCCGATCGTGGCGCCGACCGCGCAGGCCACCGCCGGTGCGATCTACGCCGCCGGCCCCGGCCTGCAGCTGTACTCGGACCGCCGCGCGCGTGATGTCGGCGACCTGCTGACCATTACCCTGACCGAAAGCACCACCGCGCAGACCACCGCCAACACCACCACGGCCAAGGAATCGGAGCTGAGCATCGGCACCCCGACCCTGTTCGGCGCACCGGTGACCCTGGGCGGCAAGGACATCCTGGCCGCCAGCGCGGCCGGTTCGCGCGACTTCACCGGCAAGGGCACCAGCGCGCAGAGCAACCGCCTGCAAGGCAGCGTGACCGTCACGGTGGTGCAGCGCCTGCCCAACGGCAACCTGGTGGTCCAGGGCGCCAAGAACCTGCGCCTGAACCAGGGCGACGAGCTGGTGCAGGTGCAGGGCATCGTGCGCGCCGCGGACATCTTCCCCGACAACACCATTCCGTCCAGCCGCGTTGCCGATGCCCGCATCGTCTACGGCGGCCGCGGCCCGGTTGCCCAGTCCAATGCCATGGGCTGGCTGAGCCGCTTCTTCAACTCGGCGTTGACGCCGTTCTGAGCCTGACATGACCTTTTCCTTTTCCCTGCTCGGGCAGCGACGTATGGCGTCGCTCTACGCGGCACAGCAGCGACGCGCGGCGACGCTCTACCCGATGCGCGCGGTGCTGGCGCTGCTGGCCGTGTTCGCGGTGGTTGCCCCGGCGTCTGCCGAACGCATCAAGGACCTGGCCCAGGTGGGCGGCGTGCGCACCAATGCGCTGGTGGGCTATGGCCTGGTGGTCGGCCTGGACGGCAGCGGCGACCGCACCAGCCAGGCACCCTTCACCGTGCAGAGCCTGAAGAACCTGCTGGGCGAGCTGGGCGTGAACGTGCCGGCCAACGTCAACCCGCAGCTGAAGAACGTGGCCGCTGGCCATCCATGCCGAGCTGCCGCCGTTCGCCAAGCCGGGCCAGCCGATCGACATCACCGTGTCGTCGATCGGCAACGCGGTGTCGCTGCGTGGCGGCTCGCTGCTCATGGCGCCGCTGCGCGGTGCCGACGGCCAGGTCTACGCGATCGCCCAGGGCAACCTGGTGGTCGGCGGCTTCGGCGCGCAGGGCAAGGACGGGTCGCGGGTGTCGGTGAACGTGCCCAGCGTGGGCCGCATCCCCAACGGTGCCACTGTCGAGCGCGCCCTGCCGGACGTGTTCAACGGCGGCGGCGACATCACCCTGAACCTGCACAAGAACGACTTCACCACGGTGTCGCGCATGGTCGCCGCACTCAACAACGCCTTCGGCGACGGCGCCGCGCGCGCGATCGACGGCGTGACGGTGTCGGTGCAGTCGCCCAGCGACCCGGGCGCACGCATCGGCCTGCTGGCGCGCATCGAGAACCTGGAACTCACCCCCGGCAGTGCGCCGGCCAAGGTGGTGGTCAACGCGCGTACCGGCACGGTGGTGATCGGCGCGCAGGTGCGGGTGGGCGCGGCGGCCATTTCGCATGGCTCGCTGACCGTGACCATCAACGAAAACACCAACGTCAGCCAGCCCAACGCGTTCGGCAATGGCCAGACCGTGGCCACGCCGCAGTCCACCATCACCGCCACCAACGATGGCAGCCGCATGTTCAAGTTCACCGGCGGGACCACGCTGGATGAGATCGTGCACGCGGTCAACGCGGTGGGCGCGGCCCCCGGCGACCTGATCGCCATCCTGGAAGCCCTCAAGCAGGCCGGCGCGCTGAGCGCCGAACTCGAGGTGATCTGACATGCGCATCACTCCCGCACTGGAACTCAATCCGGCCCAGGCCAACAGCCCGGCCAAAGTCGACAAGGTGGCGCGCCAGCTGGAAGGCCAGTTCGCACAGATGCTGGTCAAGAGCATGCGCGATGCCAGCTTCGGCGATTCGCTTTTTCCCGCCGAAAACACCATGTTCCGCGAGATGTACGACAAGAAGATCGCCGAGGCGATGACCCGTGGCCGCGGCCTGGGGCTGTCGGCGATGATCACCCGCCAGCTGGGCGGCGCCGAGGCCGACGCGGCCAAACCGACCGACACCGCGCTGAACCCGGCGGCCGCGCTGCGTGCCTACCGGCTCAACGCGCCCGCCGCCACGCCGATGGCGCTGCCCGCCGGCACCGCCCCGGCCAGCGCGCCGAGCGAAGTGGACCTGCTGCAGCAGCTGCGTGGCGCCGATCCGTCGGCGGTGCTGCAGCCGATGGAGCGCGCCCTGGACCTGATCGCCGGCCGCGAAAGCAGCCAGATGCACGAGGCGATCGGTCGGAGCGATCCGTATGCCACGCCGCCGGGCGTGGGCGAGCCCACCCAGGAAAACTGGGCGGCGCTGGCCAACGACCGCTGGAGCGGCGTCAACGACACCGCGCGTGGCCCCGGCGCGGTCGACACGCTGGCGGCCAACACCGCCGCCGCCAAGCTCGGCCCGCACACCCCGGAAGGCTTCGTGGCCAGCATCTGGGGCCATGCCCAGCAGGCCGCGCGCGAACTGGGCGTGGACGCCAAGGCGCTGGTCGCCCAGGCCGCGCTGGAAACCGGCTGGGGCCGCAAGCTGGTGCAGCGCAACGGCGGCGGCAGCTCGCACAACCTGTTCGGGATCAAGGCCACCGGCTGGAGCGGCGAGCGCGCCAGCAGCGGCACGCATGAATATGTGGACGGCGTGCGCCGCAACGAAACCGCCAGCTTCCGCGCCTACACCTCGGTCGGCGACAGCTTCGCCGACTACGTGAAACTGCTCAAGAACAGCCCGCGTTACCAGAACGCGCTGCAGGCTGGCGGCGACGTCCGCGGCTTTGCCCAGGGCCTGCAGAAGGCCGGCTACGCCACCGATCCCAGCTATGCGGCCAAGATCGCCGCGATTGCCGGCGGCCCGACCATCGAGCGCGCCATCGCCGCCGTGGGCGATGCCAGCCAGCAGCTGGGCCGCACCTTTGCCAGCACCGCCAGCCCGACCGGGCTGGGTGTCATCCGTCGTTGAGGTAACCCATGTCCAGCGTACTTTCCACCGGCACCAGCGCCCTGCTCGCCTTCCAGCGGGCGTTGGCGACCACCAGCCATAACGTCGCCAACATCAACACGCCCGGCTACAGCCGGCAGAAGGTCGACTTCGCCACCGCCAACCCGCAGAACTTCGGGTATGGCGACGTGGGCAATGGCACGCGCATCAGCGACATCCGCCGCGTGGCCGACCAGCTGGCGATCTCGCGGCTGCTCGATGGCAGCGGCGAACTGGCGCGGCTGAAGCAGCTGTCCAGCATGGCCGACCGCGTCGATGCGATGTTCTCCGATACCGCCACCAACGTATCCGGGGTCTGGTCCAGCTTCTTCGACACCGTCAGCGGCCTGTCCTCCAACGCCTCCGGCACCGCCGACCGCCAGAACATGCTGGACGGGGGCAAGACCCTGGCCAACCGCTTCCAGCAGCTCAACGGACAGCTCAACACACTCAACGGCGAGGTCAACAACGGCCTGATCGCCGGCGCCAGCGAGATCAACCGACTGGCCAAGGAAATCGCGCAGCTCAATGGCGCCATCGGCGGCAACGCGGCCAATGCCGCGCCAGACCTGCTGGACCGTCGCGACCAACTGATCGCCAACCTGGTCGGCTACACCGGCGGCAACGCGGTGATGCAGGACGGCGGCATCATGAACGTCTACACGGCCGGCGGCCAGGCGCTGGTGGTGGGCACCACCGCGTCCAAGGTCACCACCGTATCGGACCCGTACATGCCCGAGCGCCTGCAGCTGGCGCTGGAAAGTGCCGGCCAGAAGCTCACCCTGGAATCGAAGACGCTCGGCGGCCAGATCGGCGGGCTGCTGGAGTTCCGCGACACCGTGCTGACCCCCACCCAGGCCGAACTGGGCAAGCTGGCGATCGGCATGGCCAGCAGCTTCAACGACGTGCACCGCCAGGGCGCGGACCTGTACGGCAACCTGGGCGGCGACTTCTTCAACATCGGCGCGCCGCGCATCACCGGCCATGCCGGCAATGCTGGTACCGCCAGCATGACCGCCAGCTTCGGCGACCTGTCCAAGCTGGACGGGCAGAACGTGGTGCTGAAGTTCGACGGCACCCAGTGGCAGGCCAGCCGCGCCGACACTGGCGTGGCGATCGCCATGACCGGCACCGGCACCGCCACCGACCCGCTGGTGCTCAATGGCGTGGAGCTGGTGATGACCGGCACCCCGGCGCTGAACGACCGCATGCTGCTGCAGCCCACCGCCGGCGTGGCCGGCACGATGTCGGTGGCCATCACCGACACCTCGCGCATTGCCGCTGCCGCCCCGATCAAGGGCACCGCCGCGCTGGCCAACAGCGGCACGGGCAAGCTGACCGGGGTCAAGGTGACCGACCACGGCAATGCCGCCCTGCGCAACCCGGCCGCGATCGTGTTCACCAGCGGCACCCAGTACACGCTGGATGGCGCCGGCCCGTTCACCTACACCGCCGGCCAGACCATCAGCGCCAACGGCTGGAGCTTCGTGCTCGACGGCGCGCCCAAGACCGGTGACACCTTCACCATCGGGCCAACCCCGGCCGGCTCGTCGGACAACAGCAACGCGTTGCTGCTGGCGAAGGTGGAACAGGCCAAGGCATTCAACGATGGCACCGTTACCCTGAGCGGCGCCCTCGGCGGGCTGACCACGCAGGTGGGCGCCGCCGCACGCGCGGCCGACTACTCCCTGCAGGCCCAGCAGGTCATCACCGACCAGGCGCAGTCCGCGCGCGATTCCATATCCGGGGTCAACCTGGATGAGGAGGCCGCCGACATGCTGCGGCTGCAACAGGCCTACCAGGCCGCCTCGCAGCTGATCTCCACCGCCGACACCATGTTCCAGACCATCCTCGGAGCCGTAGGCCGATGAACAACCGTATTTCCACCGGCATGATGTTCAGCCAGTCGGTCTCGTTGATGATGGCCAAGCAGGCCAAGATGAGCCACCTGGAACAGCAGATCGCCACCGGTCGCCGCCTGGTGACCGCCAAGGACGACCCGGTCGCCTCCGGCGCCGCCGTGGGCCTGGACCGCACGCTGGCCTCGCTGGACCGCATGCAGCTCAACGCCGGCAACGTGCAGAACCGGCTGGGCCTGCAGGAAAACGCGCTGGCCCAGGTCGGTGACATGATGGGCCGCATCACCGAACTGACCATCTACGCCAATAATCCGGCGCTGGCCTCCTCCGACAAGCAGTCGATGGTCACCGAGATCGAGGCGATCCGCAGCAACCTGCTGGCGCTGGCCAACAGCACCGACGGCACCGGTCGCTACCTGTTCGGCGGCACCGCCGACGGCAGCCCGCCCTTCAGTCAGGTCGACGGCAAGGTGGTCTACAACGGCGACCAGAACCAGCGCCAGGTGGAAGTGGGCCCTGACACCTACGTGCTCGACGCCCTGCCCGGCAGCGAGATCTTCCTGCGCATCGGCACCGGCGATGGCCACGTGGATGGTGCGGCCGCCACCGGCAACACCGGCACCGGCGTGCTGACCAACGTCACCCGCGACGGCAGCAACAGCTGGGACGGAAAGGCCTTCAGCGTGCGCTTCACCGCCGCCGACCAGTACGAACTGCTCGACGACACCGGCACCGTGGTGTCCACCGGCACCATGAAGGCCGGCGACGACCTGGTGCTCAATGGCGTGCGCCTGCACGTGGATGGCAAGCCGGCCGCCGGCGACACCTTCAACGTGAGCCCCGCCACCAGCCGCGACATCTTCAGCACCCTGGACAGCCTGATCGGTTCCTTGAAGATGGACACCGGCAGCGCCAGCCAGTCCGCCGCCCAGCAGAACCTGCTGCAAAGTGGCCTGCGCGACGTCGCCCGCGCCTCCGAACGCATGATCGACTCCCGCGCCGCCGGCGGGACCCAGCTCAAGGCGCTGGACAATGCCGCGGACATGCGCGAATCCAATACCGTCACCCTCAAGGGCACGCTCTCGCAGATGCGCGACCTGGACTACGCCGACGCCATCAGCCAGTACCAGCTGGAAAGCACTGCACTGCAGGCTGCACAGACCCTGTTCTCGCAGATGCAGCAGATGTCGTTGTTCAACACGCTGCGCTGACAGCGCATTACGAAATGCCATGAAGGCTTGAAGGCCGCGATGCGAACAGCATCGCGGCCTTTTTTGTTGTGCATCGTCAAATACGCCCGCGCCGCAGCCGATGCCCTGCTCTACCGCCCCTTGCTTGCGCGCCGACCTACTCAGGAAGGCCCGGCCCGGGTGGGTTGGCGGGACCGTTGGGCGTCCTGGATGGCGCCCACGAGCCCCCAGGGGTGAAGACGCATTGCTCGCGAGGCACTGCCTCGTATGCGACTGAACGCACAGCCGCCAGCGGCTGGGCCGGACCGCGGAGGGGGGTTTACGGCGTGTCCCGCCGGCCCAGCCGGGCCGGGCCTCCCAGGACGTGGCCGATGCGGCGCTTGGCTTTGGCTTTGGATGCAAGCCGGGCAGAGCCCGGCTCTACGTCGAGCTGTGGATGCAAGCCGGGCAGAGCCGGCTCTACGGCGCGAGCCCGGCCGCGCCCGGCGATACGCGTGAAAACCCCTTCAATTTCCGCCTCCCGCGCCGTTAACCCTTCTATCGGGGTGCACAGCCAAGGCCCCGGACGGCAGCACCGGCAACACCAGCGAAATTTCCGCCTAAAGGTTGTTGACAAAGCGCCGTTATTGATTTGGCAACAGCGAAGCACACAGCCAAACAAAAAAAAACGGCGGCGCTTCGTTCCATTCACCACCGGGATTCCAATAAGGGAGACGACCCATGGCACAGGTAATCAACACCAATACGATGTCGCTCAACGCTCAGCGCAACCTGAGCACCAGCGGCAGCTCGCTCGCTACCACCATCCAGCGCCTCTCGTCTGGTCTGCGCATCAACAGCGCGAAAGACGACGCCGCCGGCCTGGCCATCAGCGAGCGCTTCGGCACCCAGATCCGCGGCACCGACGTCGCCATCCGCAATGCCAACGACGGCATCTCGCTGGCCCAGGTCGCCGAAGGCTCCCTGAGCGAAATCGGCAACAACCTGCAGCGCGTCCGCGAACTGGCCGTCCAGGCCTCCAACGCCACCAACTCCGCCAGCGACCGCAAGGCCCTCCAGGCCGAAGTCACCCAGCTGGTCAGCGAAATCGACCGCGTCGCCAAGCAGTCCGACTTCAACGGCACCAAACTGCTCGACGGCAGCTTCACCAGCCAGCTGTTCCAGGTCGGCGCCAACGCCGGCCAGGCCATCGCCATCAACAACGTCGTCGACGCCAAGGCCAGCTCGCTGGGCAACGCCAAGTTCGCCGCCCCCGTGGACAGCACCGCCGACGTCGCCACCATCACCGACCTGGCCGGCGTCACCATCAACGGCGCCGCCATCGGCACCATCACCGGCAAGACCACCGCCGAGTTTGCCGCCTCCGCCGCTGCCCAGATCAACAGCAAGATCGGCGAAGCCGGTGTCTATGCCGAAGTGGTCACCACCGCCGGCACCCCCGACACCCACCGCCTGAAGCTCACCTCGGTCCAGGCCGACCGCGACCTGGTCATCGACGGCGCCGCCCAGCTCGGCCTGGCCGATTCCACCGCCGCCGCGCCCAGCTCGGTTGCCGCCACCGCCACCTCCAGCTTCGTGCAGGACCTGGATGTCTCGTCCTACATCGGTGCACAGAAGGCGCTGGAAATTGTCGACAAGGCACTGGAATCGGTAAACAGCGTCCGCGCCGACCTCGGCGCGATCCAGAACCGCTTCACTTCCGTTGTCGCAAACCTGCAGACCTCCTCGGAAAACCTGTCCGCCTCGCGCAGCCGCATCCGCGATACCGACTTCGCCAAGGAAACCGCAGAGCTGACCCGCACCCAGATCCTGCAGCAGGCCGGTACGGCCATGCTGGCCCAGGCCAACCAGG
>Ga0157370_10007218_pt1 | contig 12126 bp, 10 predicted proteins | sample C35metaG_FD_113463 | JGI IMG/M metagenome (GOLD analysis project Ga0157370, IMG submission 113463) | Corn rhizosphere microbial communities from Kellogg Biological Station, Michigan, USA - C3-5 metaG | ecosystem: Host-associated > Plants > Roots > Rhizosphere > Soil | place: USA: Michigan...
CGGTTGGTGTACTTCTTGGCGATGGAGATGACCAGGCGCAGGTTGGCCTCGACCATTTCCTTCTTGGCGCGGCGGGCCTTGGCCTCACCGACGGACATCGCGCGATTGATTTCCTTGATGTCGGTCAGCGGCAGGTACAGCGTGCGCTCGATAGCGGCCAGCTTCTCCTGTTCGCCGTCGATGACTTCGCGGTAGTTCTTGATGTTCGGCGACCACTTCTGACGCTTGCGCGACAGCTCCGCGGCCCACTCGAGGTTGCCTTCGTTCGACGGGAAGCTCTTGAGGAACTCGGCGCGCGGCATCTTCACCTGCTTGACGAAGATGTCCATGAGGATCCGCTCGTGGTGACGGATGTCGTTGACCACTTCGCGCAGCTTGCGCACGAAGCTGTCGATCAGCGCCGACGGGAGCTTGAGGTTGAGGAAGGCTTCCGACATCTGCTCGCGGATCTTCGCGACCTTCTTGTCGGCGATCTCGGCCTTGGGCGCGGTCTTCTGGAACTTGGCGTGCAGCGAGCGCAGTTCTTCCATGCGGCGCTTCACTTCCTCGGGATCCGGGCCGGTCGGGCCCGCTTCCTCTTCCTCGGCACCCTCGACGCCGTCTTCCTCGTCGTCGTCGCCTTCGGTGTCGCCGGCGGCTTCAGCGGCCTCGGCGGCTTCGGCCTTGGCCTGGTCGGCGGCTTCCTCGAGGTCGGCGAAGCCGGCCAGGATCTCGCTCAGGCGACGCTTGCCCTCGACGTGCTGATCGTATTCCTCGAGCAGCAGCTGGATGGTCAGCGGAAAGCTGGCCAGCGCGGTCTGGACCTGGCTGAGGCCTTCTTCGATGCGCTTGGCGATGGCGATTTCGCCTTCGCGGGTGAGCAGCTCGACCGTGCCCATCTCGCGCATGTACATGCGGACGGGGTCGGTGGTGCGGCCCACCTCGGCGTCGACGGCGGACAGCAGCGCCACGGCTTCTTCAGCGGCCGATTCGTCGTCGGTGCTGGTGCCGGGGGCGGCGCCATCGGAGATGGTGTCGGTGTCGGGCGCGGAATCATGGACCTCGATGCCGACGCCCTTGAGCACCGCCATGATGTCTTCGATCTGCTCCGGATCGACGATGTCGTCGGGCAGGTGGTCGTTGATTTCCGCGTAGGTCAGGTAGCCCTGCTCCAAGCCCTTGGAGATGAGCTGTTTGATTTCAGACTGCTGCTCGTGAGCTTTGTTAGTCATGCCGACCGCCGCGGGTTACAGGAACCGATCAGTATAGTCATTTGATGATTTTTTGACCAGTTTTCAAGTGGATCGGACTCATCGGGATCACGCAAGAATCGCGCCAGATGGTTGCTGGAGGCCGGGCGATCGCGCCACGATGAGGAGGGAGACGGGGACGAAGCCCCGCGCACTGACGCCTCAGCGCACCTCCAGACGGAAGGTGACCGGGCCATCGTTGATCAGGTGAACCTTCATATGGGCACCGAAGCGTCCGGTTTCCACCCCCGGGTGGGCCACCCGGGCCAGATCGACCAGCCGGTCGAACCAGCGCTGGCCTTCTTCCGGCGGCGCCGCGGTGGTGAAGCTGGGGCGCATGCCCTTCCGGGTATCGGCCGCCAGGGTGAACTGGCTGACGAGCAGCAGTCCGCCGCCGGTGTCCGACAGCGCCAGGTTCATCTTGCCCTCGGCATCGGAGAACACACGGTAGCCAAGCAGCCGCTCGAGCATCCGGGTGCACTGGGCCTCGCCGTCGCCCGGCTCCACCGCGACGAGAACAAGCAGGCCGGCGCCGATGGCGCCCACGGTCTGCCCGTCGACGTCGACGCGCGCGGATTCGACACGCTGAATCAATGCAATCATGTAGGGGTTTAACGGCCAGGGGGCGCCAAGCTTAAAGCGTGCGCGCGAGGCTTTACAGCGGCGGAGTCGGTCCGGGCCGCCTTGCCTTACACTTCTCCGGATGCGTCCGGATATCTACCTCCTCTACCTTCTGCTCCGTCTGGTCAGCCTGCTGTCCCTGCGGACCGTTCACCGTGCAGGCGCGTGGATCGGGCGCCGTTCGCTGCGCTCGAAGTCGCGCAGTGCCCGCTACAGCGCGGTCAACCTGCGACTGACCCGGCCGGAGCTGTCGGCAGGGGATCGCGAACGGCTTCTCGTCCAGACCATGGAAGAGTCCGGCAAGTCGGTGACGGAGGTGGCGGCGATCTGGGGCGGCGGCGCCGACCGGTCGCTCGGCCTGGTCCGCGAAGTGGTCGGCGGCGAGTTGTTCGAGGCGGCGCTCGCGTCCGGCAAGGGCACCATCATCGCCGCGCCACACCTCGGCTGCTGGGAGCTGCTCAATTACTGGCTGTGCAGCAAGACGCCCATGGCCATTCTGTATCGCCCGCCACGTATTCAGGCCATCGAGGGATTGTTGCGCAAGGTGCGGGGCAAGCTGGCGCCGGAGCAGGTGCGGGCCGAGGGCGCCGGTGTGCGCACGCTGTTCAAGCGTCTCGGTGCCGGTGGCACGGTCGGCATCCTGCCCGACCAGAAACCGCGCGAAGGCGAGGGCGAGTTCGCGCCCTTCTTCGGCGTGGATGCGCTGACGATGGTGCTGCTGCCGCGTCTTGCGGCTCGCACCGGCGCGACGGTGCTCTTCAGCTTCGCCGAGCGCCTGGCCGATGGCGAAGGCTTTCGAATCCACATCCTGCCGGCGCCCGGAGGCATCGACAGCACGGATCTGAAAGTCGCCTGTGCGGCACTGAATCGTGGCGTCGAGCAATGCGTGGAACGTGCCTTTCCGCAGTACCAGTGGCACTACAAGCGGTTCACGGCGCACGACCGCCCCGATCCCTACAAGGTCAGCTCTTCCGCGACAGCCGGTTGAGGAAAACGGTCATCTCCTTGCCGGCCTGAATGTCGCCGCGACGCGTGGCCGCGTCGACCCCCTCGCGCCATGCGTCGGCCGCGCCCGTCTCGTCGTCTTTCGCGAGCAGCGCCTTGCCGAGCAGTTTCCACGCCGCGGAGTAGTCCCGGTCGAACGCCAGCGCCTCGCGGAACGACGTGGCGGCCTCGTCGTACATCCCGTCGCCCAGAAGCGCGTTACCGATGGAGAAGCGCAGCAGCGCCCCGTCCCTCGGGCCGCCCACCTGAGCTCGCAGACGCTCGACGAGCGGATCGGTCACCGGACTGCCGTCCGTGTGCGCCAGTAGTCCTGCGGGTAGAGCAGGGTGGGCTGCTTCGGCTCGGGCGGAGCCCGTCCGGATTGCAGCGCGGCCAGCGTGCCGGCATCCCAGATCATGAGCCATCCGGTGCGCGACGGCTGGATCAGCCGGGCGTAGCGGAAGGCTTCCGCGGGCGGATGCTTGGCGTAGGAGATGATGACGCCGTCGGCGTGATGGCGCGCGAAGTCGTCGAGGCTGTCACCGTCGTGCACGGCGTCGTCTTCGTCGTCTTCCATGGGCGCCGCCATACCGGGCACGACGTTGATGCGTGCGATCGGGTGCATGAGGCGCCCGGCGAAGTGGTACTGGCCGTTATACGAGACGCCCAGATTGCCGATGGGGCGCCCGGCCGCGTCGGCCTGCGCCAGGAACTGGGAGGCGGGCGCCAGGTCGTAGCGGTACCAGAGGCCCAGCGTGAACAGGGCATTGAGCGACACGGTGCCGATCAGGCCGGCGAAGGCCAGCCGGCGCATTTCGCCGCGGCCGCGCAGCAGCAACAGCGCACCGAGCACGATGAAGATCACACCGAAGAAGCGCGCATACGGCGCCATGCCGGTCAGCCACATGTTGTCCGGGAAGCGCGAAGGCACCACGGACGGCATGGCGAACAAGGCGATGGCGAGCAGGAAGGCGCCGACCGAGAGCGGCCAGGTGCCCAGGGCATAGCTCGTGGCCAGCGCCTTGTGGCGCTCGCGCAGGTCGGCCACCGACGCGGCCACCAGCATCGTGACACCGGCCAGTTCGGGCAGCAGGTAGTACAGCTGCTTGCCGGTGACCAGTGAAAAGACCAGCAGCGCCGGCAGCAGCCAGACCAGCAGGAAACGCAGTCCCGTCTCCAGCGGCTGTCGCATCAGCGCGACAAACAGCGGCGCGATCACGAGGATCAGCAGCAGCTTCTCGGCCAGCGGCGGGAAATGCGCGAACGCGGCGGAAATCAGCAGGAGCACCAGGGCGACGACCGCACAGGCGATCGCCCCACCGGTGCCGGCGCGCCATGGTTTGCGGAACAGTGCCGTCGGCAGCGCGACGGTCCCGCGCAGCCAGCCGCTGAGCGGGAACACGATGACCGGCAGGAAAACCAGGTAGTACCAGGCGGGACGGGCGTGGTTCTGCAGGTCGGCGTTATGCGTTTCGACCACCCGGCCAGCGGTCTGGGTGAAGAACAGACGCTGGCGGTAAGCCTCGCCACCGGCCTGCCCGGCCGGCAGTGCCCAGGCCAGCAGGATCGCGAAGCCGAGCAGCAGGCCGAGCACGCCGAAGCCGTACCAGCGTGCCTTGTTCTGCCGCGCCCAGTCGTTCCACAGCGGGCCGAAGAGCAGGGGAAACAGCACGTGCAGGGCCATCACCGGTCCCTTGGTCAGCAGGCCCGCGCCGACGAACAGGCCGAACAGCCACCAGCGGGGCTCCGCACGCGTGGCGGTCGGGGTGAGGGTGAGCAGCGCGGCCAGTACCCAGACGACGAGGAGCACCTCGTACATGATCTGCAGGCCGAACAGAAACGCGTAGGCGAAGCCCATCAGCAGCCACGGCGTGGCCTTGGCCACCCACGGGCGCGCCGGAAAGAGGCGCCCGGCCAGAACGGAGGCCAGTACGAGCTGCGTGCCGCCGAAGAGCACCTCGAGGAGGCGCGGCCACACATCGTTGACCCCGAACACGGCCCAGCCGGCGTGGATCATCCAAAACAGCAGCGGCACCTTTTCACTGTACGGCTCGCCGTTGATGTACGGCACCAGCCAGTCACCGTGCGCCCACATTTCCCAGGCGACCGCGAGGGTCCGCGTGGAAAACATCGGCATCGGACCGTGGGAAAAGATCGCGAGCAACGCCATCGCGGCCCACAGGGGCAGCCATGGCCAGAGGGCGCGGACATGTTCCGATCGGGTATAGGCGCTGTTGGACAAGGGCGTCGTCACCGTTAAGGGATCAGGAATTCTAAACGCTTCACCGGAGCAACGTGTCCAGGGCGTGCCCCAGACGCGCGGGGAACCCGGCCTGATTGGCGTCGTACCAGTCGCGTGCGGCCTGGCCAAGGGCTTCGACCTCGGCATCGGACATACCGACGATACGCTCGACGCATGCTTCGAGCCCCTCTTCCTCGAACTTCCACAACGTGGCGGCGTTGAGCGTGCCGTTTTCGTGCGCGGGGACGCGCATCCCTCGCGTGTCGTCGACCAGTTCGTTCATCGGCGCACCGTCGGTGACCAGTACCACGGCACCGCAGCTCATGGCTTCGACGATGTAGTGGCCCCAGCCCTCGGCCTCGGACAGGCAGAGGTGGAAACGGTGTGCGTTCTGCAGGCGGTAGATCGATTCCACGTCGGGCAGGAAGGTCACCTGGTGATCGAGGTTCGGTGCGGCCGGCGGTCGGTCCGGTGCGGCCACCGACGGTGACTGGAGCACATGCAGGGTCGGCCACTCCGGGTGCCGGCGCCAGACGTCGAGCAGGCGCTCGGTACCCTTCATGCGGCTGCCGCCAGCAAGATGCAGGAAGGCCCGGTCGCGTGCGACACCTTCACGACGGCAGTCCGTGCTGATGAATCCGATGTGGGCGGTGCGCAGCCCCATCCCGCCGAACGTTTTCATGGCACTGTCGGTCTTGCACAGGATGGTGTCGAAACGATGCAGGTGGCGGCGGTCGCGTTTGCTCATCCATTCCGGATGGGGAATGAGCGCATTGCGCCGGGACATCGGCAGGTAGCCCGGGTGCACGTGCTCGATCGTCAGGCCGAGGTCGTAGCGCCGCGGACCGCGGCCGGTCAGCCAGCGCCCGAACATGGCGGCACGCTGCGCCCAGGCCCGCCACGGCCATCCATGATTCCGCTGCGGCGTCCGCGTCACCGTCACCTGGTGACCGAGTTCGCGCAATGCGTTCTCGAAGAGACGGATATCGTGCGTGAGCCCGCGACCGTTGTCCCAGGCGATGAGGTTGATGTGGGCCATCTCAGGAGGCTCCTGCGCCGGTGCGGTGCCGATCGAGCGCGCGTCCGACGTAAACGGCGAGTCCCAGCGTGAGAAAGAAATACAACGAGTGCGGCATCGCCCGATAGAAGACATTGTCGGTGAGGGCGCATAGCGCGTACATGGCCGTCGTCGAGAATCCGGCGCATGCCGGCATGGCGATGGCGTTATCGCGGTTCAGCGCATGCCGCCCGAAATAGATCAGCGAACCACCGAAGAGCAGCACGAGGACCAGCAGGCCCGGGATGCCGCCCGTCGCCGCCCACTCGAGGTACTCGCTGTGCGGATGGTCATAGCGGACCACCGACGGATTGACCTCGCCATCGGCGATCCGCGCCCGGGCGAAGGGGCCGAACTGGTTCATGCCGACGCCGGTGACGGGGTGCGCGATCACGGCCATTCGTGCGGTGCGCCACATTTCGAGGCGCTCACGCACGGCGCCGGTGGCGTCCTGTTCGCTGTAGGTGGCTACTTCGTCTTTCACGGCGGCCAGGCGCTCCACCATCTCGCCGTGCAGCGTCGTCGCCGCCAGCCCGGCGGCGGCCACGCCGATGACCAGGGCCAGTACGCTCTGGCGCCAGCGTCCCGTCCGGCGACCCTGGATGAGCATCAGTGCCGCGAAGACGGGGACAAACGCAAGCAGGGGGCCGCGGCTCTGCGTCAGCAGCGCGCCATAGAAGCCCATGACGGCGAAGACCGCATGCATCGCGCGTTCGCGCGATCGGAGCTCACCCCGCAGGGCCTGCACGATGGCGATGAGTGACAGCACCAGCATGAACATGCCGAATTCGATGGCACCCCATTCGCCGTTGTTGATGCCGTAGGCGCGGTCGATATGCTCGATGTAATGCTGTTCGACGCAGATCAGGCCCAGAACGCCCGCCGATCCGCTGAAGCCGACGCGAAGGGCGGCGGTCCGCAGCGGCAGGGCGAACGTCGCCGCGATGACCAGAAACGCAAGGATGTGCGACGTGACGTCGAACTCGCGCCAGTTCACCCCGTGGGCGCCGACGTTGACGGCCCAGAAGACGAAGGCGATGGCGGCGGGTACGAGTACGGGCGCCGCGCGGCGATAGGCGCGACGGACGTCGGCACGCGTCGCGAGCACCCAGAGCCCCGTCAGAAACAGGATCAGCGCAGGGACCGCCTTGGCCTTGACCGGCAAGGCGAAGGACAGCGGCATGATCGCAATGAGCAGCGAGAGGATCCACACGCGCCACGGATTCGTTTTGTCGAGCACTCGGCACCTGCTGGGATCGGAACGGCGCGGCGGCCTCGCCGTCACCGGCTCGTGCCGCCGGGGCGGCGCGAGGGCATGGTACTTTAACGGATCGCGGATGCCTCTCCGTGCGGTTCCGGGTGAGCGGCGCCAATTCAGCTTCCGTAAGGACCCGCCCGGGCGATGAAGCTCCTGTTTACCAATTTCCACGCCGGCGACGGTGGCGGCCATACGACTTACCTGATCAGCCTCGCGCGCGGACTGTCGGGCCGGCATGAGGTGCACGTCGCCGCGCCGCCGGGTAGCCGTCTGAATCGCGAGGCCCGCGCGCTTGCCGGCGTGCATGTGCTCGACCAGCCCTATCCGAACGGCCTGGGCAAGCTGCCGGCACGGCGCCGCGCGCGCCAGCAGTTGTCGGCCTATCTGGCCGGGCATCGGTTCGACGTCATCCACGTCAATGGCTCCGCCGACCATCGTCTGGTTATTGCCGCCGTGCGTGGACTGCGCCGTCGCCCGGCCATCGTGCTCACCAAGCACAACTCCAAGCCGATGTCCGGCATCGGAAACGCCTGGCGGGCCCGCGTCGGCACCGATGGCGTCATTGCCGTCTGCGACTACGTGCACCGGCAGGTGATGGCTTCGCCTTATGCGCGCTGCCGTGTGGTCACCGTTTTCAATGGGGTCGACATCGATCGCTTCGCGCCGCGACCTGCCGATACGACGCTTCGTGCCGGATGGCTGGCGCCTGCCACCGCGGAAGCACCGCTGCTGATTGGCAGCAATGCGGGTACGGCCAGCTACAAGGGGTGGATGGATCTCGTCGAAGCGCTGGCGTCGCTGGAACCGGCCTGGCGCGATCGCCTTCGTGTCGTCCTTGCCGGCGGTCTTCCCGACGCGGAAGACCGCCGCCGTATCGAAGCCCTGGGCGTGGCATCGCAGGTGCACTTTGCCGGCCGGCTCGACGACGTCCGGCCGCTGGTGGCGACGCTCGATGCCGGATTCGTCCTTTCCTGGGACGTCGAAACGATTTCCTTCGCCTGCCGCGAAATGATGGCGATGGAGAAGCCCGTGCTCGTCAGCGACTACGCCGGGTTGCCCGAAAACATTCGTCAGGGCGAAGACGGCTGGATCGTGCCGGCCCGCGACCGGCATGCGATCGCCGCCGCCCTGCGCCGGCTGGTCGAGGAGCGCGACCAACTGCCCGCGATGGGCTTCGCGGCGCGAGCACATGCGGAGGCCGAGTTCGGACTGGAGCGTTTCATCGACGCGACCGAAGCGTTCTACCGCGAACTCAGGCTCGCCACGCTGCCGGGTTAGCCCTGTTTGCGCAGCAGGGCGTAGTACATGCCGTCGAGGTCGCCGTCGCCGGGCAGGATCTGCCAGCCGATGGCGGCCGCCTGGCCCACGGGCAGAGTCAATGGCAGCACGGAGGCATCGGCGCGACCGTCGACGAAGGCGCCGACCACACCCTCGTTCTCGGCACGCAGCAGTGAGCAGGTGACGTAAAGCAACGTGCCGCCGGGTGCCAGGGTTTCCCAGCAGGCGGAGAGGATGCGGCTCTGTAGTGCCACGAGCGCATCGATGTCGGCGGCGCGGCGATGCAGGCGTACGTCCGGTCGCCGGCGAATGACGCCGGTAGCCGAGCAGGGGGCGTCGATCATGACGCGATCGAAGGGTTTGCCATCCCACCAGGCCCGCACGTCGCCCGCGTCGCCGACGATGACGTCGGCAGCGAGGCCGAGGCGGTCCAGATTCTGGGTGATGCGCAGTGCGCGTCGCGCCTCGGATTCCACGGCGACGAGGGTGATATCCGAGCGTTCCAGCGCGTGGCAGGCCTTTCCGCCGGGGGCGGCGCAGGCATCGAGCACGCGCTGGCCGCTGGCCAGATCGAGCAGGTCGGCCGGCACCTGGGCGGCGCCGTCCTGGACGGCGAAGTGGCCTTCGGCGAATCCGGGCAGGCGTGTCACATCGGTGCTGTGGGGGAGTACCAGACCGTCCGCCAGCCACGTGTGCGCGGCGATCTCCTGACCGGCCTCACGCAGGCGGTCGGCGACCTCGTCGCGCCCCGCGCGTCGACGATTCACGCGCAGCATCAGCGGCGGCTCGTGATTGGCCGCGGCCATGACCGCCTCCGCGTGGCCGGGCCAGTCGCGCGCGATAGCCTTGGCCAGCCACGCCGGATGAGCATGCCGCGTGGCCGGCGTCGCATCGAGGTCGGCCAGCAGGGCCTCGCGCTCGCGCTGCCAGCGGCGCAGTACGGCGTTGGCCATGCCGGCAAGTCGCGGGCGGCGTAGTTCGCGCACGGCTTCCACCGTGGCGGCCACGGCGGCATAACCCGGCATCTCGAGGATCTCGAGCTGGACCAGCGCGGTCACCAGCAGGGCGTGGATGACCGGCTCGCTCCGCCGAATGGGTTTGGCCAGGAGGCGGTCGAGCGCGGCGTCGAACCGGGGCCACCAGCGCGCACCTTCATTGAGGAGGGCGGTGAGAAGCGCCCGGTCACGGGCATCGGGGAGACGGGGGAGAGCCCGGTCGGCCACTTCGCGCAGCGAATGCCCTGACAGGGCGATATCGGCCAGCGCTTCGGCGGCCAGGGCACGGACCGAGATCGTCCGACTCACGAGACCGCCTGCTTCAGCTCCGGACGCGCATTGAGGTAGTCGACGATGCCGATCCGGCGGCCACCGGGCCGCTGTACGGCAAGCAGGCGCAGGGCACCGTCGGCGCAGGCGATGTCGATGCCCTCGCGCGAGACGCGCAGTACCTGTCCCGGCGTGGTGCCGGCCGTCTCCGCGTCGATCGCGCGCGCCGACCAGATACGCAGGCGTTCGCCCGCGATATCGGCTTCCGCGACGGGCCATGGATCGAACGCCCGCACCTTGCGTTCCAGCGCGATCGCCGTCAGCGAGAAGTCGAGGCGAGCCTCGGCCTTGTCGAGCTTGTGCGCGTACTCCACGCCGTCTTCCGCCTGCGTACGGGCGACAAGGGTTTCGCCGTTCATGACACGACGAAGGCCTTCGGCCAGCGCGTCCGCGCCGAGCGCGGACAGCCGGTCGTGCAGACTGCCGCCCGTGTCGTCGCCGGTGATCGGGGTGCGCCGCTCGATCAGTACGGGACCCGTATCCAGGCCCGCTTCCATCTGCATCAGGTCGACGCCGGACTCCTCGTCGCCGGCCAGGATCGCCCGCTGGATGGGCGCCGCGCCGCGCCAGCGCGGCAGCAGGGACGCGTGGACGTTCCAGCAGCCCAGCCGTGGAATCGCCAGTACCTTGCGGGGAAGAATCAGCCCGTAAGCGACCACGACCATGAGGTCGGGTGCGTGGGCAGCCAGGCGATCGCGGTCGGCCTGGGCCTTGAACGATTCCGGTTGTTCGACCGGGACCCCGGCGGCGAGCGCCGCTTCCTTGACCGGACTGGCGGCGAGTTTGCGCCCGCGGCCGGCGGGCCGGTCGGGCTGCGTGTATACGGCCACGACGTCGGCGCCGGAAGTGCGGCAGGCCTCAAAACACGGGACGGCAAAGTCGGGTGTTCCGGCGAACACCACACGCAGAGGACGACCGGCCACGCTCAGGCGCTTGCCTTGCGCTGCTTTTCCATGCGTTTCAGCAGCATGCCGCGCTTGAGGGGCGACAGGTAGTCGACAAAGACCTTGCCGGCGAGATGGTCCATCTCATGCTGGATGCACACCGCGAGCGGGCCTTCGACGTCCACGAGGATTTCCTTGCCGTCGGCATCCTGCGCGCGAACCTTGACGTGCAGCGCACGGGTTACGTCGGCATAGATGCCGGGAAACGACAGGCAACCTTCCTGATAGACCTGCTGGCCGTCCTTCTCGAGGATCTCCGGATTGATCAGCACCAGCGGCTCGTCACGGTTGTCGCTCATGTCGGCGACGAGGACGCGCTGGTGCACGTTGACCTGGGTGGCGGCCAGCCCGACGCCGTTCGCGGCGTACATCGTCTCGTACATATCCGCGACGAACTGCTTGAGTTCGGCGTCGAAGACGGTGACCGGCGCCGCGACGGTACGCAGGCGGGGATCGGGGAATTCGAGGATGGTGAGGGTGGACACGGTGTCACCTTGAACGTATGCGCGGGCCACTGCGGCGCCTGCCTGACCGCAAATTTGCGGGCAAATCGGCGAAATCCAACCAGCGGCAACCTGTAGGATGAGCCTGTATTCTACGCGCGCGCCGGGGGCCGGGCGAGCGACGCCACGTATTGTGCCCGTTAACGATTCAGTTACACTCGCGACAGCACCGGGGAAGGGGGAAATCCCGCATGATCAAGAAGTTCGCCATGCTGCTCGGCGGCATGTTCTTCACTGTGGCCGTTTATGCCGCAGCGGCCCAGCTACGTCCCGACCATCCGGATACCTATACGGTCCGCAAGGGCGACACGCTGTGGGATATTTCCGCCCGCTTTCTGAGCAAGCCATGGCTGTGGCCGGAAATCTGGCAGGCCAATCCCCAGGTCCGCAATCCGCACCTGATCTACCCGGGTGACGTTCTGAATCTTTCGATGGCCGGAGGCGGTCCGCGTGTCGGCCTGCAGCCGGGCATCCGCCGTGACGACGAAGCGGTCGCGGCCATCCCGCTCGGCGACCTGCGCATGTTCCTGAAGGAAATGCGTGTCATGGACGCCGACGCGGTCGAACAGCTGCCGTACCTCGTCGGGTTCGAGGAATCGCATCTGCGCGCCTCGCCGGGCAACAAGATCTACGCCCGTGATCTGGACTCGGCGCAGCTGGGTCAGCGCTGGGCCATCGTCCGCCC
>Ga0157370_10007219_pt1 | contig 12126 bp, 13 predicted proteins | sample C35metaG_FD_113463 | JGI IMG/M metagenome (GOLD analysis project Ga0157370, IMG submission 113463) | Corn rhizosphere microbial communities from Kellogg Biological Station, Michigan, USA - C3-5 metaG | ecosystem: Host-associated > Plants > Roots > Rhizosphere > Soil | place: USA: Michigan...
AGACCTTCCTTCGAGTGCGTGCTGAAGCGCATCTGATATTTTTCCAATCCGAAGATTTTGAAATACTTCAGATACATGTCGTTCACGGCCTTGAACTCATCCGCGAACTGGCTTTCGGTGCAATAAATGTGCGCGTCGTTCATGTTGAGCGAGCGCACGCGCATGAGGCCGAACAACTCGCCGCTTTGTTCGTAGCGATAGCAGCAGCCGTATTCCGCGAGGCGCAAGGGCAGGTCGCGATAACTGCGCGGCTCCGCCGCAAAAATGCGGTGGTGATGCGGGCAGTTCATGGCTTTTAAATAATACCGTTCGGAATCGGGAAAATTTTCCAATTCTTTTTCCGCTTCGAGATATTTATTCCCTAACGCCACTAATTCTCTTGTTGCGGCCACTCCGTTTTTAAAAAGTTCCTTACGTTCTGGCGCAATTTTTTGGGATTCGTCCAATTCGACTAATTGATCAATAAAGGCATTAACTTTTTCATCTCGAATTTTTAGCCCGTCTTTAATCCCTTCGAGTTTTGCTTTGATCGAATCAAATTGTTCTTTTGCGCTTCCCTCCAAGGGCATTTCCATCGGCGGAAACATACTCTCTGCGTAATAAGGCAAATGCCCCGAAGTCTTATACATCTTCTCCTTCGCCAAATGCGGGGTGCGCACGCGGACGTAGCCGGCGGCGAATTCGGTTTCCTTGGCGAGCTTTTCCAATTCCTCGACGAGGACGGTGCCTTTGGGCAGCCAGAGCGGCATGCCGGGGCCAACGTATTCGGTGTCGATGGCGAACAGGCCCATTTCGGCGCCGATTTTGCGATGGTCGCGGCGCTTCGCCTCTTCGAGCATCTTGAAATACTCGTCCATCGCGGTCTTGTTCTTGAACGCGGTGCCGTAAATGCGCTGAAGCTGCGGGTTCTTCTCGTCGCCCTTGTAATACGCGCTCGCGACGGTCGTGAGCTTGAACGCGCCGATGTTGCCGGTGCGCATGACGTGCGGGCCGGCGCAGAGGTCGATGAAATCGCCGTTTTTGTAATAAGTAATCTGTTCGCCTTCGGGAATCGCCTCGAGATTTCCGAGCTTGAACTTGCTGGGATTGCCCGGCCGTTCAGTCAATCCACCCAGGCGCCCGCTTTCCGAGTCCTTGATGGCCTGCTCGCGGGTCACGACGATTCGTTCAAAGGTATTGTTCGCCTTGATCTCCTTCTTCATCTCCTCCTCGATCTTCGGGAAATCCTCGGGCGAGATGCGATGCTTCAGATCGACGTCGTAATAGAAACCGTTTTCGACGGGCGGCCCGGCGGCGAATTGCGCGTCCGGCCAGAGGCGCAGAATGGCGGTGGCCAGGACGTGCGCGGCGGAATGCCGAATGCGATCCAGTTCGTTCATTTTGGCGCGGTCGTCCAAACTTTTACGTTCCTTAGGTTGTTCTTGCTCGTCGGGCATAAATTTCAAAAGTTAACCGCAGATGGACGCGGATAAACGCAGATTTTCGGAGGTAGCGTTGGAATGCATCGGGCACATCGATCCCATTGCGATTTGCTTCACCCTCTTGAAATCATCTGCGTTCATTTGCGTTTATCTGCGGTAAAACTATCTGTGCCTGCAAACAAAAACGCCTCGAACGTGCAGTGCGAGGCGTTGGCGTCCATTCCTTTCAAAAATGGACGCTAAATCGTCGTCGTAGTTTTGAGGCTAATCGACATGCGAGAAGGGTAACGAAGGTCGGCGGGAATGGCAAATTGCAATTTTCCCGGCGGAATAGTGATAGAACATTCCGATCAAGCCGGTTTGGCTGCCTTGCGGCGACGCCATACCACATAGCAGGCCGCGGCCAGGGAAACGAGGGCCAGGGGCGCCGGTTCGGGAACGGGGCTCGCGTCCACGCTGAATTGACCGATGTTTGCGCTTGATGACCAAGTTGTGCCACCATCCGTGCTTTGCAGGCCATTATCGCCAATGGACCAACTCCCGGTTTGGGCGGTGGAAGCGGTGGCGAACCAAACGGGAACGCTGCCGGAACCGGACGCCGTCAGCCAATACGTGGTGTCTGGCGTGAGACCAAGGCCGGTGGAATTAAACGTCTTGTCTCCACCGGAAGAGAAGGTCAGAGGCGTGAACGTTTCCAATGCCGAACCGGTCGGGGCGCCCGATGCATCCGCAAACAGGCTGAGCGTTACTGTCACGTTGTTGGCGAGCGGTGAATCGAGTGAAAGGGTCAATGAATTCAACGTGTAGTTTAAATTGTCCGTGGTAAACGACGAGGCCAATTGGACGTTTCCGCTGAAGTTTTGCGAACCGTTTCCCGTTTCTCCCAGATTACTCGTCTCCGTGGCGGCGCGGCCCAGGTTTCCAGAAACCAGGAGCGTTGCGGTGAAGGAAAGAACCAGGCGAAGGATGTGAGTTTTCTTCATAAATGTTTTCAATGATGCGATTGAATATGTCCGCATTTCCTGTGCCTCATCGGCAGCAAATGGCTCATTCTTGAGGGTTAAAATGCCCAATGAGAAGGTTTTTAACAAAACTGATTGATTACGGGCTTCATCATTAATTTTGTTTGGCCGCGAGTTCGAAAACCATTGCATTAAATGAACCGCACATTACTCTATTGCTGAAGTAGCAAATCCAATGATTGCAGCGACGCAAACCAAAGAAGCCAGGCGGCTCAAAGTGCTGTGGCAGTACAATGTCCTCGACACCGTCCCGGAGGAGGTTTTTGACGATCTCACCGAACTCGCGGCGCGGATTTGCGAGGCGCCGATCGCGCTGATTTCGCTGGTGGATGAGGATCGCCAGTGGTTCAAATCCAAGGTCGGCCTGACGATTAACGAGACTTCGCGGGATGTTTCCTTTTGCGCGCATGCCATCCAGCAGCAGGATTTGTTCATCATTCCGGATGCGACCAAGGACTCGCGCTTTGCGGCAAATCCTCTGGTCACGTCTGATCCGAAGATTCGTTTTTACGCCGGCGCGCCGCTCATCACGCCCGATGGCTATGCGCTGGGGAGTTTGTGTGTGATTGATAAAGTGCCGCGCGAATTGCGGACGGAACAGCAGCAGGCGCTGCGGGTGCTTTCGCGTCATGTGATGACTCAGCTCGAACTGCGCCGTCACTCGAGAGACCTTGCTGAAGCTCAAAAGGTAAAAGAGGCGACGAAGGACGAACTCTCGGAACTTCGGGCTGAAAACGCGAAGCTCAGACGCGAGTTGGAGAAGTTGAAGGGGAAGAAGGAGCCGGCGGGAAAAGGCGCGAAGGTGGCGAAGCGCAAATAGAGCGGTCGCGAGCAAATTCCGAATGATTGAATTTTTTGGTCTCGCGCTGAACGCGCGTCACCGATTAGTGGGCTGAGCGGCAGCTCAGCCCTACCTGTTTGAGGCTTAAACCAATTCCACTTTCGCGGCGGTTGACACTCGTTTCTCGCCCACGAGTTCCGCGCGTTTGTCGATGAATTGTGCCATGATGCTGACGGCGATTTCGGGGACGCTTTGCGAGCGGATTTTGATTCCCACCGGGCACGATACACGGGCCATTTGTTCCGCGGTTGCAATTTTTTCCTCGGCGAAATGATTGAAGATTGTCCGTGCTTTGCGCGCGCTGCCAATCATTCCGAGAAACAAAAACGGCTTGTGAATCCAATCCTTCAGCACCAGCGCGTCGTGGCGATGGCCGCGCGTCACGATGAGCGCGAAACTCGGCACGTCGGGCAGGGGGAGTTCGCTGAGTTTTTGCCATTCGCCCACTTTGAGGACGGCTTCGTCCGGGAAAAAATCGTAATTCGCCAGGGCGGGGCGGTCGTCGAAAACGGTGACGTTGAAATCCAGTTGCAATGCCAGCGGGGCGACGGCCTGGGCGATGTGTCCGGCGCCGGCGATCCAGAGGGCGCAGGGCGGGGTGACGGTTTCCTGGTAGATCAGAGGGGCGAGCGGCGAGGGGCGAGGGGAATCGGCGAACGCGATCGAAAAGTCTTTTCCTACCGCCCACGTCAGGGTTTTTTCGCGGTTGGCCAATCCGGACCAGAATTTTTCGCCGGCCTTTTGGGCGTTGGGAAGAATGACGCCGAAAACTTTTCCGCCACAAATCAATCCGTCGTCCCAGCCGAAATCGTGATCGAGCAACAAGTCGAATTTGGCGGGCTCGCCGGAACGCAGGGATTGAATGGCGCGCTGCTGAATCTCGGCCTCCAAACAGCCGCCGCCGAGGGTGCCTTTGATGCGGCCGTCGCGATAAAAAAGCGCCTTGGCGCCGACCTTTTGGGGACTGGAGCCCTTGACTCCGCTGATGATGCCGAGGGCTACCGGTTCGTTGCTGCGCGCCGCATCGGCGAGGGCCTGGAAGACGATGTTTTTCATGCCGCGACGAATGATTGCGATTGAAAGTGTAACGCCGTTCTCGGGAACAGCAAGCGCGGGGGAAAATGGAATTTTCCGGGGCGTTCGGCAAAATCCGTTGCGGCGCTGAACGCGGCGCGGGACGGCGCAGCGCTGCCGTCCCTACCGACTACCTCATCGACATGGGCTTGTTGAGCAAGAACATCGCCCCCACAAAGATGGCCGACGCCACCAACGCGACAGCAATGGACCACATCAGAATCCGCCGGTGCTTGCGCCGAGCGGCTCTTCCACCCTGCCCGGGAAGCAAATAAAACCGCGGGCGTTCTTTGTCTTTTCCAAAACCTAGCATGTTCTCCTGCCCAAATTAGACGTCCTTCACATGGAGCATGTTCCAGCAAAAGCTGAAATCATTCATGTTTAGGATCATTCGTCTCCTAACGGGACCTTTATCTTTCAGCAACAGTAGCTTAGCTGCAACTCTTTTTCCTGATTTTTTCAGGAAAGGAAACGCTAATAGTATCTTCCAAAACGACAACCGGCGGGTATTCATCCACCTTGGGACTCCGTGAATACCTGGCCTACCGTCTAAGTATGGCAGTCAGGCAGCCAATTATTAGTAAGGAAATTATCGATGCCGCTGCTCATCCGTTGACTGGAGCGGCGGGGGATTACGATCCATTGCTGGAAATGATTGGCGATGCCCGTTATGTGCTCCTTGGGGAAGCCACGCATGGCACGCATGAGTTTTACCGGGCGCGGGCGGAAATCACCAAGAGGCTCGTTCGCGAGAAAGGCTTTTCATTGATCGCCTGGGAGGCGGATTGGCCGGATGCGCTGCGGGTGAATCGCTACATTCGCGGCCAGGGCGATGACCGGGATGCGGTGGAGGCGACGCAGAATTTCGAGCGGTTTCCGGTTTGGATGTGGCGCAACGCGGATATCCTCGATCTTACCGGCTGGCTGCGCAGTCATAATGACAGCCTGCCGCTAAATGACACGAAGGTGGGAGTCTACGGGTTGGACCTTTACAGCCTCTATCGCTCGATTCATTCCGTCATCCAATATCTCGACAAAGTAAATCCTGAGGCTGCCAAAGCCGCGCGCCGGCGTTATGGTTGTTTCGAGGATTTTGGTGACGATCCGCAGACGTATGGGATGCTGGCCAGCAACGACCCGTCGGCCTCGTGCGAGGATCAAGTTGTCGAACAGCTTTTGGAGCTGCAGCGGCATGCGGCGGATTTTCTGGATGGACGCGGGGCGGCGGATGAATTGTTTTTTGCCGAACAAAATGCGCGCGTGGCGAAAAACGCGGAACGCTACTACCGCGCGATGTATCACGGCCGGCAGAATACGTGGAACCTGCGCGACAGGCACATGGTGGACACGCTGGATGCGCTGATGGGACATTTTGAAAAACAGGGAGAGCAGCCGAAGGTTGTCATTTGGGCGCACAATTCACACCTCGGCGATGCGCGGGCGACGGATATGTCGAGGCGCGACGAAGTGAATGTCGGCCAGCTTGTGCGGGAGCGTCATTTTGAGGGAACCGTCCTGGTTGGATTCACTACGTATTCCGGGACGGTTACGGCCGCGTCTGACTGGGGCGAGCCGGCGGAGAGAAAACGCGTGCGGCCGGGCATGCGCGGCAGTTGCGAAGAATTATTTCACGAAGCGAGTGTTCCGAATTTCCTTTTGGTCATTGGGGAGCACCGGCATCTGTATCGCAGCCTTGCGTCTGCGTTGCTGGAACGCGCCATTGGGGTTATTTACCGGCCCGAAACGGAGCGCTGGAGCCATTACCTCCATGCCAAACTGAGCGAGCAGTTTGATGCGGTCATTCATTTTGATGAAACACGCGCGGTGGAACCGCTGGAACGAACCGCGCAGTGGGACAAAGGGGAATTGCCGGATATGTATCCTTCGGCGGTGTAACTTTTTCAGGACGTGCTGACGTTGAGGCGATCTGCCGGCAAGATGCCGGCAGCACGTTCAGACGCCGGTGTGGCTACCCAATACCGTTTCAATACGGCCCGCGAATGTGAGCCGCGACTTCGCGCTCGTAGAATTGCTGCAGCTTTTCGTGCAGCTTTGCGTCCAACGGTTTCAGGGCGGAAACATCGGCGTTGGCTTTGGCCTGGTCGGGACGGCTCGCGCCGGGAATCACTACCGACACTGCGTCGTAATCGAGGATCCATCGCTGCGACATTTGCGCCATCGTGAGGCCGCCTGGCACGAGCGGCTTCAATGCGTCCGCCAGTTCCACGCCCTTCTCGTACGGCAAACCCGCGAAGGTTTCGCCGACGTTGAAAAACTGGCCGTCTTTGTTGTAATTGCGGTGATCGTTCTGCGGAAATTTGCTTTGCTTCGTCAGTTTGCCGCTCAAGAGCCCGCTGGCCAGCGGGAGGCGCACGATGAGCGCCACGCCTTTTTCCTTCGCTTTGGGAAATAACGTGTGAATGGGTTTCTGGCGGAAAATGCTGAAGATGATTTGCAGCGAGACGAGGCCGGGTTGTTCAAGGCAGAGCAGGGCTTCATCCATGGATTCCACGCTCGCGCCGAAGTGGCGAATCTTGCCTTCGCGCTGGAGCTTGCGGAGCCATTCAAACACATCACCGCGCTTTAATTCTGCGGGTGGGATGCAATGTAACTGCGTCAGGTCCAGCGTGGAAACGCCCAACCGCTTGAGCGAGGCTTCGGTGGCGGCGCGCACATTGGCTTCGGTATATTTGTCGGGGTAAAGGCTGGAGGTGCGGCCGAGTTTGGTGGCCACAAAAATCTTGGCTTTGCGTTCCTTGAGGAAACGGCCAATCAACGTTTCGCTGCGACCATTGCCGTAGACGTCCGCGGTATCAAAGAAATCGACTCCCGCATCCACTGCAGCCGAGAGAATGTCCAAAGCGGTTTTGTCTTCGACATTGCCCCAGTCCGTGCCGCCGAGTTGCCAGCAGCCGAGAGCCATTTCCAAGACGCGAACGCCCGTTTTGCCAAAATTGCGTGCTTTCATAAGTAACCTGGTGAACCTCGGTCAGCCTGCACAGAAGCGCGGCGGCTGGCAAGATTGGAAGCAAGCCGGGGTGCGATGTGAAGACTGCTCTGCAGCTATCCGTGCTTTTCTGCTTCTTTCAAATTCTGATATGCGCCCATCGAGATGCTTGAATCTCAACCGGGGGACGGACGCGCTGCTGCAAGTTTCAGATGCCCAAATGAATCCCCTTCGAGCGCCGCGCGGCCGAGTTCGCGCTAATCTTCGGGAACGATTTCGGAAGAGAGCCGATTCAGTTCCGTCCAATATTTGTGGAGCGTTTCCATCAGTCCGGCATATCCGTTCAGTGAACCTGGCTTTACGATATAAGAATTCGCGCCGAGGTCGTAAGCGCGGTCGACGTCCTTGTCAATGTTCGACGAGGTAAAAACCGCCACTGGCAATCGCTTCAGTGTCGGGTGCTTTTGGAGCCAGCCGAGGACATCAAAGCCGCTGAGCCGGGGCATCCGCAAATCGAGCAGCAACAATCGGGGCATGGGATGGACTTTTCGGTCCGTGAACGGGCCTACGCCCAGTAAATAATCCACCGCATCCTGACCATCGGCCACGAAGTGCAGTTCGGCGTCAATTTGAGCCTTTTCGAACGCACGTTGCAGAACAAATGCGTCGCCTTCAGAATCCTCAGCCACCAGAATTGTTTTGTTTTTTGGCATTTGAGAACGTCTAAACATCGGCGAGGTTGACCCGGTGGACAATGGGTTACTTCCCGGGGTGCGGACCCGCGCAAATATTTGCCCCGGCGGGCGAAAGCCATAAGATTTCCATACCGAGAATATGTCGATACTCCACAAGGCAACGCCGGAACGACTCAGTGCACTGTCCGACGGCATATTCGCCGTGCTCATCACGGTGCTGGTTTTGGAATTGCATCCGCCGGAAGTTCCCACGTTCAAGGCGCTGATGCTGCTTTGGCCCACGTGGCTGAGCTACGCTGTGAGCTATCTCTTCATTGCAATCGTCTGGACGAATCACCATTACCTGATGCGCTACGCCACGGAGGCGAATCCCAGGCTGTTGTGGTTTAATTTCGCGCATTTATTTTCCATTTCATTGCTTCCGCTCTCGACTGCATGGATGGCAGTGAGCGAATTGGCGCCGCAACCGGTGGCGTTCTATGCGGCGGTCTTCTTCCTCGTGAACGCGACTTACACGGGTTTGATCTGGGAGCTTGTTCATGAAAAGGGCGTGTCGCCGAGAATCCGCAAAGTCATGCGCGTCCGGTCGATGGTGACTTTGTGCGTTTTTGGCGCCGCTTCGGTGGTGGCGCTGAAGTTTCCGCTGGCCGGGCTGGGGATGTGCATCTGCTGCCTGATTGTTTATTTGAGGCCGGCTCCGGCGAAAGTGTAGGAGCGGCATTCTTTGCGGTCTCCACGGATAATTCTGCATTTTTATTTATTAAAAAATTTTGCCCTGTAGAAAACGTCTTTTGTCGCTAAGCGACTTTGGATATTAGCCAGCCACGAAGTGGCTGGAATCAAAGCAACGATAGATGCGTCATGAAAGGACGCTGGAGGTCCTCTCCTTTCCCATGTCCCTTCAGGACATTCTTCAAAATGCGTAATAATCCAGCCACGTCGTGGCTGGTTAATTTCCTCTGTCGCTCCGCGACGACCACAAGGTTTTCGCAGATCAAAAATTTTTCCAAAAAAAAGAGTTGCGTAGCTAAATGGCTACGCGTAATGTGTAGTCATATAGCTACACAATGAATTTAAGACGAGATGTTTTTCAGGCGATCGCGGACCCGACGAGAAGGGCGATACTGCTGCTGGTGGCTTCGCAATCGATGACCGCGGGGGCGATTGCGGCGAATTTCGACACGGCGAGGCCGACGGTCTCGAAACACCTGCAAATACTCACCGAGTGCGAATTGCTGAAACAGCGGCAGGACGGCCGGGAGAATTACTATCACTTGAATCCAGAAAAAATGAAAGAGGTGGCCGACTTCATTGAGCCATTCCGCAAAATGTGGGATGACCGGTTTAACAAGCTGGAAGCGGTAATGAAAAAGTACAAAACGAAAAAATAACATGGAGCGAAAAACAAAAATCAACGCGGAGGACGGCAGGCAGGAACTGGTGATTACTCGGGAATTTGATTTGCCGTTGGAATTGCTTTTTAAAGCGTACGTGGAGCCCGGGATTGTTGAGCAATGGATGGGCACCAGGGTGCTGAAACTGGAAAGCAAAAAGCACGGCGGTTACCAGTTTGAAACGACCGATCCCAAGGGGAATAAATACCGGTTCCACGGGGCAATCCATGAGCTGGTTCCGAACCGGAAAATCACACGGACGTTTGAAATGGAAAACATGCCGATGGGCGTCCAGCTTGAGTTTTATGAATTTGAAAAACTCACAGACGACACGAGCAAGCTCAACATGCACGTGATCTATGAATCGGTGGCCAAAAGGGATGAGGTGCTGAAGATGGGGATGGTGCAGGGCATTAACATGGCACATAACCGGTTGCAGGATGCCGCCAACCGATTAAAATAACGCGCCATGAGCAAGAACGGAATGAACCCCAAGGTGGATTTCTTTTTCAAGAAAGCCGGGAACTGGCAGGAAGAGTTTGAGAAGCTGAGGCGGATTGTTCTCGATTGCGAGTTGACCGAGGAATTGAGATGGGGCAAGCCGTGTTACGCGTTTCAGGGAAGCAACATCGTTCTGATCCACGGATTTAAAGATTACTGCGCGCTTTTGTTTATGAAGGGCGCGCTGCTGAAGGATCCCGGGGGGATTCTGGTCCGACAAACGGAGAATGTGCAGGCGGCGCGACAGGTTCGATTCGCCAGTGTTCGAGAAATTGCGGATCTGGCGCCGGTCTTGAAAGCCTATATCAAAGAAGCCATTGAAGTGGAAAAGGCCGGGCTGGACGTGGAGTATAAAAAGACCTCCGAGTTCAAAATGCCGGAGGAATTTCGAAATAAGTTGGACGGAAATCCGGCCCTGAAAACTGCTTTTGAAAAATTGACGCCCGGACGGCAACGCGGCTACCTCCTTTATTTTTCGGGAGCCAAACAATCCAAAACGCGGGAGGCAAGGGTTGAAAAGTGCATGCCGCGAATTCTCAAAGGGAAGGGGCTGGATGATTAAGAAAAAGGGATTGTCAGTAAAACAACGCGAGGACCTTCTCAGAACTTTGAAAGCCCGTTTTGAGAAGAACATGAGCCGCCATAAAGGCCTTGAATGGGCTGAAGTGCAGGCAACCCCTGCTGATGTCAGAAAGCTTGGGGGCGCGCTTTTTGGTGATCGCCGCTATGGTCGTGTCTTCGTGTTTCATAACGGCGCGGATTCCTACTATGCGGGCCGGGGATTCCGTGGTTCACTGAAGGTGTAGTTTGTGTGCACCCCGTCAATACTTCGAATAGGTTTCTTCAGTAATTTTTGATCGCTTCATGTTGCCGTCGATGCTCGGGGCGAGTTCCAGCGTAATGTATGGGTACCCCTGGATGATCTGATTTCCCGAACGTTCGGTCTTTGTTGTAAAATTCAGGTTCCGGTCGAACTGCCAGAATGACTTCTTCCTTTTGAAATTTCTGGCCTTGTCATTCCAGTCGATGCCTTGAGCGAATAGAGCGACGAAACTGCCTTCCGGAATCTCGTCCACCACCGCCGAGTTGTAAGCCGTGACATAAATCGCCACCACCGAATGCCTGGCGGCCTCGTCGATGAGCTTGACCACTGCGTCGCGATCAGTGTCATTCTGGATGGTGAACTTGCCGTGTCCGATCGCCTTAAATCCACCGAGAATTGTTCCGTTCGCAAGCGAGTTTGGTGGAGACGCCGGCTCTTCCTGTGGCGGAGGGGATGGCTGGGCATTGATTCCTTTGATTTGCGAAGGAGGGGACGGGCCGTTGTTCAGCGTGGGCGCCGGTGTCGGTCCTGGTGTTGAAGTCGGCGTCAGCTTTGGCATCAGGGTTGATGCTGGAGGCGTGTCGGGCTTCCGCAATGCCACGATCATTGCCAGAATCGCAATGGCGAACGGGACGATGTATTTGAGAACTCCCGGCGGAATTCTTCGTGCGATCTCCTGGAAGCGACGCTTTATGATTGATTTGGCGGCGAACGGGTTCTCAAGCGGCGCAGCGCATCCGCCGCAGCGGTAAGTGACGCGCTTCTTCTGTTTCAAAAGGCGGTTGCGCGAGCCGCATTGCGGGCAGCGTACTATCTCAGCGGCGACGACCTCGGCATCGATGATGTTGTCGTCCATGAATCCTTTCAGGAGAAACTCGTGCGCGAAGCACAAACTGGAATCCGGGGAGACACAAACGACCGTAATTTTAGAGGTCAGGTGTGTCAAGACGGACGGGACACAACTTCGGAAAAGGCACGGGTTCTTTGATATTGTTGAAGGATATAAGCTTGGAGCGGGTGAAGGGGATCGAATCCGCTCAATCCACTTCTCCGATTTTCTGCAAAACTGGCCAGAAACCGCAGTTTTATTGGACGTAATCGACCTCCCGATTTTTGACCAGCACGAACTGCATATTCTTATAGGGTTTTTGACCGTATGGACGTCTCTTGGTCGATTCACTAAAATGAGGCCCGCAAGCTTATGTTTTTTGGAAGAACAGGAACTTGCCAAGCATGATCAGGATGAGAAATCCGAACGCGATTGCTGGCGTTTACTGCTTCGCAGTGCTGATAGCCTGCAACCTGGCTGGATTAGGCATCTTCGGTGTTCCAATACAGTGGGTGTTATCCCATCAGATGGGTTTAACGGCGCACGAAGTCTCGCAATTTGGCTTGCTGGCTGACATTC
>Ga0157370_10007221_pt1 | contig 12125 bp, 8 predicted proteins | sample C35metaG_FD_113463 | JGI IMG/M metagenome (GOLD analysis project Ga0157370, IMG submission 113463) | Corn rhizosphere microbial communities from Kellogg Biological Station, Michigan, USA - C3-5 metaG | ecosystem: Host-associated > Plants > Roots > Rhizosphere > Soil | place: USA: Michigan...
AGCCCGGACCGCGCCGGCGCGATCCTGGCGGCGACGTCCGAGATCCAGCCGGAGCTGGTCGTGATCGGGATGCGCAAGCGCAACCCCGTGGGCGAGCTCATCATCGGAAGCACGACGCAGCGCATCCTGCGAGGTGCCGAGTGCCCCGTGCTCGTGGTCAAGGCACCGACCAGCTGACCCGTACCACCCCGTCCGGGCACCGTGCAGGCCGACCACGTCGGCGACCCAGCGGGGTGAGCCGGGGTCCCTTAGCATCGGCGGCATCGCGGCAGCCGAGCAGTCCCGCCGGGGACGGTTCGATCAGCCTCGGACGATCGCGACCGGGCAGTCCGCGTGGCGCATCAGGTGCCGGCTGACCGAGCCGAGGAAGACGCCGCTCAGCGTGCCGTGGCCGCGGGAGCCGACCACCGCCAGGCCCGCCCGGGAGCTGGCCTCGATCAGGGCACGGGCCGCGCCGCCCGGGACGGCAACCCGCCGGACGGGCAGGTCCGGGTAGCGGTCGGTCCACTGCCGCAAGGCGTCGTCGAGGCGGGCTCGCGCAGCATGCTCCACCCCGTCGACGTCGACCACGGGCAGCCCCGGCGAACCCACTGCCGGTCGGACCCACTCCGGCTCGGCCGCGGAGAGCGCGACCAGTTCCACCCCGCGTCGAGCCGCGGCGGCGAAGGCGAAGCCGACGGCTGCCTGGTTCGCGGCCGAGCCGTCCACGCCGACAAGCACCGGCAGGTCCGGCGACGCTTCCCCACGGACGACCACCACCGGGCAGTCGGCGCGGCCGGCCACGTGCTCGCTCACCGACCCGACGAGCAGGCCGACGAAGGCCCCGAGCCCGCGGGCGCCGACGACCAGCAGCTCTGCCTCGCGCGCTCTGACCAGGAGCTGATACGCCGGATCCCCCCGCAGCACGTCGCCGGCCACGGCGACCTCCACGGTCGTGTCCGTCGCCACCCGGATCGCCCGCCGGAGGACGTCGTCCGCCGGTATCAGGACGAGCTGCTGCCCGTCCCACAGCATCGGCTGCTCGTCGGTTCCGGCGACCGCGACGCAGCACACGGTCAGGCCGGCGGCACGCATCGCCGCCTCCTGCGCGGCCCAGCGAACGGCCCGCAGGCTCGGCTCGGACCCGTCCGCACCGACCACGACAGCTCCGGCGGTTGCTTCCTCCACGGTCAGCGTCACCCTCTCCTCGGCCGATCAGATCGTGCCAGGACCGTAGAGCCGGGACCGGACGCCTGGCCGCTCGGCGCGGCGATGCCAGCAGGACGACCCGGCCGCTCTCGGCCGTCCGTCAGCCCGGGGGCTCGACGGGTGGTCGCACCGGCAGTCGGCGGGTCCGCCGGGACGGGTAGCGCGAGTAGCCCAGCCGTACCAGCAACTGCGGCGCGCCGGTGTCCAGCAGCCCGCGCAGCTCGGCGCGCAGTTCCCGCACCTCGATGGGCTGGTTGAGGAACGACACCGCCACCCCGTCCGCGGTGGTCGTGAGCAGCATCCGCTGCAGCGCCTGGCCGGCGCGGAGCCAGTCGACCGGTTCGTCGCCGGCGGTGTGCAGCACGGCCAGCGTGCTGCGCTCGACCAGCCGCTCCATACCGGCCCGCTCGCCCGGCGCGAGCCGGTCCTGCCCGCTCAGGACGGGCATCGGGTACGGCGAAGCCAGCCAGGACCCGACCGACGTGCCGGTCGCCGGCTCCGGATCGTCGCTGAGCCACCGGACGAACTCCCGCCGGACCTCCGGCGAGTGGGCCTCGTCCTCGACACCGCGCACCACGAGCGCGGCGATGGCCGGCCGCTCGGTCGAATGGTCGATCAAGCGCAGCGCCACGGACTCCTGCTCCACCGCCGCGACGAGCCGGCGCAGCACCGGAGCGGGCAGCGGCTGCGGCCGGTAGTCGGCGCGATTGGTGTGCCGCCAGTGCACCATCTCGTAGAGCCGCCGGTCCTCCGGCCTGGGCGCCACCGGCGCCCCCCGCCGCACGGTGGCGACGTGCTCGGGATCCTCGGGCGTGGGGCACAGTCGGAGCACCGGGTCGAAGCCGAGGTTCGCGACGGCGAGCCGGAGGTTGAGGATCGCGGCGCCACAGGAGATGAGGCGTTGCCGGCCGTCGGGGTCGACGGCGGGCAGCGACCGCTTCGGGTCCGTCCAGACGTCCACCCGATCGGCCCCCACCGCGAACCGCCAGGGTTGCGAGTTGGCGATCGACGGCGCCGCACCTCCGACCTCCCGCAGCAGCGCCGCCTCGACCGGCCCGAACCCGGCACCGGCGGCAGGCGTGTCCGACACGGTTCCCTCCTCACGTCTCGAGGTGGTCCGGACCGGCCCCGTCACGGTAGGGGCCAGTCATGCACCGGAGCGCCGGCGCGGGCGAGCTCGACGTACCGGCGGGTCATCTCGCGCAGTGCCGCCGGACGGTCCAGCCCGTACCGCTCCTCCAACCGGCGCACGCTCACCGTCTGCCAGCGCGCACCCGTCTGCCCGGAACGCACCCGCTGCGCCACCACCGACAGGTAGCGGTCGCGCTCGACCGGCGAGGTGCCCCAGGCGTCGAGGCCGTCCGCGGCGAGCGGGAGGAGCACGTCCCGGACCAGGCGCGCAACCGGGACGTCGACGCCATCCCACTGCAGGACGGCGTCCAGCCCGAGCCGGGCGGCGGCGTGCAGGTTACGACCGGCCACCGGGAACGGCACGACCGACCACAGTGGACGGTCGGCGTCGGCGAGTGCGCGGACGAGTCCGAAGTAGAACGCCGCGTTCGCCACCATGTCGAGGGGAGTCGGTCCGCTCGGCAGCACCCGGTTCTCGATGCGCAGGTGCGGTCGGCCGTCCTGGACCTCGTACACCGGGCGGTTCCAGCGCCACACCGTGCCGTTGTGCAGACGCAGCTCCCGCAGCGTCGGAACCGTCCCGGCGGACAGGCAGGCCAACGGGTCCTCCGCCAGCACGGTCGGAAGCAGCGGAGGCACCCGGCGGACTATCGAGTCGAAGAGCTCGACGACTCCGGTGGCCCACGCGTCGCCCAGCCAGGCCCGCGGCGGCGCGGCGCTGCGCACCGGTCGGGTGTCGAGGACCTGCTCGCACAGCGGCAGCCGTGTCTCCGGCCAGAGCTCCCGGCCGAGCAGGTACGGGGAGTTGGCGCCGATCGCCAGCTGGGCTCCGGTGGCCACCTGAGCGGCGTTGTAGTAGGCCGCGAACCGCTCCGGTGACACCCGCAGGTGCAGCTGCAGGCTGGTGGCGGCCGCCTCCGGCGCGATCGAGTCGGTGCTGAAGCGCAGGGTCTCCCGGCCGGCGATGTGCACGGCCACCGGTCGGTGCCGCTCGGCGCGCATGCGGCTGGCCAGCACCGCGTACCGGCTCGGCGAGGACAGCCGGTCCCGGGTCAGGTGGTCGGCGCCGAGGGTCGGCAGCGTGCCGATCGCGGCAAGCCGGACGCCGAGCGACTCGACCTCCCCGGTGCCCAGCAGCCCGGTGAGCCGCCGCTCGAAGGCGGTCAGCCCACCGGCGGCGAGCCGTTCCGGCGGCAGGTTGAGCTCGACGTTGAACCGACCCAGCTCGTGCTGCACATCCGGCCGGCCCAACCGGGCGAGCACAGCGTCGTTCACCGGCCGCGGGCGGCCCAGCGGATCGATCAGGTCAAGCTCGACCTCCATGCCCACCGTGTCCTCGTGCCCGGTGAACCAGCCGTTCCCGATCATCGCCGCCAGGGCGGTCACGGAGTCCTCCAGCCGGCGGCGGACCTCCTCGGTTCGCCCGACGACCAGCGCGGCGCCGTGCACTTCGTCGCCCATCGCCGCCTCCTTCCCAGCCGCGCTCACCTTGCGCCGGGGTGCTGCTCGCCACCAGTGCGGGAGGACCCGACGGTCAGGGACCTTCGCCTCTTCGCCTCTTCGACCGACTGGCAGCGGCGCGCCGGGACAGCACGCCGCGGGTCAGGTGCGGGTCAGGCGCAGGTGCCAGGCCTCCGGGCCGCGCTGCTCGTACGAGACCGCCATCGCGCCGCCCGTGCGGCGGGAGAGCTGGCGGAGCAGCGGGAGCGGGTCGTGCGGGGCGATGAGCAGGAGCGAGCCGCCGGCCGGGATCGCGTCGAAGGCGCCGATGACGGTGGCATGCCGGATGGCGTGCGGCACCGTGCGGACGTCCAGCTCGGGCATGTCTTCGTCGACCTCGTTGCAGCCGCAGCCGGCGGGCCCGTCAGCCTCGCCGCAGCCGCAGCCGGCGTGGCCCGCCGCGTGGCCCGCTGCGTGGGCCTCTGCCTGGCCGCAGCCGCAGCCCGCGTGGCCTTCCTCGTGGTCGCCGAGTTGGTGGCCGCCATGCTCGCCGAGCAGCTCGTGCATGCCGGCGAGGATCCCGGTGAGGGAGACGGCCGGGTCGGCGGCGGCGGCGGGCAGGATCAGGTCGTTCTCCTTCGCCAGGTGGGAGTCGAACAGCACCCGCAAGGCGTGCGCGGCAGCCACGACGCGCGGCGGCTCAGTGGCCTCGCCGAGGTCCCGGACGAGGCCTTCGAGCACCCGGTGTTCGGCGATCATGGCTTCGACCAGGAGCTTGGTCTGCGGCAACGCCGCGGCGGCCGGGTAGAGCGCGTCCTCCTCGGCCGCCGCGTGCGGCAGCAGCTGCTCGGTGCAGAAGTCGGCGGCGGCCGCACGCGCCTGGCCGAAGGCGGCGCTGTCCGCCGCCGCGACCATCCTCAGCAGGTGCTCGGCGTGGGCGGCGAGCCGGCCGGCCAGCTCGGCGTGGTGCTCGCGAACCGCCTCGACGGCTGCGGCGTCCTCGGCGGTGGACGCCAGGACGACGTTGGCCGGGCTGTCCGGTCGGGTGGTGGTGCTCACGACGCCTCCTCTGCGGCCAGCTCGCCTGGCCTCGGCACCGACAATTTACTACGGTCATGCCCGTGGAAAACAATGGCCGCCTCGGCCCGGCCCCGGTCCGGCCGGGCTCCGGCGCTGCGCCGCTGTCCCGGCCGCGGCTGGCGGTGCTGGAACGGCTCCGGCTACTCGGCCGCCCGGCGACCAGCAGCGACCTCGCCGCCGAGCTCGGCGCCCATCCGAACACCGTGCGCGAGCATCTCGACGCGCTGGTGGACCAGGGCCTGGTGATCCGGGAGCGCGGGCCGGCCCGCGGACGCGGCCGGCCGGCCTGGCGCTACGCGGCCGCTGAAGGGGAACCCGACCCCCGCGTCCGCGACTACGCCGGGCTGGCTACCGCACTCGCCGGTCACCTCGAACGGGTCAGCCCCGACCCGGCCGCCGACGGGCTCGAGGTCGGTCGGGAGTGGGGCCGCGAGCTGGCGACCGGCAGTTCCGCCGACTCCGCGGCAGCCGGCTCGGCGGGGCGGGCCCGGCACCGGGTCGTCGGCCTGCTGCGCGAGCTCGGGTTCGACCCGCAGGCCGACGCCAGGGCGACCACGGTCGCGTTGCGCCGCTGCCCGCTGCTGGACGCCGCCCGACGGCACCCGCAGGTGGTCTGCCAGGTGCACCTCGGCATCGTCCGCGGCGCTCTCGAGGTCTACCGGGGCGATCCGGAGCCGACCGCACTGCTGCCGTTCGCCGAGCCCGGTGCCTGCCGCCTGCACCTGCGCACCGCGGCGGCCACGGATGGCTGACCGTCGGCGGCCGCCGGCCGCCCGGCTCGTGCTGCTGGGGCCAGGTGCTCGGGCTGGCACCCGCGCAGGGCGGGTACGTCGAGCTGACCTTCCCCGAGCCCGGGTCGTATCCGTTCGTCACGCACGCCATGGCGGACGCCGAGCGCGGCCTCCACGGCATCCTCCGCGTCACCCCCTGATCCGGCGCCTCCGCTCGGACTGACGCCGGACACTAGGAGCGGGCTTCGCAGGTGACCGGGCCGGGCGCGCTGGACTGCTGCGTCGCGACCTGGTTGCCGTCGACGGTGATCGTGCACTCCAGGGACGTCGCGGTGGCGGAGCGCACCAGGACCGTCACCTGCTGGCCCGGCGGAAGCGTGATCGTCTGCCGCCATGGCAGCGTCTGGTTGCTCCGGCGGGTCTGGCCCGACGGGGTCGTCAGCACGAGCGCGGCGTCGGCGGGGCTCCGCGGCGCCGTCGACGACCGCCGCGCGGGCGGCACCATGTGCCCCGCGCCGCCGTAGACGATCCCGGGCTGCTGCGGTGCCGCCGCCGGCCCGGCGCCGGACACCACGACCTGCACCGTTCGCTGCGGCGACGAGCGGTGCGACCAGGCGACCAGCACGGCGGCGAACGCCGCCAGCAGGACGATTGCCGCGACGGCCAGCGCGCGCGGCGAACGCAGCACCACGACCCATCCACGGCGACCGCGGCGGCGCGGTTCGGCATGGGCGGGTCAGCGGGACTCGAACGGGAGTGGGCCGCCGAGCGGGCGCAGGCCCAGCGCGGCGCTGATCGCCCGAGCCTCGGCGACCGCCGCGTCGGCCCGGCCGCGCGCACCGCGGGCGCGCAGCACGCCGGCCAGGGCGTGCTGGCCGAGCGCGACCCACGGCTCGGCGCCCAGCCGGCGGTGCGACCCGACCGCCGCGACCAGCTGCCGCTCGGCCTCGGCCCATTCGCCCAGGGTCGCCGCCAGCTGGCCGAGGTGGTACGCCGTGGCGCCCTGGTAGCCGGTGCCCTCCAGCAGGTGCTGCTCCCGGTACGGGGACAGCTGCTCGAACAGCGCCGCGGCCAGCTCCCGGTCGCCGAGCAGCACCGCGGCCTTCGCGAACCCGATCGCCTTCGTGCGCCAGGACCGCATCCGGGTCGGGCCGGCGCGCATCTGGTCGAGCGAGCCGGCGACGATCGCCTTGGCCTCGTCGACCCGCCCGACCTCTCCGTACAGCCAGGCGAGCATCGGCTGCATCGGCAGCACCGGGTAGTCGGCCACGAGCCGCTCGACCGCACCGACGGACTCGGCCTCCTGCCCGCGCAGCCAGCGGATGATCGTGACCTGGTGCAGCGCGGCCGCGGTCGCGAGCAGGCCGCTGCCGCCGACCCCGAGCGCCTCGGCCTCCAGGGCCAGCCGCTCGCCGCCGGCGAGGTCGCCGCGGGCGATCGCCACCGTGGCCTCCATCGCCGTGCCGGCCCAGCGGACGAACGAGGTCGGCGCCGCCAGCACGGCGTCGTGCATCGCGGCCAGCGCCGGCAGGGCCTCGCCCGCCCGCCCGTCGGCCAGCGCGCAGTAGGCGTGCCAGTAGTGACCGACGAACCGCAGCGACGGCACGCCGCCGAGCTGGTCGGCCAGCTGGAGCAGCTCGGTCGCGGTCGTCTCCTCGTCCCGGACATAGGCGATCTCGCTACCGAGCAGGCTCGTCCGGTCGACCAGCACGGCGGCGAACGTGCCAGGATCACCGACCCGGCGGGCGACGTCGACCGCCTCGCCGGACAGCGCCTCGACCTCCTCCGGCGAGCCGTCGATCGGCACCCACCGGGCCAGCCGGCTGAGCACCAGCGCCCGGGCCCGGCTGTCCCCCGGCCCGATCGCGTCGAGCGTCTGCCGCAGCAGCCGGGCCGGCACCGACCCGTCGCCGTCGAACCAGATCGTCGCCCCGCCGCCGATGCCGAGCGCGGCCGTCGTCATCCGCCGCACCGAACCGAGCGCGACCGCCAGCTCGAACGCGGCCACGAACGTGTCGGCGGCCTGGGAGACCCGGCCCAACCGCACCTGTGCCGAGCTGAGCTCGAGCAGCAGGTCGCAGCGGCGGTTCCGGTCGTCCGGCGCGACCAGCGCGAGGTGCTGCAGCGCCTGGGTGAGCAGCCGCACCGCCTCCGCGTAGGCGAACTGGCCTACCGCCCGCTCGGCGGCCTCGCTCGCGTACCCGACCGCCTTCTCCCCGGCCCGCACCCCCGGCTCCGACCCGCTGCCGGCGGCCGCGCCGAGGTGGCGGGCGAGCTGGCTGAGCCGGGCGTCCGGGTCGCCCGGCGGGAGCCGTTCCAGCGCCTCGCCGACCCGCAGGTGCAGCCGCGGCCGGCGGGCCGCCGGGATCCGGCCGTACAGGGCGTCGCGGAGGATGAGGTGGCTGAACCCGTACCGGCCGGGCACCCGCCGGGACGGCACCACCAGCCCGGCGCCGACCGCGACGTCGAGCGCGTCGAGCAGCGCCTCGTGCTCCAGGTCGGAGACCCGGGTCAGCACGGCGAGGTCGAAGTCGCGGCCGATCACCGCGGCCAGGTCGAGCGTGCCGGTGACAGCCGGGGCGAGCCGGGACAGCCGCTGCTCGAGCATGTGCCGGACGCCCTCCGGGACGCCTTCGAGCGCCTCCCGCACCGTGTCGGCGTGGTCGAGGCCGCCGGTCTCGGACAGGTGCCGGATCAGCTCGCCGAGCAGGAACGGGTTGCCGTCGGTACGGGCCAGCAGCATCGGCGCCAGGTCCGCCGGCGCCGGGGCGTGCTGCTGCGCGCCGACCAGCTGGTCGACCTCGCCGCGGCCGAGGCCGCCGAGCGCGAGCCGGCTGAAGCCGGGCTCGCGCTGCAGGTCGGCCATGGTGTCCGCGACCAGGCGCTGCGAGTCCTGGTCGGACCGGTAGGTGACCAGCAGCAGCAGCGGGACCTGCCGGGTGGACCGGGCCACGTGCCGGAGCAGCAGCTGCTCGGTGCCGGCCCACTGCAGGTCGTCGATGACCAGCAGGACCGGGGAGCTCGCCGACACGCCGGCGAGCAGCCCGGCCACCGAATCGAACAGGGCGTACCGCTGGTCGGGACCGGCGGTCGGCTCCGGCACCGGCAGGTCGGGCAGCCGCCGGGCCAGCTCGGGCAGCAGCCGGGCCAGCTCGCCGCCGGCGTCCCGGACCAGCTCGGCGACGGTGTCGTTCGGCCGCGCGGCCAGGTAGCCGCCGAGCGCCTCCCGGACGCCGAGGTAGGCCACGGTCAGCTTCTCGTCGCACCGTCCGTAGAGGACCGTGCCGCCCTCGGCCTGGGCGATCCGGCCGACCTCGGCGGCCAGCCTGGTCTTGCCGATGCCGGCCTCGCCGGTGACCACGACCACCTGCCGCCGCCCTTCGGCTGCCTGCCGCCAGGCGCGGTGCAGCCGGGTCAGCTCGTCCGCCCGACCGACGAACGGCCCGCGTTCGGGGTCGCCGACGCCGGCCAGCGCGTTGAACGCGACCGCGGGTGCCCAGCCGACCGCGGTCGGCGCCCCCGGCGCCGGCAGCGCCGGCGGGTCCGGCTCGGACCGCAGCAGCTCCAGGTACGCGCCGGCCAGCTGCGGCGACGGGTCCACCCCGAGCTCCTCGGCCAGCAGCTTGCGGAACCGCTCGTACGCGCGCAGCGCCTCGCCCCGGTTGCCGGCCGCGGCGTGCGCGAGCATCAGCCGCAGGTGCGCGGACTCGCGGAACGGCTCGAGCGCGACCGCCTCCTCGGCCGGCCGGACCGCGGCGGCCCCGTCGCCGGTCGCGACCAGGCTCTCGCTGGCCAGCTCCAGCGCCGAGACGAGCACCGAGGCGAACCGGGACCGCAGCCGGTCCACCCACTCGCCCTCGGCGCCGGGCAGGAACGAGCGGGCCGCCACCGCGCGGGCCGCGTCGGCGTGCTCGGCCGCGCGCGCGGGCTCGCCGGCCGCGAGCAGCCGCCGGGCCGCGACCACGTCCCGCTCGGCGGCCTCCACGTCGACCTCGGTGCCGGGCGGCAGCACCAGCTGGTAGCGGCCGGCGGCCCCGGTCAGCGTCTCGGCGCCGGGCAGCCCGGCCGCGGTCAGCGCGGCGCGGATCGTGCTCAACACGGTCCGCAGCGCCGGTTGCCAGGTCGGCGGGAGCTGCTCGCCCCACAGGACGTCGGCCAGCTCCTCGCGGGTCGCCGGGTGGTTGCGCTCCGCGACGAGATAGGCGAACAAGACCCGACCGCGGCGGCCGCCGAGGGCCTCCTCGTCGAGCGTGCGATCACCGGCCGTGAGCAGCAGCTGGCCGGCGAGCCCGACCCGCACGTCCATACGCTGGCTTTCGTCTGCGATAGCGGAGAACCGCATAGTCGCACTGTGATCGACTGGTCACAACCAGAATGGATGAGTCCACCACCCGCGCGGTTGCGCTCGGTTGCACTCCGCGATGCCGCGCGGTTGCGCCCTGGTTGCGGGCGGCGCGGGATGGTGCCGCCTGTCATGTGAGCGCCGCTAGCTCAACTGGCAGAGCACTGCCCTCTTAAGGCATCGGTTCGGGGTTCGACTCCCTGGCGGCGCACGGGGCGTTGAGGGTCGGGGAACACGGGGGTTCCAGTGGCGGACACGGCGACGCGGGCGCGCAGCCTCGGCCTCGGCATGGCGACCGCCCTGGTCGTCGGCAACATGGTCGGCTCGGGCGACTACCTGCTGCCGAGCTCGCTGGCCAAGTACGGCGCGCTGGCCATCCTCGGCTGGGTCGTCACCGCGGTCGGCGCGGTGCTGCTGGCGCTCGTCTTCGCCAACCTCGGCCGGATGTACCCGCAGACCGGCGGGCCGTACACGTTCAGCCGGCTGGCGTTCGGCGAGTTCATCGGGTTCCAGACCGCCTGGGGCTACTGGATCGCCACCTGGACCAGCAACGCCGCTCTGGCGATCGGGTTCGTCAGCTACCTGGACGACTTCTGGACCTCGCTGGCCAGCAACAAGCTGCTCGCCGCGCTCGTCGCGATCGCCGCGATCTGGGTCCTCACCTGGGTCAACGCGATCGGCGTCCGGCAGGGCGGCCTCGTCCAGGTGGTCACCACGATCATCAAGCTGATCCCGCTGCTGTTCATCGCGTTCGTCGGGCTGGCGTTCATCAACACCAGCCACTTCAGCCCGGTCAACCCGAGCGGCGAGTCCGGGCTCGACGCGGTGACGAACGCGGCGACGCTGACCCTGTTCGCGTTCGTCGGGCTCGAGTCGGCGACGGTCGCGGCCGGCGACGTGAAGAACCCGGAGCGGACGATCCCCCGGGCGACGGTGATCGGCACCCTGCTGGCGACCGCGGTCTTCGTCCTCGGCCAGATCGCCGTCCTCGGCGCGATCCCCGCCTCCGAGCTGGCCAAGTCGACCGCGCCGTTCGCCGACGCGGCCAAGGTCATGTTCGGCAGCTGGGCCGGCACCCTGGTCGCGGTCAGCGCGGTGATCGGCACGTTCGGAGCGCTCAACGGCTGGATCCTGCTGCAGGGCCAGGTGCCACTGGCGGCCGCCCGGGACGGGCTGTTCCCGCGGATCTTCGGCCGCACCTCCCGCTCCGGCACCCCGGTGCTCGGCCTGGTCATCTCCAGCGCGCTGATGACCGCCCTGATCCTGATGAACTACACCGCCAGCCTGGTCGACCAGTTCACCCAGATCATCCTGCTCGCCACGCTGTCGATCCTCATCCCGTACACGTACACGGCGGCCGCCCAGCTGATGCTGATGGTCACCGACCGGGCCCGGTTCTCGGCCCGCCGGCTGGTCCGCGACGGCGTGATCGCGCTGCTCGCCTTCTCGTACACGCTGTGGGCGATCACCGGAGCGGGCGCCGACATCGTGCTGAAGGGCTTCCTGCTGCTGCTCGCCGGCATCCCGGTCTACGTGTGGATCCGCCGCCGGAACGCACCCGGTCCGGCACCCGCGCCGCTCACCGAAGCCGAACCCGAGCCGGTGCCCAGCTCCCCCGTCCCCGTCGCCGGAGGCTGAGAAGTGAGTTCGCCCGACACGCTGACCCGGCCGCCCGAGACCCCGGCCCCGGCCCCGACCCCGCCCCGCCGCCGCGGCTGGGGAGGCTGGCTGCTCGCCGTGCTGGCGATCGCCGCCGTCGTGCTGCTCGTGTTCGACTGGATCGACAAGTACGGCAAGGAGCGCAACGCGTTCGACGCGCTGTTCGACGCGAACGCACCGACCCCGCCCGAGACCGGTGCCATCCGGCTCCCGGGCGGCTGGGACCGCGGCCTCGACACGGTCGGCTACCTGGAGAGCCCGTGGCTGGCCGCCGCGCTCTGGGTGCTGCTGGTGCTGGCGATCCTCTGGGGGGTCTGGCGCTTCGTCAGCCGGCACCGCGCCGGCCGCCCGCTGCAGCGCGCCGGGCTGCGCCGGACCGGACTCACGGTGCTCATCGTCGTGCTGTTCGTGCTGGCCGGCTCGGCGACCGCCAACGCGTACGTCGGCTACGTGCCGACGATCGGCTCCGCGTTCGGGCAGGTCGGCGAGGACCTGCGGGGCGGCTCGCGGATCGACCAGCTCTCCATCGGCGCGTCCGACCTGCAGGTCCCGCC
>Ga0157370_10007222_pt1 | contig 12124 bp, 11 predicted proteins | sample C35metaG_FD_113463 | JGI IMG/M metagenome (GOLD analysis project Ga0157370, IMG submission 113463) | Corn rhizosphere microbial communities from Kellogg Biological Station, Michigan, USA - C3-5 metaG | ecosystem: Host-associated > Plants > Roots > Rhizosphere > Soil | place: USA: Michigan...
CGAGGGAATCCTGCCGGACGCGGCACGGGCCCCGATCGAGGGTGAGCGCAACGTGCTCGTGCTGCTCGAAGCCGAGCGGCATCGCGGGAATCAGAACGAGTCGTCCAACGCGATGTTGAAGACGCTGGAGGAGCCGCCCGAATACCTCAAGTTCGTGCTTGCGACCACCGATCCGCAGAAGGTGCCGGTCACGGTGCTGTCGCGCTGCCTGCAGTTCAACCTGCGGCCCATGGCGCCCGAGACGGTGCTCGAACACCTCACGAGCGTGCTGCAGACCGAGCAGGTGCCGGCCGAGCCGCAGGCGCTGCGCCTCCTGGCGCGCGCGGCGCGCGGTTCGATGCGCGATGCGCTCTCGCTCACCGACCAGGCCATCGCATTCGGCAACGGCGAACTGCTGGAGACCGGCGTGCGCCAGATGCTCGGCAGCGTGGATCGCGGCCACGTGTTCCGCCTGATCGAGGCGCTCGCACAGGGCGATGGCAAGACGGTGGTCGACACCTCCGAGGCGCTGCGCCGCGATGGCATGTCCGCCGCTTCCACGCTCGAGGAAATGACCGCGGTGCTGCAGGCCATGGCCGTGTTGCAGGCGGTGCCTTCACGTGCGGAGTCGGCCGATTCAGCCACCGACCCCGACGCCGCCGATACCGCGCGCCTTGCATCGCTGATGCCGGCCGACGAAACGCAGCTCCTCTACAGCCTCTGCCTGCACGGCCGTGGCGAGCTGGGCCTGGCGCCCGACGAATATGCCGCGCTGACGATGGTGTTGCTGCGGCTGCTGGCCTTCAAACCTTCCAACGCGGCTGCTTCGACGGCTTCCCCGGAAAAAAAAACTCTGAATGAAGCGCAGGGTGCGGCGCCAAGGGTGCCGACTCCCGTCGCTCCCCCTGTGCCGGCCCCGACTCCGGCGCCGGCGCCCGTGGTCAGGCCCCTGGCCGAATCTCCGCCTCCGGCTGCGCCCATGCCGCCTGTTCCGGCACCCGCCGCAGCATCGAACGTCTCGGCGTCGGTTCCCGCGGGACACCGCCTGGCCGTCGTCGACGAACCCCTGCGACAGTCGGACCCCAGGCCTTCTCCCGCAGATACCCCCGCCAAGGTCGTCGGCATGCCGATCCGCGTGCAGCCGCCTCCTGGCCAGCGCGATGCGCCGCGCACCGACGAGCAACGCGGCCCGGCCGCACCGATTCCGCCCAGCGAGGACGGCGACTTCTGGTACGCCACGGTCACCCAACTGGTCGCGGCCGAAAGCATCACGGCCCTCGCGCGCGAACTCGCGCTGCAATCGCAGCTCGTGGGGCGCGACACCGACCAGTGGATCCTGCGCATCGAGCGCGAAACGCTCAATCAGCCATCCAGCCGCGAGAAGCTGACCGCGGCGCTCAACGCGCTCGGCCACGACATCAAGCTCGCCATCGAGATCGGCGGCGTGGTCGACAGCCCCGCGCGCCGCAACCGGCATGCGGCCGAGGAGCGCCAGCGCGTGGCCGAGGAGGCCATCCACAGCGACCCCGAGGTGCAGATGCTGATGCGCGACTTCGATGCGAAGATCGTCCCCGGAACGCTGCGGCCCGCCTGAGCCGGCACCGCAGCCGCGTCTCTTATCCTTCACCCCTTTTCTTCACCACACATACAGGACCAACGATGTTCAACAAAGGACAACTGGCCGGCCTCATGAAGCAGGCGCAGGCAATGCAGGACAACCTCAAGAAGGCCCAGGAAGAACTGGCCCATATCGAGGTCGAAGGCGAATCGGGCGCCGGTCTCGTGAAGGTCGTCATGACCTGCAAGCACGACGTCAAGCGCATCACGATCGACCCGAGCCTCCTGGCCGACGACAAGGACATGCTCGAAGACCTGGTGGCCGCCGCCTTCAACGCAGCGGTGCGCAAGGCCGAGGAAACCAGCGAGCAGAAGATGGGCAAGCTCACGGCCGGCATGCCGGGCCTCCCGCCCGGCATGAAGCTGCCGTTCTGAGCGATTGATGGCCGACGCCAGTTCGCTCGACGCATTGGTCGATGCGCTGCGCCGCCTGCCCGGCGTCGGCGTGAAGTCGGCTTCGCGCATGGCGTTTCACTTGCTGCAGCACGACCGCGACGGTGCCCAACTGCTGTCGCGCGCACTGCAGCAGGCAGCGGGCAATGTGCGGCACTGCGAACTCTGCAACACCTTCACGGAAGCACCGATCTGCAGCGTGTGCATGGACTCGCGCCGCGATGGGACCAAGCTCTGCGTGGTCGAGACGCCCGCCGACCAGGCCGCGCTGGAGCGCACCGGCGCCTTCCGGGGCTATTACTTCGTGCTGATGGGAAAACTCAGTCCGCTCGACGGCATCGGGCCGAAGGACATCGGCCTGCAGAAGCTGTTCGACCGCGCGCTCGATGGCACGGTGAGCGAAGTCATCCTCGCCACCAACTTCACCGCCGAAGGCGAGGCCACCGCGCATGTGATCGGCGAAGCGCTCAAGCAGCGCGGCCTCACCGTGACGCGCCTCGCGCGCGGCGTTCCGGCCGGCAGTGAACTCGAATACGTGGACCTGGGCACCATCGCGCACGCACTGGTCGACCGCCGCTAGCGTGGTGCAGCGGCCATGGCGGTTGCCGCGTGCGCTGCCGAACGGAGACAACCCGACATGACCCTTTCCCTGCTCACCATCGCCTACTGGTGCGTGTTCTTCGCCTGCGGCCTGCCGTACCTCGCGGCATGGATCGCCAAGGTCGGCGCCTTCGGCCCGCGCGACAACGTGCATCCGCGCGACTGGGCCGCCAGGCAAAGCGGCTGGCGCGCACGCGCCAACAGCGCACAGGCCAACACCTTCGAAGGGCTGCCGTTCTTCATCGGCGCGGTGATCATCGCGCACCAGCTGGGCGCCAACCAGGCGCGGCTCGACATGCTGGCGGTGGCCTATGTCGTGCTGCGCGCGATCTACCTTGCGATCTACATCAAGGGTCTCGGCGGCGTGCGCAGTGCGGTCTGGGCGCTCGCGTTCCTCGTCAACATCGCGATTCTTTTCCTCGCGAAATAGGCCGCTGCAGGCCATCTGGCAGAGGGCCCGTGGAGGCCTTCATGCTTACGTGGAAACCCGCACGGGATGACCCCGATGCAGGCAACGGTCGCGCACCCCTAAGCTCGATTCACTTCACAAGAATCAAAGAGCCCGCAGGACCGCTTCATGCTTCATCGCAGAACCCTTATTTCCGCCTCCGCAGTCGCTGCCGCAGCGATTGCGCTGCCGCGGGTTTTTGCGCAAGCCAAGCTGGAAAAGACCAAGGTCTCCATCGCGGTCGGCGGCAAGGCCGCGTTCTACTACCTGCCGCTGACCATCTCCGAGCAGCTCGGCTACTTCAAGGCCGAAGGGCTCGAGGTGGAGATCTCCGATTTCGCCGGTGGCGCGCGTGCGCTGCAGGCGGTGGTGGGCGGCTCGGCCGATGTCTGCTCGGGCGCCTACGAACACACCATCAACCTGCAGGCCAAGAACCAGTTCTTCCAGGCCTTCGTGCTGCAGGGCCGCGCACCGCAGATCGCCGTGGGCGTGTCGACCAAGAACATGGCGGGCTATACCGGCATCCAGGACTTGAAGGGGAAGAAGATCGGCGTTTCCGCTCCGGGTTCGTCGACCAACATGGTGGCCAACCTCGTGCTCTCGCGCGGCGGGCTCAAGGCGAGCGACGTGAGCTACATCGGCGTGGGCGTCGCGGCCGGCGCGCTCACCGCGCTGCGCTCGGGCCAGATCGACGCCATCAGCAACACCGATCCGGTGATGACGATGCTCGAGCAAAAGGGCGATGTGAAGATCATCAGCGACACGCGCACGCTCAAGGGCACGCAGCAGGTGTTCGGCGGACCGATGCCCGCGGCCTGCCTCTACGCGCCGATCGATTTCATCCAGAAGAATCCCAACACCTGCCAGGCGCTGGCCAATGCCATCGTGCACGGCCTGAAGTGGCTGCAGACGGCGGGGCCGGGCGACATCATCAAGACGGTGCCGGAGACCTATCTGCTCGGCGACCGGGCGTTGTACCTCGCGTCTTTCGACAAGGTGCGCGAATCGATCGCCACCGACGGCCTCGTGCCGGCCGACGGACCGAAGACGGCCCTCACAGCCATCGCGAGCTTCGACACTGCGGTGAAGGCCGAGAAGATCGATCTCCTCAAGACCTACACCAACGATTTTGCTAGGCGCGCGAAGGACAGGTTCAAAGCCTGACTCCGAACGTCCCCGCGACCCGGCCTTGGCCGGGTTTTTTAATCCTGCAGACATGTCCGACCACGCACTCGAACTCCTCTCCATCAGCTGCACCTTCCACTCGAAGGACGACCCGGGCCAGCGCTACACCGCGGTCGCCGACACCACGCTGCGCATCAAGGCCGGCGAGCTCGTCTCGGTGGTCGGGCCTACGGGCTGCGGCAAGTCGACGCTGTTGAACGTGGGCGCGGGGCTGCTCGAGCCGTCGTCGGGCGCGGTCAAGGTGTTCGGGCAGACGCTCGCGGGCGTCAATGCGCGTGCGGGCTACATGTTCCAGACCGAGGCGCTGATGCCGTGGCGCAGCGCGGTCGCCAACGTGATGGTGGGACTGCAGTACCGCGGCGTGTCCGATGCCGATGCGCGCGAGCAGGCCGAGGCCTGGCTCTCGCGCGTGGGGCTCTCGGGCTTCGGCGACCGCTATCCGCACCAGCTTTCCGGCGGCATGCGCAAGCGCGTGGCGCTGGCGCAAACGCTGGTGCTCGACCCCGACATCATCCTCATGGACGAGCCCTTCAGCGCGCTCGACATCCAGACGCGGCAGCTCATGGAAAACGAGGTGCTCGAGATCTGGAGCGCGAAGAAGAAGGCGGTGCTCTTCATCACGCACGACCTCGATGAAGCCATTGCGATGAGCGACCGCGTGGTGGTGCTGTCGGCCGGGCCGGCGACGCATCCCATCGGCGAGTTCGACATCGACCTGGCCCGTCCGCGCGACGTGGCCGAGGTGCGCACGCAGCCGCGCTTCGTCGAGCTGCACACGCAGATCTGGGAAGTGCTGCGTGACGAGGTGCTCAAGGGCTACGCGCAGCAACTGAGGAAAGCCGCATGATCCCGCGCCTGAACGAGCGCAACGCGCGCTTCTGGCAACTGGTGCTGCTGGTGCTCATCCTGGTGGGGTGGCACCTGGCGTCGCGCAACCAGCAGTTCGCCTTCTTCGTCGGCGAGCCGATCCAGGTGGCGGGCCGTATCTGGAGCTGGTTCCTGCCGTTTGAGGTGCCGCCGAACCTGTTGTTTCCCGAGGGGCTGAAAGGCAATGCCGACATCTACCGGCACCTGGGCACCACGTTGCTGGAGACGGTGCTGGCCTTCGGCATCGGCACCGTGCTGGGACTCGCATGCGGGCTCTGGCTGGCGCTCGCGCCCACCGCGAGCCTGATCCTCGACCCGTACATCAAGGCCGCCAACTCGATGCCGCGCGTGATCCTCGCGCCGATCTTTGCGCTGTGGTTCGGCCTCGGCATCTGGAGCAAGGTGGCGCTGGCGGTCACGCTGGTGTTCTTCATCGTGTTCTTCAATGTCTACCAGGGCGTGCGCGAGGTGAGTCCGGTGGTGCTGGCCAACGCGAAGATGCTGGGCGCCAACCAGCGGCAATTGCTGCGCACCGTTTATCTGCCGAGCGCCACGAGCTGGGTGTTCTCGAGCCTGCACACCTCGGTGGGACTGGCCTTCGTCGGCGCGGTGGTTGGGGAGTACCTGGGCTCGGCGCGCGGCGTGGGCTACCTGATCCTGCAGGCCGAGGGCACCTTCGACGTCAACACCGTCTTTGCCGGCATCGTGGTGCTCACGGCCTTTGCGCTGGCGCTCGATGGGCTGGTGGGGCTGATCGAGAAGCGCCTCATGAAGTGGCAGCCGCGCAGCGGGGAGACCGAGAAACTCTGAAGCGCGCAGCCGCGCAGGGGTTCAGGTGCCCTTGCCGTGCGCTTCCGTGTTCACCTGCACCAGCGCGCGGCCCGCGAAGATGCCGCCCGCCATCTCCAGCACGACGCGCTCCGCGTCGCGCCGCCGCAGCTCGCCGATGACCTCGTCGGCTTCCGTGTCGGAGGCGCCGAGCGCCAGCACACCCTGGCGGCCGAAGACCATCGCCGATTCGAAGGTTTCGCGGATCTGGAATTCGACGTCGAGCTTGCCGATCTCCAGCATGTGCTCGCGATCGTAGGAACGGACCAGCAGCTGGGCGTGCGGGAACTCGGCCTTCAGCAGCTCGACGATGCGCGTGGTCGCGGCCTTGTCGTTCACGCACACCATGACGACGCGTGCGCTGTGCGCACCGGCGGCGTGCAGCACGTCGGCACGCGAGCCGTCGCCGTAGTAGACCTTGAAGCCGAATTCGGCGGCACCGCGGATGGCCTCGGTGTCGGTGTCGATGATCGAGATCGAGGCGCCGCGCGCGAGCGCGCCCTGGATCGCGATCTGGCCGAAACGGCCGAAGCCGATGACCAGCACGTTGCCGGCCAGTCCCTCGGCCTTCTCGACGCCCTCCATCGAGGCGGTCGATGCCGGTGCGAAGCGGCGGTGCGCGAGCACCGCGAGCGGCGTGAGCGCCATCGACAGCACCACCACCGCCGTCATGTTGGCGTTGACGGTCGGGCTGATCACCTTGGCACCGAGCGCGGCGGAAAACAGCACGAACGCGAACTCGCCGCCCTGCGCCATCAGCACCGCACGGTCGAGCGCGTCGGCGGGCGAGCTCTTGGCGAGCCGCGCCACGCCGTAGATGCACAGCGCCTTCACCACCATCATCGACACCACGCCGGCCACGATGAGCTGCCAGTTCTGCGCCACCACCGCGAGGTCGAGCGACATGCCCACGCCGATGAAGAACAGGCCCAGCAACAGGCCGCGGAAGGGTTCGATGTCGGCCTCGAGCTGATGGCGGAAGGTCGATTCCGACAGCAGCACGCCCGCAAGGAACGCCCCCATCGCCATCGACAGGCCGCCCAGCTGCATCAGCAGTGCAGCGCCCAGCACCACCAGCAGCGCTGCCGCCGTCATGACCTCGCGTGCCTTGGAGTTGGCCAGGATGCGAAAGAGCGGGTTGAGCAGCCAGATACCCGCGGCCACGAGCGCCGCGAGCGCGCCCACGGCAATGCCGGCGCCGATCCAGCGCGAGGGCGCAACGGCCTGCTGCGCCGCATCCACCGGTGCGATGAACGCCACGATGGCCAGGAGCGGCACGATCAGCAGGTCTTCGAAGAGAAGGACCGCGACGATCTTCTGCCCGCGCGGCGCGGCGATGTCCCCGCGTTCGCCGAGCAGCTGCATCACGATGGCGGTGGAGGTGAGCACGAAGCCCATCGCGCACACGAACGACACGGCCAGCGGAAAGCCGAAGGCCATGCCCACGCCCGTGAGCAGAAGGCCGCACACCACCACCTGCAGGCTGCCGAGGCCGAAGATGTCGCGGCGCATGCTCCAGAGGTGCGAGGGCCGCATCTCCAGCCCGATCACGAACAGGAACATCACGACGCCGAGTTCGGCGGTATGAAGGATCGTTTGCGGATCGGTGAAAAGCCCGAAGCCGAACGGGCCGATGGCCAGCCCCGCGGCCAGGTAGCCCAGGACCGAGCCGAGGCCCAGCCGCTTGAACAGGGGCACGGCGACGACCGCGGCTCCCAACAGCGTGACGACCTTGACGAGATCGCCCGCACTTCCTTCAACAGCCATGGCATGGCCCTCCCTTTTGTTGTGTTCCGGCGCTGCCCGCCGGCGGGGGGCGACGCTTCTTCAGCGCTTGCTCAGCGCTTCTTCTTCGACGGCGTGCCGCCGCGCTTCTCGCGCACGACCTGCTTGCCGGCGGGTACCTTGACGACGTTCTTGCCGCGCGCCTGGCTGGACTGGGCAGCGGCGCCGCCTCGCTTCGAGGAGGCCGCTGCAGCATGGCCGCGTGCAACCGCTACGCCGGCACCGACACGCGCCGCCGGTGCCGCGCGAACCGGCAGGTACACCACGACGCTGTAGCCGCGCTTGAATGCATGGTTGGGCTTCACGTCGTTCCACTCCGCCACGTTGGACGGTGCGAGCTTGTAGCGGCGGGCGATGCTCGCCACGCTGTCGTTGCGGCCGGCCTTCACGGTGGTGCGGCGGTTGACGATTTCGGGCTGGAAGCTCAGGTGGCCGCCATCGGCCACCACGGCCGCCACGTCTTCCTTCACGCGGGCGCCGCGCGGCACGATGAGCGTGGAGCCGGCCCTGATGAGCATGCGCGGCGGCACGTTGTTCATTGCGCGCAGGTCGCTCTCGCTCATGCCGGAGCGCTGGGCGGCGTCGGCCACCGTCATGGTGTTGGGTACGACCCAGGCGGTCCAGCTGGCGTACTGGCCTTGCGAGTAGGCGTCGAAGTTGCGCTGGAACACGGCGGCGTTGTCCCAGGGCAGCAGGATCTGCGGCGTGCCCGCGGCGATCAGCACCGGCTTGTGCGCAGCAGGGTTGAGCGCGCGGAAGTCCTCGATGCGCACGTCGGCCAGCTTGGCCGCCAGCTCCACGTCGAGGTCACGGGTGAGCGTGACGGTCTGGAAGTAGGGGTGGTTGGCGATGAGCGGCAGCTCGGCGTTGAAGGCTTGCGGATTCGCCACGATGTTCTTCACCGCCTGCAGCTTGGGCACGTACAGCCGCGTTTCGGCCGGCATGCTGAGGTCGCTGTAGGTGGTGGGCAGGCCGGCGCGCTGGTTCTTGGCGATGGCGCGGCTCACGCTGCCTTCGCCCCAGTTGTAGGCGGCGAGCGCGAGCTGCCAGTCGCCGAACATGCCGTAGAGCTTCTGCAGGTAGTCGAGGGCGGCGCGGGTGGAGGCCACCACGTCGCGGCGGTCGTCGCGGAAGATGTTCTGCTTCAGGTCGAAGTCGTTGCCGGTGGCCGGCATGAACTGCCACATGCCCGCCGCACGCGCGCTGGAGACGGCCTGCGGGTTGAATGCGCTCTCGATGTACGGCAGCAGCGCGAGCTCGGTCGGCATGTTGCGCCGCTCCAGTTCCTCGACGATGTGGAACATGTACTTGTTCGAGCGCTCGGTCATGCGCTGGATGTAGTCGGGCCGGCTCGCATACCACTGCTCGCGGTCGCGCACCAGGTCGCTTTCCAGGTTGGGCATCTTGAAACCGCGGCGGATGCGGTCCCACATGTCGGTTGGCGGAGCCAGCGTGACCACGCTTTGCGAGTGGGCCTCGCCGCTGGAGAGGGGGGAGAGGGCGTCGCGCGGATAGATGGGAGCCGCGCTGCCGGCGACCTTGGAGCCGGTGCCACCGGCGGTGGCGCCGGTCTTGGGGGAAGTGCTGGAGGAGGATGAAGGGGTGTCGGTGGGTGCTGCGCAGCCTGCGAGCACCAGTGAACCTGCAAGGCAGGTGGCAGCAATAAATTTCATCGGAAGTCGTTTTTCCATTGGCGCAGTGCGGCGAACACATCGGCTTCGGCCGCGTCGGCGGAAAGCTCGGCATGCGCGCGCACCGCTCGAAGGACAGTGGCTTCGCGGCTGCGAAGAAAGGGGTTGATCAGGCGTTCGGTCGCCAGCTGCGCGGGCAGCGTGGGCTGCCCTTGCGCGCGCAGGCTTTCGCAGCGCGCGTTGTAGTGAGTCAGATCGGCGTTGCCCGGTTCCACCGCGCGAGCGAAACGCAGGTTAGCAAGTGTGTATTCGTGGGCACAGCACACGCGCGTGTCGCCGGGCAGCGCGGCGAGCGCGTCGAGCGAGGCCAGCATCTGCGCCGGCGTGCCTTCGAAGAGGCGCCCGCAGCCGCCCGAGAACAGCGTGTCGCCGCAAAAGAGCAGCGGTGCGCGGCCTTCTGCGGCTGGAAGAAAGTAGGCGATGTGGCCGGCCGTGTGGCCCGGCACGTCGATCACTTCGAAGCGAAGGCCGAGCGCTTCGGCGATGTCGCCTTGCATATGAGGCGCGAAGGGCTCGGGAATGCGCTCGTGCGCGGGGCCGTGTACCGGCGCGCCCGTGGCGGCATGCAGCGCGGCCACGCCACCGGTGTGATCGGCGTGGTGGTGCGTGACTAGAATCGCGGCCAGCCGCAGCTTGTGGTGCGCCAGCGCATCGAACACCGGTTGGGCGTCGCCCGGATCCACGACGATGGCGCTGGACCCGTCGTGCAGCATCCAGATGTAGTTGTCAGCGAAGGCGGGCAGCGGAACGAGGGTCATGAGCGGTCAAATTATAGGTTTGCAGGATTGGTTTGCGACCCCTCCGGGACGCTACCTCCTCGCGTGGGAGCAGGCCCAGTTCGATCAGGCGGTGGCCGATGTGTTCGGCTATCACGCGCTGCAGCTGGGCGCGGCCGAAGTCGAGGGCCTGCGCACGAACCGCATGCCGCACCGCTGGCTGGCGCTGAGCGACCCGATGCGGCCCGCCAAGGCGACGCTGCTGACCGACTTCACGGCGTTGCCGTTTGCGGCCAACAGCCTCGACCTGGTGGTCATGCCGCATGCGCTGGAACTGAGCCCCGATCCGCACGCCACGCTGCGCGAGGTCGAGCGGGTGCTGGTGCCCGAGGGCCGCGTGGTGATCTGCGGGCTCAACCCGGCCAGCCTCTGGGGCATGCGCCAGCGGCGCGCGCACCTGTACCGCAAGCTCGGCATCGGCGATCTTTACCTGCCCGAAGGCGGAGAGTTCATCGGCTACTGGCGCATGCGCGACTGGCTGCGGCTCTTGAGCTTCGAGGTGGAATCGGGGCGCTTCGGCGTCTACCGGCCCGCGGTGCGCAGCGATGCCTGGCTCGAGCGCTGCCGCTGGATGGACAAGGCCGGGGAACGCTGGTGGCCGATCTTCGGTGCGGCGTATTTCCTGGTGGCTGTGAAGCGGGTGCGCGGCATGCGCCTTTTGAGCGCGGACTGGCGCCGCGCCGCGGCACGCGCCACGGCGCCGGTGTCGATTGCGGGCAAGGTGCATCGGCACCAGCCGGACCGGACGGATTGAATCGAATACAGAGAAAACAAGGAAAAGAGAGCTTGAACGAAGTCGTGATCTACACCGATGGTGCATGCAAGGGCAACCCCGGACCCGGGGGCTGGGGCGCGTGGCTCAAGTCGGGCGCCACCGAAAAGGAATTGTTCGGCGGCGAACTCAACACCACCAACAACCGCATGGAACTGACTGCGGTCATCGAGGGCCTCGCCGCGCTCAAGCGCCCCTGCAAGGTGCTGCTCTACCTGGACAGCCAGTACGTGCGCATGGGTATCACCGAATGGATCCGCGGCTGGAAGGCCAAGGGCTGGATGACCGCCAGCAAGCAGCCGGTGAAGAACGTCGAGCTCTGGCAGCGCCTGGACAAGCTGGTGGCCGAGGGTGGCCACACGATCGAATGGCGCTGGGTCAAGGGCCACTCGGGCGATCCCGGCAACGAACGCGCCGACATGCTTGCCAACAAGGGCGTGGACAAGGCGCTGGGGCGGATCTGACGTAGGGTCAGCCCCGACGCTGCCGGCGCGTGCGCTTGCTAGAGTGCCCGCAACGCAGCGAAGCCGGCCGACACAGGGCACGATTGTTGCTTGGGTTTTGGTATTCCACCCGCCGGTGGCACCGTCCATTCGTTCGCAGCATGAACCTCGACTACTCAACGGACACGGTCGAACGCAGCCAGCGCTTCGACTACTGGAGCGATGTGGTGCGCAAGCACTTCATTCCGGCCGCGAGCCGCGTGCCCGATCGAGAGCACTTCAACGCCCACTTTTCCGTCCGGTCGCTCGGCAACCTCACGCTGGCCGAGATGTCCTCGCCGCGCCACTACTGGGAGCGCGACGCGCAGCATCTGCGCAGCGGGCCGAACGAAGATTTCATGCTGAGCCTCATGGTGTCCGGGCACGGCGTGCTGTCGCAGTCGGGCCGTGAGGTGGTGCAGCGCAATGGCGACATCGTTCTCTACGACGCCGCGCGCCCCTTTACCTTCGATCTCCTGCCCGAATCGAACCTGCTCGTGCGCATTCCGCGGTTGCAGCTGCTCTGCAGGTTTCCCGAGGCCCAGAACCTGACGGCCATGCACCTGGCCGACGGCCACCCCATCGCCAGGTTGCTGGGCAGCATGATCCGAGAGGCCGCGGTGCTGGAGCTGTCGGGCCGGGAGGGCATGCAGGCCAGCCTTGCAAGCTCGCTGCTGGACATGCTCTCGGCGGTGCCCCAG
>Ga0157370_10007224_pt1 | contig 12121 bp, 9 predicted proteins | sample C35metaG_FD_113463 | JGI IMG/M metagenome (GOLD analysis project Ga0157370, IMG submission 113463) | Corn rhizosphere microbial communities from Kellogg Biological Station, Michigan, USA - C3-5 metaG | ecosystem: Host-associated > Plants > Roots > Rhizosphere > Soil | place: USA: Michigan...
AGGTCCGAGGGCGCGGCCACGCGCAGGGTGCCGACCAGTTCGCCGCGGTCGGCCGTGACCAGCGACTCGCCCTCGTCGAGCAGCTCGAAGGCCCGCACCGCGTAGTCGAGCAGCGTCTGGCCTTGCGGCGTGAGGCGCATCGCGCGCGTGGAGCGCTCGAAGAGGCGCGCGCCGAGCTGCGTTTCGAGCCGCTTGAGCGTGGCGCTGGCGGCCGCGGGCGTGATGCCCAGCGCATGGGCCGCGGCCGTGAGCGTGCCGCCGCGCGCGGTGTGCACGAGCACCTGCAGGTCCGAGGTATTTTCAATCTTCATTTGAAAGTGTTGGTATTCACGGCCCACTTATCAAATGGCCGTTGCCATCCTACAGTTCAGGCATCGTTTCAGAAAGGTCCCTCGCCATGAAAGCCATCGGCTACTACCAGCCCCTTCCCATCGACAACGCCGAATCGCTGCAGGACATCGAACTGCCCGCACCCGTGCCCGGCGCGCGCGACCTGCTGGTGCGCGTGAAGGCGGTGTCGGTCAACCCGGTCGACACCAAGGTCCGCAAGAACGCCGCGCCCGAAGCCGGACAGGCCAAGGTGCTGGGCTGGGACGCGGTCGGCATCGTCGAAGCCATCGGCAGCGGCGTGCAGAACTTCAAGGTCGGCGACCGCGTGTACTACGCGGGCTCGATCATCCGCCCCGGTGCCAATTCGGAACTGCACACGGTGGACGAGCGCATCGCCGCCATCGCGCCGAAGAGCCTGGACGACGCGCAAGCCGCCGCGCTGCCGCTGACCACCATCACCGCGTACGAACTGCTGTTCGACCGCCTGCAGGTGCCCAAGGGCGGCGGCGCGGGCCAGACGCTGCTGATCACCGGCGGTGCCGGCGGCGTGGGCTCCATCCTCATCCAGCTCGCCCGTCAGCTCACGCAGCTGCGCGTGATCGCCACCGCCTCGCGCCCCGAAACGCGCGAGTGGTGCCTGGCGCTCGGCGCGCACGTGGTCATCGACCATTCGAAGCCGCTGGCCACCGAACTCAAGGCCGCCGGCATCGGCGAGGTCGACATGGTCGCCAGCCTCACGCAGACCGAGCAGCACTACGCGCAGATCGTCGAGAGCCTCAAGCCCCAGGGCCAGCTCGCGGTGATCGACGACATGAAGGTGCTCGACGCGATGCCGCTGAAGACCAAGTGCATCTCCCTGCACTGGGAAATGATGTTCACGCGCTCGCGCTTCACCACGCCCGACATCGCCGAGCAGGGCGCGCTGCTCGCGGAAGTGGCCGCGCTGGTCGATGCGGGCCGCGTGCGGACGACGGCGAACGCGAGCTTCGGCACCATCAACGCTGCGAACTTGAAGAAGACGCATGCGCTCATCGAGAGCGGCAAGGCGCAGGGCAAGGTGGTGCTGGCGGGGTTCTGAGCCAGCTAGCTCACCTGCCAGGGCAGGCCACGCATTCGCTCGCGCTTTTCTTCTTCGTCGAAGTGCGCGAGCGAAGGCTTGACGAGGTCGCTGCGCGCCACGAGGCCGACCAGCGCAAGCGACTGCGCATCCTTCACGACCGGCAGCCGCTCGAGCCGGTGGCGCGCAAGGCGCGTGGCCACTGCGCGGCAGTTCTCGCCCGCGAGCGCGAACACCGGTGCCGCGCCTTCGCAGGCATCGCCCACCGTGCCGACGCTGAACGCGGCGAACATCGCGCGGTCGGCCATGCCGATCACCGCATTGCCGCGCAGCACCGGGTAGGCGCGATGCACCTGGCCTTCGCCGAAATACTGCGCAAGCGCCTCGCCCACGGGCAGCGCGGCGTCGATGCTGCGCACCTCGCGCGTCATCACTTCCTCGACCGAATGGCGCTCCAGCACAACATGGCGAAACCAGGCTGACTCACAATCGCCGCATGACCGCTCCGCTGATCGAATTCGACACCGACCGCCTGCGCCTGCGCCAATGGCGCGAGAGCGATCTCGCGCCCTTCGCCGCCATGGCGGCCGACCCGCAGGTGATGGAATTCCTGCTGCCTTTGCCCACGCGCGCCGACAGCGATGCGTCGGCCAACCGCGCCAGTGCGCTCATCGCGAAGAACGGCTGGGGTTTCTGGGCCGTCGAGCACAAGGCCACGGGCGAATTCATCGGCTTCACGGGGTTGAACGTGCCGCTGGCGACACTGCCGTTCTCACCGTGCGTCGAGATCGGCTGGCGCCTCGCGCGCCACACCTGGGGCCAGGGCTTCGCGACCGAGGCCGCGCGCGGCGCGCTGCAGGTCGGCTTCGAGCGGCTCGGCTTCGACGAGATCGTGGCCTTCACCGCGGCCGGCAACCTGCGCTCGGCCGCGGTGATGGAACGCATCGGCATGCACGAGGACGTGGCCGGTGCATTCGACCATCCGTCCGTGCCCGCCGGAAGCCCGCTGCTTGCGCACCGGCTCTTCCGGATCCGCCGCCCGCAGCGCTGAAGAAGCCGGCGCGAGTTACTGCGGCTTCGCGCGCGACACGCGCCACACCGCGTTGCCCACGTCGTCGGCCACCAGCAGCGCGCCGCTCTTGTCGAGCGCCACGCCCACCGGCCGGCCTTGTGCCTTTTCGTCGGCGGTGAGGAAGCCGGTGAGGATGTCCACCGGCGGCCCGCTCGGCCTGCCGCCGATGAAGGGCACGAACACCACCTTGTAGCCCGACTTGGGCTTGCGGTTCCACGAGCCGTGCTCGCCGATGAAGACGCCGCTCGCGAACTCCGGCGGCATGCCGCGCGCGTGCGAGAACACGAGGCCCAGCGGCGCGACGTGCGAGCCGAGCGCGTAGTCGGGCGCGATCGCCTTGGCCGCCATCTCGGGGTTCTGCGGCGTGACGCGCGCATCGACGATGCCGCCGTAGTAGGTCCAGGGCCAGCCGTAGAACGCGCCCTCCTTCACCGAGGTGAGGTAGTCGGGCACGAGGTCGCTGCCGATCTCGTCGCGCTCGTTCACCACGGTCCACAAGACGTTGGTGTCGGGGTCCCAGCCCATGCCATTGGGGTTGCGCAGGCCGCTCGCGAAGAGGCGCTTTTCACCGCTCTTGGCATCGACCTCCCAGATCGCGGCACGGCCCTCCTCGGCCGCGAGGCCGTTCTCGCCGATGTTGCTGTTGGAGCCGACGGTCACGTAGAGCTTGGTGCCGTCGGCATTGGCGATCACGTTCTTGGTCCAGTGGTGGTTGATGCCCGCGGGCAGTTGCGTGACCAGCGTGGGATTGGCCTTCACCGAGGTCTCGCCCTCGGTGTAGGGCACCTTCACGAGCGCATCGGCATTCGCGATGAAGAGCTCGTTGCCCACCAGCGCCATGCCGTAGGGCGACATCAGGTTGGTCATGAAGACCTGCCTGACCTCGGCCACGCCGTCGCCGTCGGCATCGCGCAGCAAGGTGATGCGGTTCGGGCTGGGCACGCCGGCACCGGCGCGGGCCATGACCTTGCCCATGACCCAGTTGCGGATCTTGGCGACCGGGCCGTCGTCGCTGCTGCCGCCGGGCTTGGGCGGCTTGTTGCTCTCGGCCACCAGCACGTCGCCGTTGGGCAGGGTGTAGACCCAGCGCGGGTGCTCGAGGCCGCGCGCCAGCGCCGTCACGCGCAGGCCTTCGGCGGGCGTGGGCGCGGCTGTGTCGGTCCAGCCGACGGCAGGTGCCACGTTGACAGTGGGAATCAAGGTCTTGTTCGGCTCGGCCAGCTGCGGGCGGGGGCCGGTCGTGGCCTCGGGTGCCAGCTTGGCGGCCTCGCCGCAGCCGGCGAGCAATGCGGCCGCGATGGCCAGGGCGGATAACTGCCAGATCGAAGCGCCCATGCGGGTGGGTGCTTGCTGCGGAGCTTTCATGCGTGATCCTTCGCGGCGGGGGCCGCATACCGGGCAGATCATCCACTGGCGCCCGGCCCCGGGGTTGTCGGTCGTGGGCGCTTTCTGGCGTGGGCCCACCCCAATCGCGCATCGCCGCTACCATCGCCGCATGACCGACGACCTGTTCCGTGCCGACGCCTACCTGCGCACCTGCGAAGCCCGCATCCTGCGCATCGACGAAGCCGGCATCGTGCTGGACCGCACGGTGTTCTATCCGCTGGGCGGCGGGCAGGCGGGAGACGCCGGCGTGCTGGCTTTGGCCGACGGCCGCGAAGTCGTCATTGCCGACACTCGCAAGGCCAAGAATGAAGAAGGCCAGCCCACCCACGAATTCCTCCATGTGCCGGCGCCCGAACAGGCCGACCTGCTGACCGCGCTGAAGCCCGGCGACACCGTCACCGCCCGCCTCGACTGGGAGCGCCGCCACCGGCTGATGCGCTTTCACACCGCCTCCCACCTGCTGTGCCACCTGGTGCCCGTACCGGTGAACGGCTGCTCGATCACGCCCGACTACGCGCGCATCGACTTCCACATGACCGATCCGCTCGACAAGGAAGCGCTTACCGCCGGCCTCGCCCGCCTGGTCGAGGCGGCGCATCCGCTGACCGTGGGTGCCATCACCGACGAGGAGCTCGATGCGAACCCGGCCCTCGTCAAGAGCATGAGCGTGCAGCCGCCGCGCGGCACGGGCACGGTACGCACCATCCGCATCGGTGGCGAAGGCGACGCGCAGATCGACTTCCAGCCCTGCGGCGGCACGCATGTTGCGAACACCTCGGAAATCGGCGCCGTGCTCGTCACCAAGATCGAGAAAAAGAGTGCCAACAGCCGGCGCGTGGTGCTGGGCTGGGCGACCGCCGCGGCCTGACGAGAACCCGGAACTTCGCCTCGCCCTATTGCTCCGACTGACGGCATGATCTTTTCGCGCATCCATTTCGCTACGCTTCTGATAGCAATTTCCGCAGCCAGCATGCCGGCTGCGGCGCAATTGGCTTCCAAGACCGGGGCCGTCGTCACCACCCCCCATGTGCGCGCCGAACTGGTCGCCCACGCGCCCGATGGCGTCACGCCCGGCGCACAGGCCTGGGTCGGCCTGCAGATCACGCACCAGCCCGAGTGGCACACCTACTGGAAGAACGCCGGCGATTCGGGCCTGCCCACCGAACTGACGTGGACGCTGCCCGCCGGCGTTTCGACCGGCGAGATCGCCTGGCCGGTCCCGAAGAAGATTCCGGTCGGCAACCTCGCCAACTACGGCTACGAGAACACCGTGCTGCTGCCGGTGCCGCTGGAGGTGTCGACGCTCTACAAGCCACCGATGGCGCTCGCCGGCGGCACGCCCGCGATGGACGTGAAGCTCAAGGCCTCCTGGCTGGTCTGCCGCAAGGAGTGCATCCCCGAAGAGGGCGAATTCACCCTCTCGCTGCCGCTGCAGGGCTCGACCGCGCTGCACAAGGCCGAGTTCGATGCCGCACATGCCGCCCAGCCCCAGCCGCTGGCCAAACCGGGCGGCATCGAGGTCAATGGCAACAACCTGCAAGTCAGGCTCGAAGGCCTGCCGGCCGCCGTGCAGGGCAAGACGCTCGCCTTCTTCCCCGAAACGCCCGAGGTGATCCGCACCGCGGCCGTCTCCGGCAAGGACTGGACGCAAAGCTGGCAAGGCGACACCTGGACCGCGACGATGCCGCTGGCCGACCAGCGCAGCGCGAGCCCCACGGTGATGCCGGTGGTGGTCGCACTCGCCGAGGCCGACCGCCAGCCGGGCCAGCCGGTGGCGTGGCGCGCGGAAGCGCCGGTCACGGGCACCTGGCCCGCCGTCGCCACGCCGGGGCGCGCCGAGGTGTCGCCCGCACTGCAGGCCGCGCTCGCTGCCAATGCCGCGAACGCCGCAGCCAGTTCCACCACCGACCTGCCGGCCCAGCCCACCGGCACCTTCGCCATGGCATTGTTGGGCGCGCTGCTCGGCGGCCTGCTGCTGAACCTCATGCCCTGCGTGTTCCCGATCCTCGCGATCAAGGTGCTGGGCTTCGCGCGGCAGGCCGGCAACGCCAGCGCGCACCGCAAGGCGGGCCTCGCGTACACGGGCGGCGTGATGCTGTCGTTCCTCGCGCTCGGCGGCGCCATGCTCGCGCTGCGCGCGGCCGGTGCGCAGCTCGGCTGGGGCTTCCAGCTGCAGTCGCCCGGCGTGGTGGCGGCATTGGCGGCGCTCTTCACGCTGATCGGCCTCAACCTCGTGGGCGTGTTCGAGTTCGGCCACGCGGTGCCGTCGTCGATGTGCACCGCGCAGGCCAAGCACCCGCTGGCCAACGACTTCCTCTCGGGCGTGCTCGCCGTGGTGATCGCCTCGCCCTGCACCGCGCCGTTCATGGGCGCCTCGCTCGGCTTCGCGATCGGCCTGCCGGCCGCGCAGGCGCTGCTGCTCTTCGTGGCGCTCGGCCTCGGGCTCGCGCTGCCTTACCTCGTGGCCGGCTTCGTGCCCGCCGTCGCGCACCTGCTGCCCAAGCCGGGTCCGTGGATGGGCACGCTGCGCCGCCTGCTGGCCTTCCCGATGTTCGCCACGGTGGCATGGCTGGTGTGGATCCTCGGCCAGCAAAGCGGCATCGACGGCGCGGGCACGCTGCTTGCGCTGCTGGTGTGCCTCGCGGCCATCGTCTGGGCGTTCACGCTGCGCGGCCGCACGCGCCTCGTGATTGCCACCGTGCTGATCGCCTTCACCGCGGTGCTGACCGGCGCCATCGGCCGCAACCTGCTGCAGGTCGTGGAGCCGGCCAAGCTGGCTGCAGCAAGCACCGCGAACCAGCGCTGGCAACCGTGGTCGGCCGAGCGCGTGAGTGAACTCTCCAGCGCCGGCCAACCGGTGTTCATCGACTTCACCGCCGCCTGGTGCGTGACCTGCCAGTACAACAAGAAGCGCACGCTGGCCGATGCCGAGGTGCTCGCCGATTTCGATGCCAAGAAGGTCGCGATGCTGCGTGCCGACTGGACCCGCCGCGACCCCGCCATCACCGCCGCGCTCACCGCGCTCGGCCGCAGCGGCGTGCCGGTCTACGTGCTGCAGGCGCCGGGCAAGGCACCGGTCGTGCTGACGGAAATTTTGGGTAAGGACGAGGTCCGCGCTGCACTCGCCGCGCTTTGACCACCTGCGTGACATGGGTTGTCACATGCACTTGAAGAAACGGTTCTAAGCTGCAGTTGTTGTTTGGAATTTTCTAATGGAGCTCAAGCTGGCCATGTCTCTCTCGCCAACCTCCGACTCGCGTTCCCTTCGTGCCGCGCGCCATGCCCGCGCCGCCCTGAGCCGAGCCTCCCGCCGTGCCGTCGTCGCCGCCGCTGTCGCACTCGGCGGGGCCTTCCTGATGGGCACCAACGCCTTTGCCGCACCGGCCGTGGGCCAGAAGGCGCCCGACTTCGTTGCCGTCGACACCACCGGCGCCAAGCACAAGCTCTCGGACTTCGCCGGCAAGTTCGTCGTGCTCGAATGGACCAACCCCGGCTGCCCTTTCGTGCGCAAGCACTACGGCAGCGGCAACATGCCCGCCACGCAAAAGGCCGCGACCGACAAGGGCGTGGTGTGGCTGGCCATCAATTCCACCGAGCGCGCTGCGAGCGACTACCTGAAGGCCGACGCGCTCGATGCCTGGATGAAGTCGCAATCGGCCGCGCCCACCGCGGTGCTGATGGACGAGGACGGCGTCATCGGACAGGTCTACGGCGCGCGCACCACGCCGCACATCTTCATCATCGATCCCAAGGGCGTGCTGGTGTATGCGGGCGGCATCGACAGCATCGCATCGGCGCGCGCGGACGACATCAAGACCGCGACCAACTACGTGAACCAGGCGCTGGGCGAAGCCTTCGGCGGCAAGCCGATTTCGGCGGCCACGACGCGGCCCTACGGCTGCTCGATCAAGTACAAAGCCTGACGCGCACGCAAGCAAGCACGCGCGTCGTCACTCTGCGAGTGACAGCTACCTGACTCCCGCGGTCAGGTAGCGGTCGGGGAGCCCGGCCTACCCTTGGCGGACACACATCGCCCAAGGGGACAACAAGATGAATCCTGCGCCTTCCGCTGCGCAACAAGGCGCGGTCGCCCGCCCTACTTCCACCACGGCTTCCTCCTCGAAATTCGCCACCGTCCTGCGCGTGACCGGCGGCAACTTCATGGAGATGTTCGACTTCTTCCTGTTCGGCTTCTACGCCACGCAGATCTCGAAGGCGTTCTTCCCCGCGGGCAACGAGTTCGCCTCGCTGATGCTCACCTTCATGACCTTCGGCGCGGGCTTCCTGATGCGTCCGCTGGGCGCGATCTTTCTCGGCGCGTATGTCGACCGCGTCGGCCGCCGCAAGGGCCTGATCGTCACGCTCGCGCTCATGGCGCTGGGCACGCTGCTCATTGCCTGCGTGCCGGCCTACGCGACCATCGGCGCCATCGCGCCGCTCCTGGTGCTCATCGGCCGGCTGCTGCAGGGCTTCTCTGCGGGCGTGGAGCTGGGGGGCGTGTCGGTGTATCTCTCGGAGATGGCCACGCCGGGCCGCAAGGGCTTCTACGTGAGCTGGCAGTCGGCCAGCCAGCAGGTGGCCATCGTCGTGGCGGCTGCGCTCGGCTACTGGCTCAACGTGACCTTCACCTCGCAGGAGATCGGCGACTTCTACTGGCGCGTGCCCTTCTTCGTCGGCTGCCTGATCGTGCCGGTGCTGTTCGTCATCCGCCGCTCGCTGCAGGAGACCGAGGAGTTCATGGCGCGCAAGCACCGCCCCGATGCGCGCGAGATCTTCCAGTCGATGGTCGCCAACTGGGGCCTCGTCATCGCGGGGATGATGCTGGTGTCGATGACCACCGTGTCGTTCTACCTGATCACGGTCTACACGCCGACCTTCGGCAAGTCGGTGCTGCACCTGAGCACGACCGATGCGCTCATCGTCACGCTGTGCGTGGCGATCTCGAACTTCATCTGGCTGCCGATCATGGGCGCGCTCTCGGACCGCGTGGGGCGCAAGCCGCTCTTGATCCTGTTCACCGTGCTGACCATCCTCACCGCGTACCCGTCGCTCAAGTGGCTGGTGGGCGCACCGAGCTTCGCGCGCATGCTCGAAGTGGAACTGTGGCTGTCGTTCCTCTATGCGAGCTACAACGGCGCGATGGTGGTGGCGCTCACCGAGGTGATGCCGGTGAACGTGCGCACGGCAGGCTTCTCGCTGGCCTACAGCCTGGCGACGGCGCTGTTCGGCGGCTTCACGCCGGCCATCGCGACCGGGCTGATCGAGATGACCGGTGACAAGGGCGCGCCGGGGTTGTGGATGACGGCAGCCGCCATCTGCGGGCTGATCGCCACGCTGGTGCTCTACCGGCGCAACGTGAGCCCGGCGGATTCGCGACGCGTGCCGGTGGTCTGAGCAGATCCCGGTCCGCGGGCGCGAGCCCCTGCGACAATTGGGAAATGCCTTTCGCCCCACTGCAAAACGACACTTTCCTGCGAGCCTGCTGGCGCCAGGCCACCGATCACACGCCCGTCTGGCTGATGCGCCAGGCCGGCCGCTACCTCCCGGAGTACGTCGCCACGCGCGCCAAGGCCGGCAGCTTCATGGGGCTGGCGACCAACACCGACTACGCCACCGAAGTCACACTCCAGCCGCTCGCGCGCTATCCGCTGGACGCGGCCATTCTTTTCTCCGACATCCTCACCGTGCCCGACGCCATGGGCCTGGGCCTGTCGTTCGAGGCCGGCGAAGGCCCGCGCTTCGCCCGCCCGGTGCGCGACGAGGCGGCCGTGGCCGCGCTCGAAGTGCCCGACATGCAAAAGCTGCGCTATGTGTTCGACGCCGTGGCCTCGATCCGCAAGGCGCTCGACGGGCGGGTGCCGCTGATCGGCTTCTCGGGGAGCCCGTGGACGCTGGCCTGCTACATGGTCGAAGGTGCGGGCTCCAGCGACTACCGGCTCGTGAAGAGCATGCTCTACGGCCGCCCCGACCTGATGCACCGCATCCTCGCGGTGAACGCCGATTCGGTCGCCACCTATCTCAATGCGCAGATCGACGCGGGCGCGCAGGCCGTGATGGTCTTCGACAGCTGGGGCGGCGTGCTGGCCGACGGCGCCTTCCAGGAATTCAGCCTCGCCTACACGGCCCGCGTGCTCGCGGGCCTCAAGCGCACCGGCGCCGACGGCCAGCCCGTGCCGCGCATCGTGTTCACCAAGGGCGGCGGCCTGTGGCTGGAGGCCATGCGCGCGCTCGACTGCGAAGTGCTCGGCGTGGACTGGACCGTGAACCTCGCCACCGCGCGCCGCCAGATTGCCGAAGGCACCGACGGCAAGGCCAAGGCGCTGCAGGGCAACATCGACCCGAACGTGCTGTTCGCGCCGCCCGCGCAGATCGAAGCCGAGGTGGCCAAGGTGCTGCAGGCTTTCGGCAAGCCGCACGCCGACCGCAACGCACCAGGGCCGACGCACATCTTCAACCTGGGCCACGGCATCAGCCAGTTCACGCCGCCCGACCATGTGGCGGCGCTGGTCGACGCGGTCCACACGCAGTCGCGCGCCCTGCGCGGTTGAAACTGTGACGGCGGGGCGGGTCACGCGAACGCGCGGGACGCCCCAGGAAAATCGCTCCGAATCCGTTTGTCAAGCCCAAAAACGGTCTAGGAGGCCCGACTTATGCACAAAACGCGTGTTGCACTGCGCAAGATTATCTGAGGCACCGCCTTCTTTGCTCCCAAACCAATAGCACGCGTAAGTTGTTGATTTATATAGGATTTGAACTTTGCTTTTTTTTGGGGCAATCCAGCCAGAGCCTTGATTTTCAAGGCTCCCCAGCGTGTCGAGCCCTGTTGTCAACAAAGTTATCCACAGAAACTCTGGATGGCTGGCAAAGCACTGGAAAATCAACGACTTAAGTGGATTTGTTCAAAGTCGCATTAACAACCGTTGCCAAGAAGGTCCCCCATCCCTACAGCCAGCCCCGCTCCCGAAACGGACGCCCCGACCCCGGGCGATTCCGCTGCGCCGCCGCCTGACAGCGCGCCGGCGGGCCTGGCATGGCGTCTCGATATCGCGGTGCAGACGCCGGCACACGCCGCGCTCGGCGACCTGCTGAGCTACGCCGGTGCCGCGCCGCTCGTGCCCGGCACGCTGGTGCGGGTGCCGCTGGGCCGGCGCGAGGTGCTGGGCGTGGTCTGGAACGAGCCCGTCTCCCTGGACGGCGCACAGCCCGACATGGCCCTCAAGCCCGTGGGCGCCGCGCTCGACGCGCTGGCGCCGCTCGGCGAGGCCTGGCGCGACCTCGTGACCTTTGCCGCGCGCTATTACCAGCGCTCGATCGGCGAAATCGCCCTGGCCGCCCTGCCGCCGCAACTGCGCGACCTGACGACGACGCAGCTCGCGCGTCGCCTCAAGCGCAAGACGACGACCGGCCCTGTCGCCGAGACCGCCGAAGCCGCCAACCTGATCGCGCTGAGCCCGGAACAGACGGCCGCCCTCGCCCGCATCGAGGCGGAGAGCGGCACCTTTCTCCTGGTCGGCAGCACCGGCAGCGGCAAGACCGAGGTGTACCTGCGCTGCGTGGCCGACCTGCTCGCGCGCGACCCCGGGGCGCAGGCGCTGGTGATGGTGCCCGAGATCAATCTCACGCCGCAGCTCGAAGCCCGCTTCAAGGCCCGCTTCGGCGAAGAGGCGGTGGTGTCGCTGCACAGCGGCATGACGAATCCGCAGCGCCTGGCGAGTTGGCTCGCCGCGCACAGCGGCGCCGCGCGCATCGTGCTGGGCACGCGCATGGCGGTGTTCGCGTCGATCCCGGGGCTCAAGCTCATCGTGGTCGACGAGGAGCACGACCCGAGCTACAAGCAGCAGGAAGGCGCGCGTTACTCGGCGCGCGACCTCGCCGTGTGGCGCGGCCAGCGCGAGGGCGCGAAGGTGATCCTCGGCTCGGCCACGCCGTCGCTCGAGAGCTGGCACCAGAGCCGGCCCGCCGAGGGCGACGACCCGGGCGGGCGCTACGTGCGGCTGGAGATGCCATCGCGCATTGGCGCCGGCGAGCTGCCCGCGGTGCGGCTGGTCGACATGAACCTGCAGCCGCCGAAAACGGTGCTCTCGGGCGCGCTGCTCGACGCCATCGGCCAACGCATCGCGCGCGGCGAGCAGAGCATGATCTTCCTGAACCGCCGCGGCTATGCGCCGGTGCTGGCCTGCGGCGACTGCGGCTGGAAGAGCGAATGCCCGCACTGCAGCGCCTACCGCGTGTTCCACAAGATCGACCGCACGCTGCGCTGCCACCACTGCGGCTTC
>Ga0157370_10007227_pt1 | contig 12119 bp, 10 predicted proteins | sample C35metaG_FD_113463 | JGI IMG/M metagenome (GOLD analysis project Ga0157370, IMG submission 113463) | Corn rhizosphere microbial communities from Kellogg Biological Station, Michigan, USA - C3-5 metaG | ecosystem: Host-associated > Plants > Roots > Rhizosphere > Soil | place: USA: Michigan...
CTTGATTGCTAGAGCATCGGATACCTCTGATAGAAATAAAAAGATAAGAGATGCAATAATGCGCAATGAATGGGTATTGTTGATTGCATCAGGAAGGGAGAATTTTATTGTTACCGATAACCCTGGATTCAGTTTGTCTAATGGTAAAACCTATAATACTAGATTCATTGGCGATTATCAATTCTATTTCCCACTTTCACCAAGATATTGTCTCATGTTCGGAGACAAAACTGATAAGAGATTTTTAAAGAAAAGAAATAAAAAAATTATTGCAACCATGCAATTTTCGGATCATGCTGTCGATGCAATTAATCAGTTTCAATTGGAACAGTTCCATAAATATGCAATTGGTTGTGATGACGCATTTATAAAGAAGATTAGGAAGACTAAGTAATTTAACACAACTCCCCTAACTACTCCCCAAAATCTGGTTCAGTACCGGACCACCTTTGGTTCAATCAAAAACATAGAACCATGAACAATATATCGGAGCCAAAAGGTCACAATTTCAACGGCAAAAACTATCCAAAGATTATAAGAATCATAACTGCACCACGCAAATTTATCCGCACAAAACTCAGGGGTTTTCTTCCTTTGAATTTGGAGCAGTTTATCGAAAATCTTCCCACGAACCAACCGATCACCAGGCGCAGACCAGGATATAATCCGGGAATTTAACGAACAAATTGTATCACATTTTTTTAACCAGCACTACCCTATTTGGAGGGATGACTCCGCCTGTTTTTTTGGCGGAGTGAAATGTACGTTTGTGATACAAACGGATTTCACTCCCTTGCCTCGGAACTCGGCGGGAGAAATAGAAAAACACTCGGAACTCGGTTTTTCCTACTATTAGTAAACATTGGATTGGACGTGTAAAAAATATGGAGGATAGAGAAAACAATAACAGGAAAACCAAGCGCACTGAATGGATACATATCAGGCTAACACCAGATAAACTTGTTAAGATCAATGAGCGGTATAGGAAAACACCCTACCGGGATCTAAGCACTTATCTGCGGAAGATGTTATTTGGGAAAGCGATAACCGTTAATTCCCGCAACCAGTCTTTTGACTAGTTCATTTCCGAAATGGTTATCCACATGTAGGATTGGGTTGATTTGTATAATAAGATATAAACCTTTACCCGTGTGTTTGTGTGGATAACTAACAATTTTGTTGTTGATTATGACCTTGGAAGAGCTTTAGCTAAAAGACATTATTTGCATATCTTTAATGTTATGGGTAAGAAATTGAAAAAGACGTCTGCCGCTAAGCTGGTTGATAATAAGCTAAAGATCGGGTATAGTGTTGGCTCGGAAGATCCATGGGGCGAGTTTCCATCGCCTTTATATAAGCAGCTTATGGAGAAACTGGGGCGGGTGGATGAAAATATGCGTTTGGAAGATTTTAAACCGGTAGAGTGGTCATCGTTTAATTTGATTTGGAGGGATGTGGACTGGTCTGATCCAGTGAAGTCTGATGGTGGTAAAATTACCAGCTACGTTGATCTGTTGGGTTGGGATACTTCGGTGTATGATATTGCTAGCTATGTTAGGCCTTTGGATCCACGGATGTTTGATCTGGATGTGGCGGAGGGTAAGGATTTGGAGGTGGAGTCTTTCCGGCTTGATATTGTGCCGGATGAGAAGATGGAGGGGCGGATTATCTTGTTGCATGAGGTTGGGCGTTTGCAGAGGTGTATTGAGGATATTTATTATGATCATGGTAAGCTTTATAGGATCAGTGCTCGGGAGTTTGAGGAAGTAAGTGCGGAACTGTTGCGGGGTCAGGGCTTTGATGTGGAGCTGACTAAGCAAACGCGGGATGGTGGTTTTGATTTGCTTGCGGTGCATAAGGTTGGTGATATTCCAATGCGTTTTCTGGTGGAATGTAAGAGGTATGCGCCTGGCAGGGCGGTTGGGGTTAGGTTTGTGCGGGAATTAGCCAGTGTGATTCAGGCAAATAATGCCAATAAGGGGTTGCTGTTGACCACTTCTTATTTTTCTGCGGATGCGCTGGCTTTTCGGGACAGGCATATGCCCTACCAGCTTGATCTAAGGGATAATGGCGATCTGCTGGCATGGATTAGGGCGTATATACATCCATAAATTGTTTATGCTTAATTAAGGTTTTGTTATAAATCTGGTAATGTGAATTATATCTCGTTTTCTATCTGATCATTATCTGGATTGTAATGCATGTAGCTGAAATCCAGATTAAGGAAGGTTTTTAGATGGCGAATATAATTTTCGGTCTGGGGCGATGCCTTTTGATCGGAAACCAATATGAGTTTTTCTGCCTGCTTTTCCAGAGGGAATAGGCTGTATTCCAGCAATTGTCCGATTCCTAAACGGATTGATGTCAATAGGTTATTATAGGTTTTGATTTCGTAGAAAATAAACCCGGTTGCTGTTTTTCTGACTAGGTCGATACGACAACCTCCGTAGGCGGAACATTCGCGTTTGACTGTATCCTCAGGGTATTTTTTCTGAAGATGTTTCAAGAGTTTTTCCTGTATTTTGTTATGCCTGAACTCCATTTCCCGCTCTACGGTATAACTTTTTCTCTTACCTTTCTTTTTCAGATCAGCTTCGGTGCTACCGGAATCATCGAAGGAAAACCCTTTGTTTACTTTTTCTTCAAGTTCCTCGACGGAAACCGTTAGAGGTTCATCTACGGCGACAGTTATGTTTGCTTGGGAATTAGTTTCTACTTCTATCAGTTCAAGGGGCAGATTGTTCAATTGCGAGGCATTGAATCTGATATTCAGGAATGCTTTCGGATCAATATCTTGGGAGCTTGGGTTTACGCTGCTGACGACCGATAGTTCTTTTATATCGGCAGCCATTAGATCTATCCAGCCCCGCTCCTTATATTGATCAAAAACTTCAAGCGATTGTTGCTGGGTTAGGACTTCTACATTTTTTAGTGTTGCAACATAATAGGTTTTACCAGATCCGCTTTCAATAGTAAACAGCGGGATATCAAAGACTTTTTCTTGATAATTTTCGATGCCATCGTTAATTGCATGGAGGTAACCATACTGGAAGCCATCGATGTTTTTATCTGAATCAAAAAGCCATTCATCGTAACTAAATCCTGCGGTTGTTTGTGATTGCAATGTTTTATCCTTACCGGCCTTACCCGATGGATATACCCAACCATTAATATTCCAGCTCAAATAACTGGTGAGGGATGTTTTGTAAAGTCTTTTTCTAAGCACATCATGATGATGGTCATAAGTTGTGATATAAGCTTTTGTTTCTCTGATCAGGCGTTCCCAATTGTAATTTCCAATGTCCTTAAAATCAATTTTTATCCATTTCCAAGCGATTTCGGCTTTAAAATCCTCCATGATCTGGATCTGCGCAGGACTGAGGCTCTTTTTTGTATGAAAATAACCGTCAAGTTTGTAACCGATGAAACGGTTTTCGCCATTTACCTCTACATTGAAGAAGATGTCTTCATTAGCGTCCTTGAATAACCTTGGCCAGATATAGGGTTTGATATTGGATTCAAAATTGCTTAGCCACATGCGGTCAGCTTTGAATTTGTAAGGGCCGGTTGCCAGCTCTTGCCCCCAGTAGTTCACCTTTGCAATCAGTGAACTCAACTTATTGGGATATACCCGGTGCTCCGGGTTATCTTTTCTGTAAGGCAGTTTGATGATCGAATGGTAATACTCCAGTTCTTCCCTGGTAAAAAAATTATAGCCACCCGGATAATAGGTCATGATCAGACTAAAAGTATCCTGCATGTATTTTCTGTAGCCATCTGTTGATTCGAATTTTACCCTTTCAATGCCAAGATAGTCCATGGCCTGATATACCAGGTATTTGAAAGGATATTCCTTACCTTTCACAGTGAAATAATACTGGCTCCAGACATGCTCTGCCGGAATTCCATCCCGGTCTATCGCTAGAGCGGCCTGCTCCAAGGATTCAGTTGTCAATATGTCTAGCTTCATAGCTGAAAAAAATAATCGTTGATGATTGATGAAATCTTTTTGCCGGAATTAGTCAAAGCTGAACCGGCAGACAAATGGGCGATGTTCTTCGAGTAGACCAAGCTCCAGATCTTTGACAGGCTGCCATTGTACTCTGCTCATTGCTTCTCTGAGCTGGGATAGTTCTATCCTCAAATCTTCTCCGGTCGCAGCGCTTAAGAATGATTTGAGGTCTTCGTGGCCTTTCCCTTGCGTATACGTATGTAGAATTTCTTTGAGTCCGCGGAACTGGCCGATATTAATGGCCAGCAAGAACATGATGGCCATGTAATGCTGCAATTGTGAATGGCGGCTTGAAAATTCCATGCCACCGTGTGCCCGGATGATCTGATAGGTATTTACGAAACGTTTTATGCTTCTTGGATTTGGTCCGAGCAGGGTAGCAAATTCAGATAGCTGATTAATTTCATCCTGTTCCAGAACAAGGGCTTCAATGCGGTTGGGAAGCTCAACTTGCCTGATGGGTGCGGTATTTACACCCTCGCTTTCGGGATCTTCTGGGATAGATTGGGAAATAGCTACGGTTACCCCTGATGCGTTTGGCTGAACTGGTGGTGCTGTGGCAGATTGGTTAGCTGCAGATGCTGGGGTGTTTGGTTGCGAGTTGCCGGTGATTGCCCTGACCATATTTTTGATTGAATCATTACTGGCAGCTTTGAGGTGAAATGGAATCTGGAATATTTTTTCAAGATAGCGTGAGGCTACCTGCAGACCTTTTTCGTTTTCTTTATTTTCTATAGGTACCCTCTGGTTGCGCAGTGCGCCTTTTACCCAGGTAGGATCGATGCCTGCAACAACTACGAAAAGCTCAAAGGCCATCAGAAGATGGACTGCTTCGAGTACCTCGACAATACGCTCCTGCGAACAGCGGTCAAGGTCATCGATATAAAGAATGATTCTTTTGATGGGCTTGTCGAGTTTTGCGGATGGTGATTGGTTTTCTTTACCTGCTCCCAAGAAAAGTGCGGTGAGGGTTTCAAAGTCTTCGCGGATTGTTGCAATAATTCCCTGTTGCTTCCGGTAGCCATCTTTACCGCTTTTTTCGGTAATGAAGCGGGCTAGGGCTTCTGAGTTGAGGGTGTTTTCCAGGCGGAACTGAAGTTTATGTTTCATGGCTTCATGTTCCATGAGCTGCTCATCGATATGGGCAATGGCATCTTTTTTTATCGACATTTCGATCTTGATTGCTTTTTCCTGCTGCTCCCATTTAAATCTGGCATCATCTATTTGTGCTTTATAACCTGAGGTGATTTTCCATAATGATGCCACTAATGGTTTGATATGTTTATAAGTCTTAAAGGCACGTGTTGAAAATCCCCCTAAAACTGTCAAAATTGCCCAGAATCTTGGCGTTAGATTGACATCAATATTCTTTAAAAGGGCGAAAAAACCAGGCAAGAATTCACGTAAAAAATAAATCAAAATGAATATTCCAATTATAGATGCTAAGTTCCACCATATCCGATCTTTACGGAAAAACTCCAAGAAAAACAAGTATCCTGAGGAAAGCTCTTTTTTCACATATTCAGGGTCAGAAGTTATTTCTTTTGGAAAATTGTCTTGTACAAAGGATTTAACTTGCTTTGCAACTTTATTTTCTTGTACAGCCTCTTCAACCTTTTTTGAAATATCAAACCCTTCATCAACTTCCTCTATAAAAGATTTTAGCGATTTGGTCCTGAGCTTTTTTATTTCGTCATCAAGCTCCGCTTTTAGAGTTTTCTTTTGTTGCTGCAGGTTTTCGATGTCCTTTTCGTTCGCTTTTTTGTCACTTTCAAGCTGCTGCACCTCATCTTTCGTAAGGTTTAGGGTCTTTTGAATTTCTTCTTTAATCTCTTTAATCACGTCATCCCCTGCCTTATCATTGGTGATATAGCTGTTAAGTCCACTGAATATCTTGCTGACCATACTGGCCCAAAGATTGGAATCCATATATGACCAGGCATTAAAATGGATGTGTACCACGCCGGTACAAAAAAGCCCGCCTGGATTAGTTTCAGCTAGTTCGTCAATGACTTTCACCATTTGGTTCATGAAAAAGCTCTTTCCCGATCCCCATTGGCCACAGAGCGCGATGGCTAGTGGAGGGGAGAATTTTTCAAGGGCGATTATCCTGGCAAATGCATTTACGTCATCACCGATATCCAAGTGGTCAATACCACGGGCATTGTCATTGTTGAGGTGGCTTACTGATTGCAGGACATCGAATCTGTCGACGAGCCATTGTGTGCCGTCCCAGTTCTTTTCATCAAAAACTTCCTGATGGTAAAGTAAAAGCAATTCTCTTTTGATATAAGGCAGCTCAATTTTATGCAGTGGAACATCTGGGAAATCCCTGTTTTTGATGGTTGACATAAAATTCTTCGCCGTCCAGTTCACCACCAGATGGTCATCTTCTATTGCACTGACCTCTCCAACTGCCTGGATGGAAAGTAAGGTTTCATTCCGGTCAGGGGAATAATCGAGGAATAAAAGACTCCCGACTTTTACTTCGCGCATTATTGAAAGATTTTCGGGTATCAGTTCGGGATACCAGATGTTTTTATCAAAAAATATTTCGAATATTTCAACGCCATTGAAATGTGATTTCGCCAGGTAAAAATCTGTTGCCAGTAATTTGGTATCCCACCCATCTGCACCGAGTTTTCTCAGGGTTTCTTTAACTGAACCACTCTCCAGAATATCATCAAGGAGCTGATTGTATCGCCGCTCGTCTTCCACGTAAATTTCCAGCACACACTCTCTGAAGGAGTCGCGGTTGAAAATATTGTACATCAATTCATAGGCATCCAGGTCGCTGATTTGGGTATTATCTAAATCCGGGATGGTAATTGCGATATCCCGGACATCTTCAGTTGCCTGTGAAAAGGTACATATTTCATGCATTACACTGGAAATATGCTTTTTTGTTAACCGCCGCCCGCGTGGAATCACAGCCAATAGAACATGAAAAATAGGCTTTAAATTATTTGACCTGTTATTGTCAAACTCCAGGATATTGATCTTTCCGACGTTGCTATAACTGGTCTGTTTCAATTCAACAGAGAAATGTCTTCTTACTTCGTCTATTATATAGTCAGGTATCGGTTCATTAAGTTCTACTGGAATTACAATTGCGTCGGCAAACGTATTTGCTAAAAATCCCTGTTTGAGGATTACTTTATTTTGAGGCATTAGATGAATGGATATGTTTGGTTTAGAATGAGAGATTTAATTTACTGTTATTTATTAATGTTCTTATCAAATGAATAGCGCTTTGGAAAAAACAGAACCTGCGCGGAGGCAGGAACTGGTTAACGCTCTCGCGGTGAATATAACAGTTATCGGTTATAATCGCCGAAATATGTCCTTAATTACTCATTTTTTGGTAGTGGGATTGGGTTTATCACCCTTTATGGTGAATTATTATTTCAGCCAATCCCCTAATATCGTGTGATTTACATTTTTGTTTTTGTGTGGGAGTTTTGTGGTGGTGGCAATAGGGCTGCTGTTAATCTTACCTAAAAGTGAATAATAAGAAAGAATTTTATGAGGGGCTGTTTGCTCAGTTTGTGTATGCGCTTGGTGGCGTTTCTGTTGTTGGTTTGAATCCGGTGCAGGTTTTGGCTTTGTATATGGCTTTGATCAGGGAGCATGTTGGGCGGTTGAGGGAGAAGGTGCTGGAGTTTGGGTTTCTTGTGATGCGGAGGAGGTGTGGTTTTTTAAGTGTTTGAAGCCTAGGTTTTTGGCGGAGAAGATTTTCCGGTTTGAGGTGTATGGGGTGGAGATGGGGAGGCCTGTGGGGACGGTGGAGACGGTGCGGTTGTTTTTGGAGGGGGAGCTTGGGCAGGTGCGGCGTTTTTTTTCGCAGTATGCGTTTTTGTATCAGTATTATCGGTCTGGTGCGGTGGAGTTGGATGGTGTGTATTTTTTGCCTGGTGCGGAGCCTGCTGTTGGGTTGGTGGGGGCTTTGGATGTGGTGGATGTGGATCCGGGGTTTTCTACGGCGATGGATTATGTGTTTGCGAAGTTTATGGCTTTTGAGCGGTTGCAGGGGTATTTGCTGGAGGCGATTACGGGTGGTTTTGGGATGGTGCATGGTGGGTCTGGTGTGGGAAGGAAGGTGCGGTCTTTGCGCTGGACGGGAGATTCGATCAATGCGGTGGAATTGGGGTTTGCGTTGCATGATACGGGGCAGCTGAATGATGGGAGGGCGTCTTTGACGGAGATTTTTGAGTGGATGGCGGATGGGTTGAATATTGTGATCAAAAAGCCTCACCGGAGGTTCGATGAGATTGAGGGGCGGAAGATTATTTCAAAGACTGATTTTATGGATAGGATGCGGATTTCGATTTTGAATAGGATTGATAGGAAGAATGAGTATGATCCGGAGAAGGAGCGGCTGCGCAGTGCGCGGGAGGATCGGAAGAGGATTGCTTCGGAGAAGAAAAAAGATGAAGGTGGTTTGGGGCAGGATGGTTAATCTAACAAGGCTGCGTTGCAGCCTTGTTATTTTATTTATTGGGATATCTTGTTGTAAATTTTACTGTGTATGGATTATGGGTTAAATGGTGTAGGAATAGAATTCTATGAGTTGCATGAGTTCTCCTACCAACAGAAAAACATCGGTCGATGGGTTGGCTTCGATTGGATCCCTGTCTTTAAAATATTCCTTGAGTGCCTGAGCCCTTAGTATGGCTGCGTCCAGGCCACCTAATTGGATCACCAGCGGGACAACTTCGGCGGCCTTACGATAATGGCCGTAGAGATAGCCCGGGTCTCCTTTTGCGGTTCTGATTTCCTGTTGGAGCGTTTCATAAACCTGCTGACGGGATAAGGGTACTGTTGGATCGATGTCCCGGAAATGGAGCAGGAACCAGAGTTCGAATACTTCATTGCTAAGTGCTATTTTGATGTTTTCGGCCGCTGCAAGGGCGTAGGCTTCCCTGAAACTGTTTTTGGTGGTTTCGTTCTGGTCGTTATCGTCTTTGTCGAAAACGGCCCATACGGTGTCGACGGTCCTGCCTCCTTCTTCAGAAAGTTTGTCCCTCTCTTCGATTGCCCGTTTAACTACTCCGAGCGGGCTCAGGCCTGTACCTACTTCCCTGAGGTATAGTGTTCCATCGGGGATCTGGGGCTTGAACTGGCGGAAGTAAGCGGGTTCGGTGGTCTGGTCTTCGCAGACGATGAGAAAAAGGTGCTGGTATTTTTTAACCCTGACCGGTCTGGAAAGGTCGGCCTGTTTATTTTCGAAGGTTACTTTTCCTCTTTTAGCCATTGTTGTCTTCTCTGATCAGGTGTTTGAGTTTGCCAAGGGTCGGAACGCCTCCGTAACGTCCTTCCAGATAGCGTTTTTCCTTGTCTGTGTCCGGACGTTCTTTCATTGGCCCGGGTATATCGGATGGATAGGTAAAATCCGACAGGGAATAAATTTCTGTGGATTCCCATGCATTTTTTTCCGCGAAGTAAATCTGGTCGCGGCGGAGTTTGGCATAGGTGAGCAGGTTGGTATCGTGTGTGGTGAGGATCAGTTGGGCACCACGTTTGTTGATTGAGGGATCCAGGAACATGTTAATGGTATCCAGGGTCATTACCGGGTGCATGTTGGCCTCTATTTCATCGATACAGATGACCCCTCCGTTATCAAGGGCGTAGAGCACCGGGGCGCTCATCATCAGTGCCTTGTTGGTACCTGTAGATTCCATATCCTCAAATCTCCATGAAATCTGTTCATTGGTTCTCTTGCCTGCGTGGTCGTAGACGTAGTGGTTGGCATATAGAACGGCATCTTCTTTTGTGTAAGCGTGGTCATTGTTATTTGCAGGTGCTGCAATTCCGTTTTCCTGTTTTTTCAGATCGATTCCTGCAATTCCCGTTCCCATCCTTCTCATGTATTCAATCGCATCCTCCCGGAAGCTGACATGTTTCCAGAGGCCGATAATCGAGGATTTAAGATCGGTCACCTTGTTGCCATCCACGCTGACAAAGTAGTTGAAAAACCGCATGATCGACACGGCCTCGGTGATATTGAGCATATCGCAGATGGACAGGAAAAGGCTGTTTGCCTTGGTGGCCTCTATCGCGGCATCTATGAGTTTGGAGTTGGCTTTAAAGCTTGAGGTCGGTTCGACTATTTCTCCTTCTCGGAGAAAAACGGGAACCTCACGGCCTACTCCTTTGCGGTATAACCATTCTTTGATAATTTCTGTTTGATTGTGCTGGAAGCCATACCGGTAACGCAGTCCGTCAATAATGAAGGTGGCTTCAAAAGAAGTGGGTTTATCCATCCACCCTACTCTTAAGAAAAAAGGCATCCAGGGTAGCAAAGCCTGTGATGAATTCCGGCTGGAATTGGTGATAATGCCGACATAGAGGTGAAGGGCACTCATTAAATTACTTTTACCGCTTCCATTGGCCCCGTAGATTGTAACTACATTGAGTGCCTGGTGCCCCTCTTCATGCAGAATATTTTCCTGGTGTTCTTTTTGATTGGTTGCAGGTAACAGGCTCAGTACCTGTTCTTCTCCAATGGAGCGAAAATTACTGACCTTAAATTGAATCAACATCATATTTTTTACGATAATCCCTCAAATTTAAACAACTTCGACACAAATAACAAATAGAAAACATTAAATGTTTTCTGCAACGAGTGGTATTTGGAAGGAATTAGAGTGACACTTTTAATCGCTTCGTAAATTTTTATAGTCAGTTGGAATTCCTGGGAGTTACTGAGGAACGTGCGGGTGGAAAGCGCAAAAAGAACAGTTACATGGATATATATCGGGACGCTGCACATGCCTATTTTGCCAGCAATGCCGATTATTTTGTTTCCGATGATAACGGGGTTTGGGTTAAAGCCTTTATTGTCTATAAAATGATGGATATAAAAACCGAGGCAATTTCTTCATCAGAACTGATGCTAAAATCGCGCTTGTTATTGGCTAATGAAGATGATCTTTCCTCCTTTTTACAGGGACTTAAGTTTTCAGCAAGCAATGGATTTGTGCTACACAGCACTATACTTGGGGACAAAAAGGTAATTAAACTTCCCTACCGCGTGCTCAATTATTTTAATCGTTTGCAATTAGAACAAACTCTCGGCGCTTTGTCGGTGCTTTTGTTTAGAACTGGGGATGATGAAAAAGGTGTTATGTATTCGGAGTTCGATCTGCTGCTCACAAAATGTATCCGGTTGTTTGGCCTGCCGTCTGATCTAAAAGAACGCGTGGCCATTGATGAATATGAAAGTGCTGGAGATCGGGGTACTTTGCGTGAATGGAAGGTTGGAACATCAAATATCACCTTGGCCTTTGGTACAAACAGCCATCATAAGCAAGTCATCTATCTTCAAATAAATTTGGACAGCAACGCTTAATTCTGTGGTTGAGGTTTTCTGCATTTAAATGCCACGTATTTCCTCAAAGTCAGACACGGTAACGAAAGACCTAATTTTATATTTAACTATGGAAACACAAAAAGGAAAAAGCTTTTATTTCATATTCGTACTTGCTCTTGGTTTTACTGCTTATTATGCTTTTTCCTCTTACCGGGGAAATGTAAGGATGGCTGAATATGACATTGCAAAATTGGAGAATAAAAAATTGATCGCAAGACTCGACAGCCTTCTTTCTAGGGTTGATGAGGATAAGTTGAGTGAAAAAGAAATTATTGAATGGGCTGCTGAAAGGGAAATGGCTTACCAAAAGCGTGATATTATTGAAAACAATAAACTAATCGGCTCTGGGATTTACCACAGGCGGTTGATTAAGTTTTGGTTTGGGCTTGCAGTTACTATTGTTGCCTTGGCGGTGTATCAATATTTAAAGCGCAAAAAATCAAAGTAAGTTTTTTGTGGGCGAAGCTCACTGTTTAAGTTGTGATGATTTTAGTTGATCCGACATGTTTCGCCCCACTCCTATTCCTACCGACTTCGTCCGGTGTTGCGAACTTCTACGAGAAGTTTTGGTAATTATTTTAGGTACCCGCTAAGCGCAAATAACAAAACGGCTGCAATTCAGCTACCCAGTTGTCCCAGTTGTTCCAAATGCTGTCGGCGTAGGCCATGCCCTCTGCTGATAAAGTCCATTGCTGATCGGCTTCTATTTTGTCCAGGTCAACAAGTCCCATCCCA
>Ga0157370_10007228_pt1 | contig 12118 bp, 14 predicted proteins | sample C35metaG_FD_113463 | JGI IMG/M metagenome (GOLD analysis project Ga0157370, IMG submission 113463) | Corn rhizosphere microbial communities from Kellogg Biological Station, Michigan, USA - C3-5 metaG | ecosystem: Host-associated > Plants > Roots > Rhizosphere > Soil | place: USA: Michigan...
CCGCGGCAGGAGGAGGCGTCGCATCGCATCGCGTGGGCGGCCGTCAAACGCAGTTACATCAAGAGTGCACAAGGCTGGATTGAGCGGGCGTAGCTGTTTTTGGCAGTGTCCCTGTCTAGCGTGCCACCGAAGTAATATACGCTGCGAGGTCCGACAGTTGTTGGTCGTTCAAATTGGGAAATTTTGACATGACCGGATGGGAATTCTTGAGCCTGTTTTTCAGTTTCGCGGCATCGATGTTTTTGATGGTCGTGAAATCCGGTCCGATTGGCTGGGATTCTATGGCGTTCGGCGCGTTGCGGCCGACAATGTGGCAGTTGACACAGCGCTCTTCGGCCAAGGCCTTGCCGTTTTGAATGTTGCCGGCCCCGAAAGAGGATGGGCTGTACAGGAAGTTGGCACAGATCCCGAGCGCTAGGCAGTAACGAGATGGCTTGTTCATAGCAATGCCTCCCAAACAGTCATGATTTCATCGGTGGGAACCTTGATCATTGATCCGGATCAAGGAGCGATCCTTTGCCTTTTCGGGAGATCGCCTTCGAAGACTCTATCAGTTCCGCGGATAACCGACGGTTTGGGCAAATGTCACGAACTGCTCTTCCGGCAGCCTGAGCCGCCGGCCCAACTTGGCATAGTCGACCGCACCGCGGAAAACCGAACCAAGACCTTCGGAAGCGCAGTAGAGGTAGACATTCTGTCCGATAAAGCCGGCATCCACGGAGGCATAAAGCCGGCGGTCTTGCGGCGGTACGTCCGTCATCCGCTCGCCATGCGCAACATAGATCAGGTTGAGGGGTGCGGTGGCGACAAAGTCCTGGAGCCCGGTATCGGCCCGGATATCGTCTTTCATGTAAGGCACCAACGCATGGGCCTTGGGCTCATATATCCATACGCCATCCGTCATGGCCGCATAGATGTCGATGACCATGATATGGCGCCAATAGGGAGCTGTGCGATCGCCGCTGGGGCGGTTTATGCCGAATGCCGCCCATAACAAATTGGACAGCACAGGCAACGGCAACGCCTTGTCGGCATATTCCCGCACCGAGTGTCGCAGTTTGAGCGCCGCCATGAGGGGCATGCCTCCGGTTTCGCGCGGCGCCGGCAATGCGCGCATTGTCTCCGCCATTGCGGGGGCGGCTCCTATCGTCACGGCCGCTGCACCGGCAATGCCGAGTTCACGCCGGGTCATCATCGTGGTCCCTCTTCGGCCAACACCACTAAAGGATGCGCCAATACGGGTTCGGCGTCTTGATCCAGATCATGGCGGACTTCGAAAAGATGGGGTTTCTCTCGAAAAAACCGTGGGGTGGCGATGCGTAACCTGGTTCTCTCCAAGGTCTATCAACTCATTGAGCCTGGCCCCGTCGTGCTGCTGACGACAATGTCTGACGGTAGGCCAAACGTCATGACCATGTCATGGCATATGATGGTGGAATTCGAACCGCCCCAGATCGCCTGTGTCGTGAGTGAGGGCAACTATAGCTTCACCGCCCTCAACAAAACGGGCGAATGCGTGATTGCCGTGCCGCCGTCCCGCATCGCGCGTAAAGTCGTCGCGATCGGCAATTGCCATGGAGACAGGGTCGATAAGTTCGCCGCCTTTGGTCTTGCGGCCAAGCCCGCCCGCAAGGTGAAAGCGCCGCTTGTCGCAGAATGTCTCGCAAACTTGGAATGCAAGGTGACGGACCGCCGGCTGGTCAAGGCCTACAATCTGTTTATCCTGGAGGTCGTCAAGGCGTGGATCAATCCTGCTCGGAAAAACAGCAAGACAATGCATCACCGAGGCTATGGCACCTTCGCAATAGACGGCCGTGTTCTGACGCTGCCCTCAAGGATGCGCTGACTTGCCGGCCGCAAACATGCTGGGTTCAGACCGTCACCATTGCAGCTTGAATCTGATCCCCTTGGTTCCCAGCTGGCCGGAGAGCCGTGACCTGTCCTTGCCGGAAATGTTGGGGGAGGTGTCGAACAGCCTAAGCGATCCCTGTTCGGTGCCAAAACGCCTCGCAATCTCATCGCTATACGTTCTTGGATAGGTGAGCGGCGCGTTCTCCGGATTTTTGAAATCCGGTGCTACCGGTATTGGCTGCGCCATGGCTGTTTTCCCCAGCACCCAGAACAGGCAAGTGGCAAAAATCAGCACACATCGCATGCGAGCTATCTATTCTCGATCGCCGAGGCAGACCTTGAGTCAAATCAAGCAAGCCGACCGGGTCAGCGTCTCAAGGCCTTGATAAGGCCGGCCAGGCTCTTCGTATTCAAGATATCGCCGGCCTCAAGCCAGCCACGCCGGGCCTGGTCCACCCCAAACCGCATGTAGCTGAGGGTTTCGACCGAATGGGCGTCGGTGGAGATGACAAGCTTTAGGCCCAGGTCCTTGGCCATGCGGCAGTGAATATCGTTCAGGTCCAGGCGGGACGGTTGCGCATTGGCCTCCAGGAAGCATCCGCGCTGAATCGCTCCTTCCATCACCCGCTGCATGTCCAGAGGATATGGCTCCCGTTCGCTCAGAAGCCGGCCTGTCGGGTGAGCGATGATATTGACAAAGGGATGGTCCATGGCGCGCAGCAGGCGGTCGGTTTGCCTGGCGGCACTTGACCCAAAACCGGTATGAACCGCGGCAACGACGATATCGAGTTCCCTGGCAATTCCAGGGTCGATGGCAAGCTTTCCGTCGGGCAAAATATCGACTTCCGCCGACTTCAACAGTCGAAAGCCGTGGAATTTGGCATTGAGCTTGTCGATAGCCGCCATTTGCTGGGCGAGGCGCCGATGATCCAGCCCATGGACGATCCCCACATGCTCGGTGTGGTCGGTAATGGCAAGATACTGGTATCCGAGATTGCGCGCGCCTGCCGCCATTTCCTCGATTGAAGCATCCCCGTCGCTGGCTTTGGTGTGGGCATGCAGGTCACCCCTGATGTTCGACAGGCTTACCAAATGCGGCAGCCTGTTTTCGCGGGCAGCTTCCAGCTCGCCGCTATTCTCGCGCAGTTCCGGCTCGATATACGGCAATTTGGCCTTGGTGTAGACTTCGGCCTCGGTGCGCCCCGCCAGCCACCGCTCGCCCCTGAAGACGCCGTACTCGTTGAATTTGAGGCCTTGTTTCATGGCGATGGCGCGCAAGGCGATATTGTGGGCCTTGGACCCGGTGAAATATACCAGCGCCGCGCCATAGCTCCGCTCCGGCACGAGTCGAAGATCGACCTGCAGCCCCGATTTCAGCCGGACCGTGGCGCGGGTTGTGCCCTTCGCCGTGACCTCCGCCACTTCCGGATAGGCGACGAATGCCCCGATCGGGTCAGCATCAGGCGCACATGTCACCAGGACGTCGATGTCTCCCACTGTTTCACGCCGGCGGCGGAAGCTCCCGGCAATCTCGGCTTTTTTAATTCCCGGTACTGTCTTGAGATAGGTAAGCAGGGGCAACGCCACCTGTTCCGCCGTCGACAGACGCAACCGCTTACCTGCTGCGGCGAACCGAGACGCAGCTTTGATGATATTGGCCTCGGTTTTTGGCCCAAAGCCTTTGAGCTTCTGGAGACGGCCTGAGCGGGCTGCAGCAAGGAGGGCAGGGACGGTCGCAATTTTCAGCTTGCGAAATAGAATCTGCGTTTTCTTTGGACCAAGTCCCGGGAGTTCCGCCAATTCGGCCAGGCCGCCGGGGAGCTTTTTCTTGATTTGCTCAAGCGGAAGAAAACGGCCGGTGGCGGCGATCGTGGAGATCTTTCCTGCAAGGTCCTCTCCGATACCTGGCAACTCTGTGAGATCGAATCCTTCCCCGATCAGCATATTGATGTCGCGTGGAAGGTTCTCCAAGGTGCGGGCGGCGTTGTGATAAGCCCGAACGCGGAAAGGATTGGCGCCCTGCATTTCCAGAAGGACCGCATACCGATTGAACAGGTCGGCGATCTGCGCATTGTGGATGTGTCCGCCAATGGCCCCCGCGGGGCTGTGTTTCGCTGATAGCGCCGTCGATTCGAGCATGGAAAAATTATTGGGTCTCGGGCCCCATCATGCTTTGAGCCGGATCAATGCAAATCCCTAGAGCCGCCGCCGCCCCAGTCTTTGGTTTTAGGTTGAGTATCCTTATCGGCACAACGCGTGCACCTTCAGAGGCATCCCAAGATGCTCAAAGCTTCCGCACCCGGTTGGCCTAACCCTGATCTTCCCGTCGTTGCATCTGGCGCTGCAATTGGGCCGTTGCGCGTCGGAAGGCGTCATTGACCGCGAATGCCAGATCGGAGTGACGAGGGTCGCGCGTGCTTGAAACGCGTCCCACATTGACCTCGCGCTTACCTGGAAGAGTGATATGGAGGCTTACGGCATAGGGTTCGCCTTCCTTGTGGTGCGCACCCGGTGCGCGCACCACTAGGCGGCAGGCAGTGAGCCGCCCACATCGGGCCCGGATTTTTTCGACATGGGCATCGATCATTTCGCGGATCGACGTCGGCAGCAGGATCCCATGTGTCTCGATCTGGACAACTGAGTCGCCGTTCTTTTCACTAGCAATCATCAGAACCTCCCAGAATCTAACACAAATGCAATTTGATAAGAGCCCGCGGCAAACGCTTTGATCTGGGTCAAAGCAGGGACTGTCATTCAGTCTGTAAAGAACCCCGCTCAATTGGATGCGGTCAAGTTCGGGAACTATCCTGATGAGCCATGCAGCAAGAGTTGCCAAACACCGTAATAAGCTCATGGGCGAGTGGGCAGCTGCAGCCTTGCGCCTTTCCGGCAGCAAGGCGAGGGGCTATGTGGATAGCCTGCTCACACCGGGCGACGGAAGTCCGGAAGATCTGCCCCTTTTGGGCAAGTTGGATTCAGATTTCGCAGCAGCCGGCATTCCAGATTTTCGGGAGATTGTGCGTTTCAAGATGCGATCCCTGTTCGAGGCAGCGCAGTACCAGCTGGTGCGCGACGGCCGGTCCGCTCGTTGTTGACCGGGGCGGCAAGCGGCTGAGCGTCGTTGCCGGGTGTGGTTGGTGTAGCTTGCGAGGCGACGGCCGTGTCGCCATCTGCGTCGAGGGCGAAACAGCCCGCAAGACGTAACATGCGAAATGTGCAGGCCGGGGGGCAGTTCACACCGTTTTGGGTTAGCAAAGCATACCAGCACGGGAAATGACACTTGCACGCTACTCCCAGAAGGGTCGGCAATCCTCCAATCGCCTGCCTAGCAGTTTCGTAGTCTGGATAAGGCCGCGGCTCAATAAACTTTCCTCGCCCGCAAGTTCGCCCATCGCGAAAGCCTCGGATACGGCGCCGCGGCGCGACCGTTTTGGCATCGCGTACGCCTTTGCCAATTCGCCATGGACTCGGATGTCATTGAGCTTACCTAAAGAAGCCTGCAGGTTTTCAAGGGTGACAGCAAACTTGTGATACCTCTTCTTGGCATGGAACAGACTCCGAAAATAGTCGATCGCATAACGCAGCTTCTTAATCGCAATGCGCAACTTGTGCCGTTGAAGCGGGGACAGCTTCTCCACGCGGCCAAGCTTTCTTAAGATCGTTTTAGTTCTCCGGTTCAGCTCCTGAGTGACGAACCGGCGTATCGGAAGCGTGCGGCCGGCTGCTCTGGATTTTGTCCATCTACCGCAATTGATCCAAAAAACAGTTTCAAGAACCAACTTGCGATAGCTTTCACTTTGTATGGCACGCTGCGCTCGCTTCATTCCGGCATCACGTCGGCGCATGATATCCGTTCTTAGGACTTCGACCGCTTTGGGCACGGGCGATTTGTCGAGCATCGGCGAGATTGCCTCGTCGGCCAGGACCTCCATGTCGCGCGCTGGTCCCAGTTCTTCGGTTAGCCATTTGAGCTGGCTTTTGATCACTGTGGTCTCTGGGCCGCGCAGCATCTTTTTGAAGATGGAAACCGCCGCCCTCAGCCGGCGCAGACCAACTCGCATTTGGTGGACGCCTTCCTGCTCGCCGCCAAGAACAGCATCTCTATTGGCCGTAAAGTGCCGGAGGCAGGACATGGCGATGACCTTGAAGGCCTCTCCCGTCTTGGCATGCTGGGCCAAAAAGATATCCTGTGCACGGCTGGGCCTGCCCGCTTCGTTCTCGCGCAAGACATAACCGCGTTCAGCCTTGGTAGTGCTGCCATAGGAGGCCTTTAGTTTTTTCGCGATTTTACTGCCCACGGCGATAACGTGGTTGGCTTTGCCGCGCTTCAGTTCGATTTCGATCTCATGAATGGGCAAACGCCGGCGCCGTGCGTTGATTTCGCCCTCGTCGATAGCAAGCTCCAACTCGCTCCCGTGATAGCGGAGTGGCGTGGCATAGCGCCTTACCCTGGTCTCAAAAACGGGTTTCAGGAAGCCCGACAGTTTTTTGAGCCTGAAGCCGCCCGTCTCTGACATGTGCGCGTGCTTGAGGTCGAGTTTCGGTTTTTTCAATACGCATTCCCATTCAAGCCGTCCCAGGCCGCTACGACGGGCCTCGTCCTCCGCCTTGAAGGTCTGAACAAAATGGTCGCCAACATTGCGGATTCTCAGAGCCGCTCTATGTCCGCGGAGCGTGAGTTCATCGGTGTCATAATATGTCGAATTCAATCGCTGCAGCCGACCGGGCCCGCAGGCATAGCGGTTCAGCCAAGGCGCAGTTCTGAGCCGTTTCAGTTGAGCTGAAGTTGCATGCAGCTTTAATTCGATTTCCTCGGTCATCTTTTCAGTTTATCAAAGTGAATTGCTCATATTGCCTGGCTGAATTACCACCGGCCGCTAGGGCATCTCGCAATCTGGACACGATCGTCTTCGCTTGGTCGAAAGAGCAAGGACCAGTCCGGCGGATTTCTGCACCCTTGCAATCTTTCATCATCGTTTCATGAGGGTTCACGGCCCGTTTGATTCACCTCAAGGACGAAGGCTTATGAAAGCGCTTTTTTAGTGGGGTCAATAAGTCGGAGTTTGCCCATGAGATCATCCTTTTCGATTGGCCTGGCGCTATTGTTCATGGCCGGCAGCCTTCCGGTCCTGGCGCAGTCCGAGCCTGCTGAAAAGATTACGGTGTTTGCACCCTATGTCGTAAAGAAAGTCACCTCCGGTCCTTTGCGGGCTCCCGTCACCACCATTACTATGACCCGGGATGTCGGCTATCAGGACGTCGATCTCAAGAGCGAGATTGGCGTTACAATACTGGTCGGCCGTGTCAGGCAGGCTGCTGAGGACGTCTGTCGCGAGCTGGATCATCGCTATCCCAGGTCAGTCTATGTGCCCGTCACCGAGGACAAGGACTGCGCTAATAAAGCCTCGGCCGATGGCATGATGCAGGTTTACGCCGTTGTGGCGGCCGCACGCGCCAGTTAGACCGATTGATGTGATTGCAGGCGCCTGCGCAGTCGGGCTGGCTCAAAGGGTCTCGGCGCCAGCGGTCATATGCATGACTGATAGTACCTGCCGCAGCACCCCATCGGGCGACTCCGACGCATCGATCCGATGCCACGTCTCCGGAGCAGTGTTTTCCTGAAGCTGCTTCTCCAGGACAAGAACTGTGGCATCCGAAGCATCGGCGCTGCGGGACACTATGCGGCGCCTCAAGACTGTGGCTGGGGCATCTAGCCAGATGCCGGTAAAGGAAGCGCCGCAATGGCGGGTCATTTCCTCTATTTGTTGACGGCTTAAGCCGTGTAAGAAAGTAGCGTCGACAACCGCACATCGTCCCGCCCGTGCCGCCGCTTCAGCGAGCTCCATAAGGACGCCGTACACATCCTGCGATGCAGTTTGGCTATAGGCCTCAGGCCCGAGGCGAGTTAGCGCCGGCACGCCGAAGAGCCTTTTTCGCTCGATGTCGCTCCTGACCTGGACCGCCCCCGGGGCGGCTCCCAGGCAAGGAGCCAGAAGGTCGGAGATCGAACTCTTTCCACTCCCCGAAAGGCCACCGATCGCCACGATTTGTGTGGGGTTGGGCTGGAGAAAGTCCCGAGCGTCAGCAAGATAGGCCTTGATGTCTGTCCAAAGCTTGTCGGTGTGGGTCAGCTCCGACTGAGCTGCCAGAACCACGGCGCGTATGCAAGCACGCAAAGCAAGGAACAGCGGCAGGAGTGCCAAGCCAGCGATTTCTTCACCTTCGCCCTTGGTCTCCCACAGATACCGGTTCAGGAACCGACAGCCCAAGGGCCCCAATCGGCGGTGGCACAGATCCATGACCAGGAATGAAAGGTCATAGAGCGTGTCGATGGTGGCGAGAGCCGGGTCAAACTCGATGGCATCGAATAGTACGGGTTTTCCGTTGATCATCGCAATGTTGCGGAGATGCAGATCGCCATGGCAATGGCGAACATGCCCCTGGTTCGCCCGAGCACGAATCAATTCGCTCTGCTGATCGAGTGACGCCTGAAGATTCGATAAGAGTTCGGGAAGAAACGCGCATCTCCCACCGCATCTCTCCTTGAGTTCGTCCGAGGTTTGGGAAATGACATTCTGCATCTGCGCGACGGGATCGAGTGAGCGGTTAACAGGCGCCGAATCGTGACTCCTGCGGACAGCCGCCGCCAGGTCATCGACGATGTTCCGGGTCAGTCGCCCGCTATCGGCGAGATGATCGAGCGTGGCTGCCTCATCGAAACGCCGCATATGGACGGCCCACTCCACAACGTCGCCAGTGCCTCCGAGTGACAGGCCGTTTCCTGGGGCCCGGGTTATGGGAATGACGTCGAGATAGATGTCTGGAGCGTTCTTGCGATTGACGGACAACTCGGCTTCGCAGGCCGCTCGGCGCTTTTCCAGAGTCGAAAAATCCAGGTAAGGATAGGAAACGGCCCGTTTGATCTTGTAGGCATTGCCGCCGGCGAGAACCACGATCGAAGCATGGGTTTCGATCCGGACGGGGTTGGTCTTTAGATTATGCGTGGCGGGATCGCTTAGAAAATCAGCAACTTCTTGCTGGAATTGTGCGGCCGGACCGGACGCCCTCGCGCCACCCGGATTCCGACATTGCAGTCCTGACACTTCCTCTATCAATGGATTGGGGCTCCCGTCGCCGGCCGAGGTGTGGAATTTGTTAGGGTTCGTCCTCATCCGAATTCAGGATGTCAAATATCAAGCCGACCGTACCGGCCAACGGGCGGCCGAGCTGATCCAGCCTGTCGCCTTCCTTGTTCAGCCAGGCCGCGGCCTGCTCGACTTCTGAAGCCGTCGGTTTGAGCGCGATGATTTCCATCAACTGGGCGTCACTTGCGTCGCCCAAAAGCCGGCGGAGGTCCTCGATGGTCATGTCAGCCATCGGGACCCCCGCCCATGCCTTTTCGCCACTGTCGAAGAGGATTTTTCCCAGAAATAGATGACGCCGTATAGACTTGCGACAACGACCAGAAAAATGGCGAGGAAGCCCAGCAGGAACAGGGCAAACAGATTCAGGTGAAGCCCCCGATGCAGGGGAATGAGTATCTCGGTGTCGCTTTGCGTGATCGCCAAGGACACCATCGCGATAGCAACTATAAAAACGATAATAATGCTTCGCATTTCAACCTCTTACGACGAATTGTTTGCTGTCGCCCAGTGACGATATGGAGCAACTACTTTTCAAATCGCCACCTCTGGCTCCAACGCCCGGTCCTTTTTAGTCTCTGGGATATCCGTCATGGTCGCCTCGGTGAGCAGCAGAATGCTTGCAACCGAGACGGCGTTTTCCAACGCGATACGGACAACTTTTGTCGGGTCTATAATTCCAGCTTCAATGAGATCGACATACTGTTTTCGCGCTGCGTCGAATCCCTCGGCGCCTTTTCCGCTCACCATACGGGCGACTACAACGCCGCTATCAACGGACGAATTCTCGGCGATCTGTCGCGCTGGCGTTTCCAAAGCCCGCTTCAGAATTTGGATACCAGTGCGTTCGTCGCCCTCGCTTTTGGCTTCTTCTTCGGTAACGGCCTCAATGCAGCGAAGCAGGGCAAGTCCACCGCCCGGCACTATCCCTTCGGCCACAGCGGCCTTGGTGGCGCTGATGGCATCGTCCAGCGCTTCTTTTTTGGACTTCATTTCTGCTTCCGACGGGGCACCTACCCGGATTACGGCGACGCCGCCCGCTAGCTTGGCGAGGCGCTCTTGCAGTTTCTCTCGATCGTAGTCGCTGGTTGTTTTCTCAAGTTCATGGCGTATCTGGCCGATACGTCCGTCAATTTGCTTTCGGTCTCCCGCGCCACCGATTATCGTCGTGTTGTCCTTGTCCACAACGACGCGCTTGGCTCGGCCGAGTTGCTCGATTGTCACATTTTCGAGCTTGAGGCCCATATCCTCTGAAATGACTTGCGCGCCAGTGAGAAGCGCGATGTCCTGGAGCATGGCTTTCCTGCGGTCGCCAAAGCCCGGGGACTTGACAGCGCAGCTCTTCAGCGCGCCCCGGATCTGGTTGACGATCAAAGTCGCAAGCGCCTCGCCCTCAACCTCATCTGCTATGACAAGGAGGGGGGACGCGGATTTGGCGATCTGCTCCAGCAACGGAACCAGGTCCTTCAATATGCCTACCTTTCGATCGGAAAGGAGTACGAGGGCATCCTCCATCACCGCCTCCATCTTTTCAGGATTGGTAATGAAGTAAGGGGACAGAAAGCCACGGTCGAACCGCATGCCTTCGACTACTTCCACGACTGTTTCAGTGGTTTTCGATTCCTCTACAGTGATCACACCGTCACCACCAACTTTTTCCATCGCGGTTGCGACCAATTCTCCAATTGTCGGGTCATTATGTGCCGAGATTGTCGCGACCTGCGCTTTTTCCTTTTGAGTCTTGACGGGGCGTGAAAGCGCACGCAGGGCTTCTATGGCGCGCTTAGTGGCGCGATCAAGACCGCGCTTAATGTCGATTGCGCTTGCCCCGGCCACCACATTCCGAACGCCATCGGCCAGTATGGCATAGGCAAGTATAGTGGCAGTGCTCGTTCCGTCGCCCACCATCTCGCCGGTTTTCTCGGCGGCTTGTCGGAGCATGCGCGCCCCGAGATTTTCCTCAGGGTCCTTCAGATCGAATTCCTTTGCGATTGTCACACCGTCATTGCAGACGATGGGCGCACCCCACTTCTTTTCGATCAGTACGGACTTGGATCTCGGGCCCAGGGTGACGCGGACGGCATCCGCAAGCTGATTTGCACCCCGCAGAATCTTTTCCCGGGCCGCAGACCGAAACAGCACTTGCTTATGAGACATCTTGGATCATCTGAATTGTATTTTGAATTATGAGCGGAGACGGGGTGGACGGCCTTGATCCCGCTCAAGTTCGGCCCGTTGGGCCGCAGTAGGGGGTACGCGGTATGGGCGCATTACCGTAGCTTGCGGCAGGACGCAGCACGGGATCGAGGCGTCAAAGGAATCCCGCGGTTTCCAGTCTGTTCAGACCCGATCCGGACAAAACGTCAAATGTCGCGCAACGCGATTGCCGTTGATCGCCCCGTGGATATTGGCTGCGGAGAAATGCGCCCGTTGGGACGTCCTACCGCCACCGAACCTGCGCTGTGGCGATCGTCGTATCTCGGTCACAATTTCAATCTTCGTCAAGATATCAACGTCTTAACCACCGCTATGCGGCGGCAGCAATCAGGTTTACCATGTCTAAGATGGTACTCAACGGTCCTAGGGACGCGCTTGAGTGGTTCATCGTCGAGAACAATATATCGAATTTTTTCTGTCGACTCGACGGGGAACCAGAGCTCGGAAAGCGCGCGGTAGTTTCTGATATTCTGCGTGCGGAAGCGTGCCGATTTGCGCCTTTGGCGAAATTCGACCAGCTGGAATTTTACGTGCGCCGCTGCGATGTCCACATCACCAAGTGCAAGGTGTTGATCGACGGGGTCGAAGACTCGGCGCAAGGGCAGCATTTGGTACGATTTCTGAAGAACATGAGCGAGATCAAGAGCATGTTGCAGGCAGCGCTTGGCGAGGGGCCGCACGGTCCTTGAGCCTGCCTCTGACCTTCATCTCCGGGAACGCAAGCCTTTCTCCCGTGCGCTTATGGCCACAATGGATACGGGACATCGTCGCGTTGGCGGGTTGCGGCCATATATTGTCGCCCGATTGTTGGGCGGGCAGCTAGGCGCCACCTCTTTCGTGCTTCATCTGACAAGTTGATCAGAATCAAACGATTCTGCCCCAGTCCGTATCAAACTCAACAAGTTAAA
>Ga0157370_10007231_pt1 | contig 12111 bp, 5 predicted proteins | sample C35metaG_FD_113463 | JGI IMG/M metagenome (GOLD analysis project Ga0157370, IMG submission 113463) | Corn rhizosphere microbial communities from Kellogg Biological Station, Michigan, USA - C3-5 metaG | ecosystem: Host-associated > Plants > Roots > Rhizosphere > Soil | place: USA: Michigan...
CAATTGCCGTTAATACAGCTACCTGGCAGGATACCTCGACCATTGGATCTGCAATTCGTTCCGTCGCCACATTTACAGTCAAGGACTGGGATGCATTTGTAAAAGGATTTGAAGATGGCAAACAGACCCGCACTGATAATGGCATCATGGACCGGGCCTTCGGACATGGTCTGGGCGACACCAAAAAAGTATTCGTGGTGACAGCCTTAACGGATACGGCCAAAGCCCTCGCTTATTACAAATCAGATGACTTGAAAAAAAGAAGAACTGCAGCCGGTGTAATTGGTGAACCTACCCGGTTTCTCTTCCGGATCGCAAAAAAATACTAAAAAAATAGTATTCATTTACATAGTATTAATTGACCAAGCGTGTCTCTAACCATGTAATAAATAGTATTACATGAAGTACATGCTGCCATTGACGTTATTCGTCCTCTTTCTATTTCCGGCTTGTTCTCCGGATTCCGCTGAAAGCAAAATAGCAGGGACAAATAAGTTAGGGCAGCAGGTTTATCAGGATAAACCATTTTGGCAGGATTACAGCATAAAATATTACTTCCCTAAGCAAAATAAAAATAAAATATCGCTTTATCAGGTAGCGGCCGACCGGAATCAAAACATTGAGATCACTTCCTCGGTTGGATTGCTTTCGCCGTACAACGGCCATTTCTTTATCCCGGGAGAATTATTGCCTGTCACGACCTATCGGCATATGAAGGACAGACATATTGACGGCGTTATTTCCTACAAAAACCAGTTTGTTTACACCGACGATCATCTTCTCTTTTCGAATGCCTGGGCGGGAAATTATTTTACAGCGCATAATATGAAGAAACCGTCCGTCTTTACCGGTGATAAAGACTTTAATTTTTTGCTGACGGACGGTTCGGATCTTGTCTATCTCGATAAGGATGGAAAGGCGCTTTGGACGGCCCGGGTTCCCTATGTTATTTCTATTAAGTTCAATGAACCAAAGAACAATTTCCTTATTGTCACGGCTGATTCCTTATCCATTTTTTCACCGGCGGAAAAAAAACTGACCGCTGTTTTTAAGGGTGCCGGTATTACTTGTGCAACACCTGCGAAAGCAGGGGCGAAAATAGTCCTGGGAACCAAAAAGGGTTATCGATGGCTCAACGGATCGGGCATACCCGAAGGGGAATTGATCACAAAAGTTCCTTGTCCCGAGATCACCGATCTGGAAGAAATAAATGGGGCGTTATGGTTTGGGTCGACCCGAGGGGCTTTTAAATTGACAGAAGGGAATACATACGATTATTATGCCTCGGAACGATGGCTGCCGGACAATAAAGTGGTGGATATCGCGCCCGGACCGGAGGGAAGCGTTCTTGTTTTAACGGAAACAGGATTAGGGCAGATCTGCTTTAAAAAAATGACCCTGGAAGAAAAGGCCATGGTATTTGAGGAGCAGACTCGAAAATATCATATACGTTATGGATTTAGCTGCACCGGTGAAGGTATGTCCAAAGGCGACCGATCGACCATGGTATTGACAGATTCAGACAACGACGGCCTTTGGACTGCCATGTATCTTGGTGGGCAGCTGTTCCGGTATGCCGCCACTAAAGATCCTGAGGCATGGGAGAATTGCAAAGAGGCGCTGATGGGTTTTGAACGCCTGTACGCGATCACAGGCGTTCCCGGTCTTCCTGCAAGGGCCTATGAAGTGATGGGATATGAATCATCAGGATATACAAATGCCTTTAGTGAAAGGTCGCGCCAGCTTTTTGAAGCAAGCGGTTATGACGTGAAAAGCTCTCCCTGGCGCAAGGGAACCTCTAACGGCTGGGTATGGAAATCGACCACCAGCAGTGATGAGGTGCTGGGACATTATTTCGCGCTATCCCTCTTTGTAGACCTGGCTGATGACACCTTGTGGAGAAACAGGGCCAGGAACCTCTTAACGGCGCTTTCGGAGCATATATACAAGAACGACCTGTACCTGGTGGACTGGGACGGGAAACCAACAACATGGGGAAAATGGAATCCAGTTTATGTCAATGGATTTACTCCCCAGGTAGGAGACAGAAAACTGACTTCATCCAATATTACAGGTTTTCTGCAGTCGGCTTATCATGTTACCAAAGACGAAAAATATAAACAGAAGGTACTCGAACTATTCGGCAAGCATGGCTATCTTGAAAATTTGATGCGGCCCATGAAAGAAATTGGCAGGGTAGAAAGTAAAGACTCGGGTAAATACACAAGCTGGGCGGAAATGCTTTCCAATGAATGGAATCATTCCGATGATGAAATGTATTTTCTGGGTTATTGGTGCCTCTATCCCTACGCGCTTAACGACGATGTCAAAGAAAAATACAAAGCAGCCATCCGCGATCATTGGGAAATATTGCGACCGGAAAAAGACCCGCTCTGGAATTTTACCTATGCCATGACCGGAGCAAAAGACTTTGACCTGGATGAGTCGATCTGGTGGCTTAAAAGACATCCGCTGGATAATATCTCCTGGAATATAGAGAATTCACAAAGGCAGGACATTGAGAAGCTCCCTAAAAACTTCATGAACCGCTCCACAAAAGACGTGATCTCTCCGGCAGAAGGAGTTGTTCAAAAACACAATGGGACCCGCTTTGAGCTGGACCAGGCCGGCAATGGTCAGTCTGAAGATACCCCCGGTGATGTCTGGCTCCTGCCTTACTGGATGGGGCGCTATTTGGATGTTATCTCTGCTCCTGTAAAATAATCATTTCAATTTTATATCATGAATTTTCGATTGCGTGGATCCTGGATGGTCTCGTTTCTAGCCGGAATACTGTTCCAGGCGACAGCTATATCGCAAACATTATCGCCCGGGCAACAGACCACCCTGGGAGCCGCCGTCGGCAGCTCGTCCGAGGGACAGACAATTTTTTCTGGTGTGACAGTCGTTACCAGCGGTGCAGCATTGACCAACGGAGAAAGATCTGCGGTAAAGATCCTGACAGAAGAAGTTCAGAAAAGGACAGGGCTGAACTGGCAGGTATCTTCCACATGCCCGGCTGCAGGAGATGTCATCATCCTGAAACGCGAAGGGACGAATATTAAAGGAGCGCCAGCCTTTCCCGGACAACCCGAATTATCCCGGACGCCGGAATCTTTCAGAATAGTCTCATCCGGACAAGCAGGCAGGGCAGTCGTCCTGATCGAAGGCAGGGATGGCCGTGGCGTTATGTTCGGGGTAGGGAAACTGTTGCGGATGCTGCAATACAATAAGGGCAGCGTATCCCTGAAAAGTGGGCTCGCCCTGGCGGAGAGTCCTGCGAAGGAGATCCGCGGACATCAGCTGGGCTATCGGAATACAGCCAACTCCTATGATGGATGGACGCCGGAGCAATTCGAGCAGTATATCCGTGAGCTGGTGATCTTTGGAGCCAACAGCATCGAATCCATCCCCATCTTCAAGGAGGAAAAAAGCCCGCATTTCAAGATTCCCCCCGATGAGATGAATTCCCGTATTAGCGCCATCTGTGACGCCTACGATCTTGATTATTGGATGTGGGTCCCCGCTCAGATAGACCTCAACGATAAAGACAAGCGAAGAAAATACCTGGAAACTTTCGAAAAGATCTGCAATTATTCGGTCCGGATAAATGGGGTATTCTTTCCCGGTGGCGACCCCGGTGATAATCCCCCGGAACTGGTAATGCCTTTGCTGGAGGATATGGCCGTTATCTTAAAAAAGCGCCACCCTAGAGCAGGCATATGGCTGTCCCTGCAAAACTTCACTGCTGAACAAAGCCAATATGTTTATAAATATGTACAGGAGAAACTACCGGTGTGGCTGGGCGGGTTAGTGACAGGTCCCAGCAGTCCGCCGGTGGAAGAGACAAGGGCTGCCCTGCCGTCCAGGTACAAATTGCGTTATTACCCCGACCTCACCCACAACGTCCGCTGCGACTCCCCTATTCCCTGGTGGGATCCCGCATTTAACCTGACCCTGGGACGGGAAGCCGTCAATCCACGTCCTTATTTTTTCAGCGCTGTGTACAAGGCCCTTGAACAATATACGGACGGGTTTATCTCATATTCGGATGGCTGCCATGACGATGTCAACAAGATAGTCTGGACCCGGCTGTCCTGGGACCCTCATGCCGATGTGCGGGAGATCCTTACCGAATATTCGAATTTCTTCTTCGGTAGTGCGTTAGCGGAAGACGGGGCCGACGCCATATTGGGCCTGGAAAAGAATTGGGAAGGGCCCATGGTGGAGAACGGCAATATCCAGTCCTGCCTGGAGACATGGAAGGGTCTGGAAAGCGCAAACCCGGATCTGGCAGGAAACTGGCGCTGGCAGATGTGCCTGCTGCGTGCTTACTATGATGCTTATACGCGAAAAAGATTTATCTACGAAGACTGCCTGGAACGGGAGGCAAATGAGGCATTGTTGCAGGCCGGTAAAACAGGGCCTGCCAGGGCGATGGAGACTGCATTGAGCATCCTGGCAAGGGTGGAAACAAACCCTGTCCAACCCGCCTGGCATAAACACATCATCGACCTCTGTGATGCCTTGTATAAATCCATCAGCCTGCAGACCAGCGTAGCAAAATACAAAGCTTCCGGCGAGGAACGGGGAGCTGTGTTGGATTTTCTCGACAGACCGCTGAACAACCGCTGGTGGCTGGAAGATGAATTCAAAAGGATTGGGAAATTGCCTGAACAAATACAGGTAAAGGCCCTTGATACGATTGCTAATTGGGAGAATCCCGGTCCGGGAGGTTTTTATGATGACATCGGAAATGTTTCCAAATCGCCTCATGTGTACAGGGGCGAGCCGTGGGTGACCGATCCCCTGGCGCGCAAGAGCGGGGATCTCCCTGGTTATAGTTGGTGGGATAATGGCTTCAGCAGGCAGAGACTGTCCTGGATGACAAATATGGGTTGGCCGCTGGGGATGGAATATAACGGCCTCGATTCGACGGCGCATTATACAGTACGCATTACGGGCTACGGAGAAACCCTGTTAAAGGCCAATGGTCGGCGTGTGACACCATCCCGCTATGGGAGAACCATCGGCGCGATAAAGGAATTCCCCATCCCACCTTCCTATATAGAACACGGCCGGCTTGTACTGACCTGGGACCCGCTGAATGAAGATTTCCTGAACTGGCGGCAACACTCAAGGCTGACGGAAGTATGGCTGATAAAGACGGCCGATCACGTTCGATAATCTTATCGATCTCACAGGTCAGACAATAGCGCTATCGTCTGGTTGTCCTTTTGTGACTGGAAGTATTTATCAAGCACCTGCCCAAAAACTGGGTCTGCTCCTTTAACCAATGAGAATAAGGTCATGGAAGATCGCAGCTTCATATCATCCGGGCTGCCCATGACACTGGTTGCATTGTTCCCCGGAAGTTTCAGCAGTGCCTGCGATATCTCGATCAGCCGGGGTCCAAGGACTGGATGTTGCAGGTAAGCTGCGGCCTCAGGCAGGCCATCGATGCCATAGTAGTTGGCATTGGAGCTGTAACCCAACCCTTTCAGCTGTGGAAAGATAAACCACATCCAATGACTGCGCTTGTGACCCGCACGGATCTCCGAAAGCGCCTGGTTGTAGGTCGTTGCCTGAGCAGTTACAAAACGATCCAGATGGGTAGACATGCTTTTCTGATCATTCCCGCAAAAGTCGTACCTTTTAGCTAAGCTTATTTCTTCACTTCCAAGACTTATCTGAATGAAAAGAACCACCCTGTCAATATTCATGGCCATCACCGCATGTGTCATACTTACCATGCCGGCATCTGCCCAGCGCTCCGCCCATCAGCAGCCATCCAGTGACAATATAATCGCCGGCGTAGAACCACAACCTCTACTGGCCCAGGCGATGCACTTGAAAGAGGCCCTGTCATTCCTTGGTAGTTCGTTGTCCAGGGCGGATCAGGAGAAACTTGCCGCGCTGCAGCAAGCGCCCTTAACTCCCGCCATATCCATACAGATACAGCAGATACTGGATCCATATTGCCTGGCCCAGGTAAATATCAACCCGGAGTCGAGAGTGAAGGTCGAAAGAGGTGCGGCAAACGCCAAACTCATTCAAAACGGCTGGGTCAGCTATTTGGTAAAAGTCAATAACGAAGCGGGCATTACCGCAGTACTACAGGCCGAGAGCCCGAATGCCGCGACGCCATTGTATGCGCCTAGCTATGATCCCAAGGTCACCGAAAAAAAGAAGCTTTCCGCGGGGCAGGTCGCCAATCGCTTCCTGGAATTACAGATCTATCGTAATCGCCCCATGCGCGCCGCTTTGTCGGGATTGAGATTGGAGTATGCGATCCTCCAGATCTATTGCAAAGATGCGGGTAAAAGAGATGTCGAGCTCGGGTTTAATGTCGGTCAGGGGAGCCAGGACATCGGTTTTCGAAATACCATCAATATCCTGTTTAACAGTCAGCCGGCGGTGAACCTCACCTTGCACGTGAAAGACGACGATGGATCACCCACTATGGCATCGTTTATTTTTACGGATGGCGTAGAGCACATATTGGACGATAGCGTGCTGACAATAGAGAATGGCGGCGCCCGGTTTGTACGGTCAGAGATGAACCTAAAAAAGAACAGGCTATCCTCGCCCGAAGATTATAAGGCGCCGGCTTCGCTGGTAGGTGTATATCCATTGCCTTCCAGGCGGGTGGCTGCGTATGATAAATATCCCGATTTTTTCTTTCAGCCGCAGGTCTACCGTGCCGACGGAGAGCATGTCCAATTGCAGCCCGGCAGGTATACGGTAACGATCCAGAAGGGCCCTGAATATCTTCCCCAGGTAAGGCAGCTGGTCATTCCCTCCGGTGTAAAGGAATATGACGCGACCTTTCAATTGCGCCGCTGGATAAATATGGAAAAACTGGGCTGGTATTGTGCCGACCACCATGTCCATGCCGCGGGCTGCAGTCATTATGAGAGCCCTGAGGAAGGCGTAAAACCATACGACATGTGGCGACAGATGTTGGGAGAGAACCTGAATATCGCCGCCGTGCTGGCCTGGGGACCGGGCTGGTATCATCAGAAAATGTTTTTCACCGGTCATGACGATACGCTGTCCACGTCCAGGAATATCCTGCGCAATGATGTCGAGGTGTCCGGGTTTCCGTCCTCGCATGCCGGTCATGTCGTTTTATTGAGAATAAAAGAGGACGACTATCCCGGTACAGAAAAGATAGAAGACTGGCCGAGCTGGACCTTGCCTGTTCTTAGCTGGGCCAAATCACAAGGCGGCGTGGTTGGCTATGCGCATTCCGGCTGGGGCCTGGAGCCCGTAAGCCCAACCTCGGACCTACCCAATTATGTGATGCCGAAAATGGATGGTATCGGGGCCAATGAATACATAGTGACGGTGACGCAGGGTCTGGTGGACTTTTACAGCGCGGGCGATACACCGGCCCCCTGGGAGCTGAATATGTGGTATCATACGCTTAACTGTGGATTCACCACCCGCCTCAGCGGGGAGACCGACTTCCCGTGTATATTCGACGAGCGGGTAGGTATGGCTCGAAGCTATTTCTCGCCGGAGAAAGGGCTTAGCTATGATGGATATGTGGATGCCATTAAAAAAGGGAATTCTTATGTCTCCGATGGATATTCGCATATCATCCGGTTTTCGGTCAACGGCCTTCGATTAGGTACTAATGACAGCAAGCTAAATGTAAAGAGTGGGGACGTTGTTAAAATACAGGCAGCTGTGGCGGCCAATCTTCCTGAGCACCAGGACGAGTCCGGCGCAGCCATCGCCAAGAGTCCCTTGAGTGAACAACCTTACTGGAGCATCGAAAGAGCAAGGATCGGCACGAGCCGTAAGGTCCCCGTAGAGCTGATCGTAAATGGCCGACCCGTCGACACTGCGGTCATCGAAGCAGACGGCAGCTGGAAGGATATTACGTTCAGTTATACCGTGCGCCGCTCCTGCTGGATGGCATTACGGGTCCTGGCCAGCTCGCACACCAATCCCATCTTCGTTCTGGTCGATGGCAAACCCATCCACGAACGCAGGAGTGCCGAATGGTGCCGCCAGGCGGTGGATCAATGCTGGAAAATGAAGCGGGGAAATATCCGACCCCAGGAGCTGGCCGCGGCGGAAAAAGCGTATGAGGATGCCCGGGAGGTGTATGATAAAATTATTTTGCTGGGCGATTGACTTATGGGGCCACGATCTGCCATTGTTGGTTCAGGCCGCCGTTATTAGGCCATTGTTCTATGGTTGCGCCGTTGGCCGTAGACTGTCCCTTGACATCCAATACCTGTCCACTATTCTGATTGACAGCTTTGTAGTAGCCGAAGCCGATGTCTATGATCTGCCAATTTTGATTCGCGCCGTTGTTAGCACTCCATTGGATAACGCTCGCCCCGTTGGTTTTGGAGGCTCCACTAACATCGAGGAGCAGCGAACTGTTGCGATTGATCACATTAAAATAGCCGCCACCCAGGGAATTGAATGACCATTGCTGATTATTGCCGCCCCAGTACGTCCATTGGTCGGCAGCGGCGCCCGCAGAGGTGGATTGGTTGTAAATCTCCATGGCATCACCGCTATTTCGGTTAAGGATCTTATAGAAGGCGCCGGAGGTGAAGGAACCGTATGGCTGCGAGATGGAAGTGCTGTTCCAGGCATATTGAATACGGCTGAGGCCGCTGGTATTGTTAAGCGTAACGGTAGTCCCCGACAGCGTCAATAAACTGTAGCTATCTCCCGCGCGTAGTCCGGGCCAATAGACCCCACCCATACCGCTGGCCCTTAGCTGGTTGGTCACTCCCTGGATATACGCGATGTCCCTGTTGGAGCCAGGTGCGCCAAGATAGTCATCTCCGGTGGTCATGGGTGCGCCAAATTCGGTCATGATCGTCCTGGACGCATAGTTAATAGATTGGAGCGAACGTTCCCAGTCGGCTGAGGTAGTTAAACTGTTGTCGAACCAGGTATAGTTGTGATAGGACAACAGGCAGTTAGTTAACCGGGAATCCGCCCCTACAGAGTTGACATCCGAAGCATAGCCTGCGCCATCACATAATACCCTGCCGGCGGGTACTGAAGAATAATTGGACAGCCAGGTAGCATACAGATTGGTAAGATTCGCCACGGAATACCCGTGCGGCTCATTGTAGATCTCGAAAAATATGTTCGCGGTACTACCGTAGTGGTTTACAACGGTTTGCCACATATTCCAAAAGCTGGTAGCATCGGTAATAGTGCCCGTGCCATTAGGCACATCCCAATAGCCGAGGATCACGTTCAAGCCCATGGATACAGCCTGATCGATAGCGCCGGAGTATGCGCTCCACCACCCGGAATTCACGGTATACGTATTGATAGGGAGGCGGATAGTATTGGCGCCCTGCTGCTTAAAGGCAGTGAGGATGGTACTGGCCTTCGACTGCGTGGTGGCATAGCTATCCGAGGAGCTAAGGCCGGTGGGAACGACATTTCCAGTGGAAAAATTATCATTGGGATCGGCCCAATTCAGTCCTTTGACACTGGAGACGGAGATATTGGCCGTTATGGCCGCCGTAGAGTTGCTCGTCTTTGTATTTGTCCCTGGTGTGGTTGCGGCAGTGTTTAAAGTGGATTTTTGACAGGAGGAAAGGATGGATAAGGCCAGCATAAAGGCATATCCTAAGCCTTTGGCCGGGAAAAGCAATCGTTTCATGTTGTAGTAATTTCATCCAAAATACAACATGGGTCTGCGGTAAATGGGGGACAAATTGGCCGAAAATAGGGGGTAAAATACTCATACATCGCTGTTATAGCTTCAAAAATTTAATGATCGCCGGCACTCCTTTTTTTCTTCTAAGTAAAGCAATATAGAAACCACTTTGCAACTCCCCGATAGACAGGGGTACGATGGTTTGATTTTTAATGGAGACGGTCCTGATCCTTTGTTTGCCATCGGCACTTATTATCTCCATGGTCAACCAGCCGTCGGATAGATTTAAGGAATCCAATATCAACCGGTCAGTACTGGGATTGGGATATAAGACGATGCCCATGGAATTGGCCGGCACGGGAACAATACCCGTTATCGTCACCGCCAATGAATTGGAAGGGGCTGTACAGATCCCTTTAACGCCGCTTACCCGGTATGTACCGCTTGCCAAAATGGTATAAGTCGTGCCGGCAGCGGCAGGCGTTATATCGTTCCAAATACCGCCCGCGGCCTGCACTTGCCAGGTATAGTCAGCGGAAGGGTCGGGATTGGTCACCGCAATAACATTGCCATTCGAGCTGATGATGGGTGTGGTCAGTTGCGCCACCCGGGTTAAGACAGTATCGCTATTGGTGCTTCTTGCGCATAACGCCGTGGTGGGGGGTCTGATGGTAAAAAAGTAATTTTCCGTGGCATCCATACTATCCTGCTGGTTAAAAACAGATGGATATCCGTAGTAATTCTGTTCATAGCGCAGTGTATAATGGCCAGTATCGGTTGCTCTCCAAAGTCCGATCGTTGAATTCAGCGGTACGGAGTTGGTCTCAGTGAAGGTCACGTTATAAATGCCATTCCCGCAAACCTGGCCAGGGGCAGTAGCGGTCCCCGACGGTGTAATAACAGGGTTAACCGATAAATTGGTTATGGTTCCGGCGATACCATCCTTCAGGCAACGGTATTGATAGAGATTCAGGGAATCCGGTGTATGGTGTATGTTAAGCGTATCCGATGCTGCGCCACGGTAAAGAGTGTTATCCGTAATGGCGACAAACCCGTTTCCGGTATTTACCTGCCATTGATACGTTGTCCCGGCACTGTCGGCGGTGATAGCCAGGTCAGAGGATGCACAAACCGTCATCGTGCGCTCCCCTATCTGGCTTCTGAATATGGAAACCTGATTATCGGCGCCATTTGTCACCACAATTTCGGGTTTTCCGTCTCCATCGAGATCCCCGATCACGGAGGAATAGACCCAATTGAAATTTAGTGGGGTGACATAGGCGACACCGGGAGAAAATGAGAGCGTTCCGGCAGAACTGGTGTTCCTGTACAAATAGGATCTGGCGCCATCTCCTATGACCACAATATCCGGCTTGCCATCCCCATCCAATTGCCCGGCTACAACGGCGTCGGCCGTCGCGGGTAGTGGAAAGTCGACCTTAGGGTCGAAAGAAATAGTTCCGGGGGTACTGGTATTTTTCAGAACGGACCAGATACCCTGCCCTCCCGGAGCCAGGTCCGGGCGTCCGTCCCCATTGAAATCGGCTATGGTAAAGGCCTGGTTGCCAAGATTCGATGGGAAGCTTTTGTATGGCTCCAGGCTGATGGAATTTGCCGGGCTATTATTCCTTAATACCTCCACATCCATTTCTGTAACCAGGGCAATATCCGGCTTCCCATCTCCATCCACGTCACCATTCCGGATCCCAAATGCAATACCCCCCAATGAGTAATCGACTCTCGGGGCAAAGGAGATCGTTCCACCATTACCGGTGTTCCTGTAAACGGAAACCACAGGGTTCGAGCCGAAACCATCGGCATTCGCCAAGGCCAGATCCGCCCTGCCGTCCCCGTCGACATCGACAATGGTAATGCCTCTGTTAAGATCGGTGGCCGGGAAATCCACTTTGGACGCAAAAGAAATGGCCCCTGGGCTGCTGGTGTTCTTGTACACCGAAACGACATCGTACCAGTTGGAAACCACGATATCGGGCTTGCCATCGCCATTCACATCCCCTACCGTCATGGTAAGATATACATTGTACCCCAGCGAGCTGATTAGATCCGGCTGCCGGGTAAAGGAAAATGTGTTGAGCGAACCGGTATTTCTTAAAATGGAAACAGAGCCGGAAAAATAATTTTGCGTAATAAGATCAGGCTTCCCATCCCCATCCAGATCCGCCAGGTAGATGGATCTCGGATCCTCATTGGTGGTAAAAGAAGCCCTCCATTTGAATGAACTGTCTGAAATAGCTGCCGCTCCCGGCGGGAAGGTGGCAATGAACGGCTGCCGGTCAAATATCGTATAATTATTGAGAGCAATAGTAATGGGATCGTACGTTACCCCGGGCGGCACGACAACGGTCAGGCTGGTGGGTGAAGCAGCGGTTACCTGTGCCTTCACGGCGCCGAAGAGAACAACATTATTGGCAGTGTCCTTTCTGAAATTAGATCCGGTA
>Ga0157370_10007234_pt1 | contig 12109 bp, 8 predicted proteins | sample C35metaG_FD_113463 | JGI IMG/M metagenome (GOLD analysis project Ga0157370, IMG submission 113463) | Corn rhizosphere microbial communities from Kellogg Biological Station, Michigan, USA - C3-5 metaG | ecosystem: Host-associated > Plants > Roots > Rhizosphere > Soil | place: USA: Michigan...
CCATTTAAATCCGGAAAAACTTGAAGGTGAAATTGGACCACGTTTAATCCATATGGTGCACAATATTCAAGATGCTTTGAATGAAACGCACTGACAGTGAATGAATTCATTCTAAACAATAGTGATAGGCTTATTGTATAACCATCTACAGTTCATTTTCCATAAGCTATATAAAATTATAGCTATATAATGAAGTATAGCCCAATTCAAATTATTAATTTTATTGGGATTTGCATAAAGCCTATGATTATTTATAAATTTAGATAAAATTGATTTAACTTCGGATCTATTTCCCTTTTGATGTAATATACCACTATCTTTCCAAATCAAGTGAGATTGAGGAATTTTTATAATTGATTAAAGCTTATTTAATAGATTAACCAACTATAGGATTTCTCAAAATTCATAAGTACAGAAAATCAATTAAGCTATTAATTTTATTTAAAAAATAATATTTAATTACGAATTTTATTTAAAAAAATTAACCACAAGATAATTTTAAGAAAAAGTTAATAATTCACTACAATAACAAAAACCAACAATATAATTAAATATACACTTAAATTTAACTTAATATTTAATAAAACTCAAAAAAGACTCAATATATTAACTTTATTTAAAATATAAATTTTTCAAACAAAATACTTGCATTATTAAAAAAATAAAAGTATTTTTCAGTAGCCAAAAATTAATTATTACCATTCTATAATTTAACTTTCCATGGAGACTATATAAATACTTATAATTACAAAAGAATCTTTAAATAATTATTTCTTCGTATATTGACTTCAAAATATGGAGATTTCTAACAAATAAAGCTGCTACATAGAGTATCTATAATGGTTAAACCTAATCAGGAAAAAATTAAAAATTCAGAACCTACATTTCTTCCTATTCCTAATACTATATTAAAAGATATATATCTTGAGGACCGCCAATGGTTTACTAAATTAGTTCATCTTGAAGAAGTTTATCCATATCTGGAAATTATTTGGAAAAATTTAGATTTTTTATTGTCAAAAAAAGTTGAAAGTAACCCTAAAAATCTATCATATGCTCTTACTGAAAGTCAGTTTAGTAGTGATGTAGATATACTAAGAAATCCAAGTGAATATATTAATATATTAAAAAACAAAGCATATTATCAATTTTTTTATACTCAATTTAGCCCTTTATTTAAGACAATTGGTAGTTGGCTTACAGGTATATCCTCTATTAATTATGCATGGAAAGAAGAAGGTGGAATACTACTTAAAATTCATGCAGACATGGTTGGGAATGGAAATATTTCTCATAGTTTGTCGCATCAATTTGAGTTAGGAGCCAATACAGTAGGCTTAAGTTTTCCTGATGTATTTAACAATAGCTTTACACACAATCTTAATATTCAAGAGTATGCCTTTAATCTTCCAGTATTCTTACTCAGCATTGCTCAATTTCCAGAAAAATTATATCCAGAGTCTTTAGGTGTTAATTTGGCAATGGCCCAATATATAGATAACTTAAGTTTAATCAACCAATACGATAAAAATATTTTCGGCCATTTAAAACAACAAAATTTCACTAAAAATTCTATTTTAGCAATTAATCAATATATTAAAAATAATGATGCATTAGAAAAAATAAATAATGGCTACAACACAACATTAAATATTATTAGAAGATTTGAAGACTATATATTTTCAGACTTAGCCGATCATAAAAAATTTAGTAATAATACAGCTATGCTCTCTTTAATCCAGAAGTTAGGAAAATATGGTCATGGATACCATAAACGTGGCAAGTTATCTGATAAACCAATTGATGATTGGCTTGTATCAGGTAATTTTTCTCCAGAGCATCTCCTTAATGCTTTAGCTTCTTCCAGATACATATCACCTGGTCAACCTGATAAAAGTACTTTTGTAAAACTTATCAAACATCCTAAAGGAGCAATGTTTGGTGTATTTTCAGAACAAGATATTAAGATAGTGGAAACATGGATTAAAGATTTAGATAATTATGATATTACGCAAACTAATTTTTTTATTAGCGACTGCAAGAATAAAAGTAATTCCATACCTATTAAATATTTGGATGAAGAAATAATAGTCCAAGCGAATCTTAAAGCTTTAAATAAATATAGCAATTTTACCCTCCAAGAACTGTATCCACTATTTTTACATGCTGGATGTTATCCAGATGTATTACCTACAGCAAAACATTTTGCTCAAAATTGGCTTACAGCACATGAACAAGCTTTAAAAAAAGAGGGACTACCATTTTATCCATATAGTCATGAACAACTAAATAAATGGCTAGATGTTCAACATCTCCACCAAGTAAATAGTTATATTCCCTTAGAAGGAATACCTAAAGAAAGCCGAGAAGATATTATTAATGATGCCATAAGCTTAGCACCATTAACCCTAATTGATGGTGCATGGCTTCGTAATACCTCGATTCCTGCACGGGTCAGCACATATATTGGAAGATTACAATATCGAACACTGCTTGATGAACTCGGAGGTGGAGATATAAGTTTTCACCATGGGAATATCTATAAACAATTATTAGAAAGTATGGAAATAGATATTGGGAAATTTACTGATAAAAAATTTGCCACTTCTATCTTATTTGATGAAGACGACCTCAAAGTACCGCTTTTTTGGCTGGCTATATCTTTATTTCCCAATTCGTTTTTGCCTGAGACTCTTGGATTGAATTTGGCAATGGAGCTTTCTGGTGTTGGCGGGGAGTATCGTCGATCTGGCGATATTCTACGTTATTACGGTTTTAGCTCACTGTTCACTAGTCTTCATAACACTATCGACAATGTGGTAACAGGACATTCAGCTTGGGCTATAGATGCGATCCAACACCACCTCGACAATATTCTTCAAAATGGTGGCGAACAAGCAAGAGAACAACATTGGGAACGTATATGGATAGGTTACCGTTCACTTAGCCATCCACCGAAAGATAATTGGTTCCGAAGCACTATGAACCATCTTCTACACCATACTTTCAAAAAAGCACTTAATAGAAAGGATAAGTAATGAATTATAATTTTTTATCTTTTGTTCTAACAGCATTAGTAATTAATTTAGCACCCGGCCCTGCTATGTTTTATGTAATGAATCAATCATTAAAATATGGAGTAAAAGCAGGGTTAAAAGCAGCAGCAGGAGTTGAATTTGGCGTATTCTTCTATGTTTTATTATCAGCATTTGGATTAATGTTTATCTTTCAACAAATTCCACTGCTATACAAAACTATTCAATTCATTGGCGCATTATATCTACTATATCTAGCTTATTTATCTTGGCCTAGACGTAAATCAACAGAAAGTCCTAATGTTCTTTCACAGGATTCTACAGAATCAGCCCGCTACTCATTTAGCAAAGGAATGTTGATTAATTTGTCTAACCCCAAGATTGGGCTCTTCTTTGTTAGCTTGTTACCGCAATTTGTACCTTCCAGTTCTCATCCAGCTTGGCTGTATTTCCTCTTATATGGGCTAATTTTCAATTTTGGCGGTATCTGTGTGAATATGACCGTTGGTGTAATGGCTCGCAAATTAAAATCCATTATAAAAAGAGCATCATGGTTTGATTATATTCCGCCACTCCTATTCTTATCTATTGCTATTTTAACTATTACACGGGAGGGATTATGAGTTACATTCTAGGTATTTCTGCTTTTTATCATGATAGTGCTATTACCTTACTTAAAAATGGTGAGATCATATGCGCATTACAAGAAGAACGTTTTTCTCGCGTTAAACAAGATAATCGCTTTCCCCGCCAAGCATTGCTTGCTTGTTTTAAGCAAGCAGGAATTACTCTTAAAGATATATCTTATATTGCTTATTATGAAGATCCGGAAATTAAATTTGAACGAATATATACCACTTATAAAAACAACTTTCCAAAAGGTGCCTTAAGCTTTGCAAAACAATATAAGCGATTTGTTGCTAGAAAAAATATTATTTCCCTTATAAAAAGCGAGCTTACAGCTATTTTTCAAGAGCAGACTTTACCCCCATTCTATATTTGTCAACACCATCAAAGTCATGCTGCATCAGCCTTCTATCCATCACCATATACCAATGCTGCTGTACTCTGTGTTGATGGTGTTGGGGAATGGTCGACCACTACAGCTTGGCATGGTTACGGTACAGAGTTACGCCCTTTATTTGATATTCGGTTCCCCCATTCTCTAGGGTTACTATATTCTGCCTTTACCTATTACTGCGGCTTCAAGGTGGATTCAGGTGAATATAAACTAATGGGACTTGCCCCCTATGGCACACCTCGTTATGTCGATATTATTTTAAAAAATCTAATTACACTTAATGATGATGGTAGCTTTTACTTAAATCGTGAATATTTTGATTATGAAGTCGGGAATCGCATGATCACCGATAAATTCGAAGTATTGTTTGGGGGAGCGGCTCGAGAGCCTGAAAGTATTATTACAGAGAAGGAGATGGATCTCGCTGCGTCAATACAAGTTGTTACTGAAGAAGTTATGTTGAAGCTAGCAAAGAAAATTAAGTCTCTTACTCAGGCTGAGAATCTTTGTCTGGCTGGTGGTGTTGCCCTTAACTGTGTAGCAAATGGTAAATTGTTACGCTCCGATTTATTTAAGAATATTTTTGTTCAGCCAGCCTCTGGTGACTCAGGTGGATCACTTGGGGCAGCATATCTATGTTATTACAAGCAAATACAAGGAACCAGAAAAGTTAATGAGTTCAGTGACCATATGCAAGGTGCTTATCTTGGTAATGCATATAAAAACTCTGAAATTAAAGAAGCCTTAAATCAATGGGGTGCTAACTATCAATACCTTGATGAGAATACATTACTACAAAAAACAGCAGAACTATTAGCGAATGATAAAGTAATTGGTTGGTTCCAAGGACGGATGGAGTTTGGCCCTCGTGCGCTGGGAGGCCGTTCTATATTGGGGAATCCTCAATCAGAGACAATGCAAAGTGTTATGAATCTAAAGATTAAGAATCGTGAATCATTTCGTCCATTTGCACCTGCTGTACTAGCTGAAGCTGCAGCGCAATGGTTTGATCTCAATTGTTCTTCACCTTATATGTTAATAGTTGCTCCCATACATCCTAATAAACGTAGAACAGTTAAAAATGAAAAAAATTACTCTGGTATAGAAAAATTAAAACTTAGCCGTTCTGAAATCCCAGCTGTAACTCACGTTGATTTTTCAGCTAGGATCCAAACTGTAGATGGACAACATAATAAACGCTTCAGGCAATTAATAAGTAAGTTTTCCACAATTACAGGTTGTCCGATATTAATAAATACTTCGTTTAATGTCCGAGGAGAACCTATTGTTGAAAGCCCAACTGATGCATATCGGTGCTTTATGCGAACAGAAATGGATGGCTTGGTTATTGGTGACTTTCTTTTAATAAAAACTGAACAACCTGAATGGCAAGAGAAAACCGATTGGAGAAAAGAATATGCCCTTGACTGATAAACCTATACTCAACCATAAACAAGCCGTTCAAGAAGTCTATCGATGGACTCCTCAAATTATTGATTATGACAGTTTTATGCATATAGGAGCCCGATGGGTACCCTATACAATGTATTTCCATGAAAAGAACTTTCGTTCTGAAGCAATTAATACTGATTCATTAGGGTTTCGCTATAGCCTTTTAAATGGGAAACGTTTTTCTGTTGCTGAGCGTCCATCAAATGGTCGCGTAAACTTATTAGTCGGTGGGTCTACTGCATTAGGTGTTGGAGCTACTTGTGATGAAAATACAGTTGCATCCCGTTTGAGTGAGATTACTGGAGAACGATGGTTGACTTTCGCAGGGCGTGGCTATAATGCAACTCAAGAACTACTCTTATACTTAATGAATCAACAACAAGTTGGAGAGATTGGTCATGTTGTAGTCTTTAGTGGCATGAATACTCTTGCTTTAGAAGGTATCCCAGATGAGTTTGCAAGTGAATATGGACGTTATTATTACTCTTTCGAATTCCAACATTACATGAATAAATTTAATGAGGATATGAAACGCAAAAAAGATTCTTTTGATACAGCAAATGGGGATTCATTTTTTCAACGTTGCAAAAAAGCATTTTCCAAAAGTAACCCAGCAGATGAAATCATCACAGATGCAGGTGTTTCATTAGATGAGCGATTAATCCGTGCGGCAGATGCCATCACGATTGCTTTACAACAATGGAAACTGTTACTAGCAGCTCATGGAGCTTCTCTAACATTTATTCTCCAACCTTTATCACATTGGTGTCGAGATTTTCTTACTCCTGAGGAAGATGCTGTATTTCATGCTATAGAAAGTTGCCCTAATAATTTCTATCGGTTATTCAGTGGAGTTTTAGGAAAAGAGGTTCATATCCCATTCTTTACTCATATCCAGAATAGGGCTAATGGCATACCCTGTTTTGATATGAATGAATTGTTAAGAGATTCTCCAGCATTTAATGACACGATTTTTGTTGATCGTGTGCACTTTAATGACCTTGGCAATGACCAATTGGCCCAAATTATTTCAGCAAAACTATAAAACTATTTTAAAAGGAGAAGCAAATGAGAATCATCAAAAATATTTTAAATTTATTTAAACGGAAGAAAAAGAAAAACGGAGGTTCTATCTATCCGTTACGTTGAAATAAACTTCACAGAATGAAAAAATTCTCTAATAAAATTTATAAAATAATGCCCATTTAGTTTTCTAGATGGGCATTTTTAATCTTAAGTGGGAATAAATAAAATTTTATAAAAGCCCTAATAAACGTCCACGAATAATATCTTCTGCATCTTTGACAATACGGCTGACCAATTCATCACAGGTCGGAATATCATGAATTAAACTTGCAACTAACCCACATGACCATGCTCCGGCATTTACATCGCCATCTATCATGACTTTAGGATAAACCCCTGCAACCTCTTCAATAATATCTTCAAATTTAATGTTATCGCCAAGCGCTTTTTCTTTCGCTACAATTTTTTCAACGGCCACATTATTCAGCACGCGCTCGGTATTGCGTAAAGCTCGCATAATTAAACGGGTATCCCTTTCAGTTGCATTCAGAATCGCCTGTTTCACATTTGCATGTACTGGGGCTTCTTGAGTTGCAATAAAACGTGTTCCCATATTAATTCCATCTGCCCCCATGGCTAAAGCTGCAGCGAGTGAACGTCCATCCGCCATACCTCCTGAAGCAACAAATGGAATTTCTAATGCATCAGCTGCTAAAGGCAATAGAATCATATTTGGTACATCATCTTCACCAGGGTGCCCACCACACTCAAAACCATCTACAGAAACTGCATCGCATCCAATTTGCTGGGCTTTTAGGCTATGTCGAACAGATGTACATTTATGAATAACTTTAATTCCAGCAGCCTTTAAATAAGGCATGACCTGTTCAGGATTACGGCCCGCTGTTTCTACAACCTTGACTCCGCCTTTAATAATTGCTTCTACAAAACCCGGATAATCTGGTGTATTTACGGTAGGCAAGAAAGTTAAATTTACGCCAAAAGGTTTATCAGTCATTTCTCGACAGCGCGCAATTTCTTTTGCTAGATTTTCAGGCGTTCTTTGCGTCAGGCCAGTAATAATGCCTAATCCACCTGCATTTGAAACCGCAGCAGCAAGCTCCGCAAAACCGACATAATGCATACCGCCTTGAATAATCGGGTGCTCGATTTCAAATAATTCTGTAATTTTCGTCTTCATATTATTTCCACTCACTTTTTATATACCTAGCTTCTGATTTCCTTAGCATGTCTAGGTACTTTATTACCAGTAAATCCTGTAAACATTTATAAACTTACAAAGTTTAAAATTTCGCATTACAAAATTTCATACCACAATATAAAACAAATTAATTGATAATGGAATTTGTTTTCGATAGGATCATCTTATTAATTTAAAGTTTTAATTTCAGATCTGTCTAAGAATATTTGGTTTGAATCAACAATAAAGCAAATATTTTTCAAACAATTAAACAAAAGGAATGAATGATGCAGCAGGATGATATGAGTCAAAATAAATTGACAATAGGTGTGATTAAGCAACATTTAGATAAAAATATACTCACATTAACGATGAGCAATCCCACCAAAAAGAATGCGATTAATTATGAAATGTATTCTGCACTCAGTCAGGCATTAGATGAGGCAGCGATCAATGAAGAAGTTCATGTTGTTATACTCACAGGCGAAGGGTCTGCATTTACCAGCGGCAATGATGTAAATGCATTCGAAACGCGTAATACAACCAGTACCGAACCACCCTCTTCAATTGTGTTTCTAAAAAGCTTAGCAACATTTCCAAAGCCGATTATTGCTAAGGTAAATGGCGTGGCGATTGGTATTGGCAGCACCATGCTTTTACATTGTGACCTCGTATATGCAAGTCAAAATTCTATTTTTCAGTTTCCTTTTGTGAATCTCGGACTTGTGCCTGAAGCAGGTTCTAGTTACATCTTACCGAGATTATTAGGTTTCGCTCGAGCTTCTGAAATTATTTTACTGGGCGAGAAATTTTCGGCGCAACAAGCTAAAAATTATGGTTTAGTAAATAACTTATGCGAAGAAAATGAGCTTGATCAATTTGTTGAAGATACGGCAACCAAACTCGCAAATAAACCAAGTCAAGCTTTACAGCTCAGCAAAAAATTATTAAGAGATATGCCTATTGATGATCTATTAAATCGTATTGATCATGAGTCGACTATTTTTTCTCATTGTTTGCAAGGTGAAGAATTTAAAGAAGCCCTGAGCGCCTTCAAAGAAAAAAGAAAACCGAACTTTCATAAGCATGTCATTTGAAATATAACTTATGAAAAAGGCCAGCAATCAATATCTTTGCTGGCCTTTTTTGATTTTTTAATTCAGTACAATTAACTAATCTCAGTACGAATGTTATTCACCATATGTAAGAGACGTGGTGCAATATCTTCTTCAAGTTTTTCTCGGTTCATAATAAAACTTGGACCACCACAGTTGAACACCAGCAAACCATGTTGTTCATGAATCAGTGGAACTGCAACTGAGTTCACATCTTTATGCCATTCGCCAATTGAAAAACAATATCCAAAATCTTGATAGTCTTTAAAAGCTTTGTCTAAATCACGATTAATCTTGATCCAGTCTTCTTTGTGCTTTGTACGAATCGCATCAAGCAAAAACTCTCTTTCATCTTCAGGCATTGCAGCTAAACATGCACGTCCCATCGAACTTAAATGAATGGGTAAATAAGTGCCGACCTGACGGCGCATGGTCATATTTCCTTTACCTTGTACCACGTCAAGATAAATCATATTGAGTCGATCACGTGTTGCCATTGCGACCGCAGCACCAGCATAGTCTGCCAGATTTTTCATATATGGATGAGCAATAGAACGAATCGACACGTTAGAAAGCATCGAGTAACCAAAGGCAAGAACCCCAACCGAAAGTTGAAATTTGCTCGAATTTGGGACTTGTTTGATATAACCCAAACGAGACAAAGTGTGCGTTAGACGAGTAATGGTTGGCTTAGGTAAACCCGTCATTTGTGCGAGTTCTTGGTTTCCTAAATGCTGATGTTTTGGGGTAAAACAACGTAATAGCTCTAAACCACGAGCTAATGCAGTAATAAATTGGCGATCATTTTCATCCTGCATGTCTTGAATCGGATGTAATAATTCATGTCTTAAAGGCGCTAATAATTTTTCTGTTTGCTCTGCATCTACTGCATCATTCATATCTATACCAATCCATATTTTGTTTCGCACTGCGAAAATTATAATCTATTTTTTCTATAAATAGCAAAAAAGCAAACGTCCTAGTCTGCATCTAAAATATAACTTGATTTAAACCATTCAAGCGAAAGGCTAAATATTTTATTTTCTAATTTTAAAAATAATCTCAACCCTTCGCTTTAAGACAGCTTACGCAATCACGCCTTTTTTCTTAAGCTCATCTAATTTTTCCAGAGAAACGATTCGCCCTAAAACCACTTGTGTATGTTCACCCAATAAAGGAGGAGCTGTTTTGTACTCAACAGGGGTTCTTGAAAGTTTGATTGGCGAACCAATTACCTTCAATTTTTCACGTTGCGGGTGATTCATCTCGACCAACATTTCTCGGGCAATCACTTGTGGCTCTTGAAAAGCTTGTTCCAAGTTATTGATTACACCTACCGGAACTTTAGCAGCATAAATCGCATCTACCCATTCATCTGCAGTTTTAGTTAAGAAATGGTTTGATAAAATTTCGATAATTTCATCACGATGTTTAATTCGGTCTGCATTTCGGGCAAAACGCGCATCATTGGGTAAATCGGGTAAGCCAATACTTCTACAGAGCTGAATAAACTGGGTGTCATTTCCACACGCGATAATAAAATCACGATCAGAGGCTTTGAATACTTGGTAAGGCACAATATTGGCGTGTGCATTGCCATAACGCTTAGGGATGTTACCTGATGAAAGATAATTCATTCCTTGATTTGCCATAGTCGCAATTTGGACATCAAGCAAAGCCATGTCAATGTATTGTCCTAAACCCGTCACATGACGATTAAGTAAAGCAGCTTGAATGGCTATCGTAGAATAAAGTCCTGTAGCTAAATCAGAAAAGGCCACACCTACTTTTTGGGGGCCACCGCCCGGTAAATCATCACGCTCACCTGTGACTGACATCAGTCCGCCCATTCCCTGAATAATAAAGTCGTAACCAGGTTCTTCAGCTCTCGGGCCATTTTGACCAAAACCTGTAATTGAGCAATACACCAATTTCGGGTTAATTGCAGATAAAGACTCGTAATCCAAACCATATTTTTTCAAAGAACCCGCTTTATAGTTCTCAATCACCACATCTGTGTCTTGAATTAAAGCTTTAATCAATTCTTGACCATCGGGACTGGCAATATCGATAGCAACCGATAATTTATTGCGGTTTGTAGACTGATAATAAGCAGCCTCTTGAGTATCAAACCCAGAGTCATCCTTCATCCAAGGTGGTCCCCACGAACGAGTATCGTCACCGACTTTGGGTCTTTCAATTTTGATGACCTCTGCACCTAAATCGGCCAGCGTCTGTCCACACCAAGGCCCAGCCAATACCCGACTTAAGTCAAGCACCCGAATTCCATTTAAAGCACCCATCTTCATCCCACTCTATCTGGTGATTCATTTCCTATAGGAAAATTTATCCATTTAAAATTTCGCATAGCGATATATATTTTTAATATACACACCTCATTTTAAAAATCAAACTTTAATTTTCCACTAAAAATGATGAATTTTTATAAGGAAATATAGCTTAAATAAATCAATAAATTAGCCAATCAAATACCAATAACAGCATATCGCATTGCGAAATTAATTTTCAAAATATATTGTTTTGCGTTCATCCATTGATTACTATCGCTTCAAATATTGATGATTTTACGAACATCACATTGATGTTCTTAGCATGTAGTAAAAGGATGAGACTATGATTCGAGATCAGGAAACCTTACATCAACTTGTTGATATGATTCGACAATTTGTTGAAGGTGTATTAATTCCTCATGAGAATGAAGTCGCTGAAACGGATGAAATTCCTCAAGATATTATTGATCAAATGAAAGCGCTGGGCTTATTCGGTTTAACCATTCCTGAAGAGTACGAAGGCCTTGGACTTACAATGGAAGAAGAAGTCTATGTTGCTTTTGAATTAGGACGGACCTCTCCTGCTTTTCGTTCGCTTATTGGTACCAATAATGGCATTGGTTCAAGTGGCCTGATTATTGACGGTACTGAAACTCAAAAATCATTTTTCTTGCCGCGTTTAGCACGTGGTGAAGTGATCAGTTCTTTTTGCTTAACTGAACCCGATGCTGGTTCTGATGCTGCATCTTTAAAGACTAGTGCCGTAAAAGATGGCGACTTTTATATTTTAAATGGCACTAAACGCTTTATTACCAATGCCCCTCATGCTGGCGTATTTACAGTAATGGCACGCACAAGTTCTGATATTAAAGGTGCTGGTGGTATTTCTGCTTTTATTGTCGACAGCCAAACCTCTGGTATTTCTCTTGGCAAACGCGATAAAAAAATGGGGCAAAAAGGCGCTCACA
>Ga0157370_10007235_pt1 | contig 12108 bp, 15 predicted proteins | sample C35metaG_FD_113463 | JGI IMG/M metagenome (GOLD analysis project Ga0157370, IMG submission 113463) | Corn rhizosphere microbial communities from Kellogg Biological Station, Michigan, USA - C3-5 metaG | ecosystem: Host-associated > Plants > Roots > Rhizosphere > Soil | place: USA: Michigan...
AGTGTAGGCGGTACCGTCCAGTATGCTATGTGTATTGTAGCTGGTCTTCACAATTGCGGCGATGTGGCTTGGTCCTGTTTCAGAGTCGTTTTCGTCCCAAACCACGATAATTGCATTCTTGCCGGTATGCCAAACTGACGACCCGGTAATCTGGTTTACCAGGGAATGGACCTTGGCATCGCCGTTAGCCAGTATCTGAGCGTCGGTAAAGCCGGCGCACGGGCCATCGGTGTATCCGTGCATATCGTTACATTGATTGGGAGCAATAAAAGACAGATTGGGGACATCATTATTGTTCAGGTCGGTTTGCAACTGCGTGTCAGGTACAATCAGATTATTGATATTGGGATCGTTCTGAACGCTGGCGAAGTATGCGAGCGGGTTGTGTTTCACGGCGTAGAGGTCGCCACCCGCTCCACCAGGATTCACGTTGATATTTAAGGCACCGGTCATCGGCAGGCTCTCTTGATAGGATTTCCATGTCTTGCCGGCGCCATTCAACTGGTCGGCGATGGACAGGGAGGTGAGAGGGGCAACTGGAGAGTTATTGATCCCGTCAGCTTGGGCCGCAGGGGTACCTCTCCACTTCGGGAATGGGTCACCGACGATGTTATAGGTCGAACCTGCGACTACCTCCATGTAGTTTGGCAAGCTTGGATGGATGTTGGTGGAGTAGTTGACAGCGTTGCCGGCAGAGTTTGCCAGGCTGTTGAGGTAAGGCGTAGTCGGAGCGTTGTTCAATACTTCCGCGTAGCTGTGGTTTTCCATCATAATCAGGAATACATGATTAAGGTTGGGGATGCCTTCTACATCGGCAAGGGCAGGAATGGAAAGAAATGCTGTGGTAAAGCTCAAGGCCATAGCGGTTTTTTTCATCATGTGCTCCCATTCTCAAGTACGCGACCTGAACATATCTCTCATAGGGTAATGGAAGACAAGTTTACCCTGCGGGCAGGGTCTTAAGGAATCTTCTATGGGCATTATATTCGAAGCTTGTTACGGAGAGGCCCATGACTGAAGATGCTGGAGAAAAATGACCAGCCTACATGATTTGCTCCGACTCCGATCTTCGTCAACGCAGGCTTGACGTCGAGAAAATCGTGACCATCCTGTAAGACGCAGGAACCAGAATCAGATAAGTTGTTTCAAGAATGAGATCTGTTGCGCCCTCCCGTCCATCAAAAAAATCTCCTCCCTAATCAACTCCCAGCGAATGCAAGCGGATGCAAATACTCAATCCGCCATCGGGTTCATTTTTCGCCACAATTTCGCCGCCATATAGCCGAACGGCGCGATCGGCGATGGCTAATCCCAGGCCATGTCCGCCGCTCAAGCGATCCCGGGCTTCCTCCATCCTTACGAAGGGTTCAAAAATGCGGGGCAGCATCGCTTCAGGCACGCCGGGACCGTGATCGCGGACTTGAATAATGATGTGGTCCGGGTCTCGGGCATCTTCCAGCATGCTTATTTCCACCGCCGTACCTTGTCTTGTGTACTTGATGGCATTGCGGACGACGTTTTCAATTGCGCTATGAAGCAGCATGGCATTTGCCTTGACCACGGCCGGAAAAGCCTGCTGCAACCTGGCTTGGCAGCCCTTTGAGTCTGCCTCGAATTGCGCATCCTCGATGAGTCCTTCGAGTAGCTCCCGTATATCGATCTGCTCGCTATGCGCAGCATCCACCCCTGCTTCCAGGCGGGAAAGCTCAAGGAGCTGGCCGATCAATTCATTCAGGCGTTCTATTTCCAGCTCGATGCGGTCGAGCTCCTTATCCGCGTGGCCGCTCGACCGCTGCCGGGCAAGACCCAATGCGACCTGCAAGCGCGCAAGCGGAGAACGCAGCTCATGAGAGGCATCGCTCAGCAATTGCCGCTGGGCGCCGAATACTTTTTCAAGCCGCTCGGCCATTTTGTCGAATGCGCCTGCAAGGTCTGCGATTTCATCCCGGCGGCCGCCCATGGAGGGGACGACGCGCTGGGTAAGGTCGCCCGCTGCGATATGCTGCGTGGCGCGCCTCAGCCGCTCGAGCGGGAAGGTCAGGTAACGGCCGAGCATCAGGCAAATCAGGGCGCTTACCAGCGCTGCGACAGCCACGGGCAGCGCAATCACCCTGGGACGCTGCAGAACCCTGAGCAAGGTAATGCTCTGAAAGTCGGGGACCATGCGGTAGGCACTTCCATCCGGTAGCCGGATGGGCTGCATGTGGGGTGGACGCTTCCATTCCGGGCGTTCGGCATGTTTGCGCCTTCGATCCAGCCTTTCGATGATGTTGACGGGAATCTCCCGCTCAAGCAGATCCCGTCCTGCCTCATCGATCAGGAAAATGGGGATGGCTTCACTCCGATCCAGACGATCCAGCCATTCCTTGAGGCCTGCGATACCCTTATCCTTCGCGGTTGCCTGGGCCTGATTGAAATATTCCGACAGGCGTGCACGCATGCTGCCGATATCCTGTTGCGTGCGGATATGTTCGAGATAACTCGAAGCGGCGAACATAAGCAGCGCTGCAAAGATGATCAGCGTAAGCCAGAACGAGAGAAAGATTTTCCAGAAGAGGCTATGCACCGTCAGGTCCGTGAATAGATATAGCCGACGCCGCGGACGGTCTTGATCCGCTCCTGGCCATCGGGCAGCGGACCCAGTTTTCTACGCAGATTGCTTACATGCATGTCGAGGCTGCGGTCATAGCGGCTCAATTTTCGTCCAAGCGCTCGCTCGGACAGATTCGCTTTCGATACGACGTTGCCGGCTTCCCGCAGGAGGACATCCAGCACGCTGAATTCCGTGCTGGTCATGGACATGGGAGCATTGCCGCACGTTACGGTACGCGAGCCGGTATGCATGACAAGATCATCCAGCGTGATCTGGTCAGGTTGCCCGCCGCCATTATGCGGTTCGCCTTGCGTCTCGGCCCTTCTCAGGATCGCGCGAATACGCGCCACCATTACGCGCGGATTGGACGGTTTGGCCAGGTAGTCGTCCGCACCGAGCTCAAGCCCAACGATGCTGTCGACGTCGTCCCCGCGCGCCGTCAACATCAGCACGGGGAGCAAAGACCGCGCGCGCAGCTCCCGCAATACATCGAAACCGTTCCGGCCGGGCATCATGACATCCAGTATCAGCAGATCATACGGGTTGGCCAGCGCCTTGCTTAACGCCATGTCGCCATCATGCGCCAGGTCAACCTCGAAGCCCTCTTTGCCGAGGTACTCGGTCAGCATATCGCCTAATTCAATATCGTCATCCGCCAGTAGTATGCGCGCCATCCGTTTTCCGAAATCAAGCTGTTGCGAACATCGGGGTGATTAATTTGTTATGGATATTGCCAAATTGCAGCATACAAATATAGCGGTCTCTGGATTCTTTACACGAATTTACGCTTCCTAAACCCACCCTGACATTGATTAATCCTATTCTTTGTTCACACCGTGTGTGGCCTGCGAATTTCGCGGTGATTATTCGTAACAACACTATCAAGAGGACCTGGCTAATGAAAACTATTACGAAAATTGCGTTAATCGGTGGATTATTGGCGAGCAGCATTGCTTTCGCCGCGACCGATCCCGCCGCTGATGCCACGAAAGCATCCAAGGATTGCCACCATGGCAAGCATTCGAAAACGTGGGACGAAGGAAAGTACCTTGACCGGATGACCGAGCAGCTCAAGCTTACTCCGGACCAGCGTACATCGGTTCAAGCAGTTTTACAGAAATCAAAACCCCAGATGACGAATATAAGGGAAAAAATGCAGACAAATCGCAAGGCATTGCGAGAAGTCAAGCGGGAGGGCAAGAGTGACGGCAATCAGGTACAGGCATTGGCAAGAGAACGTGGTGACCTGGTGGCCGACATGATCATTCAGCGCAGCAAGGTACGCAGCGAGATTCAGCAGATATTGACCGATACCCAGCGGGAACAGATGAAGCAGATGCGGGGAAGGCACGAACATCACGATAAAGGGTAACGCGTAATGGCGGCTTGGCGGATGCCAAGCCGCTGTCGTGCCCGGGGCGGCTGAAGCCGGACAAAAAAGGCGCAGGGATATTTCAATGGATGTAGCCATGGGAGCTGGGATACAGAATAACCATTCGGTATCCATGCCTTACGTTACAGCAGGGAACATCAGAGGGGAAAAGATTCCATGATACGTGTTGAAAATACAGCGGTAAGAACGCGCGGGAAATCCATTATTGTCGTCCTGGGAATGCATAGGAGCGGCACAAGCGCCGTTACCCGCGGACTCATGGTCATGGGTGTCGAATTGGGTAACCACCTGATGCCACCGGCACCGGATGATAATGAGAAGGGGTTTTTTGAGGACGTTGATGTAAATGCCATCAATGTAGAGCTATATCAATCGCTTGAGCCTCGCCGGAATTGGCATACCCTCACCCCTGTGTCAGGAAAGGAGTTGCTTCACGAAAAACGAACGCCTTTGCGGCTGCGAGCGATTGAGTTGCTCAGGTCACGATTGGAAACCACAGATTGCTTTGGCATCAAGGATCCCCGCTTATGCCGCATGCTGCCGTTCTGGCAAAGCGTTTTTGAATATCTGCAACTTAATGTCTCTTATGTCATAGCGATAAGAAACCCGATCAGTGTGGCGAGATCGCTGGGAAGAAGGGATAATTTTCCCCCTGAAAAATGCCACTACCTTTGGCTCGATCATATTGTTCCCTCGGTGCTGCTTACCCAGGGTGCCACACGGGTGCTGGTCGACTACGATCTTCTTTTGGCCGATCCCAAAAAACAAATCAGTAGAATTGCCATTCAGTTGGGCCTGATCAAAAGGCTCGACCCTGCCCGTTTGACGGATTTCAGCCAGAATTTTCTGGATAACGGACTCCGGCATGCAAATTTTAAACCGGAAGATGTTTTTCACGACCCGATGGTTCCAGCCCCTGTCATAATGGCCGCAAGAGTGCTCTCCGGTGTTGCGACAGACAGACTGAGCCTGGATTCAAGATATGTCGCCGAAGTCTTCGGAAGTCTTTCCCGGCAGGCCCCAAAGCGGTTCCGGTTCTTTGAACGAAATTTTCTGCTTCGTTTATTTGGCTAGCAGCCTGGCCGGGATCCCATGACAGACTGATTCAATGTTTTTCTGGCCAAGCTGTCATTATCAATACCGGAATTCATCCTGCCGGGAAATTTTCTCAGGTTTTGGTTTCAGCCGTGCCGATTCAGAACTTCAGCGTCCAGCCTGGATTACGCGCCTGTTCCCTGGTATAAGCCACGCCGTCGACGCGTAGGCCACGCTCATTCAAAAGGGTAATAATCCCACCTTTATTGGGCAGGAAAACCGGTGAGACAAGCTGTATGCGCAGCGTTTCGGCGGCCGCGATGGAACCTGTCAGGCGCATCTTATTCTTGTCGCGATCCGCGATCATCCAGCCGTCAAGCGAAATGGCTTCGTTTGTGGTGTTCAGGAGCGTTACGAACTCGACTTCGGGCGATTGGATGCTATTGACGAGCGCGGCGACGATCCGGACTGCTCCGTCGGGCATTTCCGGGCCAGGTTGCCCTCCCGGGATGAACGGGTTTGTCACTACGTGCTCATCCGATGGCGGACCGCTGGTTTCCGTATGAATCTGATGTCCCGTCCTGTCATCGGTATGCCAGGTCTGGGACTGGAACTTCAAAAATACGCCGACCCATTGGCTGGTCCGGGGAAAATTAAACAGGAGGGCCCCATCCTGGTATACCCCGTCATCACCGGTGAAGCGTCCCACATTACCCTGATTCATATGGATATCGTGGACGCCATTGCCGGGGCTGAAGCCGAATATCTTGTCGGTCGTACCCTGCTCCGGCCCCCAGCGCTCGCCGAAGGCATAGACAAGCGCCTCCTGGTCGGCCATCGCACGCTGTACGTACTGATCAATTTTCTCGTTCAAATCGTTATCCGGACCCGGCGCGCTGAGGGGGAGGACGCGCATATCGCGCGGGTCAAACAGGTTGCCGCGAATAAAGTCGAGTGCTGCCCCGCCCGGCCGGGATGGAAGAGGAAGCCATCCAAGCGGCTTGTCGATCAGTTCGGCCAGGAACGGATGATCGAACCTTGAATCCACAAGAAACTGAAGCTCGGAAGGCGCCAGCTGCGAGGCAACATTCACCGCAATGCGATAATGAGTCGTATCGTCGACGATGTGTATCTGGTAATGTGGATTGGCGCCCGAGCCGAGCTGGCGATTTATAGGACGGCCCTTCAGTACTCCGTAAGCTTTCAGTGGCATTTGTTGCTCCTCTTATAGTGGCTATTCCCATAAGGCCTCGATGGGCTGCCTGCCTTTCGTATATGAAATGCTGGGACCCCCGCGCGGTCAAATGCCGAATTCAGGATGATAAGACCCGATCCCGGAAAAATTTTCGATGCCGGGCAAACCGCTGGCAGGCTGCTAGAAATCAACGTGTGAAGCGGTACCCCGCAGCGTTGTGTCGGTATATAAATCGAGCTGGCCATGGTTGAGCGCCGGCACGATCGAGAATCGGTGTATTGTCACAACACCTCTCGTGCGGATACGCAAGGATTCACCAGCGGCCAGGTTAACCCGGGGGATAAGGACGCTGAAAGAGGTTGAGCCTGAATCGATGGTGCGCTGGATGGTCACGCTTACCACCGTACCGAGGTCGCATTCCACTGTACGGATGTCGTTACCAATGAAACTCAGGTTGTGCTGCGCATCCTGGTAGCTGAAATGTGGCTTTCCGTCGATCCCGCTGGTTGAATAGCTGACATGAAGATTAGTGCCGGATAGCTGATACAGATTCGGCGATATGAATGGCGTGGCCATAAGAGTCTCCATCGAATAAACCGGCGCTGCCGGGGGGGTAAAAAAGTTGAACTGTGTCGCTTATGATTACTTCGAGATGCCGGGTAAAGACACTGCATGGGTGGATTACGCTATCGTTGATCCACCCGGCGAATGTTGCGCGCGTTACAAATGGGCACCTTAAGGCGGCACTCTGCGGCGTGTGCCCGGTGTCCCGAAGATCGTTAATGTTACAGGCAGGCCGTAATCCGCCGTGATGGGTTAAAACATCCGGCGGAATACGGCATGGCTACCCTGCCCTGGTCAGGAAGCCGCCGATTGTGAAGGGAGGCAGCCCGCCAAAGAAACGGCATATGAGATCGCTTCCGCCGTTCGCCCTGCATCTCAGGTAGTCGCCAATATCCGGATCCCCCTGGAAACGAAGTTGCGGCAAAACTCCTCCACCGCTTTCTGACAGAAATTTGCCGGGAACGGCCTTTCCACGGTATGTGCCCATGGTTGGGCCAAGCGATAATTCTGCGGTAAAGTTTGGTAAGCTCATGATATAAGACTCCTTGTAAGTATCAAGTATTAAAGAAATATGAGCTGAAGTGATTTCACCGTCAGCTCTTCCTACGTCAGTTCGCAGGGCGCGCTAGCATTAGCTACTGCGCCGAATGGAGTGCTTTCTACATGTGGCGGAATATGCTATCGCTAATCGCCCTACATCCGCGCCCCTACGCGCTCGTTAAAATAAAGGAATACTAATGCCTCTGCGGGAGTCTTCGATGCCGCAATGTAACTCATTGTCTGAATTGATAATACATACAACGCGATAAGCTGGAATAACTAGATTGTAATAGTCAAAATCTAGTTGATTATTCATCTTGCGATACTCATTGCCATGATTATGGCTAAGTGACATTTCCGCAGTAAATCCTGGCATGTTCATGGTATTCATTTTGCACCTCCTTTGGGTTGCTGGGGTGGGCTGGGTTTAGCGGTCGTAGTACGGCGACATTTTCGTCACCAGGAACGGGAATTCCTCGGTCACATCGACGCGCACAAAGAACTTCTCGACAAAATCGGTGTTGCGATGGGTATACGAGAAGATGGCTTCGTAAATTTTGCGGGTACTGCTCAGCGATGAAGGGATGACTTCCACCCCGGTCATCGAATAGTCGCCGCCATATTGCTCGGCCGCCTTGGCATAGATGGCGGGATAACGCATGGCAAGGTAGTTCAGGACACGGTGTTCGTCCGTTGCCCCGGCGTTATCCGTCATTTGCATGATCCGGTCGAACAATTCCTCGGCGGCCGGGCCGAATTGCTTGTCGGTCAGTTTCTCCGGCTTCGGAATAGCCTTGATGAGTACATCGCGGCCGAACGAGTAGATCTGGTCGAAGAGGATGATCGGCACCATCAAGCCGTTACACATTTCCGGCGGAGAAATGGGGCCGCGCAGACCGATGACGACGTCGATGTCATTAGGCGCGGGCGCGGGACGGACCGCTTCCACCAGCAGATCGGTATCCGCCGGGTCGCGCGGCTGCAAGAGGTAGGCTTCCATGCCTTGTATGGTCAGCACCCAGCATAATTGACGCACCAGGTAGCGGTTCTGCCGCTGGGACAGCACCGCATGGAAGGCTTGCTGGTCGGTTTTCCCGGTGGTTTCCGTTCGGCCGGTGGCCTGGGCAAATTCCTTTTCCGCGGCGAGGTTGGGGAAACGCGCTTCGACCCGCCCGATGGCATAGACATACGTGGTCGTTCCGGCGTCGCCATTCATGCCGGCATCTCCTCCGCAACTGCTGCAGGTTCCCGCCTCAGCTTGCGGTGAGACCGTCCTGTTTGAACGAACCTGGGCGTAAGGGGCGGCCGCTCGCATGTCATTCGCCTTGACCGGCTGGTCCAACGGGGGATCCATTATTTCAGTTTGTTCGGTCATGTCGTTGCTCCTTGAGTAGGGGGTTATTCGGGTTATCTGTTTCGTTTGCCATGCTTATCCTGGTTTCCAACCTATTGATCCGGCGAGCAAACAGTACAAATGTCATACCGACGAAAGCAGTCATCCAGCGGCATTCAGAGTATGCCACCGTTGGTATGAACTGGATTCCGGGTCAAGCCCGGAATGACGAAATTCATAATATTTGCTCGTCGGATCAATAAGTGCCACCCGCTTTCGACCGTTTGGAGGTAAAAACCAGCCAGCGGTTGAGCCTGGCTGCCCGGCGTTCACAGCCTCCGCAAGACTGGATTCCAAGATAGGAGGTCGTGCGCTTGACTACATCGCCGAGCCCGATCTCATCGCCGGTGATAAATCCGGGCAGGCGCACCTGGTGAGTTGACCGCACGCTTTGATCTGGCGGGGCATCTCTTTCGTTCTCGCGTCCGCCGCTTGAGTTTTTACTGTTTTTGCCAGTCATGCTGTTTGCCTTTTCGTCATCGTTGTCGAGAGGAGTTGATAGGCCGTGGCGGCATTCAGCAAAGGGGGAACGACTGAAGCGCGCCGCGGCCCGGGTATAAGGGCGAGTTTGATTTGCGCCGCGGTTGCGGCAGGAAATTCGGACCACAGCAGCGCAATGGCTCCCGTGACAAAAGGTACGGCAACGCTCGTACCGCTAAGCGTGAGCGATTGGCCTCCAGAGCCGAGGCTGGTAATGCCGGCACCGGGTGCGCTCAGGCCGCGCATGCCAATCGAGACTCCCAGATTCGATTCGCTGATCGGCCGGCCACGCAGATCACAGGCCACCACCGGAATCACCCAGGGATGACGCGTGATGACGGAACTTCCGAGCGTGCCTTGATTTCCCGCCGCCGCAACGATCAGCACGCCGCGCCTGAGCGCCTGGCTGAGCGCCTCATCCAGCGCATGTTCCCCTTTGGTGGAAGGTTGTGCCAGGGCCAGGCTCAGATTGACGACTCGCGCACCTGCATTGAGGCACTCAAGGATTGCCGCTGCCAGCTCCTGGGGCGTTGCGCTGGGCATGTGTTCACGCCCGAAAGTCGTCTCGGCAAAAATGGGACGTATCAGGAGGGTGCAGTTGGGGCAAATGGCAGGTGCCGGGGAGTTCCGCTGCGCCGACAGGATCCCGGCGATAAAGGTGCCGTGCAGGCAGGCGATGCTATTGGCCTGTCCGCAGGTAGCCTCGTTATGTCCAGGAATTTCGCGGAAATGCTCGTTTGCCAGATCGGCATGCTGCGTAACGACGGGGCCATCAACCAGTCCGATCTTGATATCGGGGATACCGCTGGTGCGTTCCATCAATGCCGTGAGCTTGACTAATTCCAAAGGGCTCATAAGGTTTTATCCCGATGTTCTGTCCAACAGTGCTGGAGTAGTTTAATAACCCCTTGAGGGATCGAGCTTCAACCCAGATAATTCATTAGGCGGCTCTCCGAGCCTGTCCGAGTGCTGGCGGTCAGTTTGCGGCCATTTTCGCCGCTATTTCTGCCACCTGCGCCGCGTCCATAGACCAGGCTATGGACTTCTCGCAACCGGTAAAACTGTCTCGCAACCTGCCTCGCCATCATCTCGCGTCCTCATGGATTATCTAGGTTTAATTCCAAAGCCTGCAGCGGAAGACGATACTTTTTGAAGCTTCCCTATGTTTATAGCTTAGATGGAAGAAATTGCAAGGCGCGACGAATTGTGGGTCCTGTTGCCAGGTTTTCGCATGAGTGAGTGGGCGGAATCCAGGGGAAACAGTGTCCTGACGCACAACAATACTGCGATTTCGGCGCCGGCCAGTGCAAAACAGCGGATGCACAAGGTACCTGCAAGCCCAAACCTCAAATATGCCCGCAAATATTTCAAGCCGTTTGCGGTTGCGACGGCAAGACCTATCCCAATGCCTGTAACGCAGCTGGAGCAGGCGTTTCCATCGATCATCCCGGTGAATGCAAGATGCCGAAGAAACAGGCGTGCGGCGGAATCGCAGGAAGGCCGTGCGCTGATGGGGGAACTTGTGTTGACGATCCCAGCGATAACTGCGACCCCAAACGGGGCGACGCCGATTGTATCGGGATATGCGAAGCAAAATAGGGAAAGGACAGCTAACCGAACGCTGGCACGTATAACTCAATTCAATAACCACCTGGCCAAAGGCCGGTGGTTGTTGCCGGACCCGTTACCGGAAGCTTCCCGGTTGAAATCGGGTCAAAATCCGCTCCGCCAGAGTTCGACACGAGCTCATGATGCACGCATAATCTGGAATAGCCGGATTGTTTTTTTCTACTTTTTCAGAGTGAAATATACTTATGATAAGCGAATAGAATGAGGTTTTTGGAAAGCATGGCGTCCAATGCGTGTGCAAATGGCAAAATCTGCGGAAAGCAGGGTGAAATGGAAATTCTCTTCTGTCCTCCAGGGCGGAAGAGAGCATCCGTTTCATGAGTGAACGCAGAAGTTCTTGCAGCCGCTGGAGCGGGGCCTCTGCTGCCGCTTTCCTTGCTATGCAAAGCAAGCGAAATACTCGGCGGTCCCGGCAGCCCTGCCTTGGTTCGCGATCAACTGGTGCGATTGCGTGGTCTCACGGTACGAAGCACGGCGGGTACAGAGAACGAGCAAGCCGGCCTTTTTTCGCCAGACGCTGGTGGATCACCTCTCCGCCCAGGCGCAGGGAGCCGTTCAAGCCGCGCATCGTGCGCTTGTGGCGGGAATCCAGGCGCTCGCGCCACCCCTTGCCAACGGCTCGGGTTCGACAGATCTGAACAATGGCATCCAGCGATATGCCTTCGAGCGTGAGGCGGAACATTATGGATGTTGGGCGAAATTGACAGGGCTTTGGCAAGCCTGACCGCGAGAACTTCCTCCGTTCCTCGCGATAATCTGCGACGCTGGCGACTCTGGGAATCGCGCCTGAAAACCAGGTTTGGACCTGATGATCCCAACATGCTCACCATTCGCAGCAATATCGCCACCTGGACCGGCGAGAGCGGAGGTGCCCGCGACGCATTGAAATTATTTGAAGCGCTTCTTCCCGATCGGAGCCGCATACCGGGATGCGATCACCCGGACACGCTCAACACGCGCAGCGATATTACCACCTGGACCGGAATGTGCGGGAATACGCAAAAGGCACTGGGATTGCTTGAAGCGCTTCTCCCCGATGCGGAGCGAGTGCTGGGCCCTGATCACGTCGATACGCTCCGCACGCGCGCCAATATCGCCGGCAAGACCGGAGAGTGCGGAAACGCACCCGAAGCATTACAGCTGTTAAAATTACTTTGACCCGATCTGGAGCGGGCGCTCGGAGCCGATCATTCCGATACGCTCAGGATCCGGGCTCATATCGCACGGTTCACCGGACAGTGCGGAGATCTGCCCGGTGCATTGCACCTGTTCCGGTCGCTGCTGTC
>Ga0157370_10007236_pt1 | contig 12108 bp, 14 predicted proteins | sample C35metaG_FD_113463 | JGI IMG/M metagenome (GOLD analysis project Ga0157370, IMG submission 113463) | Corn rhizosphere microbial communities from Kellogg Biological Station, Michigan, USA - C3-5 metaG | ecosystem: Host-associated > Plants > Roots > Rhizosphere > Soil | place: USA: Michigan...
AAAAATATCACTTGATATTCTGGAAACGGAACCTTCAAGATTTTGGAGCCGTGGCAAAATGATCGCTTTAAATGCTGAACCTTTAGGAACAATTCATATTGATGGTGATGTGTTTTTAAAATCTCCAATGATGATTGATATTCTGGATTTTCAGAACTATGATTTAATAGTGCAATGTGAAGAAAGAATAGGAATTTTTATGAAACATTACTTTGATACTATTCATCATTTCCCTGCATCATTAAATTCTATTCCGGACGGCTTCAATAAGAATCTTAAACATTCTTTGAATTGTGGAGTTATGGGATTCAATAATCAAAAATTGAAAGATGATTATTTGACTGGTTACTTTTCAATGGTTGATCAACTTAAATCAAATCCGGTTTTTATGCAGGAACTTCAGGACAACCCAAAGTTCGAACCGAACATTGTTATTGAACAATTCTTTCTCGCAGGTTATGTGGACCAATATAATTTAAGTTGTAAGAATGTTCTTCCATTAACATCTGATGCAACCGACGAAGTAGGAACGGTAAACGAAATGAATTTTATAGCAAATGAAATCGGATATGCGCACGCTTGGGGAGATACTAAATATTACCTGATTCCTGAAATTCAAAAGAGAATAAGAAATCAGGATTTCAAATTTTACAATAGAGTTTTACGACTTGAACAAAACACTGAGAAATGGCAGACAGAATTATAATTGCAGAACTTGACCTTAATACAAAGGCAATGCAACAATCAAACACAACATTGATTGTACAGATACAGAAGTTGAAAGAAGAGCAAAAGGCGTTGATGAAAGACACCAACAATTTGACTAATGCAACCGATGATCAAGCAAAAACATTTGTCGAAAATGATGCAGCTTTAAAAAATCTCCAAGCTCAATATGCCAATAATAAAAAAATTATTGCTGAGAATATTACAGGCGTTCGCGGTCTAAGTGATGCCATTGGCAAAGAGGTTCAAAGTATTAACGAAGCGAGAAAAAATAATGCTGAACTTTTAAGTATAAGGAATCAAGTAAATGCAGCAACAGAAGAAGGCGCGGCGGCTATTGCAGAAATTAATAAAAAGATTGATGAAAATACGGAATTCATCAGAGAAAATGTTTCTGAAGCCGAGAAGCAAAAAATGACAATCGGTGATTATCAAAACCAAATAAAAAGTGCTTTTGCTGATTTAAATATTTTCAATGGTGGACTTGGAGGTTTCATTGCCAGAAGTCAAGAAGCCGGTGGTGCAGGAAATCTCTTAAAAAATTCCTTTAATGAGATCAAAACCGGTGTTGTTGGTGCAACAAAAGCAGCTATTGGATTTATTGCGACACCGCTTGGAGCCGTTATAGCCGCAATTGCAATTGTTGTTGGCGTTTTATATAGTGCTTTCAAAAACTTTACGCCTATCGTTGATAAATGTGAGCAAGCAATGGCCGCTTTAGGTGCTGTTTTCAGTGTTGTAAAAAATACAATTGTTGGATTAGTTACCGGAACGAAATCACTTTCTGAGAGTTTAGATGGATTAGGTGGAAAAATGAAAGATGCTGCAGAAGCCGCCGCCGAACTGAAAAAAGCACAACAAGATTTGGAGGATTCACAAGGTGCTTTGGAAATTTCGACTGCTCGAGCTAACAGACAGATCAATGAATATTTATTAAAATCTAAAGACAGAACTCTTTCAGAACAAGACAGAATTAAGTATCTGAACCTTGCACAGAAAACCGAACAAGACCTTTATAATCAGAGAAAAAAAGTTGCTGATGAGGAACTGAGACAGGCTCAACAAAAATTAATTGTTGGAACCGGATTGACAGCGGCCGAAATTAAGATGTTGAAGGTAAAAGGTTACGAATACGCAAAACAATTGCAGGATAAATATCTTCTGGATGATAAGGATATCGATAATCTAAAGGATGCTTTGATCAAAAAAGAAAATATTCTGAATGATAGTATTTCCCTTCAGGAAAAAGCGCAAAATAAAATTAATGCATTGTATGAAAAGCAAGACGCGGACCGCGAGAAGGCGGCCGAAAAAGCAAAAGCAAAAGCAGAAGCAGCGCAAAAGAAAGCAGAAGATGATGAAAAGAAACGTCAGGATAATAGCTTAAAATCTATGAATTCTGAATTATCTAAATTCATTTTGAAAGAAAATCAGAAAAGAAAAACACTTGAAGAAAGTATTACATTCGAAGAATCTGTTATGCAAAAAAGGCTTGCAATTCTTGAAAAGGAACTTCAATTTGGTAAAAAAATCAAGTCAGAATATGAAGCAGAAAAACTACAAATCGAGTATGAATCAAAACAGAAGATCGCCGAATTAGCTGTAAAAAATTTACAAGAAGAAGCGGCTTTGTATATGGCACAAAATCAATCCAGGTTGGATGGTGCCAAAACACTTACTGATTTATTAGTTGAAGAAGAAAGATCGAGACAGCAAAGAATCTTTGATAACAATATGGCAATTCTGAATAAACAGAATGAAGCAGGATTGTTGTCGGAAAAAGAATACATAACTCAAAAAATACTTCTACAAACCGATTTTAATAAACAGAAAAAGGAATTAGATGCAAAATACCTCGCACAAAAACGAGAAGAAGAAAAACTTATTGATCAGACAAATTATGAAGCAGACCTTTTAACATTAGAGGAGAGACGTGCATCTGATTTCGAGTTAGAACTTGCAAGACTATCTTATGAATCGGAGGCTAAACTGGAAGCACTCGAAGAAATAGAAGGGCCAATTCGGGAGCAAAAGATTGCAGATAACCAAAAACTATATGATGATGGTTTGATATCCGAAACAGCTTACAATGCTAATAGGATGGCAATAGTTGCTGCGTATGAAAATCAGGTTTCAAACATCAAAAGAAATACCGCCGTATCACAAGACAAAGTTAGATTGGCGGCGCAACAAGCTGAATTAAGCGGTGCTTCTAATGTTGCTGGTGGTATTGCTCAAATAGCTGGCGAACAATCTGCAGTAGGAAAAGCAGCAGCAATTGCTCAAGCTTCCATCAATACTTATCAAGGTGCAACGTTAGCACTTGCAAGCTTCCCTGGTCCAATTGGAATTGCAATGGCTGCTTTAACTGTGGGTGCAGGTATCGCAAATGTCGCTAAAATTATTGGAATCAAAGGTGCTGAAAATGTTGCAGGTGGGTTGGGTGCCGTTGCAAGCGGAATAGGACAAGTAAAAGCGGCTCAAATCCCGAAAGCTGAAAAAGGCGCATTGTTTCAAATCGGAGGCAAACGACATTCTCAGGGTGGAACCAAATTTCAGGGAGAAGATGGGACCGTATTTGAAGCTGAAAAAGATGAACTGATAGGAGTTATGAACCGAAATGCTGCTGCTGCTTTTATGAGTTTTAATGATCGATTCAGAACGTCTGGAAGTAGAACCAACTACTTTGCATCTGGCGGGGTTGTAGCAAGGCAAAATCCTAATTCTGGGTTTGATATGAATGTACTTGCATATAAAATTGGAGCAAATGTTTTTGCAGCTGTCGCAAGTATGCCGGCACCACAAGTTGCAGTTACAGATATTAATGCAGGTCAAAGCAGTTATGCTCAAGTTGTCTCAGGCGCAAATATATTTTAGCAATGAAAATTAAGTACGTTTTTGCAGGTTGGTTGAATTACATTTTCGAAAATGAAGATGTAAATCAATCTGCCAAAGAAAAGGCAAAAATCTGTTTTGATTGTCCTGAAAAAATAAAAGGATTATACGAAAAGGTTATGCCAGATCTAACAATGGTTGAGGTTGAAGGTTTCAAATGTGATAAATGCGGATGCCCGCTTTCGACAAAATTAAGAAGTAATGATAATTGTCCTTTAGGGAAATTTTAAAATGTACAAACACCTGCAAAAATTAGAAGAGCTTAACCTTCTTGACACACTCGTCAAGCAAGGGATTATCTCTATTACTTTAGCAGGTCAAAAGATGATCTATGAAATCTATTTGAAAGAAAAAAATGTAGCGAAAAATAAAACCGAGGCGGTTGTAAATACCAGTATCGAAACTAAAACACCGGAAAGGACTATTTACAGAATTATAAAGGCAATGGAAAATTAATTGATCCCAATCTTATTAAACTTCTCAACTAAGGCTTTTTCATTGTTTCGAATTTCCATAAAGCCTTTCTTATCCATTGCAACTTGACCTTTGTCTTTGCACCATTCCAGATATTGATTGTAATTTTTATCATCATCGATTTTTTTCTGATGAGTTTTTACATAGTCATTGTTTGGATATTTCCGGAACAAATTAATGAACCACCGAACAATTCTGTATGTCCAAAAACATACAAGAAGAATTCCGGCTAAAATGAAAAATTCAAACATATACAAAAATACAATTTACTGACATATTATTGGCAAGGTTTCACATCTTTTTTAGGTCATTTTTGTATCAAAGATTAGTGAATGTCAGTTATCTATCTATACGGAGATATTGGAGTAAATGAAACAGTCGGAGTGAAAGGATTCACTTTGCAAGATGTCATTTCTATGGTTGCCAAATTGGGAGAATTCGAAAGCCTTACGGTACGAATAAAATCCCGGGGCGGTTCCGTACAAGTAGGTAAAGATATTTTCAACTATTTCAGATCATTAGGAAAAGAAATAATTACAATCGCTGACGGCGAAGTTGCATCAATTGCGACAGTAATTTTCTTAGCTGGTACAAAAAGAATAATGTCGAAAGACAGCTATTTAATCATTCATAATCCTTGGGCCAATGTTGAAGGAGAAGCTGATTATTTGATTGAATACGCAAAAAATTTAAAAGCAACGGAAAGCGATTTAATCAGTTTTTATTCAACTGAAACTGGACACCCAAAAGAAGCAATTCAACCTTTGATGAGAGACGAAACCAAAATTTCGGCTGAACAATCAGTATCACTTGGTTTTGCAACTGAAATTGAATCCACTGTTGAAGCTCCATTAGCTTTTATCGGAGAAACAAAAATTAAAAAAGATATGTCAAAAGAACATTTAACAAAAGAAGAAGCAGACAAAAAATTTGGAAAACTTGAAGGAATGCTTAATTCCCTTACTAAACTATTCAAAACGAAATCTGTTGCACTTGTGTTACAAGATGGAAACGGAACTGAATTAGACTTCCCAGATTTGGCAGAAGGTGATGTTCCAAAAGTAGATGATAAAGCTACTGTTGACGGTGCGCCTGCATCGGGTGAATATGTTATGCCGTCCGGTGAAACTTATGTTTTTGCAGAAGGTGTTTTAACTGAAATCAAACCAGTTGCAAGTGAAGAAGGAGACGATGAAGAAAAAGCACAATTGAAAGCCGAAAACGAAGAATTGAAAAGACAAAATTCAGAGTTAACACAGAATCTTTCTAGTGTTCAAGCTTCAGTAAAAGGAATTCAAACAGAAATGTTAAACCTGAAAAAGTCTGTTGGTTCATCTTTTAACTACACTGGAAAACAGGAAGGAAAAAGAGAAGAATTCCAGGAAAACAAAAGCAGATCCCTTTTCAAAAAAGACGAAAAATAAATTATTATGGCAGATATTTTTGACTTAACAGGTCTTACGATCAACCCTGAAGAAGCAACTCAAATCTCACAAGCAGTATTTGAGTACGTTCTTGAATCTGGCGAACTTGCTGACGATCACGACATCCATACGGGTATTCAGTGGAAAACTCAAATTCCTTTTATTGGAGTTCTGGGATTAGTTGGTAAAAAGATTTTGAAATGTAAACCGGATGCAAACGGTAACGTTATTCCCATTTCTGAAAAAATGTGGGATCCAATTCTTATCGGTGACAGATTTGAACATTGCGCGGTGGATGCAAATCCTATGTTTAAATTGTTCCAGAAGCTTAAAAAAATCAATCCAGATTTTTACGATAGAATCGATTCTGATGAATTGGGTGTAGTTGCATCAAGGCTAATTGAGGCAATGAAAGAAATGGTTCAAAGAATCATTTGGTTCGGAGATAAAACAGCAGCTTTAAACACTGGTGGTGGTGTGTTCACGGTTGGAACCGATCTAGGTTTCTTCAATATGCTTGATGGTTACTGGAAACAAATCTTTTCGATTGACATTCCAACAACTTCAAAATATTACGTTCCGATTGCACAAAATGCAACTGCGAATTACACAACTCAATCAACCCTGGCGGATGATTTCGCTTTTACATTGTTCAAAAATATGTGGAAAAAAGCAGATCCAAGATTGAAGCAGTTAGTGAGACAAGGCACCGTAAAAGTAAAGATCCACGCAACAAGTTCGATTGTTGAAAATTGGGAAAACTTTAAAGAAAATAAATCTTTAGGTTTCACTTTGGACAAAGTAGAAGATGGTGGATTGAAAAACTTCTTTAGAAATATCGAAGTGAAAACAAGATACGATTGGGATAGCATTATTGATACATATCAAAATAACGGCACAAAATGGAATCTTCCACACCGTGCATTGATGACAACATCCGGGAATATTCCTATCGGAACGGTATCGACTGAAGACCTTGAAAAAGTAGAATCATTCTATGACAAATACCACGAGGTCAATGTGATGGATTTCAGATTGAAAATGGATGCAAAATTCCTTGAAGATTACTTAGCAGTTGCAGCTTACTAATAGCTGCAACTATTATCAACATTTAATATAAAAAAAAATGGCAGAAGACATTATACCAATCGGCGGATCAACATCTTCAGTTTGTGCAAAAATCTCTAAGAATATTGTAAGAAATTGTGATGATAAACCTGTTGCCGGTATGGAGCAAAGGCTTGTTCTTATAAACTGTGATGATCTACCAGCATCGGGAATTACTTTTAGTGCAGACTATCCGAATTCATTAATTGAGGCTATCAATTTGAACAATGGAAAAACAGGATACGAAGTGACTGGAATCAAACAAATTATGAAGTTTTCAAATGCTTTAGAAGTTAATGATGAAGGCGAAAACGGTATTCCACACAACATTACCGGGATTCGCTTTTATGATCCATCAGAAGCAGCAAGGGACGAGATTAATAAGTTCATTGGAGGTGCGCGAGTTTACGCAATTCTTGAAACAAAATGGAAAGGCATTGAAAATAAATACGCATTCAAATTCTTTGGAATTAAGTTCGGTCTTGAAATTTCTGAATTAACAGAAGCTTCATCTGAAAACGATGGTACAGTGGTAATGTCTTTGAAAACCCCTAACGGATTCAAAGAACCTTATTTGCCGCACATCTACAGAGATACGGACTATACTACTTCATTAACAACATTCAATAACAAGTTTGCTTCTTAATGCAAGTCGATTGGACAAAATATAAGGCGGAAGAAATAAGATCCGGAACGGATCAAAACGGAAACCGCCTTTTTCCTCAATTCGCGCAGGATTATCACAGCGTTTTTCAGACAGATGTTTGTCCAAACTGTAAAGATTTTCCCGTGAAAGTTCAAAACTTTTTAATTAAAATCAAAATGTCAAAAGAAGAATCAAATTTCAAGCTGAAAGAAAAATACGACGGTCTTCCATTAGAATTTGGAAGTCAAGTCTATGTTAGCAATGCTAGTATCACAAATGAAAACGCATTGAAACTGCTTAAAACCCATCCAAAAGGTAAAGATTTATTCCAGACTTTGCCAGACAATTTAGATGCGTTATTGGCTGGATATGGAAGTGCTGCAAATACGACCGTAGATAAACCAACGACTGTAAAAATGTTCGAAAAGGAATATTCAATTGAAGACGTGAAATCTTTGTTTGAAAAAGCTGAAGTGAAATCGAATGCATCAAGTGTAAACGGTCTTCAAAAAGCTTTTGACGCTCAATCAGATGAAGTCAAAGAAAAAATCAAAACATTGTTAGCTGCTAACTAATGTCAAAATTTGTAGGAGCAAAATTAATAGAACTATTCAAAAGAGTGGTCAAATTTGATGCGGGCGTTCAGATTCATCAGAACGGCATTGACAATGCATATCCAGACCGTATTGAAAGAATTATTGATAACTCTCCTACAGCTAAAGCAGGCACTAAATTATTAAGAAAATACATCGTTGGTAAAGGTTTCTCCGGAAACCTCAACGATTTTATTGTTAACAAAGAAAAAAACATCACTTTAAAAGAATTTCTTTTTAAGGTTGCTCATTCGTATTCACGCCAAAACGGTGTTTTTATCCACGTCAATTACAATCTTGCCGGTAAAATCATAAGTTTGGATGTTTTGCCTTATTCGCATTGTAGAAAGGGCAAAAAAGACGATGCAAAGTATGTCGGGAAAATAGCAATCTACGACAATTGGAGCGGTGAAAATGGAGCAATCAAAAAAGATAAAATACAGAGAATAGATATTTACAATCCCCTTGAAAATATCATCACTTCTCAAGTAAATAAAGCAAATGGAATTGATCAGTACAAAGGCCAGGTTATGTTTTACAATCCTGAAGAAACTGATTACCCACTTGCGCATATAGATCCGGTGATGAACGACGCTGATAGTGAATATCGTTCCGGAAATTTCAAAAATCTTTCTTTGAGAAAAGGATTTTTTGGAAAAAAAATAGTTGTTACTCCACCAATGGTTGATGGAGACTTAAAAAACAACTCAAATTTAGATGCTGATCAGTTAGAAGAAAAAAGGCTTGCAGAAAGTGAAAGAGAAAACTTCAGAACTTCTATGCAATCTTTTGTTGGATCAGATAACGCTGATGGTATGCTTCATTTAGAAATGGAGTTTGAAGGAGACGATATTTCAAAAATAATGAGTTTCATTGATGTCAAAACAGACATTAATGACAAGCTTTTTGAGTACACAGAAAAAAGTGCTGCAAATAATATTTGCAAGTCGTTGGAAAATATTCCTAAAATTTTAATTGAAAATCCGGAAACGTCTGTTTTTGGTCAAAGTGGTGAAATGTTGAAAAGTGCAAAACTTTTTTATCAAGAACAAACAGAAGAAAATCGCGGCGGTATAGAAAATAAAATTCTAAAGCCATTAATGAAAATATTTGAAGGTTTCGAATATCCGAAAGATGGTCTAAATATCATTCCGTTAATTGATGTTGAAGTAAAAAGCACACCAGATGAGATTAATAAGTAAATCAGATATAATTGATGTAAGACAAATTTCAAAATCTGTCACTGAACCGGTTATAAATAATTTTATTGATGAAGCTCAATTACTGGACTTAAAACCATTAGTAGGAGAATCATTATATCAGGAAATTATTTTGAATCCTGCTAACTATCAGGACTTATTGAATAATGTTACATACAATTATAATGGTAGTGAAGTTACTTCTTGCGGACTTAAAAGGGTTTTAATCCATTTTGCATTTGCAAGATATGTAATGAACGGAAATCTTATAGATACACCTTTCGGAATGGTTGAAAAACAGTTCCAAGATGGGAAAAATATCGAAAGAACTTCCAAAAAAGAACTATATAAGTACAATCAACAGATTGCCTTCCAATATTGGAATGAAGTTGAAAGATACCTAAACCGAAATCAAGATCTATATCCAAAATGGAAAAATGGACCTTGTGAAACGAGACGAAATACATCATTTAGACTAAATAAAATAACAAGATAATGCCACAAACCTGGGAATTTTCAAATGTTGGTGCAGACTGCACACCGGAGATTGTTATTAATGCAACCAATCCAATTACATCCGGTGAAAAAGTATTGTTGTTTCAAGCTGGGACTGGCTGTTTTGGTCGTCCTGTTATTTTGAGCACAACTTCTGTTAACGGTCAAGCAACGCAACTTGTAATCGGTTTTGGTGATGCTTCAGGCGGTGAGTCTTTGGACATTGACAAGAATTTTGACAATCTGGAAATTATTGCTGCCTGGAATGTACAAGATAGAAAATCCGGATTTATTCAAAATAAATACACTTATGATGAACCAAGGTTACAGGATCAAAATCTAAAACGTGCGCGTTCATATAAGCAAAAATTATTTTTTATTCTTCCAAAATATGATCTTATAAAAGACTATAATCCAAGAATAATAATTGAAAAGTACACACCATCGAAGGGATTTGGTAATAGAAACAAATCAACAGCTGGATTTAAGAAAGCTCCGTTATTATCAAATATACCAGTTGAATCAGGAAAATTTGAAGTTGAATTTCGTCAAGAAGAATTTTTCAGGCTTATGGGTCCTTATGAAAATCCATTCTTAAGGGCAAAAAGTATAAAGAAGATTGGAAGATCGGTTCACAATTTTTTACAATTTAGAATAAGCTTATCAATAAACGGATCAACTTACATTACGCTTCCTGTACTAAAACTAAAAATGCAAGCTACATTTCATAGAAGTGATTCACAAGTAAGAGGTGGAAAATTACCTGATCAGGGCGGTCCACCACAGCAAGACGATAGTGTAATTCCAGATTATCAAGTAGCAATCGGATATCGCAGAATATAAAAATAATATTGAGAAGGAATGGCAATTTTTTTCTTTTAATTAAGAATTAAGTATAAAAAATCTCTTTTAATTAAGATAGTCAGAGATTCCTTCTCTTTCTTTTTTTTAAATAAATCAAATGAAAATGCTATTATCATTTTTGAAATTCATCTTTAAAAACCTCAACAATTTACATACAGGCTTTGGAGTTGATAAGCTATTTGCAACTGCTAAATTGTCAGCAGCTCCGGCTTTTTTCATTGTCATTTGGGAAGGCTTTTCAAAATGGTACATCGTAAACCAGTGGTTTATGGTTTTCGTATTTGTAGCAATAATAATTGATCACATACTTGGATCAATAGTTCACAGGTTCTGGAAAAATGACTGGTCAAATTGGGAAAATCTGAAAGGACTTCTTATTAAGTTGGGATCAAGCATTGCCGGATATTCAATTTTTATAATGATTCACGAAATTTTGAAAGATGTCCCCTTTGTTGCTCAATATTTCAAAGTCGTTATTCAGTTAATGGTCTTCATCTATCCGGCCGGTTCTGCACTTGGTAACTTGAGCATTTTGACTGGTGGCAAATTACCCTCAAAAGGTTTGATTGATAGAATAAAAGGATTCCAGGATAATCTGGAACTTGACAATTTTAAACAGAAAGGAAATGAAAACAATACTGATAATTCTTAGTGTATTTTTCCTACTTGGTTGTAGGAGTAAAATCACGAAAAAAGAAAAATTGAAATCTGAAGAATCCACAGAAATTCAAATTGAAAAAAAATCTGATTCCCTTCAGCAAAACAAAGAAGTCAAAAAAGAAATCAAAAAATCAGAAGTTTCAGAACGTAAAAAAGATACTTCAACCGAAATAGAAGTAACCGGAAAAGCCGAAACAGGTAAACCGATTGAAATTTATGACATTCAGGACGGAGATACACTTCAGGCGCTTAAGGTTACAGGTAACGCAGATGTTCATATAAAAAGTAAACGATCAAATTCGGATAGCTTTAAAAAAGAAAATTCAGAAGTCGAATCTGAAAATTTATTGGAAAAACTTTCGAGAGCTGCTGTTAAAGAAAAGAATTTGGTCAAGGCAGGAAAGGCCATTAAAAACAGCGCAAAGGATTTGAAAGTAACTGATACCTCAACGGGTATTTATATTACGGCTATTACGCTCGGAACGGTCGCAATTATTGTCTTGATCATTTTCCTATACTTCAAAAAAAATAAAAAAGATGGCAAATTTTGAAATAGCATATAAAAAAACCAATATTAATGAAGGAGGTTGGAACCACGTAAAAGGTGATACTGGCGGCGAGACTTATTGCGGTATTGCAAGAAATTATCATCCTACTTGGCAAGGCTGGAAAATCGTTGATGCTTTCAAGACAAAGAACGGAATTGAACCCGGTCAAAAAATAAATGATCCAGAACTGGAAAAATTGAAAAAGCAATTTTACAAATCCAAATTCTGGGATATTATCGGCGGCGATGCAATCGAACATCAAAATACAGCCGATACGCTTTATGATTTCGGCGTTAATTCCGGCAATCCAAGAAGCATTAAGAACATCCAAAAAGCATTGAATATTGCCGACACTGGTAAAATATCCGATGAACTTATAAAAGCAATCAATAACCCATTATCTTACTTATTATGAAAAGTATATTATTAATCCTAATTCTGTTTTTTTTTGTTCTATCCTGCAAAAGAAATGATACA
>Ga0157370_10007237_pt1 | contig 12106 bp, 8 predicted proteins | sample C35metaG_FD_113463 | JGI IMG/M metagenome (GOLD analysis project Ga0157370, IMG submission 113463) | Corn rhizosphere microbial communities from Kellogg Biological Station, Michigan, USA - C3-5 metaG | ecosystem: Host-associated > Plants > Roots > Rhizosphere > Soil | place: USA: Michigan...
CGTCGATCCGGCGCGGGTCGCCATCATGGGGGAAAGCGCGGGCGGCGGTCTGGCGGCGATGACGGCGATAGCCTCGCGCGACCGGGGCGACACGCCGCTCTGCTATCAGGTTCTCGTCTATCCGATGCTGGACGACCGGACGGGATCGACCGTGCGCGTGCCGCCGTTCATCGGCACGATCGGCTGGAACGAGGCCGGCAACCGTTTCGGCTGGTCGTGTCTGTTGGGCATAGAGGCGGGTTCGGCGGCCATTCCTTATGGCGCGGCGCCGGCTCGACTGGAATCGGTCGCCGGCCTGGCGCCGGCCTTCATCGGCGTGGGCGGGCTGGACCTCTTCGTCGATGAGGGCATCATTTACGCGCGACGCCTGATTGACGCCGGCGTGCCGGTTCGGCTGCACGTGACCCCGGGCGCCTATCACGGGTTCGACTTCATCGCGCCGCAGGCCCGCGCCTCACGCGAATTCACCGCCGCCTGGAAAAGCGAACTCAAGGCCGCGTTCGCCGCGCCGGCGGTCGAGAGCGGCTGACCCGCCGCGCGGCCTCATACGGCAGGGCGGCCGACGTCACGCCCAGAACATTTGAACGATTGCAAAAGCAACTGCCCTGGGGAGGGGCAAGGTCATGATCATTAGAAAAGAAAACAGCACGCGTCGCATGATGGTTCGCACGACTAGCCTGGCGGCGCTCGTCTGCGGCGCGGCTTTGTCCGGCACGTCGGCGCTGGCGCAGACCGCGCCCGGGTCGCAGGACGCGCCGTCATCGGTGGACGACATCATCGTCACGGCGTCGAAGACCGGCGCGCAACGCCTGGACAAGGCGCCTCTGGCGATCCAGGCCTTTTCCGAGGAGACGCTGAAAGACAAGGGTGTGCGTGACGGGGCCGACCTGATTTCGCTGATCCCCGGCGCCTCCCAGGCCCAGGAGATCGGCGCGGGCTACCGAGTCTTTTCCTTCCGGGGATCCGGCGCGGGCGGGCCGGTCGGCGACGGCATGGTCGGCTATTATCTGGACGACACCCCGTTCGGCGTTCCGAACTTCCAGGCGGCTCCGCCCGTCCAGTATTTCGATCTTGAACGGGTCGAGGTGCTGCGCGGGCCTCAAGGCACCCTTTACGGTTCCGGCTCGATGGGCGGCACCATCATTTACCGGACGCGAAATCCCAATCTGGATCATGAGACCTTCCAGGCCGAAACCGAGGTTTCGACCACGGCGAACGCCAGCGATCCCAACTATCGTGTCGCCGGCGCCGTCTCGATGCCGCTGATCAAGGACAAGCTGGGCCTGCGGCTCAGCGGCGGCTACGATTACCGTCAAGGTTACAATGACATCTATTCGGGCGCGCCCACGGGGACGCCGCGCGTCACCGACGCCAATACGGTCGTGGCCAAGGACATGCAGGCTGTCCTGCTGTGGACCCCGGACGACCGCACCTCGGTCCGCCTGCGCGCGTGGAAGTTCAGCACCGACCAGGACTATCTGAACGTGATGAACTCGATCGACCCGCCCTATGCGTCCTTCCAGGGCGATGTCGAGGGTTACGATCGTCGCCGCGCGGAATATTATTCCAGCACCATCACGCGACAGTTCGACTCGGTCACGGTCACCAATGCGACGGCCTATCAGAAATCCCTGCCGGGCGGCTTCCAAGTCGGGTTGAACCTAGGCGCGCCGCTGGGCATCGGCACGCTGACGAACGGCGGCGATTCGCACAGCTTCTTCAACGAATTCCGCGTGGCCACCAATGGAACGGGACCGCTGCACGCCGTCGGCGGCGTCTTCTACCAGAAGGCCGAGGGGCTCTACACCTTCAATCTCGCCTTCCCGACGTTGAACCTCAATGGGCAGACGATCACCCGAACGGAGAACGCCTCGATCTTCTCCGAAGTCAGCTATGATCTGATGGGCGGCAAACTGGTTCCGCTGGTGGGCCTCCGCTACTTCCGCGACACGCGCTCGGCGGATTCGATTTCGAACGGCGTGCCGGTGTCCAGCACCTCCAAGCCGGATGCAGTGACCTGGCGCGCCAACCTGTCCTATTATCCGAACGACGACTGGATGATGTTCCTGAATGCGGGCACAGGCTTCCGCAGCGGAATCCTGCAGTCCCAAGCGCAGGCCGATGCAGTCATCGCCGACGGCGTGCCGACCGGGGTCGCCCTGACGCCCGACGAACTGCTGAACGTGGAGCTGGGGACCAAGGGCAGTCTGTTCGACCGCAAGCTGCGTCTGGCCGCCAGCCTTTATGAGATCAACTACACGAACCTCCAGAGCGCCTTCAACACCTCGATCGGTCTGTCCGCCTTCGCCAACCTGGGCGATACGCGCACGCGCGGCATCGATGTCGAGGCTTCCTGGGATACGCCCATCGAGGGACTGAACCTCAACCTGGTCGCCAATGTGAACGACTCTGAGTTCACAGACGTGAACCCGCGATTCGCTGCAGCCAATCCGAGATTCGCGAGTGGGCAAACCCTGATCAATACGCCGCCCTACAATGTGCGGTTCGACGTCAACTACGACCGCAACATCGGCAAATACGACATGTTCGCCAACGCATCGGTCACAGCGGTCGGGCGCAACCGTATCGGCGATGCGACCATCGATACGTTGGACCCCTACCAACTGTATCGCGCCAGCGTCGGCGTGCGTTTCGACCAATACGAAGTGCGGCTGTACGGCGAAAACCTGAGCGACGAGCGTGGCCCCACCGCCGCCAACGGCCCCACCCTGCTGGCAGGTCCGCGTCCGCGCACCTTCGGCCTGACCCTGCGTCTCGACCTGAACTGAATCTTCGGACGGCGGCGGCTGCATTCGCGCCGCCGTCCCTTCTGTTGCGGCGTGCGGGTTTCGCCGTCGGTGAAGTTATGGAGGCCCGCCGTGGTCGATCAACAACACGACAGCCTCCGCCCGACCGGGATCGGGCGCCGGTCTCTCCTGCGCGGGGTCGCCGGCCTCACGGGCGGTGCGGCGATCCTTTCGACGACGCAGGCCGAGGCGACGCCTGTGTCGACCGCTTCCGATTTGGCCGGTGACAAGGTCCGCGCCGGTCGAGGCCTGGCGCGCGCCTCGACCCGGCAAGGCGAGGTCGAGGGCTATGTCAGCGGCGACATCTTCACGTTCAAGGGCGTGCCCTACGCCGATGAAACGGGCGGCGAGCATCGCTTCCTGCCGCCCCGGCCGCCCAAGCCCTGGACCGGCGTTCGCAGCGCGCGCAGCTATGGACCCGTCGCGCCTCAGGACAAGGGCACGGGCCGGCTGAATGATGAGGAATCCTTCGTCTTCAACTGGAATGACAGCGTCTCGAACGAGGACTGTCTGCGCCTGAACGTCTGGACGCCGGGGCTGGACGCCGAACGTCGTCCCGTGGTGGTTTGGCTGCATGGCGGCGGGTTCGCGGCCGGCTCCGGTCACGATCTTCCGGCCTTCGATGGCGAGAACCTCGCCCGTCGCGGCGATGTGGTGGTTGTCACCTTGAACCACCGCCTGAACCTGCTGGGCTTCCTCGACCTCTCGGCTTACGGCGAGCGCTACGCGCGATCGGCCAATGTGGGCATGCTGGACATCGTGGCGGCGCTGGAATGGATCCGCGACAATATCCACGCGTTCGGCGGCGATCCCGGACGCGTGACGGTCTTCGGCCAGTCAGGCGGGGGCGCCAAGGTCAGCGTGCTAATGGGAATGCCGCGCGCCAAGGGGCTGTTCCACAGGGCCGTTGTCATGAGCGGCTCGTTCGGCATGGCGAACACGCGCGCGACGTCGCGGCGTCTAGCGGCGTCGCTGCTCAGGGAGTTGGGCTTGACGGACGACGAGCTCGATCGACTTCAGTCGCTTCCTTACGCGCGATTGCGCGCGGCGGCCGATGCGGTCCTGGCCGGACAAAACCGGCCGTTCCCAGGATTCGTCGATGTCCGGCCCGCCAATATGCGAGTGGATTTCGCGCCGACGGTCGATGGCGACGACCTGCCCGACATGCCGTTTCGGCCGAATGCGCCATCCCTATCCGCCGGCGTGCCGATGATGATCGGCTCAACGCTGAACGAGTTCGCCCATGGGATAAATCATCCCGATATCGAAGCGATGGGCGAGACTGAATTGATGTTAAGCGTCGAGCAGTTCGCGCCGGGTCAAAGCGCCCGTATCGTGGCCGCCTTTCGCGCAACGACGCCAGACGCCTCGCCGTTCGACCTGTGGTCCAGGATCGTCAGCGCCCCTGTCCGTCAGGCCGCGGTCGATCAGGCGGCGGCGAAAGCGTCGGCAGGGTCGGCGCCGGCTTATCTGTATTGGTTCACATGGCGCACGCCGATCCTGGACGGGCGTCCGAGAGCCTACCACTGTCTGGATATTCCGTTCATCTTCGCCAATACGGACCGTTGCGCGACGATGACCGGCGGCGGTGCGCGCGCGCGTGATCTCTCTCTCAAAATGACGGACGCTTTCCTCGCCTTCGCGCGGAATGGAAATCCGAGTACGGCGTCTGGCGTCGTCTGGCCCGCGTTTCAGCCGGGACGCGAGCGGGCCATGATCTTCGATGACACATGCCGAGCGGAACCGCTAAGTGACGCCAGCGAGCGGGCCAGCCTGGCATGACGATCGCAGCCGATCTGAGGGTCGCCGCGCCGGCCTCATCAAACCCCTCTGCGCACCGTATTCTTGAGGATCGTCTCACAAGCCTCTACGGCGCAGTCGCGCCGAAACTTTTGGCTCGCGTGGATCGGGCCCTAGCGCAGGCGGCGCAGGCGCGACCGGAGCCGCTCAGGGCGCTCGATGCGGCGCGTCAGTCCGATCCAGACTGGATCTCGCGCTCGGGCGAGACGGTCTACACCTTCTATGTCGATCGGTTCGCCGGCGATCTGCAGGGGCTGATCGATCATCTCGATTATCTGCAAGGCCTCGGGGTGCGATGGCTTCACCCCTTGCCTTTGCTGAAGGCGCGAGAAGGCGAGAGCGACGGCGGGTTTGCCGTTCAGGACTACGGGGCGGTCGAACCCGCTCTGGGCGACATGGCGACGCTGGAGCGACTGGCCGCCGAACTGCGCGCGCGAGACATGGGACTGTTGCTGGACGTCGTCTGCAACCACACCGCCCGCGAGCACGATTGGGCGGTCAAGGCGCGGGCGGGCGATCCGCATTTTCGCGCCTATTATCGGCTGGTGACGGACGCCAGCGAGGTAACGCGTTGGGAGGAGGACTTGGTCGATGTCTTCCCCGACACCGCGCCCGGCAACTTCACCTATGACGCCGATCTGAAGGCCTGGGTCTGGACGACCTTCTATCCGTTTCAATGGGACCTCGACTATTCCAACCCCGATGTCTTTCTGGAGATGTTGGGCATCCTGCTGCATCTGGCCAACAAGGGCGTCCAAGGCTTCCGGCTGGACAGCGCGCCCTTCCTGTGGAAACGCGCGGGCACGAACTCCAGAAACCAGCCCGAAACCTACGCCATCGTGGAGGCCTTCCGCGCGGCGCTGGAAATCGCCGCGCCTAGCGTCCTCCTGCTGGCCGAGGCGATCGAGAGCCTGGACGACGTGTTGCCCTTCTTCGGGGTATCGTCCGCCGCGTGCAGCCTGGCCTACAACAATGGTGTGATGACCGCCCTGTGGGCCGCGTTGGCGGACCAGGATGTGGGCATCGTCAACCGCATGCTGGGCGCGGCCGCGCAGCGTCCGGACCATGGGGCCTGGCTGAACTACGTCCGGTGCCACGACGATCTGATCTGGAACGCCTTGGCCCAGTATGCATCGGCCGACGATCTGCAGCGGTGGTCGCGCTTCTATGACGGCGGCGGATTTTCCGATGGGCGGCGTTTTCAGACCGCGCCAGGCGGCGTTCCGTCGACTAACGGCATGGCGTCGGCCTTGGTCGGAATCGGCAAGCCCGGCGTGGATCAGGCGCGCGCTTGCGCTCGTCTCAAGCTCCTTTACGGCGTCATCCATGCTCTGGACGGCTGGCCGCTGATCTACATGGGCGACGAGCTCGCCATGGGGAACGATGTCGCTTTTCTGGATGATCCGGCGCGGGCCAAAGAAGGACGATGGCTGCATCGACCGGACATGGACTGGGCTTTGGCGGCGGGTGCAGAGGCGGGCGGGACCGGCTCCGACGTTCTGGCCACCATGCGTCTCTACGGTCGTGCGGCGCAGGCGTTGAACGCGGCGGGGGTCGCGGGGCGGGCGATCCCCGTCCATCTCGGCGCCGGCGTGCTCGGTTTTGAAAGACGAGGGGGACAGCCGTTCCTCTGTCTGGCGAACTTCACGGAAGAGGCTCAAACAGTGACGCGACCGGCGCCCTACGACGCGCCGGGTCGAGATCGTCTGACAGGCCGCGACATCCCAAGCGGACCTCTGACCCTGGCGCCGTATGAGTTAATCTGGTGGAGTGTCGTCGCATGAGCACCTATGCGGGAATCGAGATCGGCGGCACCAAGACCTTGGTCGCTTTTGGTCATGGGCCTGATGACCTCGACGATGTCATCCGCATCGAAACGACGACGCCCGAAGCGACGATGGCTGCGGTGGGGGAGGCGCTGCGGGCTCGTGACCGGAGCGACGGTTTGAAGGGCATCGGCGTCGCCAGCTTTGGTCCCGTCCGTGTTGCGTCTGACGCTCCCGACCATGGCCGCATTTTGAGAACGCCGAAAGCTGGCTGGTCGGGCGCGGATCTCTTAGGACCCTTGCGCGCATTCGACGTGCCCATCGGTTTGGCGACAGATGTCGGGGGCGCGGCGCTGGCGGAGGGCAGATGGGGCGCCTGCGTGGGGATTGACGACCACGTCTATGTCACCGTCGGCACCGGTGTCGGCATGGGGATTGTCGCCAACGGCAGACTGGTGCACGGCGCCCTGCATCCCGAGGCTGGGCACATGTCGGTGCGAACGGCAGCGACTTCCGACACGTTCGCAGGGGTCTGCCCATTCCACGGCGACTGTCTCGAAGGGCTGGTCTGTGGGCCGGCCATCGCATCGCGTCTCGGACGACCCGCCGAAAGTGCAGACCCCGACGATCCGATCTGGGATATTGTGGCGGGTCACCTGGCGCAGATGGCGGCCAACCTAACCTATGTGTTGTCGCCGCGTCGCATCGTGATTGGCGGCGGAGTGGGCGGCGCCGATCATCTTCTAGAGCGCGTCCGCACGGCGCTCGCCGTCCGCTTAGGTGGTTATCTGCCGCATTTGGTCGATGACGACGATGTGCGCGAATATCTCCAGCAGCCGCGGTTGGGCGCCTACTCGGGGGTGCTTGGCGCGCTCATCCTCGCGCAAGGCGACCAGTCGCCATCGGGACGGTCACCTCAGAGTTGAATGCGCAGCTGCGGGTCCGTTTTTCAAGCCGCGGTGTCAAATCAGCCGAAGTTCAACGTCAGCTTCTGGCGCGTATGCGACTAGAGGGTGAAGGTCTCTGTGTGTAGGACCGTCGGCTCAAGCGCCCGGATCTGCTCCAAGGTCCTTATAGCATCAAAGATGTCGTCGGTGATCGCACAGTCGAGCTCTGTGACAGCATCCTCCTGCGAAATGGCCTCCGCTTTCATCCCTTCTACCAACTCGGTAGCCTGATCGATCGCGCGCTGGGCTAGCCCGAGCCGAAGCTCCGACACATGTATTGCGACCGAGTTTTTCGCCGTTTCAACTGCCTCTACGACCCACTCATCTGACAGGTCGGCAACCGCCTCTTCAACTCGTTGAAGCTCGCTTGCCGATGCCAAGCGGTTAGGACTGAGCATCTTATCCGGTAGTCGTAGGACACGCGCGGCCACCTCCGAGCAGAAACGCCCTTCTGACTCTTCCGCCGCGCTTTGCGGCTGAAGTTTGACGAGCCGCTCAATGCGCTTGCGGGATTCGGGACAGAGATCGTCGAGCTCAAGTAGCTTGTGAAGGCTGTAGTGACGTCCAGCTTCCCAAAGAGCTTCACCAACCACGGTACCGATGTCCAGCCCGCACTTCCTCAGCACGAGCACGTCGTGCTCCACGGTGACGCCCACCACCCGCTCGCCACCCTTGTGCCAAGCTTCAATGGCGAACGGGTTCACGACGACTCCCCCTTTGAGATTCTCGGCCTCAATCTTTACGAGCTTTCCGAGCGCAACCGATGCATGACGATAGAGACCTCCAGTGGCGTCAGCGATCAGGCGCGAGCCCGTCTCTAGAATGACGTCACCCGGTAAAATTTGATCTAGCCGCAAAATTCGCACGAGTGGTCCTGCTCTATCAAGTTGGGGGGCGCGCCTTCCGCTGACAAAGCGCAACCGGGCATCGCTCAACGCACGACCGTTTAATGGCAGCAAGCTAGCGACCGTTTCTGGTGCTTGGTCGATATCCCAAGGTGAACGACGTTATAAGCGTGTGCGCGATCTATCGTCGCCTTGTTCAAGCGCGAGCGCGGGCTGCTGAAAGAGTGAGCTCGGACCGGATCATCCGGCTTGAAACGGCTTGCAGCCGGGCAGACCGAGTTATGACCGAGCAAGAAGGGGCTGCAGAACTTTAACCGAGATAACCGTGGCGTGGCAATTCTTGATCGCCAGCCGTTCGAGCTCGGAGAAGGCCGCCGCTGCAGAGCTGTGGACGGTCACGGCGCTGTCGAGCTCCCGAATGCGTCGCTTCTTCAGCGCTGTCTTCGTGGGACCCGTGAGCGCATTCTCCGCGTCATAGACCTCGCTGATGCGGGTGTTGATCGCGAACACGCAGGCCCTCAGTGTGGTGAAAGGCGCGATGAGCGAAGTTGGTAGGTCGCCAGCTTGGAACTCCCGCATCGACGCGACCATCTCGGTGGTGCGAGATCCTCGCAGGGAATAGTGGCTCGTCGGTTTCCCAGGCTGCAGAGCGGAGTTGAGGCGGTCTGTCACCAGCTCGTAAGCGCTGGCCGCCAAGGAGTGCGCCGCGCGTCCCACAGCCGCGACCTCGTCGGCTCGCGCCCGGCGGTTTTCTGCGGACTGGTAGAGGACGCCAACGAAGCCGGCGACGATCGCCATGATCGTTCCCGTGCCCTGCACCCAAGCCGCCAGATCGACGGAGCTTTTCGACAGCACGGAAGAAATCAGGACCGCCGCGACCAAGATCGCGATGGTCGCAATAAGCCCGATGATGGCGGCCCTCCAACCCTGAAAGGCCCAGGTGGTCCCGTTCGATGGCTCGGTGTTCATGCTCATGTCCTCAACAGTGAAGCTTATGAAGCATGAGCAATCATGGATTTGAAAGAGGGCTCCACGGTCACTTTGGCAACAGTCTCATCCGCCGGATTCGCCAAAGGCTGAAGGCCGATTCCCGAGGCGAGGCGGACGTTGCCCCAAATGCCCCAAGCTGTAGAGTGAGCCGATTGCGCGCCGACGCATCGGCCGAGCAGGATCACGATGCCCAAGGCCAAGTCCGACCTCCCTGTCCGCGCCCTTCAGCACGTCTCTGACACGGCGGCGGTGAAACTGTTCCGTGAGCGAATCCCGGACGACTGGGTCGTTCGTGACCTATCAGAGAGAGACTACGGCCTAGACGCGTTGGTGGAGATCCCGACTAAGGGCGTCATGACGGGCCGGGTGCTGGGCGCGCAGATCAAGGGAGACGCTTCGCTCAGCTTGAAGGATAGGGCGACGGTCGGCGTGTCCGCAGTTAACCGGAGCACCTACAACTATTTGCTGAGACTGCCGACGCCGAGCTACCTCTTCGTTTGCTCCGCCACCGACCGCCAAGTCTATTGGGCCTCGCTGCGCGAACATCGTCGGAACGTCGCGCCCACAGACGGTCCGCCCCGGATCACCTTAAGCCGGCGGCGTAACCTCTCGCTCCTGGGCCGGTTCAGCCTAATGCGCAGCCATGCCTTGGAGCAGGCCTGGCCGCAGGTCGAAGCCGCGATCGTTGGATCCTTGACCGCGTTCAATGGCCTCGGCCCTCTATACTTGGGATGCAAGAGAGGGCCGCCGGCCGACCCGGTGCCAACGATGATCCAGTTCCTCGTAACGCAGCATCACGAGTTCAACCGGGTCCTGCACCGCTACTCGATCGGCGTGGGAGCCAAGCGCTTTCCGTCCCTACGCAAGCTTCATGCCCAAGCGAGCGCGGCCGGGGGGGTCACATCACGTGGGGTCTTCACCTACGAGCAGGCGCGAGCGGTGCTTGCCTCGTTCATGAGTAACTACATTGACCGGGTTCGCGACGCCTATGATCAGGTGACAACGGTTCAAAGGCCATACTGGAGCGAGCGCCACCCGTATCTTGTGACGCATCTCGACCTCTTTGCGCCCGTATTCAATGATGAGGACTGGTTCTCACGCTACTATTTCGACGAATATGAGTCCGACACCGCGCACATAACCCTACAGGCGTTTGAGGACCTCGATGAAGGCGTCAGGCGGGACCTGAACGGCGGTCCCCCTGCCGCATAGAGGACGCGCGTCCGCAGCATGACACCGAATGGTTCGGGTCTCGCCTTTTACGCGCCAACGCCCAACATCGTGCTGATATCGCGCGGGCGCTGGCGGCCATTTTGAAAGGGCCGTTCCGTGTGCTTGAGGCATCCGGAAGACCAAGGCAATCAGACCTTCCCAGCCCTTTCGAGTGTCGCGTTTTCGGCAGGCGGCCAACGTCTGCTCTTGGCGGATTTCGTTGAAAAAGGCGGCTGCGGAGATCGCCGGCAGTAACCGACACGGCGGTTTACTCCCGCTTCAGGCGATCACCGGCGTCGGTGGCGGGATCAGTTTGGCGAGTTTACGCAGGTTCTGGGCGGTGGCGGCGAGAAGGAACTCGTCCTTGGCGCCGTTGGGACCTCTCAGGCGCAGTCGGTCCAGCTTCAGGATGCGCTTGAGGTGGGCGAACAGCATCTCGACCTTCTTCCGTTCGCGCCGGGAGACAACGTAAGCGTCGGTCTTGGCGATGTCGCGGGCGAAGTCCCGAGCACCTTCGTGGATGGAGCGCGTGACCTTGCGCATCGGCGTGTTGGGGCAGCAGCGGGACTTGAGGGCGCAGGCCTGACAGTCGGCAGTGCTGGCGCGATAGCGTAGGGTGTCGTCAGGCGGCGCTTTGGTCCTCGGCGTGGAGAAGATGCGCCGGCCGTGGACCAGCGTCTTGCCCGCCGGACAGTGGTAGAGATCTTGGGCGTGGTCGTAGGCGAAGTCGGTGCGCGAGAAAGTCCCGTCGATCCGCTCCGACTTATCGATGACAGGGATGTGCGGCTCGATGCCCTGATCGTGGACCAGCCAGTCCAGCATCTCGGCCGAGCCATAGGCGGTGTCCGCCGCCAGCCGGGCGGGCCAGAGATCATGATGCTCGCGCACCCGCTCGATCATGGTGCGGGCCGCCGTCACCTCGGCCTGACGCACCGCCGTGGACGGCTCGACATCGACGATGATCGCGTGGTCCAGGTCGATCAGATAGTTGGTCGCGTAGGCGAAAAAGGCCAAGCCCTTGTTGGCGCCGGTCCAGCGCGAGGCCGGATCGGCTGGCGAGATGAACTTGGGTGTCACCGGGGTCGCGCCGCCGAAGGCCGCGTCGTCCAGCACGGCCAGATACTCGTCGATGGCGCGGCTGGCGGCCTCGGGCGGCAGGCCTTGATCGCCAGGTACGCAGCGCTGGCGGTTGGCGTCGGCCTTGATCAGGCTGGCGTCGACGGCGAAGCCCTCGCCGCCAACGAGGCCCTCAGCCATGCAGCGACGCAGCACCGTCTCGAACAACTCGCGCAGCAGATCGCTGTCGCGGAAACGGCCATGGCGGTTCTTCGAGAAAGTCGAGTGGTCTGGCACGTCGCCGTCCAGGCCCAGCCGACAGAACCAGCGATAAGCCAGGTTCAGGTGGACTTCCTCGCACAGCCGTCGCTCTGAGCGGATGCCGAAGCAGTAGCCGACCAGCAGCATCCGGATCAGGAGCTCAGGGTCGATCGAAGGCCGGCCGATGGCGCTGTAGAACGGCGCCAGATGCGCCCGCAGCCCGTCCAGTTCCACGAACCGGTCAATCGCGCGCAGCAGGTGATCCACCGGCACATGTCGCTCCAAGGAGAACTCATAAAACAGCGCCGATTGATCGACCCGTCGTTCGCCCATCATCACTGCACCTCCAGCCTCAACGACCAGAGTGAATCAGCGCGGCGCCCTCATGCCAATTGCCGAAGGCCGCCTTTTTCAACGAAATC
>Ga0157370_10007238_pt1 | contig 12106 bp, 10 predicted proteins | sample C35metaG_FD_113463 | JGI IMG/M metagenome (GOLD analysis project Ga0157370, IMG submission 113463) | Corn rhizosphere microbial communities from Kellogg Biological Station, Michigan, USA - C3-5 metaG | ecosystem: Host-associated > Plants > Roots > Rhizosphere > Soil | place: USA: Michigan...
CGCATCTTGAGGCCCTTGAGGTCCTCGGGCGTCTTGACCGGGTGCTTGCTGTTCGTCATGTTGCGAAAGCCGTTCTCGCCCCATGCGAGCGCCTCGATGCCCTTGGGCTCGAACTTCTTCAGCATGTCCTGTCCGATCGGCCCGTCGAGCACGGCGCGCGCGTGCGCGTAGTCGCGAAACAAAAACGGGATGTCGAGTATCGCGATGTCCGGCACGAAGTTCGGCACCGGCCCCGTCGACGTCATCGTCAGGTCGAGCGTGCCGAGCTGCAGCGCCTCGATCGACTCGCGCTCGGCGCCGAGCGCGCCCGAATAGAAGTTCTGGATCTTGTAGCGGCCGTTCGTTCGCTTCTCGACCTCGCGCGCGAACGTGTCGATCGCGACGCCATAGTGCGAATTCTGCGCAAGCGAGATGTTCATCTTGAGCGTCGTCTGCGCCAGCGCGGGCAGTGCGGCGAACGGAACGAGCGCGACGAGCGCGGCGAGCAGCAGTCGGATGGGACGCATCGCAATTTCTCCGAAAAGACCGTCGGGCCGGCGGCACGCCGGCTTTCGTGCGGGGGCCGATTCTAGCAAGGCGTTCGCCTTCGGGAACCGGTCCCCGAAAGCCGCCATGTGGACGCTGCCTGCGCGGGTTGCAAGAGACGGCTCCTCGCGCGAGGCCGGCAAGGCCCACTGTGAAATAATCGACAACGGACGGGCTTGCGCCGCTGTCCCGCTCACCGATGCTCGATCCCACATTCGCGTCCGCGCTTGCCGCGATCGTCCCGCCACCGGCGCTTCTGACCGCGCCGGAGGACACGCGTCCGTACGAATGCGACGGGCTCACGCTCTATCGCGAGCAGCCGGCCGCCGTCGTGCTGCCCGACGACGAGACGCAGGTCGTCGCCATTCTCAAGCTCTGTCATGCCGCGCGCGTGCCGATTGTCGCGCGGGGCGCCGGCACGAGCCTTTCGGGCGGATCGCTGCCGGTCGCCGAAGGGATCGTGCTTTCGCTCGCGAAGTTCCGTCGCATCGTCGCGATCGATCCCAGCGCACGGACCGCGATCGTCGAGCCCGGCGTGCGCAACCTCGCGATCTCGGAAGCGGCGGCGCCCTACGGCCTCTTCTACGCGCCCGATCCGTCGTCACAGATCGCGTGCTCGATCGGCGGCAACGTCGCCGAGAACGCGGGCGGCGTGCATTGCCTCAAGTACGGCCTCACCGTCCATAACGTGCGCAAGGTGCGCGCGGTCCTCGTGACCGGCGACATCGTCGAGTTCGGGGCCGACGCGCTCGATGCGCCGGGCTACGACCTGCTTGCGCTGATCACCGGCAGCGAGGGACTGCTCGGCGTCATCACACAGATAACGGTCAAGCTGCTGCCGAAGCCGGCGCTCGCGCAGGTCGCGCTCGCGGCGTTCGACGACGTCGAGAAGGCGGGCGCCGCCGTCGGCAACGTCATTGCGGCCGGCATCGTGCCCGGCGGTCTCGAGATGATGGACCGCGAAGCGACGCGCGCCGTCGAGCAGTTCGTGCACGCGGGCTATCCGCTCGACGCGGCGGCGGTGCTGCTCGTCGAAGCCGACGGCACGCCGGAGGAAGTGGCCGCGGAAATGGCGGAGATCCGCGACGTACTGACGCGAAGCGGCGCAACGGAGATTCGCGTGTCCGCCGACGAAGCGCAGCGCCTCTTGTACTGGTCGGGACGCAAGGCCGCGTTTCCGGCCGTCGGCCGCATCTCACCCGACTACTACTGCATCGACGGCACTATTCCGCGTGCGGCGCTGCCCGGCGTGCTGCGGCAGATCGCGACGTGGTCGCGCGAATACGGCCTGCCGTGCGCGAACGTCTTCCATGCGGGTGACGGCAACCTGCATCCGCTGATCCTGTTCGACGCTAACAAGCCAGGCGACCGCGAGCGCACCGTCGAGTTCGGCGACCGCATCCTCGAGCTTTGCATAGAAGTCGGCGGCACGATCACCGGCGAGCACGGCGTCGGCGTCGAAAAGCTAAGCGGCATGTGCACGCAGTTCGCGCCCGAGGCGCTCGAGCGCTTCCTCGGCATCACGCGCGCGTTCGACGCGCACGGCCTGCTGAACCCGGGCAAGGGCGTGCCGACGCTCGCGCGGTGCGCGGAGTTCGGGCGCATGCACGTGCATCGCGGTGAGCTGCCGCATCCGGAGCTGCCGCGCTTTTGACCATCGATGTTCGACGACGATGAACACGACCGATAGCACGTTGCGCCAGGGCTTGTCCGAAGTGACGGAGCGCCTCGTGCGCGACTACGGCGAGCGTGCGGTGACGAGCCGCGCGGTGCGCGAGCAGCATTCGCACGGCGAAGGGCTGGCCGACGCGGGAATGCCCGACATCGTCGTGTTTCCGCAGACGAACGACGAGGTCGCGTCGATCGTGGGGCTCTGCAACGCCGCACGGATTCCGGTGATTGCCTTCGGCGTCGGCACGTCGCTCGAAGGCCACGTCGCCGCACTCTACGGCGGCGTGTGTGTCGATCTGTCGCGGATGGACCGCGTGCTGGAAGTGAACGACGCCGACCTCGACTGCCGTGTGCAGGCGGGTGTCACGCTTGAAGCGCTCAATGCCGAGCTCAAGGGCACCGGGCTTTTCTTCCCGATCGATCCCGGCGCGAATGCGACGATCGGCGGCATGGCGTCGACGCGTGCGTCGGGGACGAACGCCGTGCGTTACGGCACGATGCGCGAGAACGTGCTCGGCCTCACCGTCGTCACGGCCGACGGACGCATCGTGCACACGGGGGGCCGCGCGCGCAAATCCAGCGCGGGCTACGACCTGACGCGGCTCTTCGTCGGCGCCGAGGGCACGCTGGGCATCATCACCGAAGTCCAGCTGCGTCTGTATGGCTTGCCGGAGGCGATTTCGGCGGCCGTGTGCCAGTTCGCCGATCTGGCAGGCGCCGTCGACACGGTGATCGTCGCGATGCAGCTCGGCATTCCCGTCGCGCGGATCGAATTGCTGGACGAGGTGCAGATGGACGCGTGCATTCGCTACTCGCAACTCGAGTTCGAGCCGAAGCCGACGCTGTTCTTCGAGTTTCACGGAACCGACGCGGGCGTGCGCGAGCAGGCAGAAATGATCGAATCGATTGCGGCCGAGCACGGCGGCAGCCGCTTCCAGTGGGCGAGCGCACAGGAGGAACGGTCGAAGCTCTGGAAGGCGCGCCACAACGCCTACTACGCGGTGCTCGCGCTGGCGCCGGGAAGGCACGCGTTCGCGACCGATGCATGCGTGCCCATCTCGCGACTCACCGAATGCGTGCTCGAGACGCAGGCCGATATCGTCGAAACGGGGCTCATCGCGCCAATCGTCGGCCATGTCGGCGACGGCAACTTCCACCTCGTCGTGCTGTTCGATCCGGCGAAGCCCGAGGAGCGCGCAAAGGCGGAAGGACTCGCGGCGCGGGTCAGCGCGCGTGCGATCCGGATGGGCGGCACCTGCACCGGCGAGCATGGAATCGGCGTCCACAAGCTCGAGGCGCTCGTTGCCGAGCATGGCGACGCGGTCTCGCTGATGCAGGCGATCAAGCGCGCGTTGGATCCGAACGACATTCTCAATCCGGGTAAGACGGTTCCCAAATGATGAAGCTCTATGTCGGCAACAAGAACTATTCGTCGTGGTCGCTGCGCGGCTGGCTCGTGACGAAGCTGTCGGGCGAGCCGTTCGAGACGGTCGACGTGCCGCTCGACGACCTCGTCGCGAATCCGACCCGCTACCCGTTCCTGCCATCTCGACTCGTCCCGTGCCTGCACGACGGCGACGCCGTCGTCTGGGATTCGCTCGCGATTGCGCAGCATCTCGCCGAGCGCCATCCGCAGATGTGGCCCGACGATCCGCGCGCTCGTGCGTGGGCGCGCTCGATCAGCGCCGAGATGCATTCGGGATTCGCGACGCTGCGCAGCGAGATGACGATGTGCATTCGCGAGCGGGTCGACGTGCGCCCATGGTCTCCGGGTCTTTCAGCGAACATCGAGCGCGTGACGACGATCTGGGAGGAATCGCGGCGGCGCTTCGGCGCGGGCGGCGCCTTCCTGTGCGGCCGCTATTCGATCGCCGACTGCTTCTATGCGCCGGTCGCGTTTCGTTTCCGGACCTATGGCGTGAAGCCGGGCGGCGCGGCAGGCGGCTATCTCGAAGCGCTGCTCGCCCATTCCGACGTCAAGGAATGGGAACGCGCAGCGCTGGCCGAGACATCGATCATCGAGGTCGACGAGCCGCGGCACGTCTATCGCGACAAGCTCGCTGCTCGTTGATCGTTAGCATGAACGAGGTTGCCGTCGCCCGACTCGAGGAGCGCATCCGCGCCGCGGCTGCCGACCGGCGGCCGCTGCGCATTCACGGCGGACGCACGAAGGACTTCTACGGCGACGTCATTCGCGGCGATGCGCTCGACGTGCGAGAGGTCAGCGGCATCGTGTCGTATGCGCCCGGCGAGCTCGTGCTGACCGCGCGCGCCGGCACGCCGCTCGGCGAAATCGAGGATGCGCTGGCGGCGCACAAGCAGATGCTCGCGTTCGAGCCGCCGCATCACGGCGAAGCATCGACGCTCGGCGGCGTGGTCGCGAGCGGTTTTTCCGGTCCGCGCCGGCCGCATGCGGGCGCCGCACGCGACTTCGTGCTCGGCACGCGCGTGATCGACGGCACCGGAACTTCGCTGGCGTTCGGCGGACAGGTGATCAAGAATGTAGCCGGCTTCGACGTGTCGCGCCTGATGACCGGTGCACTCGGCACGCTCGGCGTCATGACCGAAATCTCGCTCAAATGTCTGCCGAAGCCGAAGGTCGAGACGACGCGCGCCGTTCGTTGCGATGGAGCGCAGGCGATTCGGCTCATGAACGAATGGGGTGGCAGGGCGCTGCCGATTTCGGCGACGTGCTTTCACCGCGACACGCTGTACGTGCGGCTCTCCGGTGCAGTCGCTGCCGTCACCGGCGCCGCTGCCATCGTCGGCGGTGAAGAGATCGAGGGCGCATCGCTCTGGCGCGCGCTTCGCGACCAGACGCTCGACTATTTCCGGCCGGCGATCGACGGCGAGGCGACGTTGTGGCGCGTTTCGGTACGCTCGACCGCGCCGTGGACGCCGATGCACGCGGAGACGCTGATCGAATGGGGCGGCGCGCTGCGCTGGCTTGTCTGCCCGGCACCGCTCGATCCGCAATTGGTGCGCGGTTTCGCATCGGAGCACGGCGGCCACGCGACGCTCTACCGCGCGAAGGACAAGTCGGCCGGAACGTTCCAGCCGTTGTCCGCGCCATTGCTCGCGCTGCACGAGCGACTGAAGCAGGTGTTCGACCCGCACCGCATCCTGAATCCCGGCCGCATGTACGCGGCGTTCTGAAATGAAACATCCCCCCACGCTCGCTTCGCTCGCTGTCCCCGGGGGGGCCGGTCAGTGGCTTGGGGCGGCCCGGCGCCACTGAGATGGAAACGCGACTGCTGCCGGCGCTCGCCGCGACACCGGAAGGCAAGGAGGCGGAGTCGATCCTGCGTGCCTGCGTGCACTGCGGATTCTGCACCGCGACGTGCCCCACGTACCAACTGCTGGGCGACGAGCTCGACGGGCCGCGCGGACGCATCTACCTGATCAAGCAGGCGCTGGAAGGGAGCGAAGTCACGTCGAAGACGCAGCTCCATCTCGACCGCTGCCTCACGTGCCGCGCCTGCGAAACGACGTGTCCGTCCGGCGTGCGATACGGTCGGCTCGTCGACATCGGACGCAAGTTCGTCGAGGATCGCGTCGGCCGCAGCACGGTGGATGCCGCAAGGCGCGCCGCGTTACGCCGCGGGCTTTCGTCGCGGCCGTTCTTCGGCGCGGCGCTCGCCGTCGGTCGATTCGCCAAGGCGTGGCTGCCGCGTCGCCTGGCGTCGTCGATTCCCGACGTGCGCAATGCCGGCGCCTGGCCGGCGCCGCGTCATGCTCGACGCGTGATCATTCCGGCCGGATGCGTGCAGCCATCGCTTGCGCCGAACATCGATGCCGCGACCGCGCGCGTCCTCGATTGCGCCGGCATATCCGCGGTTGCCGTCGCCGACGGCGGCTGCTGTGGCGCATTGCCGTATCACCTGTCGGAGCACGACGAGGCACGCGCGCTCGCGCGTCGCAACATTGATGCGTGGTGGCCGCATGTCGAGCAAGGCGCGGAGGCGATCGTCGTCACCGCGAGCGGCTGCGGCGTGATGGTGCGCGAATACGATCACCTGCTTGCGAGCGATCCCGCCTACGCGGCGCGGGCGAAGCGTGTCGCCGAGCTTGCGCGCGACCCGGTCGAACTCGTCAACGCAGCGTGGACAAGGCTTGCGCCACGGATCGATCGCGGCAAAACCACCGCGCGCGTCGCCTTCCATCCGCCGTGCACTCTGCAGCACGGAATCGGGATCCGCGGCGAGGTCGAGCGCCTGCTCGTCGACGCCGGCTTCACGCTTCTGCCGATCGCCGATGCGCATCTGTGCTGCGGCTCGGCCGGCACGTATTCGATCCTGCAGCCCGAGCTCGCCGCACGGCTCAAGGCGAACAAGCTCGATGCGCTCGAGTCGAACGAGCCGAACGTGATCGCGACCGCGAACATCGGCTGCATGACGCATCTTCAATCGGGCACGTCGATTCCCGTCCGCCACTGGATCGAGCTCGTCGATGCCGCGCTGTTGACGCGCGAACCGGCGCGCGCACCCGCGCACGGCGATGCGGTGACAACGCAATGAGCGCGCCGGGCCGCCCCAAGCGCGAATTGCACCCCGCCGGAGGCAGCGAAGCGGCGGAGCCGCGAGCGTGGGGGGATCATACGAGCGACCGTGAACGCGAGGGATTTGCGCCCGCGTCTCGCCGCGCGTACGCGGCGTTTCTCTCAATTGCCACGCGATGGATGGACAACGACGTCTACGGCCACGTCAACAACGTGACCTACTACTCGTATTTCGACACCGTCGTGAACGAGCATCTCGTGCGTGCCGGCGGCCTGGACATCCGCAACGGTCCCGCGATCGGCATCGTCGTCGAAACGGCGTGTCGCTTCCATAAGCCGCTGTCGTTTCCCGACGTGATCGATGCCGGGTTGCGCGTCGCCGGCATCGGCCGCTCGTCGGTACGCTACGAGATCGGACTGTTCCGGCAGGGCGACGACTCGGCGGCAGCGACTGGTCGATTCGTCCATGTGTGGGTCGATCGTGCGCAACGGCACCCGGTGGACGTCCCGGCCGCAATCCGGCGCGCGCTCGAGCCGTTTCGCATCGACGGGCAAGTTTCATCGTGAGCGGTGTCGCAACGCCACGGCTTCACGTCGCGTGCGAAGCGATGACCTTGGCGACCCGGGCGCAGGCGGGGCGGCTGCTCGGCCGCTTTCTCGCCGACGATGCGCATTACCGTTCATCCGCGGCGCGCTACGGCGATGGCGGCGCGCAGGGGCTCACGCGCGCGCTCGATCTGTTCGTCGCCCGGCCCGAGCTCGGCTTCGTCTGGCTTGCGTTTATCGGAGCAACCGTCGTCGGCGCATGCGTCGTCTGCTATGCGATCTCCACGTCGCGTGGCGGTCTCGTCGCCAAGCTCGACGACGTGACGATCGACGCGAGCCGGCAGGGGCAGGGCATCGGCACCGCCATGCTGCAGGCGCTGGTCGATTATCTTCGGCAACGCGGTGTCAGCCGGATCGACACCGCGTGCCATCGCGACAACGCGGCCGCGTGGCGCTTCTACGCGCGGCACGGTTTCCGCTCGCTCGACGAGGAGCGCATCGCGCTTCTGATCTGAGGCGCTGACGAGAACGACGAGATGAACAGATTGCTTCCCAGCGCGGGATTCGTCCTGTCGCTCAGCATCGCCACGCCGGCGTCGTCGGCCGATGCGATTCCGATGCGCGACTTCTTTCGCCACCCCGACCGTGCGTACTACCGCATTTCGGGCGACGGCAAGACGCTGTCGTTCATGCAGCCGTGGGAGCGGCGGATGAACATCTACGTCCAGCCGCTCGGCAGCAACGCCGAGCCCGTTCGCGTGACCTCCGAGAAGGACCGCGACATCCCGGACTACTTCTGGAAAGGTGCCGATCGGATCGTCTACACGAAGGACTTCGGCGGCGACGAGAACGATCATGTCGTCGTCGTCGACCGCAGGGGCGGCGAGCCGAAGGACGTGACGCCGTTCGAAGGCGTCAGGGCGCAGATCATCGATCCGCTCGTCGAGTTTCCCGATCGGATGCTGATCGGGCTCAACAAGCGCGTGAAGGAAGTCTTCGACGTCTACGAGCTCGACCTCGCGAGCGGCAAGCTGACGCAGGTCGCGGAGAACCCGGGCAACATCACCTCGTGGGGCGCCGATCACGCGGGCCGGCTGCGCTATGCGATCGCCACCGACGGCGTGAACCAGACCTATCTCTATCGCGATGATCACAAGGCCGCATTCAAGCCGGTTTTGACGACGACGTTCCGCGACAATTTCTCGCCGCAGTTCTTCGCCGCCGACAATCGCAAGCTCTATGTCGCCTCGAACATCGGCCGCGACAAGGTCGCGATCGTCCTCATCGATCCGGCGACCGCGAAGGAAGAGGAGGTCGTCTATACGCGCGACGACGTCGACGTCGATGGCATCGTCTGGTCCAAGGCACGCAGGCGCGCGGCGTACGTGGGTTACCAGACGTGGAAGAGCCAGCGGCACTATCTGGATGACGATGCGCGGCAACTTTTCAAGCGCCTCGAGGAAAGGCTCGCCGGCTACGAGGTCACCGTGCAGTCGACGACCGACGACGAGTCGGGCCTGATCGTCGCGGCAACCAACGACCGCACGCAAGGGACGCGCTATTTCTACGACCGCAAGGCCGACCGGCTGACGAAGCTCGGCGAAGTCACGCCGTGGCTTCCGGAAGCGAAGATGGCGGCAATGAAGCCCGTCGAGTTCAAGGCGCGCGACGGCCTCATGTTGCACGGCTACTTGACGCTGCCGAACGGCGTGATGCCGAAGAAGCTCCCCGTGATCGTCAACCCGCACGGCGGTCCGTGGCTGCGCGACGGGTGGGGCTTCAATCCCGAAGTGCAGTTCCTTGCAAGCCGCGGTTACGCGGTCCTGCAGATCAACTATCGCGGCTCGACGGGTTACGGGCGCGCGTTCTGGGAATCGTCGTTCAAGCAATGGGGCTTCGCGATGCAGGACGACATCACCGACGGCGTCGAGTGGCTGATCAAGGACGGCACCGCCGACCCGAAGCGCGTCTGCATATACGGCGGCAGCTACGGTGGCTATGCGACGCTCGAAGGCCTCGTGAAGACGCCCGATCTCTATGCGTGCGGCGTCGATTACGTCGGCGTGTCGAACCTCTTCACGTTCATGAACACGATTCCGCCCTACTGGAAGCCGTTTCTCGCGATGATGCACGAGATGGTCGGCGATCCGGAGAAGGACAAGGAGCGCCTCGCGGCGTCGTCGCCTGCGCTCAACGCGGACCGCATCAAGGCGCCGCTGCTGATCGCGCAGGGGGCGCGCGATCCGCGCGTGAACAAGGACGAGTCGGACCAGATGGTCGCGGCATTGAAGAAGCGTGGCATCGACGTGCCGTACATCGTGAAAGACAACGAGGGACACGGCTTCCACAACGAGGAGAACCAGTTCGCCTTCTACGAGGCGATGGAGAAGTTCCTCGACAAGTACATCGGCAAGCGCGCGGACTGATCTCCAAACTCGCGATGCGCACCTGGATCATCGTGCCGGCAGCCGGCGGCGGTAGGCGCTTCGGCGGCGCGATGCCGAAGCAATATGCCGATCTCGCCGGCGCCCCGGTGCTCGCGCGCACGCTCGAGCGACTCACGACGGTCGACTGCGAAGCGATCGTCGTCGCGCTCGCGCCCGACGACATCCGCTACGACGACGTGATCGGCGTGCGCCCTGGCGTGATGCCGATCCGCTGCGGCGGCGCGACCCGTGCCGCCACCGTGCGCAAGGCGCTGCAGGCGATCGGCGCGCGCGTCGCGGACGACGACTGGGTCCTCGTGCACGACGCGGCGCGGCCGTGCGTTCCCCGCGATGCGCTCGACCGGCTCGTCGGTGAATTGCGTAGCGACAGCGTCGGCGGGCTCCTCGCGCTGCCGCTCGGCGATACGCTGAAGCGCTCCAGCGCGATGGACGAGCCGCCGCGCGTGATGCGCACCGAATCGCGCGAGGGCCTGTGGCTTGCCCAAACGCCGCAGATGTTTCGCCGTCGACTGCTCGCCGCCGCGCAGGGGCTCGATGTCGCCGGCCACTGCACCGACGAGGCGCAGGCGATCGAAGCGCTGGCGGCGACCGGCGTCTGCGACATGCCGCGGCTGGTGCGCGGCAGCCCGGCGAATATCAAGGTCACGTTCCCGGGCGATCTCGCGCTCGCCGCAGCGATTCTTGGAACCCAGGAGCGAAAATGAGATGAGCGCCGCCGGGCGGTCCCAACGGACGTCCACGCGAGCGGTGGCGAAGCCAAGGCTCGAAGAGCGCGGCCGCGAGCGTGGACGTGAGGCCGACACGTGATGCGACGGATCTCGGTGGAAGCCAAGGAGGCCGAGGCGAATTTCGCCCCCCGGGGGGCAGCGAAGCGGCGTCAGCCGCAAGCGTGGGGGAATCAATGATGCTGCGAATCGGCAACGGTTTCGACGTGCATGCGTTCGCGAGCGGCCGTCCGCTCGTCATCGGCGGCGTCACGATTGCGCACGATCGTGGGCTCGCGGGCCATTCCGATGCCGACGTGCTGCTGCATGCGATCGCCGATGCGATCCTCGGTGCGCTGGCGCAAGGCGATCTCGGCCGTCACTTTCCCGATTCGGATTCGCGCTGGAAGGGCGCCGACAGCCGGCGCATCCTGCGTGACGTCGCGGCGATGATGTCGGCTCAGCGCCATTCGATCGGCAACATCGATGCGACGGTCATCGCGCAGGCACCGAAGCTCGCGCCGTTCGTCGATGCGATGTGCGCGAACATCGCCAACGATCTCGGCTGCGACGTATCACGCGTGTCGGTGAAGGCCACGACGACCGAACGGCTGGGCTTCGCCGGGCGCGAGGAAGGCATCGCCGCACTCGCCACCGTACTGCTCGTCGCCATGGAAGACCAGACTGGCGGCTGACGCAGTCGTCGGCCGGGCTTCGAGCTCATTCGATCGGTCGATGACGATTGAGAAGGGCGAGCATGCCCGGAATGCTGCGCTGGATCTGTGCGGCGATGAATATGGCGCCGAGGGGATCGCCGAACGTCCCGCAGGTCGGCGGGCCGACGACGCGAATGCGATCATGGGCCCGTCCTTCGGCGCCGATCGGCCGGCATTGATCGTCGACGAAGATGCCGATGCCGGCCGGATCGAGCGCAAGAAGACCGCGCCGCTTCATCGCGGCGAGAAACGGATTGGACGACATTGCATCGGCAAAATCGAGTCCGATGCAGTTGACGACCGCATCGAACGTGCGCGCGCGCGGGACGCTCGCGTGTCGATCGATCAGTTGCACGTCGATGGTCTTGCCGGATTCGCTGACGTCGACGGAGCAGAGCCGCGCCGCCCGGAATTGGACGTGGCCCTGCTGCTCGGCCGCGCGAACGAAGGCATCGTTCTGCGGTGGAGCGCGAAAGCGGTGCACGTCGTACCACGGTCGCAAGTGGCGCAGGATTCGTCGCTTTTCCTGCACGTCGAGCGCGCTCCACGTCTGCCATAGCGGATCGCGAAGCTCGTCGAAAGGAACGAACCAGCGACCACCCGTAGCCTCCACGTCGAGAATCCGGCGTCGAAGCGCGCCGACGAGTTTGCGTGCAGTCAGCGGAGTGCCCGCATCGCGTACGAACGGCGCGACGGGACCGTCGATGCGCTCGAGCAGCGTCGTCTTCGATGGCTCCGGGTCGACGGAACGGTGTGGACGCGGCCGCAGCCCGCGACGCGACACCGCGGTGATCATCCCTCCGTGCCCGGCGCGGACCATCGTCGAAATCACGTCGAGCGCGGTCAACCCCGTGCCGACCACCAGCACGCGCGCGCGCTTGGGGATCGCGCGAATCCGCTCGAGGTCATCAGGGGCAGCAATGATTGCCGGATGCCGGGCGAGCGTCGGCCCAAATGCGGAGGGCAAGCGCGGCATCGAATTACCGGTCGCGACGACGA
>Ga0157370_10007239_pt1 | contig 12106 bp, 12 predicted proteins | sample C35metaG_FD_113463 | JGI IMG/M metagenome (GOLD analysis project Ga0157370, IMG submission 113463) | Corn rhizosphere microbial communities from Kellogg Biological Station, Michigan, USA - C3-5 metaG | ecosystem: Host-associated > Plants > Roots > Rhizosphere > Soil | place: USA: Michigan...
GCGCCAGCTCGACTTCGCCGCCTTCCGCGAGATCGCGGACTCGGTCGGCGCCAAGCTGATGGTCGACATGGCCCACTTCGCCGGGCTCGTGGCAGCGGGCGAGCACCCCAACCCGGTCGAGCACGCCGACGTCGTCACGACGACGATCCACAAGACCCTCTGCGGGCCGCGCAGCGGCATGATCCTCAGCCGCGAGGAGCACGCCAAGGCGATCGACAAAGCGACCTTCCCGGGCCAGCAGGGCGGGCCGCTGATGCACACGATCGCCGCCAAGGCGGTGGCGCTGCGGATCGCGGCGAGCGAGGCCTTCCGCACCCGCCAGCGCCAGACGATCGCCAACGCGAAGGCGCTCGCCGCGGGCCTGGAAGCGGGCGGCGTGCCGGTGCTGACCGGCGGCACCGACGTCCATCTCGTGCTCGTCGACCTGACGCCGACCGGTCTCGACGGCCAGACCGCCGAGGACCGGCTCGACGCCGTCGGCATCACCGTCAACCGCAACGCGATCCCCTTCGACGAGCGACCGCCGATGAACCCATCCGGCCTGCGCATCGGCACCCCGGCGCTGACCACCCGCGGCATGGTCGAGGACGACCTGAGCGAGATCGCCGCCGTGATCGCCGCCGCCCTCGGCGAGGATTTCGAGGCCGAGAAGGACTCGCTGGCCGAGCGCACGAGGGCCCTGATGGAGCGCTATCCGCTGTACCCCGAGCTGGCCGCGGCAACTGTCTGACTCGCTGAAGATATGGGTCGACATGAGCGCGCCGGCGCACGTGCTGGTCCTGCGCCCGATCATCGAGCGCCTCCGCGCCCAGGGCCACACGGTCGAGGTCACCTCGCGGGACTACGCGCAGACGCAGGCGCTGCTCGCGCTGCACGGGATGGAGCACACGCCGATCGGCCGCCACGGCGGCGCCTCGCGGCTGCGCAAGGCGATGCGGCTCGGCGCACGTACCACGGCGATGATCCGCTTCGGCCGCGGTCGCTCCTTCGACCTCGCCCTCGCCCACGGCTCCAACGACCTGGCGATCGCGGCGCGGCTGCTCGGCGTTCCCGAGGCCAACATGCACGACTACGAGTACGCGGTCACCCAGCATCGGATCGGCTGCCGCCTTGCCAAGCGGGTGATGTTCCCCGACACGGTGCCGGCCGAGCGCCTGCGCCGCTTCGGCGTCGGGCCCGGGAAGCTCTTCCCATATCCGGGGCTGAAGGAGGAGTACTACCTCTACGACTTCGAGCCGGACCCGGACGCGCTCACCCGGCTCTCGGTCGACACCGAGCGCGTCGTCGTCGTCGTGCGGCCGCCCCCCGACGTCTCGCTCTACCACCGCAAGTCGAACCCGCTCTTCCCCAAAGTCCTGCAACGGCTCGGCAGCGACGAGAACGTGCACGCGATCGTCCTGCCCCGCACCCAGGCGCAGCGCGAGCTGGTCGGGAGCCTCGCCCTGCCCTCGCTGGTCCTGCCGCCCGGCGCGGTCGAGGCGCAGAGCCTCGTCGCCCTCGCCGACCTCGTCGTCTCCGCCGGAGGCACGATGAATCGCGAGGCGGCGGCGCTCGGCGTTCCCGTCTATACGACCTATGGCGGACGCCTCGGCGGGGTCGACGAAGCGCTGATCCGCTCGGGACGACTGCGGCCGCTGACCGACCCGCGCGCGATCGAGCTCGAGAAGCGCACCGCGGACGCGACTCCGACCCGGCGGGACCCGGGTCTCCTCGTCGAGACGATCCTAGGTACCGTCGGAGCAGATCATCTCGCCGCGGCAACCGACATCTCGAGCTGAATCACTCGCTCTGCCCGACGACGTCCAGGCCGAGTTGGACGGTTTCATCGCGCTTGCCGGCGACGGAGAGAGACGCCCGGTTGATCCGGTTCTCAGGCTTCTGGACATTTTCATCTCATCTCTTTTTTTACTGATCTTGGCGCCGATCCTGGCGCTGACCGCGCTGGCGATCGTGCTCACCTCGGGCCGGCCGCTCTTCTACCGCGGTGCCCGCGTGGGAAGGGGCGGGCGGCTCTTCCACATGTACAAGTTCCGCACCCTCAAGCCCGACGCGGAGGACCGCCTCGGCCCGTACTTGGGCGAGGAGCTGACCAGGCGCACCGAGGAAGAGGTGACCCGGATCGGGCGGGCGCTGCGCAAGATCCATCTCGACGAGGTGCCGCAACTGTGGAACGTGCTGCGTGGGGACATGGCGGTGGTCGGCCCACGGCCGATTCGGCCGGCCTTCTTCACCGAGCTCTGCCGCGAGATCCCGCAGTACTGGCAGCGGCTGGTCGTCCGCCCCGGCGTCACCGGCTTCGCCCAGACCCGGATGACCCGCGAGGAGTCCTGGGCCGACAAGCTCGCCCACGACATGGAGTACATCGCCGATCGCTCGGTCCCGCTCTACATCAGCGTCCTCCTTGCCACCGTGGTCAAGGTCCTCGGCCGCGGCCCCGCCGCCCCCAGCTGAGCGCGGTCGAGGTTCAAGCCGCATAGCGAGCAGAAGCTCGACCGCGGTCCGTGGTGCGAGACTGCGCGCCATGTGTGGGATCTGTGGCGTGGTTGGGCCCGGCGCGGACGTCGAGGCCGTCAGGCGGATGAGCTCGCGGCTCGTCCATCGCGGGCCCGACAGCGAGGGCGTCTTCGAGGACGACGGAGTAGCGCTGGCGATGCGGCGGCTCTCGATCATCGACCTCGAGCACGGCGACCAGCCGATCGCCAACGAGGACGGCAGCGTCACCGTCGTCCAGAACGGCGAGATCTACAACTACCGCGAGCTGCGCGGCGAGCTGGAGCGGCGCGGTCACCGCTTCGCGACCCAATCGGACACCGAGGTCCTGGTCCATCTCTACGAGGAGCATGGGGACGGCTTCGCCGAGCGCCTGCGGGGGATGTTCGCGATCGCCCTCTGGGACGGTCGCGAGCGTCGCCTAATCCTCGCCCGCGACCGCTTCGGGATCAAGCCGCTCTACTACCGATACCTCGACGGGGAGCTCTCCTTCGCCTCGGAGCTGAAGGCGATGCTCGAGCAACCCGGCTTCTCACGCCAGATCGACCCCCAGGCCGTCGCCGCCTACCTCGCTTTCAACTCGATCCCGGCGCCGCTGACGATCTTCGCCGAGGCGCGCAAGCTGCCGGCCGGAACCCTGGCTGTCTGGCGCGACGGCGAGCTGACCCAGACGCGTTACGCCAGGCCGTCTCCGGTCGCCGCGGGTGAGACCCGGCGCAGGCCGGAACGCGCCCTGGCGGAGGAGCTGCGCGAGACCCTGCGCGACTCGATCCGGGCTCACCTCGTCGCCGACGTCCCGGTCGGGGTGCTGCTCTCCGGCGGCGTCGACTCGGCCGGGATCGTCGCCCTCGCCGCCGGCGAGCAGGCCGACGCGGTGAAGACCTTCTCTGTCGGCTTTGAGGAGGCGAGCTTCGACGAGCTCGACCGCGCGCGGCTGGTCGCCGGGCGATACGGGACCGACCACCACGAGATCGTCCTGCGGCCCGACGCGGTCGAGCTCTTCCCGAAGCTGGTCGAGGCCTTCGACGAGCCCTTCGGCGACTCCTCGGCGCTGCCGACCTACCTCGTCTCCGAGCTGGCCGCGGGAGAGGTCAAGGTCGCGCTTTCGGGGGAGGGGGGGGACGAGCTCTTCGGCGGCTACTACACCTACGTCGCCGACCTGCTCGCGCCGCGGGTCGGCCGCCTCGCCGCCCTCGCCGCACCGCTCGCCGAGCTGCTGCCCAGCTCCAATGCCAAGGTCAGCCTCGACTACAAAGCCAAGCGCTTCGCGCGGGGCGCCGGGCTGCCGCCGCTGGAGCGCCATCACGCCTGGAAGGAGATCTTCTCGCGACAGCTGCAGGCCTCGCTGCTGGGCGATCGCGATCCAGGCTGGGACCCGGTCGACGTCTATCGCGAGCGCTACGCGGAGACCGCGGGGGCGGAGCCGCTTGCCCGCCTTCAGGACGTCGATCTCGGCATCTACCTGGTCGACGACCTGCTTGTGAAGACCGACCGCTCGAGCATGGCGCACTCGCTGGAGCTGCGCGTCCCGTTCCTCGACACCGAGGTTTCCGCGATGGCGCTCGGCCTGGCGACGCCGCTCAAGGTGCGCGGCCTGGCCAAGAAGCGGCTGCTGCGTCAGGCCCTGGCGCCGCTGCTGCCGAAGGAGGTTCTGCGCGGGCCGAAGCAGGGGTTCTCGATCCCGGTCGCCGCCTGGCTGCGCGGGCCCCTGCAGGGTTTCGCGCGCGAAACGCTCTCGGTGGAGACCCTGTCGCGGCAGGGTTGGCTCGACCCCGCAACCGTCACCGCGCTGCTCGACCGGCACTGCGCCGGCCGTGAGGACCTCAGCCGCCAGCTCTGGGGGCTGATCGCCTTCACGCTCTGGTTCGACAGGTACGCCACCTAGTCTGGACTCGATGCCGGCCAGCGTCGAAGCCCTCCTCGCCTTCCTCGTCGCGGGGGTCCTGACCCTGTTCCTCGTGCCCGCGACGATCCGCCTCGCCCGTCGCGCCGGCGCCATAGACATGCCCGGCGTGCGCTCGCTGCACGAGGTGCCGACGCCGAAACTGGGTGGCCTGGCGATCTTCGCCGGGGTCCTGATCTCCGCCTTGATCTGGCTGCCCTGGGACGCCGAGACGCGGGCGATCCTCGTCGGCGCGGCGGCGATAACGGCGATCGGCGTCCTCGACGACATCTACGACCTCGACGCGGCGACCAAGCTGCTCGGCCAGACCGTCGCCGTCGTGATCCCGGTCACGGCGGGCGTCACGGTCGAGAGCTTCACCTTCCCCTTCCTCGGCCAGGTCAACCCCGGCTCGGTCGACCTGCTGAGCCTGCCCGGCGGCGGCACGATCTCACTCGGCGATGTCGGCACCGTGATCGGCATCGTCGCGGTGATCAACGTGATCAACCTGATCGACGGCGTCGACGGGCTTGCCGCCGGGGTCTGCGTCATCTCCGGCATCGCGCTCGCGGTGATCGCGCTCTCGCTGGAGCGCAACGCCGCCGGCATCCTCGCCGCGCTCACCGCCGGAGCCGCGCTCGGCTTCCTCCGCCACGGCTTCCCGCCTGCCAAGACCTTCATGGGAGACACCGGATCCAACCTGCTCGGCTTCCTGCTCGGCGTCGTCGCCGTGCAGGGCGCGCTGAAGACCAATGCCGTGATCGCCCTCTTCCTGCCCCTGATCATCCTCACCGTGCCGATCCTCGATACCGGCTTCGTCGTCGCCAAGCGACTCAAATACCGCCGCCCGATCTACCGCGCGGACCGCTGGCACTTCCACCACCGGATGGCCGACATCGGCTTCTCGCAGCGGCGCACGCTCGCCTACCTCTACGGCTGGACCTTCGTCATGGCCATCGTCGGCCTGGCACTGCGCTTCGTCCCCTACAGCGACAACCACGGCCACTTCAACCTCTTCTGGACGGGCGTGATGGCCGCCTTTGGCCTACTCGCCCTGGGGGCGAGCGTCTACCTGGTCGAGGTGCTCGAGATTCTCAACCTGCGCAATATGCGGCTGCGTCAGCTCGTCAGCGTGCGCCGCGAGGCCGGCCGGCCGGTGCCGCAGGCCGAGCAGGTCGACCTCGCCGTGGCGCGCGAGCTGGAGACCGGCAACTTCCCCGCGATCGACCCGGAGACGGGCGAGTTCGAGGCTGTCGAGCCAGACCGCTAAAGCGCCCTTTCGACTTTGTGCGAGGTTGTGACAAGGGGCACGAACTGGCTCTAGAAAGCCAATCGTCGGCCCTTTGGGATATAGTCGCTCGTCCGCCCGCTCAGATGAGACGAGCGGCTGTTGCAGACTTATGTCTCCTCCTAAGCATGTCGATCTCCTGGTGCTAGCCGCCGCCCTTGCCGTGTTCGTGCTCGGCGGGCTGTCCCTGCTCGGCTACGCCGTGGCGGCCGGGGCATGGCTCGCGCAGCGGGGCATCCAGGTGCTCGCCGCTCGCCGCGTCAGCACCGAGCTGGCCAACGGCAATCGCCAGAGGGCGATGGGGACGGTCGCCGCGACGGCCCTGGGCCGAGTCTGGCTGATGGTGACCGCCGTGCTCCTCGTCGGCATCGCCGAGCGCGAAGCCGGCCTCTCCGCCGCGCTGCTGCTGCTCGTCCTCTTCACCGTCTCCTTCGCCGCCCAGGGCCTCGTCTACCTGCTCCAGCCCGAAGCGCGGGAGATCAAGGCGCCGTGAGGACCCGCGGCAAAGTCCTGATCGGCCTTGGCGGCTACCTCGCGCTGGCGATCGCGATGCTGCTGATCTTCGGCAACGCCGGCAAGAACGAAGAGTTCAAGCCGCAGAACGAGTTCAAGCTCGAAGAATGGGTGCCGATCCACCTCGGCAGCCTCGACCTCAGCATCAACAAGGCGGTCCTCTACCTGGTCCTCGCCAGCGCCCTGACGATCTTCGCGATGACCTGGATCTCGCGCCGCATGGCGCAGAAGCCCAACCGGGTCCAGACCGCGGTCGAGCTCGCCTACGACCTGACCAAGAACAACATCACCGGCGGCAACATGGACAACGAGACCGCGATCCGCTGGTTCCCCTTCCTCGGCGCGCTCTTCTTCTTCATCTGGTTCTCGAACATGATCGGCTTCATCCCGCTGCCGATCAACACCGAGCACACGGTCAACGTCTTCGGCCTGGAAATCCCGGCATTCGCGATCTACGCGGCCACCGCGAACATCTCGATCCCACTGGTGCTGACGCTGGTCGTCTGGATCTCCTACCACGTCGAAGGGATCCGTGCCAAGGGCTTCTTCGCCTACTTCGCCAGCTGGCTTCCTCCGGGCCTGGAGGAGATGAGCCCGTTCGGCAAGGCGGCGATCTTCCTGATCGAGGTGATCTCGCACTTCGTGCGGCTGATCTCGCTCTCCGTGCGTCTCTTCGCCAACATCCTCGCCGGCCACCTGCTGCTGCTCTTCATGGGCGGCGGGCTCGCCGTGCTGCTCGGGATCGCCGCGCTCGGCACCCTGACCTTCCCGCTCGCCTTCGCCTTCTTCATCTTCGAGGTCGGCCTCGTCGCCACCTTGCAGGCGTTTATCTTCTCGACCCTCACCGCGATCTACATCGGCGGAGCCACTTCCGCCAGCCACTAATGATCAATTCCAAATTTACGCACCCTCGGATGACGCGCCTGGCGCGGCGCTGGTCGGCGCCCGCGGCCTCGCGCGTAGCGCTGCTACGCGCAGCGACCACGTGCACCACCCAGCTTGGCCAGGCGCGCCCCCGCGGGCACGTAAATTTGAAATCGACCATCTAAAAAGGAGCACTGTTCTCACTATGGATCTGTCCCCCGTCGCCGCCGCGGTCACCGATGAAGGTGTCAAAAGCGCCGGCAAAGCGATCGCCCTCGGCGTAGGAGCCGGCCTCGGCTCGATCGGCGCCGGCATCGGCGTCGGCTTCATCTTCGGCAAGGAGATCGAGTCGGTAGCCCGCCAGCCCGAGATGAAAAGCGAGCTCGAAAGCATCCGCTGGCTCGGCTTCGCGCTTACCGAGGCGGTCGCCTTCTACACCTTCATCTTCGGCCTCATCGCCTTCTTCCTCTCCTAAGGGATGGGAGTTCTCGGCTACATATCCGCGCTTCCGCTCGCCGCGGACAGCGGCAGCGAATCGGGCGGCAGCTTCCTCGTCTCTCCGGGCCTCGGCCTGATGATCTGGACGCTCGTCCTCTTCCTCTTCACGATGTGGGTGTTGAGCAAGATCGCCTTCCCGAAGATCCAGGAGGCGCTCGACAAGCGGGCCAAGACGATCGCCGAGTCGATCGACGCGGCCGAACGGCAGCGCAAGGAATCCGACGAGCTGCTCGAGGAGTATCGCGGGCGCCTCGCCGAGGCCCGCGAGCAGGCCGACGACATAATGGCTCGTGCCCGCAAGGCGGCGGAAACCGCCGAAACGGAGGCGACCGCGGCGGGCAAGGAGAAGCGCGAGGAGCTGGTCGCGGCTGCCACGCGTGACATCGAAGCCGAGACGCGACGCTCGCTGGAGCAGATCCGCAAGGAGGTTGCCGACCTGACCGTGCTTGCCACCGAGAAGGTGACCCGCAAGAGCCTCAACGCGGACGACCAGCGGAGGCTGGTCGAGGAGGCGCTCAGCGAAGTCGACTTCACCAGCCTCTCGGGGAGTTCCTCATGACCGAGCCATCCCCGGACGCGGGAATGAATCCCTGTCGATATCTGATTCCCCAGGCATTCATGGGAGCAGAGGAGATGGCGCTTTAAATGGACGCAGCTCGCGTATACGCCGAGGCGCTTTTCGACGTCGCCAGGGAGAAGGGCAAGCTCGATGCGATCGGCGCCGACCTGATCCAGTTCGCCGATGCCGTCGACGGCAACCGCGAGCTGCAGATCTTCTTCTTCAGCCCGCACTTCTCCTCGGCCGAGAAGGTCGAGGGGCTGGGGCGGGCGCTTTCCGGCGCCGACCCGGAGCTGGTCAACTTCCTCGAGTTGCTGATCGAGAAGGGGCGGATGACGGAGATCTTCCGCATGCGCCGCGAGTTCGAGGAGATATGGAAGAAGGAGAACAAGCGGATCGACGTGACCGTGACCAGCGCGGTCGAGCTGGACCAGGCCGTGGTGGCCAAGATCGGCGAGGAGATCGAGCGGCAGACCGGCCAGAAGGTCGAGCTGGCAAGCCGCGTCGACGGCGAGATCCTCGGCGGCATCGTCCTGCAGGTCGGCAACATGGTGCTCGACGCGAGCATCCGCAGTCGCCTGGACAAACTTCGAAAGAGCGTCGCCCAAGCGGCGTAAGGAGGCAGAGAGCACCAGATGGAGATCAAGCCCGACGAGATCGCATCGATTCTGCGCGAGCGGATCGAGGGACTGGACACCGGCAGTGCCGACCTCTCCGAGGTCGGCACCGTGCTGTCCGTGGCCGACGGGATCGCCCGCATCCACGGCCTCGACAACTGCATGGCACTGGAGATGCTGGAGCTGCCGCACGGGGTCACCGGCCTCGCCCTCAACCTCGAGGCCGACAACGTCGGCGCCGTGCTCTTCGGCGAGTGGGACAAGGTCGTCGAGGGCGACACGGTGAAGCGCACCGGGCACCTGCTGCGGATCCCCGTCGGCGACCACCTGCTAGGCCGCCTCGTCGATCCGCTCGGCCGCCCGCTCGACAACAGGGGCGAGATCGCGACCGACCAGACCCGCCCGGCCGAGTTCAAAGCTCCGGGGGTGGTCGAGCGCCAGCCGGTGACCGAGCCGGTGCAGACGGGGCTGATGTCGATCGACGGGATGATTCCGATCGGTCGTGGCCAGCGAGAGCTGATCATCGGCGACCGCCAGACCGGCAAGACGGCGATCGCGATCGACACGATCATCAACAACCGCGACAAGGACATGATCTGCATCTACGTCGCGATCGGCCAGCGGATGTCGACGGTCGTCCAGCTCAAGGAGGTGCTGGAGGAAAACGGCGCGATGGAGAACACGATCATCGTCGCCGCCCCCGCCGATGAGGCTGCCCCGATCAAGTTCATCGCGCCCTACGCCGGCTGTGCGATGGGCGAGCACTTCCTCTACAACGGCAAGCACGCGCTCTGCGTCTACGACGACCTGACCAAGCACGCTTACGCCTACCGCCAGATGTCGCTGCTGCTGCGCCGCCCGCCCGGCCGCGAGGCGTACCCCGGCGACGTCTTCTACCTGCACTCGCGCCTGCTCGAGCGGGCGGTCAAACTGAACGACGAGCTCGGCGGCGGCTCGCTGACGGCGCTGCCGATCATCGAGACCCAGGCCTCAGACGTCTCCGCCTACATCCCGACCAACGTGATCTCGATCACCGACGGTCAGATCTTCCTCGAGTCCGACCTCTTCAACTCGGGCGTGCGCCCGGCGATCAACGTCGGCATCTCGGTCTCCCGGGTCGGCGGCAACGCCCAGACCAAGGCGATGAAGAAGGTCGCGGGGAAGCTGCGCCTCGACCTCTCCCAGTATCGCGACCTCGAGGCGTTCGCCCAGTTCGGCTCCGAGCTCGATCCGGAGACGCAGAAGACCCTGAACCGCGGCGAGCGGCTGGTCGAGCTGCTCAAACAGAAGGAGCGCGAACCGCTGGAGATGGCCGATCAGGTCGCCGCGATCTACTCCGGCACCGGCGGCTTCCTCGACCGGATCAAGACCGAGCGGGTCGGCGAGTTCCTCGGGGACCTGCGCCTCCACCTGCACAGCGAGAAGAAGGAGCTGCTCGCCCGGATCGAGGAGACCGGCAAGCTCGAGGAGGCCGACGAGGAGGAGCTCGGCGCCGCGATCCGCGACTTCGTCGACGACTTCGGCCCCGATTTCGACGAGCACGGCGATCCGCTCGAGGCGGGCGAGTCGGACCGAGTCAAGTCCGAGCAGGAGCGGAGCAAGCCGAGCCGCAGCGCCGAGGCCGAGGACGCTGAGAAGGAAACGGCTGCCGCGTGAACCGCGTAGTGGAGAGAGGGACCGAGGGGTTCCCCCCCCGACCGTTCACGACACGCCGACCCTCTTCGACGAGTGCTGCATTAACCACGTATACGGGGGCAAATGCAGCTCTCATCTGGCGGAAGCGGGGTTGCTGAGTAATGGCTTCGCAAAAGGACGTCAAGAATCGAATCGCGTCGATCAAGAACATCAACAAGATCACGCGGGCGATGGAGATGGTGGCCGCGGCGCGGCTGCGGCGGGCTGAGCAGCGGATCGGGGCTCTGCGGCCCTATGCGCAGGGCATGCGCAAGCTGACCCGCCGCGCCGCCGAGCAGGCGGGGGGTGTGCCGCGCGTCCCGGTCCTGGTCGAGCGCGAGGACGTCAAGAGGGTCGGCGTCGTGCTGGTCACCGGCGACCGCGGCCTCGCCGGCGCCTTCAACACCAACGTGATCCGCGACGGTCTGCGCCTGCGAGACGAGTGGCGCGAGAAGGGGGTTGAGGTCGCCTTCTCCGCCGTCGGGCGCAAGGGCGTCGGCGCGCTGACCTTCCGCAAGCAGGACGTCCGCACCTCCTACACCGGCTTCACCGACCGCCCCGGCTTCGCCCACGCGCGCGAGATCGGCGAGGAGCTGACCGCGCGCTACATAGATGCGGAGCTGGACCGGGTCGAGCTGGTCTACAACCGTTACGTCTCGCCCCTCACCCAGCACGTCTGGCGCCAGACCCTGCTGCCCCTGCAGCAGGCCGACGTGATCGGCGCCGGGGCCGGCGAGGAGGAATCGGATGCGGAGGAGAGCGAGATCGAGAAGGCCCACAGCAGGGCGCTGTGGGAGTACGAGCCCGACGCCGAAGAGCTGCTGGCCCAGCTCATCCCCGAGTACGTGAACATCTCGATCTACAGGGCGCTGCTCGAGTCCGCGGCTTCCGAGCTGGGGGCGAGGATGACGGCGATGCGCAACGCGGCGGAGAACGCCGAGACGATGATGGACGACCTCACCCTGGAGATGAACCGGGCCAGGCAGGCGGAGATCACCCAGGAGATCCTCGAGGTCGTCGCCGGCGCCGAGGCGCTCGGCTAGACAAAAAGCTTCGATCAGAGAGAGACGAGAAAAGGAACCAATGGCTGACACGAACGGAACGAATGTGGGACGGGTCGAGCAGGTGACCGGCGTCGTCGTCGACGCCGTCTTCCCCGACCAGCTGCCGGAGATCTACTCGGCAGTCAAGATCGAGATGTCCGGCGACGAAGATCGCGAGGCGACGGAGCTGGTCTGCGAGGTTCAGCAGCACCTCGGCGACGACCGCGTCCGCGCCGTCGCGATGGACGCCACCGACGGTCTCCAGCGCGGCGACAAGGTGATCGACACCGGCGGGCCGATCACGGTTCCGGTCGGCGACGTGACGCTGGGCCGCATCTTCAACCTGCTCGGCGAGCCGATCGACAACGGCGAGCCGGTGGAGGGCGGCGAGCGCTGGCCGATCCACCGCCCCGCACCGCAAGCTTCCGACCTCGCTCCGACCCAGGAGATCCTCGAGACCGGGATCAAGGTCATCGACCTGCTCGCCCCCTACGCCAAAGGCGGCAAGGTCGGGCTCTTCGGCGGCGCCGGCGTCGGCAAGACGGTGCTGATCCAGGAGCTCATCCGCAACATCGCCGAGGAGCACTCCGGCCTCTCCGCCTTCGTCGGCGTCGGCGAGCGCTCGCGCGAGGGCAACGACCTCTGGCTCGAGATGAAAGAGTCGGGCGTGATCGACAA
>Ga0157370_10007241_pt1 | contig 12103 bp, 12 predicted proteins | sample C35metaG_FD_113463 | JGI IMG/M metagenome (GOLD analysis project Ga0157370, IMG submission 113463) | Corn rhizosphere microbial communities from Kellogg Biological Station, Michigan, USA - C3-5 metaG | ecosystem: Host-associated > Plants > Roots > Rhizosphere > Soil | place: USA: Michigan...
AGGTGATGTACTTCGAGGAAACCGTCGAAGAGAAGCTCTGGCAGCCGACCTTCATCATGGAGCACCCGACCGAGATCTCGCCGCTGGCGCGCGCCAACGACGAACGTCCCGAGGTGACCGAGCGCTTCGAGCTGTACATCACAGGCCGCGAGTTCGGCAACGGCTTCAGCGAGCTGAACGACGCCGAAGACCAGGCCGCGCGCTTCAACGCGCAAGTGGCCGCCAAGGACGGCGGCGACGACGAAGCCATGTACTACGACCATGACTTCGTGCGTGCGCTCGAATACGGCATGCCGCCCACCGGCGGCTGCGGCATCGGCATCGACCGGCTGATGATGCTGCTGACCGATTCGCCGAGCATCCGCGACGTGATCCTGTTCCCGGCGCTGCGCAGGGAGTCTTGATCGTGCCCTCACCGTCGTCGCTGCCGACGATCGGCATCGACTTCGGCACCTCCAATTCCGCCGTGGCCTGCCGGGTCGACGGCGTCGCCCGCCTGCTGCCCATCGAGGGCACGGCCACCACGCTGCCGACTGCGATCTTCTTCAATGCCGAAGACCGCACCACGCATTTCGGCCGCGAAGCCGTCGCCCTGTACCTCTCGGGTGTCGAGGGGCGATTGATGCGGTCGCTCAAGAGCCTGCTCGGCAGTACGCTGATGCAGGAGAAAACGGCCGTCTACGACGGGCTCGTGAGCTTCGAGGACATCATCGCGCGCTTCCTGCGCGAGCTGGCGGCGCGCGCCGGGCGCGAGCTCGGCCGAATCCCCGAGCAGGTCGTGATCGGGCGGCCCGTTCACTTCGTGGACGACGATTCGAAGCGCGACGAACGCGCCGAAGAGAGCCTGCGCCATGCGGCCCGGGCGGCAGGCTTTCGCGACGTGGCTTTCCAGCTCGAACCGATCGCGGCCGCCTTCGACTACGAGCAACGCATCACGAAGGAATCGGTGGTGCTGATCGTCGACATCGGCGGCGGCACCTCGGACTTCACGGTCGTGCGCGTGGGTCCGGACCGCGCCACGCGCACCGACCGCAGCGACGATGTGCTGGCCACCAGCGGCGTGCACATCGGCGGCACCGACTTCGACCAGCGCCTGAACCTCGAACGCGTGATGCCCGAGTTCGGCTTTCGCCACCACGGTCCCCAGGGCCGCGAGGTGCCGAGCAAGGTGTTCTTCGAGTTGTCGTCGTGGCACCTGATCAATTGGCTCTATGCCGCCAAGGCGGTTCGCCAGGCGAAGGAGCTGCGCACCAGCTATGCCGACACGCAACTGCACGACCGGCTGATGACGGTGCTGGAAGAGCGGCACGGCCACCGCATCGCCAGCGCCGTCGAGCAAGCCAAGATCGATGCCTCGGTCACCGATGTTCAGACCTCGATCGACCTCTCGTGCGCAGAACCGGGGCTGACGGCCACGCTCTCGCCGGCCGACATGGCGCAACAGCTTTCCGCCCAGCTCGAGAACGTGATCGCCTGCGCGCATGCCTGCGTCAAGCGCGCGGGCCTGCGCAGCGGCGACCTCGATGCGATCTACCTCACGGGCGGCTCGTCGGCGCTGCGCCCGTTCCAGCATGCGCTTCGCAGGAGCTTTGCCGGCGTGAACCTGGTCGAAGGCGATCTGTTCGGCGGCGTGGCCACCGGGCTGGCCTGCGCGACGCCGCAACGGCGCCGGACATGAAATACCTTGCGGGCTACCCGGCAGCCCTGCAGGAACAGGTCAGCCAGCTGATCGCGCAAGACAAGTTGGCGGCGCTGCTGAGCCAGCGCCATCCCGGCGGCACGCACGACATCCAGTCGGACCGGGCGCTCTATGACTACGTGGGTGGGCTCAAGAACGAGTTCATGCGCAAGGCAGAGCCGCTGGCCAAGGTGATGTTCGACAACAAGCTGCACGTGATCCGCAATGCGTTGGGCACGCACACCACGGTGTCGCGGGTCCAGGGCGGCAAGCTCAAGGCCAAGCGGGAGATCCGGGTGGCGAGCCTGTTCAAGGAGGTGCCACTCGACCTGCTGCGCATGATCGTTGTGCACGAGTTGGCGCACACCAAGGAAAAGGCCCACGACAAGGCTTTCTACGCGCTATGCACGCACATGGAGCCGGACTATCATCGATTCGAGTTCGATCTCAGACTGTACCTGACGCATCTGGACCTGGGCGGGCAACGCCTCTGGTCGCACGAGGCCCCCATCACACCTCCATGACGCTGCCCAGACTTCACCTCACCTCGCTGTCGCAGGAAGAAGTCTGTGGCGACATCGTCGAAGCCTTCAGGCTGGCGATCGAGCGGCTCGGCTACCCGACCACCTACACCCATTGCCACATCGAACCGGGTGTCATCAACATCCTGTTCTTTTTCTGGGACATGCCGTGGAGCGAGATCCAGCCGCACCACCCCGATTGCATCATCGTCAACTTCGAACCGATGGTGCCCGGAACGCACGCATGGTCCGAGAAGTACCTCGATGTGCTGAAGCGCGCCTATGTCTGGGAGTACAGCAAGTCGAACTTCCAGAGAAATCTCGAACTGGGATACCGCAACGCAGACTATGTCGCGCTGGGCTGGGAGCCTGGCGCAGCGCAGGTCGTGCCGCTCGCGGACATCCTGCCGGAGGAGCAGCAGGACATCGACGTCGTGTTCTTCGGCTCGCTCACGCGCCGCAGGATCGTTCTTCTCGAGAAGCTGATCGCGCGCGGCCTGCGCGTCGAGCTCAACCGCGGCCGCCACTGGACGCTGGAAGAGCGCAACGACTACGTGCGCCGCGCCAAGGTAGTCCTCAATTTTCACAACTGGGAAGACTCGCGCATCGTCGAAGTCCCGCGGCTGTCCATCCTGATGCGGCACCGCAAGGCCGTGGTCTGCGAGCTCTACCCCGACAGCGAAATCGAGCCATGGATGCGAGAAGCCGTCGTCGGGGCGCCGTACGAGCGGCTGGTGGAAGCCGTGGAAGAACTGCTCGCGGACGCCCCACGCCGTGCCGTCCTGGAGCGGGAGGGGCTCGACAGATTCACCCGTCCCTGGGCTCCGCCGCTTGTCGGCCCCGCGATCGAACGCTTTCTCGACTGGCGCGCCCAGCAGGCCGACCGGTTCGTTGCCACCGAACTGCCGCGCGTGAGCGTCTGCCTTGCCTTGGGCGCGTCACCGGAAGCCGTGTCACGCAGCTTGCAGAGCCTGGCAGCACAGCGCGATATCAAGCTGGAGGTCGTGCTCGTCGCGCCTACCGATTCGAAGGCGCTCGATGCCGTCCTCGCGACCCCGCCCTTCCCCGATATCCATCTGATCCAGCTGCCCGTGGCATTCGACCGGGCCACCGCCCGCAATATGGCGATGGCGCAGTCCACGGGCGACTACGTCGTGTTTCTCGATGCCGGCGACGTGGCGGCACCCGAACGCCTGCAGCGCCAGGTCGCGCTGCTGGAAACGCGTCCCGCGATCGATATCGTGGGTTGCTGGTGCGAGACGGGCGACGGCCCACTGCGTTTTGCGGAAAGGCACCAGGACATCGTCGCGGAATACCTGGGACCCCATCCCCTGCTGCTGTCGGCGTGCATGGTGCGCCGGAGCTTTCTGGAACGCAGCGGCGTGCGACACGACCCGGAGTTCACCGTTCACGACGACCTGCACCTGCTTTGCAAGAGTGCCGCGGCCGGCGCGCGTTTCGCGGTCATTCCCCAGATGCTTCATACGCCTGTCGCGTTGCCCGCCGTCGCCGATCCCGCTCGGGCGGCAGCGCTTGCCATGCGCGCCCGTACGCTGGTGCTGGCCTACCTGCTTCCCCAATGCAGCGGCAAGGACGTGAACGAGATCGCCAGGCTCTACGCGCACCTGTGGCCTCCGACGCTCGAATTTGCCGAGCACCTCCTCGCCACGCTGGCACGCGCCTGCTTCAGGCCCTCCAGCACGCCCGAACTGCAACCGGTGGAACACGAGACGCTGACGCGCGCGTTGCGGCACGAGGCTCTGCGACTCCTGCGCGTTTTCTTCAACGCGGGCCTGGCCGACAAGGCCTGGCTGGAACGGCAGTTCGCGCACGAAGAGGTGGCGGCCTTCCTGGCCCCCGCCGCCAATCAGCTGCCCGCCCGGGTATTCAGGAACTGACCCCGGCAAGAGATTGCCGTCGTCAGCGAATGCGCTGCGAAGCCGCGTCGCGCGCGGCCATGTAGGCGGAGCGGTAGGGCTCGCCGAGATTGATGAAATGCACGAGCAGCGTTTCGTCCGTCGCCAGGTGCGGTGGCGTGTTGATGCTCAAGTTGTCGAGCACGCTCTCTACGCCGACCAGCCCCTCGGCCGACAGCACTTCGTTGGTGTAGTACTGGTCGCCCTGGCTGGCGTAGACGGTGGACTTGTCGTCGACGCTGCCGATCCGCGCCCAGATGCGTGCCAGCAGTTCCGCGTTGCGGGTCGTGTTCCTGAAACCCATCACCCCCGAGTTGAACGACCACGCCCCCACGTCCTTGCCCAGCAGCAGGTCTCGGCCATCGAGGAGCGTCTCGATGCGCCGGGTCTGGTTGAAGAACAGCGTGTCCGCGTCGATCCAGATGATCCAGTCGTGCTGTGCGAGGTGCTGCTGCAGCAGCCATGCGCGGACCCACGAGCCGTTGATGCCCGGCCCGATTTCCTCCGGAACGGCCCGGTACACGTGGTAGGTGTACCCGTGCCTGTCGCAATAGCGCTTCGCGTTGTGCTCGGAAACGCGTGCGTAGCTGTTGATGTGATGGGTATACAGCGTCAGGAACGCAATGCGCGCACCCGGGTTGTAGGTGGTCAGCGGTTCGTCGGAAAGCGCCGGATAGGCTGCCGGCTGCAACACAGGGCGACCATGCATCAGGGCGTCGTTGACCTGATCGACCAGCATGCGCTGCAGGTTCAGGTCGTGCAGCATGTCTTCGCGCAGCCCGCCGCCCGGCGCGACGATGGGCAGCGGCCCCGTGTTCACCACGAAGATGCGGGCATGAAACCACTGGCTGATGCGCCAGGAGACGTTCACGTAGATGTCCCCGATCGTGGCGTTGCATCCCAGCATGCCCGCGGGGCGCAGCCGTGCGGCTTCGTCGAGCCGCTCGGCCACCAGCGCGATCACTTGGCCGCAGTCCTCGATCAGCCGATGCAGCATGGCCCTGTTGGCGGGCGTATTGCGCAACACCATCATGTTGGTCATCGCCAGGCCGGCGTGCTCGCCGACGGCCGGGGCCTCGAGCACCAGCAAGTCGCGACCTTCCATCAACGTCTCGATGGCAACAGGGTGAAAAACCACCGAATTGCCGTCGAGAAACAGCAGCCAGTCACCTTCGGCCAGCCCGCGCAGGCGGCGAAGCATCTCGCTGTACCGGGCTCCGGCACGCAGCGCGGGATGGAGGATGTGGTCGCTGTCCGTCCACTGGTGGTCATACCCGAACGAGCGGCAATAGTGCGCGTGGTTGCGCAACACCGCGTCGTCCTTGCGCTGAAAAAAGCTGAGGCACAAGGGCATGTCTATCTCCTCAGGACGGAACGCTTTCCTTGAGACCGGCAAGGGCAAGCAATCGTTTGGCGCCGCGGTATGCAGCCGACTCTGTCAGCGAATGCCAGTTCAATGCGGGGGCCTGAGGCAGCAGCGACTGCCGGCGTGCTTCGCTGGCAGCCTTGCCTTGCCAGCGCCCTGACGTCGCGGCGACTCCGAAGCCTTCCAGCAATCCGTCCAGCAGTGCGCCATCGCCAATGCTCTGGTTGCAGACCATGGGCAGGTCGCATCCCGCTTCGAGCGCCGCCAGCGCGGCGTCGGTGAAGCTCAACAGTTCGCCGTCGATATACCGCCCCGCCTCCATGCTCAGATCGTCGCTGAAGATCACGCCATCGAAGCCGAGTCGGGTGCGCAGCACGTCCTGAAGCCACTTCGACGAAAAACCCGCCGGCCGCGCATCGACCTTGGGATAGATGACGTGCGCAGGCATCACGGCAGCGAGCGTGCCGGCGAGCCAGTCGTAAGGCCTGGCGTCATCGGCCAGGATCGCCTTGAGGCTGCGCCGATCGACCGGGATCTCGACATGCGAATCCGCATTCACGAACCCATGCCCCGGAAAATGCTTTCCGCAGTTGCGCATCCCCATCTGCAGCATCCCGTGCATCACGCTCTTGGCCAGCAGCGCCACCACACGCGGGTCGCGGTGAAAACTGCGGTTGCCGATCACGCTGCTGCCGCCGTAATCCAGGTCGAGCACGGGCGCAAAGCTGAAATCGACGCCACAGGCGCGCAGCTCACCGGCAAGCACCTGCCCCGCCGCCGTCGCGGCCTGCGTGGCGCGCATGGCATCGCGCATCCACAGCTCGCCCAGCGACCGCATCGAAGGCAGGCGCGTGAAGCCGTCGGTGCGAAAGCGCTGCACGCGCCCGCCTTCGTGGTCGACGCAGATCAGCAGGTCGGGACGGATCGCCTTGATCTCGGCATTGAGCGCGGTCATCTGCGCGCGGTCCTGCCAGTTGCGGGTGAAATGGATCACGCCACCGACCAGCGGGTTGGCCAGGCGCCGGCGGTCGGCGTCGTTGAGCTCGGTGCCCGCCACATCGATGATGAGCGGCGCGTGGATAGTGCTGCCTGTCGTCAGGGTCATGCTTCGTTCTTGCTGTCTTTGTGTTCCACCACGACGAAGCTCGCGGCGTATTCGGTTTCGTCGGTCACCGTGACGTGGGCGGTGAGGCCCTTCGCCTCGAACCAGTCCTTGAGCTCGCCATGCAGCACGATGACCGGCTTGCCGCTGCGCAGGTTGGCGATCTCGCACAGGCGCCAGGTCATCGGCATCCGCATGCCGAGGCCGATGGCCTTGCTGAAAGCTTCCTTGGCCGAGAAACGGGTGGCCAGGTAGCTGAGGCCGCGCTTGGGCCAGCGCGCGCTACGGGCTTGCCAGACCGCGAATTCGGCATCGCTCAGCACCTTGCGCGCGAACCGCTCGCCCTGGCGCTCGAAGGTCGCGGCGATGCGGCGCAGGTCGCAGATGTCGGTGCCGATGCCGTAGATCATGCAGGCCGGGCCTGTTGTTGCGCCTCTGTGATGCAGCGCAGGTATTCGCGTGTCGTGGTGGCGTAGCCAAGCTCGAGCGCGTCGGCGACGAACGCGTGGCCGATCGAGACCTCGTGAACGCCGCGCACCGCGCGAAGGAACGCGGTGAGGTTGTCGCGGCTCAGGTCGTGGCCGGCGTTGACGCCCAGGCCTGCGGCCTGCGCCGCCCGCGCCGATTCGACGTACCGCGCGAGCACGGCCTCTTCGTCGGCCGTGCCGCGCGATGCGGCATAGCCTTCGGTGTAGAGCTCGACGCGGTCCGCGCCCACCGCCTTGACCGCGGCCATCATTTCGGGGATCGGATCCATGAACAGGCTGACGCGCACGCCCAGCGCCTTGGCTTCGGCGATCAGCGGGCGCAGCCGCTCGGCGTCGTCGGGAAAGCTCCAGCCATGGTCGCTGGTCGACTGGGATTCGCTGTCGGGCACGAAGGTCGCCTGGTGCGGACGCAATTCGCGCACGAAGTCCATCAGGTTGTGGAAGGGATTGCCTTCGATGTTGAACTCGATGCCCGGCCAGTCCTTCGCAAGCAGAGCGGAGAGGTCGCTCACGTCGTGCGCGCGGATGTGGCGCGCGTCGGGCCGAGGGTGCACGGTGATGCCCTGGGCGCCCGCGGCCAGGCACGCGTTGGCAGCGGTCAACACGCTCGGAATACCCAGGTGGCGCGTGTTGCGGACCAAGGCCACCTTGTTGAGGTTGACCGAAAGGGAAGTGGCGGTGCCGGCGTTGCCTGAGGTGCTCATAGTGCTTGCAGATCTCTCATCATTTGCCGCGTGCGCAGCGTGGACACGCCGCAATGGTAGTTGAGCAAGGCACGCAGCTGGTTTCTGAGGGCGCTGTTGCTGCCGGCGTTCATGGTGGCGATCTCGCGCAGGGTCGCGGTGAAGGGCGCGCGGTCGTCGAGCACGGCCTGCAGGGTCTGCCAGTCGGCGCCGGCCAGGCTGGCCTCGCCGTCCGTTGCCATACGCAGTCCCGCCTCGGGCACGAGGCTGTAGCGCACGTCGGCGTCGAGTGGCTCCAGGGTCAGCGTCTGCACGTCGAGCGAAGGCAGCAGGCCGACCTCGCGCAGCAGGATCAGTTCGAAGGCGCGCAGCGCGGCAGCCTGGGTTGCTGCCTGGGCGCCGGCGTGGTCGCCCGCGAGCACCTGCACCACGCCGGCATAGGCATCGAACAGCGCCTCGTGCGCGTCGTCCCGTGCCAGCAGGCGCAGCAGCAATTCGTTGATGTAGTAGCCGGAGAGCAGCGCCTCGCCGGTCGGCATGACGTGGCCGCCCATCCATTCCGCACCCTTGAGCGTGCGGATCTCGGCATCGCCGCCGTAATTGAGCTGCAGCGGCTGCAGCGGCAGCAGCACCGGCCGGAAATTGGAGCTCGGGCGCTTCGCTCCCTTGGCCACCAGCGCGATGCGCCCGTGGTGACGGGTGAAGACCTCCAGGATCAGGCTCGACTCGCTCCAGTCGTAGCGATGGAGCACGTACGCCGGTTCATGCGAAACGCGGTGGGCAGCGGCCACTTCATTCGTAGCCGAAGGAGCGCACGCGCGCCTCGTCGTCGGCCCAGCCGGAACGCACCTTGACCCACAGTTCGAGGAACACCTTGGCGTCGGCCAGCTTCTCGAGCTCGACGCGTGTTTCCATGCCGATGCGCTTGATGCGCTCGCCCTTGTCGCCGATCACCATGGCCTTGTGGCCGTCGCGCTCGACCACGATGGTGGCGGCAATGCGCAAGAGGCGCTTCTGGCCCTTCTTCTGGGGCGGCTCTTCCTCGAACTTGTCGATGATGACGGTCGACGTGTAGGGCAGCTCGTCGCCGGTCAGGCGGAAAAGCTTTTCGCGCACCAGCTCGCCGGCCAGGAATTTCTCGCTGCGGTCGGTCAGCTCGTCCTCGTCGTAGAACCAGGGCTGCTCGGGCAGGTATTTCTCGCAGATGCCGAAGAGGCGCTCGACGTCCTTGGCGTTCTTGGCCGACATCGGCACGAACTCGGCAAAAGCGTGCTTCGCCTGCATGGTCTGCAGCCAGGGTGCGATGTCGCCGCGGCGGTGCACGTTGTCCAGTTTGTTGGCCAGGAGCACCGTCGGAATGCCCTTGCCCAGCAGCTTGAGCACACGTTCGTCGGCCGGCGTGAAGCTGCCGGCCTCGACCACGAACAGGATCAGGTCCACGTCGCCGACCGCGCCTTGCACGGTCTTGTTGAGCGACTTGTTCAGCGCGTTGGCGTGCAGGGTCTGGAAACCGGGCGTATCGACGAACACGAACTGCGTCGCGCCCAGCGTGCGCATGCCGGTGATGCGGTGGCGCGTGGTCTGGGCCTTGCGCGAGGTGATGCTGATCTTCTGGCCGACCAGCGCATTGAGCAGGGTCGACTTGCCCACGTTGGGCTTGCCGACGATGGCGATGAGGCCACAGTGTTGGGGGCCACCTGGGGCGGCGCCGTCGCCTGCTGCATCTTGGGGGTCGGCTTCTGGATTGGTAACGTCGTTCATTGTGATTTCACGCAGCTCCGCGTGCCTTGAGCCGGATCAGCATGGCAGCCGCGGCAGCCTGCTCGCCGGCGCGGCGCGAGCCGCCGATGCCGCGTTCGCGAAGGCCCAACTCGGGCACCTCGCACTCGACATCGAAAGTCTGTTTGTGCGCTGCACCCAGCGTCGCTGCCACGCGATACACCGGCAGCTTCATTTTGTGGCCCTGCAACCATTCCTGCAATTCGGTTTTCGGGTCCTTGGCCGCCGCTTCCATGCGCGGATTGATCTCGACCGATTCGTACAGCCGGCGCACCAGCGCCTCGGCGGCCGCAAAGCCCGCGTCGAGGTAGACCGCGCCGATCAGCGCCTCGAGGGCATCGGCCAGGATCGAAGGCCGGTTCGGCCCGCCCGAGCGCGCCTCGCCCTCGCCAAGCCGCAGCAGCGGCGAGAGCTGGAGTTCGAGCGCCAGGCGATGCAGGGTGTCCTGCTTGACCAGATTGGCCCGCACGCGCGACAAATCGCCTTCAGGCAGGGCCGAGAGGCGCGTGTACAGCAGGTGCGATACCGCCAGGTTGAGCACCGAGTCGCCGAGAAACTCGAGGCGCTCGTTGTGATCGGCCGAGAAGCTGCGGTGCGTGAGCGCGAGCTGGAGCAGCCGCGTGTCGGAGAACGAATGCTTGAGGCGCGCCTGCAGCGCGACGAGGCTGCCGTCCACCTTTTTCAGCGCCGCGTTCAGCGGGTCTCGCCCTTGTACTTGAGCGTCAGGTAGGCCGGGCCGAACAAGGGAATCTCGCGCTCGTAGGCATACGAGACGACAACCTTGTCGCCGACCTTCTTGATGTCCAGATCACGGCCGCTCACCGACTTGAAGTCGTCGATGGCCTGGGCGCGATCGAAGATGGCGCGAATTTCGGGCACGGTCGTGCCCTCCTTGGCCTTGTTGGCGGCCTTGTCGATGGCTTGCCATTCGATCAACGTCGGAATGACCTGCGCGACGACCACGCCCACACAACCGAGTACTGCCGCGACGAACAGCAGGCCGATGAACGAGATGCCGCGCTGGTGCGTGGCCCTGCTGCGGATGGACCGGTTAGCTCTCATGCCCTCTTACCCCTCGAACAGTGTTGAATGACTGCTTATTGAAATGGACCGATGCGGCCGAAATCGCCGAAGTTCATCCAGACGAAGAACGCCCTGCCCACGATGTTCTTGTCCGGAACGAAGCCCCAGAAGCGCGAATCCGCCGAATTATCGCGGTTGTCGCCCATCATGAAATACTGGCCGGCCGGCACCTTGCACACCACGCCTTCGACGGAGTAGCGGCAGTTTTCGCGGAACGGGAAGTCGCTCGCGCCCGGAACGAAGGACGGGGCACCTTCGTCGTTGAGGATCTTGTGCTGCTTGCCGGCGAGGTCCTCGTCGAACTGCTTGAGCAGACGCATCGATTCGCCGTCAAGGTAGTCGGGCGCCGCGGTCTTGGACACCGGTTGGCCGTTGATCGTGAGCTTCTTGTTCAGGTAGGCCACTTCGTCGCCCGGGATGCCGACCACGCGCTTGATGTAGTCCATGCTGGGTTTGGGCGGATAGCGGAACACCACCACGTCGCCACGCGCGAGCGGCGTGCCCTCGGTGATCTTGGTGTTGATGACCGGCAGGCGCAGGCCGTAGGTGAACTTGTTGACCAGGATCAGGTCGCCGGTCAGGAGCGTGGGCATCATCGAACCCGACGGGATCTTGAAGGGCTCGTAGAGGAACGAACGCAGCAGGAACACCACCAGGATCACCGGGAAGAGGCCCGCCGTCCAATCGAGCCACCAGGGCTGCATCAGCAGGCGCTCGCTGGCTTTGGTATCGGCCGTATCGACCTGGGTAATGCCCTGCCCGGCCAGCCGCGCGTTGCGCTCGGCCATCGAGGCCTCGAGCGTCGCCGCGGCTTTCTCGCGCTTGGGCAGGAAGTAGAAGCGCTCGGCCAGCCAATAGAGGCCGGTGACCACCGTAGCCACGAACAGCAGCAATGCGAAGTTGCCTTCGATCATGCCGAAGTACCAGGCTCCGACATAGCTGGCGAATGCCGCAAGGACCAGGGAAGTGATGAGTGCCATTTTTTTGATCAGTCTTCGACTTGCAGAATCGCGAGGAAGGCCTCTTGCGGGACCTCGACGGAACCGATCTGCTTCATTCTTTTCTTGCCCGCTTTCTGCTTCTCGAGCAGCTTCTTCTTGCGGGTGATGTCGCCGCCGTAGCACTTGGCCAGCACGTTCTTGCGGAGGGCCTTGATTGTCTCACGCGCAATGATGTTGACCCCGATCGCCGCCTGGATGGCCACGTCGAACATCTGGCGCGAAATGATCTCGCGCATCTTCGAGACCACCGCCCGGCCGCGGTACTGCGACTGGGTACGGTGCACGATGATCGAAAGCGCATCGACCTTCTCGCCGTTCAGGAGGATGTCGACCTTGACCACGTCCGAGGCGCGGTACTCCTTGAACTCGTAGTCCATGGAGGCATAGCCCCGGCTGACCGATTTCAGCTTGTCGAAGAAGTCGAGCACGATCTCGCCGAGCGGCATCTCGTAGGTCAGCATGACCTGGCGGCCGTGGTAGGCCATG
>Ga0157370_10007244_pt1 | contig 12102 bp, 7 predicted proteins | sample C35metaG_FD_113463 | JGI IMG/M metagenome (GOLD analysis project Ga0157370, IMG submission 113463) | Corn rhizosphere microbial communities from Kellogg Biological Station, Michigan, USA - C3-5 metaG | ecosystem: Host-associated > Plants > Roots > Rhizosphere > Soil | place: USA: Michigan...
AAAGCTGGATAACGGGATGTTGTTCGGTATTCAATCGGTCTCAAAAGGGACGGTTGTTTATCTTGCGAGTGATATACTTTTCAGGTCGTTCTGGGAAAATGGAAAACAGATGTTTACCAATGCTGTATTTCTGGTTAATTGAGCGCTTTTTAGAATTGGTGTTTATACTAACGAAATATTGAGCTGTATCCAGTTAAATATTGTGCCATAAAATGTTAAAAAGCGTTAAATATTTTGAGATACTTTTTTTTGTCAGATGACAACAGGTGTTTGTTCATGCTTTTTAGTTAAAAAACAACATTAAATTTGGTAATTTTGCCATTTTTCAGAATCGGTCCCAACTTTAAAGTGTCAAATAAATGTCATTTAAATTGGCTCTGTCCCAAATTATTTATGCGCGCATACCAAATGCGTACCTTTATCCATTATTAACTAACCTAATTTTAATTATTTATGAAAAAACTTTTCCAAAGTTTGTTCATCCTGATGCTTTTTGCAGGTACTGCAATTGCTCAGGATCGAACAATTACTGGTACGGTTACGGATAAGGAAGATGGCAAACCTCTTCCTGGAGTTTCCGTAAGAGTAACTGGGACGCAAACAGGAACCCAGACTGGTTCTGACGGTAAATTTGCCGTTAAAGTTAACGCAGGAGTAACTACAGTTGAATTTTCTTCAATCGGGTACATTTCACAAACATTAGCAATTCCTGCCAACAATGTAATCAATGTTTCATTATCCACAGATGCTAAATTGTTAGGCGAGGTGGTTGTAACGGCTTTGGGTGTTGGAAGAGAGAAAAAAACGCTCGGTTATTCATCAACTCAAGTTGGAACAGAAGAAATAAACAGGGCCTCTCCTACAAATCTAGTATCAGGTTTACAAGGTAAAATTGCCGGGGTAGACATATCTACAACATCTGGTCAACCTGGTGGATCAAGTAAAGTTGTTTTGAGAGGATTCTCTTCAATCGCGGGAAATAATCAACCACTGTATGTAATTGACGGAGTTCCTGTTAACAACACACGGCCGGGGGGAGCATCTCCATTAAATAGCATCGGTGATCTAAAGGAAAATTATGATTTTGGAAACGCTGCTAACGACATAAATCCTAGTGATATTGAAAGTATCAGTATCCTAAAAGGAGCTGCGGCAAGTTCACTATATGGGTCAAGAGCATCCAGTGGTGTTATTTTGATTACTACAAAAAAAGGAAAAGCGGGCGCGTTTAAAATTGATTTCAGTTCTGCTGCTTCTTTTACAAACGTATCGATTGTTCCGGATCTTCAAGATCAATACGGACAAGGATTTAGTAAGTACGCTTACATAGCTGAAAATGGTAGTTGGGGAGCTAAACTTGACGGGCAAATTAGAGACTGGGGATCAGAAGTGGATGGTGAGCGTCTAAGCAAACCTTTTGTTGCGTTAAAAAATAGCTTCAGAGACGCCTTTGATACCGGACAAGAGTACAATAATACACTGGCTTTTAGTGGGGGTAATGAAACATCCACATTCCACTTCTCGTATGGTAATGTAAATAGCAATGGTATTCTGCCAGGAAATAACGATACTTATAAAAGAAATACATTTACATTAAATGGCTCAACAAAATTTAAGGGGCTTACCGTAACGGCTTCAGCTAACTATATTGGAAAGAACACAAGGGCAGTACAAACAGGTCAGGCTAATTCTGGAATTGGATCTTCATTCTATGAAGATATTCTTCAGATCCCAATAGATTTTCCAATAAAAGACTTTAAAGATTATAATAATAAGTTCTTCGACGTAGATGGCTTTTTTAGTCCCTTTTCTCAAAACCCTTATTATTCAGTTTACGAAAACGGTTCAACATTTAAAAGTGATCGTTTTTATGGCAATGTTGATCTAAAATACAAGGTTAACGATTGGTTGTCATTTCAGTTTCAACAAGGAGCTGACCTTAATAATATCTCAGATAAAATCTGGAATGCTAAAAATGCACCAACACCAGGAAGCTGGGCAGGCGGAGGAAATGATGAGGAAGTTGTTAGACAAGCCAGCGTAGGTAATGTTATAGAAGGAAGTGAAAGGTATTTTGAGTACGATTCTAAGTTAAACGCGTTGTTTACGAAACAGATCAGCTCCGACTTTGATATTAATGGACTTATAGGTCTAAATTATAACGATCGCGGATCAAGAGTTCTATACACTGGTGTTGAAGATTTGTCAATTCCTGGTTTCTATCAGTTAGACAACTCTGGGAATGAACCTACAACCACACAGACCTCCACCCAAAGAAGATTGTTTGGCCTGTATGGATCAGCTACTTTAGGATATAAAAACTTTGCTTACTTAACTTTAAATGCAAGAAACGATTGGAGTTCGACACTGCCATTAGCAAATAGAAGTTATTTCTATCCTGGGGCGAACCTTTCCTTGATCTTATCTCAAATAATGGATTTAAGTAGTGCAAAAATCAGTTTATTAAAATTAAGAGCTGCGTACGGAAAAACAGGTAGTGATACCGATCCATATAGTATATATAATACGCTTACCAAAACTAGTGTAGCTTTAGGCTTTGGCAATATCTCGTTCCCTATTGATGGGGTGCCAGGATATAGTGTATCTAATACTTTGAATAATGATGTGTTAAAGCCTGAGATCAGTACAGAAACAGAGATCGGTGGAGAATTGCAATTCTTTACTAATCGCTTGGGTATTGATGTATCTTACTACAATCGTGTTACTAATGATCAAATTCTTCCTATTGTTTCTTCTCCATCTACAGGGGTCAACTTTAGGATAGTTAACTTTGGTAAGGTTCGTAATAGAGGTGTGGAGATTGCTTTAAATGGCACACCAGTAAAAACAGATGACATTACATGGAACATCATCTATACTTTTACCAGAAATAGAAATATGGTTCTGGAGCTTCCAGACGGACTTGATAAAGTTGTACTAAATACTGCTTATGATGCGCAATTCGTGGCCAGAGTAGGTCAGCCGTTAGGTGTTTTTGAAGCCCCGGTTCCTAAATTAGATCCGAATGGAAATATAATTGTCAATCCGGCTAATGGTTTTCCTGTGTTGGCAGACAATCTTGGTACTTATGGAACATCACAACGTGATTTCGTAATGGGACTGAACAACTCTTTTAGATATAAAGACTTCACATTAGGTGTGGCGCTTGATTTTAAAAAGGGGGGCGTATTTTACTCTGGAACAGCTGACTTACTTAATTTTGTTGGTAACTCCGCAAATACATTATTTAACGATAGAAGAACGTTCATTGTACCCAATTCAGTTAATGAGGTAAAGAATGCTGCAGGTACTGTAACAGGATATAAAGAAAACATAACCGCAATTACAGAAAACAACTTTTTTGGCTATTATTATACTGACTTGGGTAAAGCCCGCGCTTACCAGGACAGAATTTTTGACAAAACGTTCCTAAAAGTAAGAGAGATCACTTTGAGTTACTCTTTACCTAAAACTTTAGCGGCTAAAATAGGGGCAGATCGCGCATCTATTACTGCTTATGGAAGGAATCTGTTAACCTGGTTGCCGAAAGAAAACAGAATAATTGATCCAGAGGTTTCCAATTATGGAAATGATTTATCCAGTGAGTTTGGTGAGTTTAGAAGCGGACCTTCGACACGTAACGTGGGACTTTCCTTAAACCTTACATTTTAGAGATCAGAAATTATGAAAAGAATACTTATCAACAACAAAATAATCGTAGTTTCAATTTTGCTCTTATCGTTAAGCTGCAAAAAACTCGATATCAACGATAGCCCAAATAACCCCCCAATTGAAAATGCGACACCAGAGGCATTATTCCCTTCTGCGGTTATGTCTTCTGTGGGAAGGATAAATGGTGACTTATCAATTATAGGTGGAATGTGGGCTCAATTTTGGGCTCAAAACAATGGCTCAAGTCAGTTCAGGACGGTGGATAGCTATAACATCCAAAATTCATCTAATTTTATTAACGGGCCATATACAGAATTGTACAGTGGTGCTTTGACAGACTACCAACTGGCGATCACAAAATCAGTAGCAGCGCAAGATTGGCGTTTCAACCTAATGAGTACTGTAATGAAGGCGTATACCTACCAGGTACTCGTGGATTTATTTGATAAAGTACCGTATTCTGAAGCATTACAGCCAACAGTAATACTACAGCCGAAGTTCGATGATGGGTATACCATCTATACCTCTTTAATTGCAGAAATTGATGCTGCGCTGGCTAAAGACTATAGAGGAACTATTCATACAGATGCTCAGATGAGAATCGATTTTATTTTCGGTAATCACGGTGACGCCAGCTTTGAGGATCAAATGGATAATTGGGAAAAATTTGCGAATACTTTAAAGCTTAAAATGTATTTGAGAATGGTGAATGCAAAACCAGCAGAAGCAGAGGCAGGTATTAAAAAGCTTTATGCAGATGGTGCAGTATTTCTTGATCAGGGTGCAGGTGTAGGTGTGTTTGTAAACGCTCCTAATAAAAGTAATCCGTTTTATGAGTATAACTCAAGAAGGTTAAATACTCCAGATAATCTAAAGGCAAGTTTTACCTTGACCAGTTGGCTTCAGAAGAATGCTGATCCAAGGGGAATGGCATATTTTGGACAAGCTTACCCAATTCAGTCCATTCATCAGGGAGATTATCTTAGCGGAAATAACTCTGCTGTAAATCCAATTGTTAAAGCTACGGAAACTGCATGGTTAATTAGCGAGGCCGAATCTTACTTTATGCAAGCAGAAGCATTGGAGCGTTATTTCGGTGGTGCGGGTGCAGAAGCAAAATATAATGCGGCTGTAAATGCTGCTTTTGGTCAAGTAGGTTTAACTCCCGGAGCATTATTAACAACTACATATAAGTATCCATCCGGAGGGCTTGAAACAAAAATTGAAGCGATAATTGTACAGAAATGGGCATCCTTGTTTGGATCACATGCTTTGGAAGCATTTTTTGAGCAGAATAGAACGGGATACCCTAAAACTAGTACTGTGTATTCAAAAGAAGCAGGTTATATTCCAGGACAACTCGTTTACGTGCCAAATGGCGTAACCGGACCAGGAAATTTTCCAAGAAGATTTGTTTTTCCTGAAAATGAGAGAAGTAGAAATTCAAATACGCCGGCTCAGGTTCCAATTGATACAAAAGTATGGTGGGGTAAGTAATCTTTTATACATCAAATAAATAGAATATGAAAAAATATATATTAATAAATGCCATTATTCTTTCTTTGATAACGGTATTTTCGTCATCATGTAAAAAGGATGTGCCTGCGGGCGGAACGGCAGTAGAGAAAATGGCGGGAGACTGGTATGTGAAGGTTAACGCCGGAGAAGACTATTTTTCGCTTTATAGTTTTAATACCGCTGCAAATTCTTCGTCTGAGATGTGGTTGCAAACTTCTGGCGCTTTTTCTGATGGCACATCTGTTATTGCTGTAAAAGGAAAAGTAAGCGTAGATTTAGCGGGGCAAACCTTTTCAGGAACAGGGATTACGAATGAGGCAGCTACAAAAGCTACAATTCCTACTTTTGCTATTGCAAATGGTAAGGTTGTAAGTAATGGAACAATAGGTCCGGCATCTAAAACACCTGCAGATCTAATTTCTTTTGACCTGATCATCAATGGTGTAACTTATAAAGTTGAAGGATATCACAAAACAGGATTCCTTGAGGACATTCCTTGATAGCACTTTTCTGTTAAAATGAACAAGGCTGCTATTATTGCGGCCTTGTTCGTTTACAAAATAAAAAGATGGGCTTATGCAATAATATCGCAGAATGTTCGTAACAACTATTTTTTTAAATTATTATAATGCCAAATCGAAAATTCTGATCAAATAAGAGCGAAATGTTGTTTTCGGAATAATGTGTTGTTTTTTTTGGATTATAAAAATATAATTCGTTTTTTTTCTTTTCGAGGCACTTTAATGCCTATTTTAAATGGTCATGGAAATGTCATTTATTGTTCGGTGCTTTTAAATAGTTATGCTGACATATCAAAATTTGTATATTTAGCCACTTATTAACTAACCTAAATTTATTTTCATGAAAAAACTTCTACAAAGTTTGTTCATATTGCTCTTCGTTGCAGGCAATGCAATGGCGCAAGATCGAACAATTACCGGGACAGTTACAGCAAAAGAAGATGGACAACCACTTCCTGGCGTAACTGTTGTGGTTAAGGGAACCAAAAATGGTACTCAAACAAATTCGGATGGTAAGTATAGCTTATCTGTCCCATCCAGTTCTGCGGAACTCACATTTTCTTATCTTGGATATTTATCACAAACTATAGCAGCAAATTCGAATGTTGTTAATGTTAGTTTAGCTCCAGATTCAAAAGCGCTTTCGGAAGTCGTTGTAACGGCTTTAGGTGTGTCCAGGGAGAAAAGAACATTAGGTTATTCGACTCAAACTGTTAAGGGGGATGACCTCCTAAATTCGAGAGAGGTAAATATTGTGAACGCCCTAGCTGGAAAGGTTGCCGGTGCTCAGATTAATAACTCCGGAGGTCAGGCGGGTTCATCTTCAAGGATAGTGCTTAGGGGAACAACTTCATTGACAGGAGAAAATCAGCCATTGTTTATTATTGACGGCATCCCTATGGATAACTCTGTTAACAGGGGGATTACGGCGGCGACAGAAGACGTTCTGTTTAACGGAACAGGCGGAAACAGAGCCATTGATATTGACCCTAATACCATTGCGTCGATAAATACACTTAAAGGAGCTGCAGGGTCGGCATTGTATGGTTCAAGAGGAGCAAATGGAGTAATTATTATCACCACAAAAAGAGGGCAAAGAGACGCCACGCGCAAAATTCCTAGAGTATCTTTTTCTTCTAGCTTAGCGCTTGACGATGCCTATACTAAAGGATACCAAAGTTCTTATCTACTAGGATCTTTGGGATTGTATAAAAATGGGTTGCCTCCAGGTCAAGGTGGCTACTCAGAAGCGGCAAATGGAGCATCGCAGACCTCAGCAAGCTGGGGCCCGCATAAGGATAGTGTCAGTAAGGCTGTAATTGATGCGATTGGGATGCCCCAAATTATCGATCCAAGAGATCAGTTCTACAGGACTGGTAAAGTATGGAATAATTCAGTTTCATTAAGCGGCGGGGGTGAGAGCTCTTCTTATATTCTTACTTACACTAACGTAAATCAGCAAGGCGTTGTTCCAACTAATACTTTTAAAAGAAATAGTTTAACTGGAAACTTTACTACTCAATTGACAAAAGATTTTACGTCTAGTACTTCGATTAATTATACAAACTCACTTAATAATAGACTTCCCGAAGGGAATACAAAACGGTCATATCTGTATTCATTGAACTTTGCACCAATAAGTTTTGACAGCAAGGCACAATATGCCTTGGCCGGGAATCGCTCATGGACAAATGCTGCAGGATTTAACAACCCCTATTGGTTATTGGATAATGTAGCGATGCCTAGCAAGGTTGATAGGTTTATTGTTTCAAACGAATCAACTTTGCAAATAGTGCCTTGGTTAAAATTAACCAATCGTGTGGGGTTGGATACATATACCGATAACCAAAAAGAACAGGTGAATGTTGGTACCATTAGTGTGCCTAAGGGGAGAATGTACGATGCACTTATTAACTACCGTCAGATTAATAATGACTTGTTGTTAGCGGCTGATAAAGCGCTTAATGACGACTTTAAATTATCGGGTTTCATTGGGTTTAACGTAAACCAAAGAACATATGCAAGAAGAACAGTAAGAGGACTTGATTTGAGTATCCCTGGGTTTTACGACATTACTAGTGCAGAAACTACAGAAGCATTACAAGGTGATGAAAAACGCAGATCATTGGGGCTCTATGCTTCGGCTACTGTTGAATACAAAAATTATCTGTTTTTAACAGCCACAGCAAGAAACGATTGGTCATCCACATTACCAATAGATAACAATTCATATTTCTATCCATCTTTTACAGGAAGCTTTGTGTTTAGTGAGCTGTTAGAGAAAAATGATTATTTCACATTTGGTAAATTAAGACTGGCATATGCCCAAGCAGGAAATGATGCCCCTCCTTATTATACTAATCAAACTTATACTTTAGCTAACCCTAGTGACGGTACAAGAGGAAACATTGCTTTCCCGTATAACGGAACAAACGGGTTTTTAACAAGCAACGTTTTGGCAAGTAACACCATTTCGCCAGAAAAGGTTACCGAGAAAGAAGTTGGTTTGGAATTAAAGTTCTTTAAGGACAGGTTAAGTATTGACGGATCATACTATCATAAAGTAAGTCGCCAACAGATTATACAACAGGAAATCGCGTCTTCATCTGGCTTTGTAAGTCGTGTTGTTAATGCTGGAAAGATTGTGAATAAAGGTTTAGAGCTAATGATAACAGCTACACCGTTAAGAACTGAAGATTTTAGCTGGGATATTGCCGTTAACTTTGCAAAAAACAAATATAAATTAGAGTCGCTTGCTGAAGGAGTTGACAATATCTTCCTTGCTGGTTTTGAAAACCCTCAAATCAGAGCCGACAAAGACTTCGGTTACGGTGTGATCTGGGGAACAAGATTTGCAAGAAATGATGCCGGTAAATTGCTTATAGATGATGACGGTTATCCTACTATAGCTGATGATCTTGGTCCGATTGGGAATGTTACCCCAGACTGGACAGGTGGAATTAGAAGTACTTTCACTTATAAGGGGCTTTCTTTATCTGGATTACTTGACATCAGACACGGAGGTGATATTCTAAATTTTGACTTATACTATACAACATTCTACGGAACGGCTAAAGTAACTGAGCAAAGAAACACCCCTAAGCTATGGGAAGGTGTTAGGGTTTCTGATGGTGCTCCCAATACAACCAAAGTAATGCAGGACCAGTCTTACTTCCAAAACTTCTACACAACATCTTACGAGACCCTTGTAGAAGATGGTGGATTTGCAAAGCTAAGAGAGGTAACCCTAAGCTATGCTTTGCCCCGCAATTTAATTGCTAAAACGCCATTTGAAGCCGTAAGTTTTTCTGTAACTGGACGAAACTTGTGGATCAAATCAGATTTCAGCTTCGGAGATCCTGAAGGAAGCTTATTAGGCAATGGAAATGCCCAGGGATTTTACCACGCCGTAACGCCTGGAACCAAGGGTGTTACTTTTGGTCTGAATGTTAAATTTTAAAGAATCTTGATCATGAAAAAAATATATATAATACTTCCGGTTTTAATCCTGTTTCTTGCAGGTTTAAGCAGTTGCAAGAAGTTTCTGGATGTGAACGTTGACCCGAACACTCCCTCGGAGGTAACGGAGAAGTTAATGGTTCCAGGAATAATAGGCACATTCAGCTTTGAGGTTGCGGGTGGATATCCGGTTCGTTTATCGAGCTTGTGGACAAAATATACTGCATATGCTGCTGTTGGGCCGCATGAAGGAAACTACTATCTTACTGAGAATGATGTAGATAACTTTTGGAGATACTCGTCATATACGGATGTGATGGTTACTTGTAAAGAGTTAATTAAAAAAGCAGAAGCAAACGGGAACTCATCTTATGCAGCCATAGGCAAAATTATGTTGGCATGGAACATGTCATATATTACTGATGCTTTCGGTTCGGCGCCATTTTCTGATGCCTTTAAGGCTTCAGAGGGTATAGTTAAGCCTAAATATGATACGCAGGAAGATATCTATAAAGAAATTCAATCTCTTTTAGACCAAGCGGTTACTGATGGGACTAATGCTACAGGGGTAGCTCCAGGTGCAGAGGATTTCATTTACGGTGGCAAAATGACTAGCTGGGTCCACCTTGCAAGAACATTGAAAGCAAGGTTTTATCTAAGGCTTTCGTCTGCTCCAGGTTACTCAGCTACAACACAAGCTGACCTTGCTTTAGCAGCATTAAATGCTGGTGCAATAACAGCCGAGGAAGCGCCAAAATCTACTTACTATGCAAAAGCAAATGCAGATAATCCTTGGTATCAATATGCAATTGATGGAAAATGGAGTACAAGTACCAAGCCTTCAATTTTTTATATTAATATGCTGCAGACAATGAATGATCCTCGTCTGGATTTTCAGGTTGCTAAAGTTGCTGCCGGAGCGAATGCAGGTAAATATGTTGGTGTAACCAACGACCCAACTCCTACAGCTCTTACAAACTACTCCCCGATTGCGCCATTTTATAGCGCTCAGGATGCTAAATTAAATCTTCTGGTTTATGCTGAGGTTCCTTTTTTAAGAGCGGAAGCAGAATACCTTAAAGCAGGGAAAACGGTTACTCCAGCTGTTTCAACAGCTTACCAAGACGGAATAAAAGCGTCTATGGCTTTATATGGTCTTACCACAAGCGGAGTATATCTTACTGCTAATGCTCTAGTGCCAGCTACGGCTTATAATCAGATTATGACTCAGAAATATATTGCTAATTATTTGCAGTTCGAGGCATATAATGACTATAGAAGGACAGGTTTTCCTGTACTTCCAATAAATGATGAGGAATATCCAGGAGGGACCGCTGATCCTACAGCCCCTTATGTGCAGATTATTCCTTTAAGACTTCCGTATCCTTCTTCCGAAAGATCTTACAATGCGGCAAATATTCCTGCAGACGTGCCAGTAAATGTAGTAAATGCATTTTCTGTACCAGTATGGTGGGATAAATAATATTGGTTGATATTTGATAGAATTAATATAAGGGTATCCAAATTGGATGCCCTTTTTGTTTATACCTGCTCCTTTTACTACTAATGGACAAGCAAACGCAAATGCACAAGGTACCTGTACGGCAACGTGTACAAGTCCTCCTGGCACGATTGCAATTCAAAGTTTTAGGGTGTATCCATATCCAGACGAGCCAAAATCCAAAATTATAGTGACTGCAACCAGTTTATCAGGAGTTATCTATAATTGGTATGTAGATGGGGTATTTTGGACAAGTGGCGAAAATGTTAGACGGGCCTTTGAATTTCCAAATAATGAAGAACATTACATCGAAGTTGAAGCAGTAAATCCTTGTGGCGTATCAAATAAGGTTGGTCGTTGGAAATTGGCAAATTAAACTGATTTAAGCTTTAAAACTTTCTTTCTTTGAACAATCCCTAATTTTAATATAATTAAATCCAAAAAAGAAGTCCTGAAAAATCCGTTTGTCAACATACGTTTCGCAAAGTTGCGCCATCATTCCTTACGCTAAGGATCACGTCTTTCCCCAAAACCATTGCCCTATTATCATCAATATGACCAACCGGAAAACCAAAACAAACCGGGTAATCATACTCTTTCACAATCTCCCAGATCACCTGTTCCGGGCTCGATCCAAAAGGAATATCTTCTACTTCAACTTCATTAAAAGCACCTACAATTAGACCCTTTAACTTTGCCAATTTGCCACTGCGTTTAAGCATACGCATCATTCTATCAATAGAATACTCATGCTCCCCAACATCTTCTATAAATAAAATCTTGTCGGTATAATCCATTTCTGATGCTGAGCCCTCAACCATTACTAAAAGCGTTAAATTACCGCCAATCAATACGCCTTCGGCCACGCCATTTCTATTATTGCCGGATGTACACTCATAACTAATTACTTCACCAAACAAAGCCCTCCGCAACGATTCCAGTGATTCAGGCGTTGCACTATCAAAAGTATAAGGCATTTGAGCATGGATGCTTTGTGTATTTAGCTTAGCAATCAGGTGTGATAGCAAGACAGTGATGTCGCTAAAGCCAACAATCCACTTAGGCTGTGCGTTAAACGCGGTAAAATCAAGATCATCAATAATTCTGATCGTTCCATAACCACCCCGCCCTGCTATAATGGCTTTAATCTCCGGATCATCTAAAAAGGCCTGCAAATCCTGAGCCCTTAAACTATCATCACCAGCAAATTGGTGATGAGCTGCGTGCACCGTTTTGCCAATTACAACTTGTAGTCCCCAGCCCTCCAAAACAGTAATTGCATAGGCAATGCTGCGGGTTAATTTCTTGGCTGGACAAACTATTGCAATTTTGTCGCCTTTTTTTAAATATGCTGGCTGTTTAATCATTAGTAAAACACTTATCTTTGACAAAATAATAAAAATAGTTTTGGATAACAGTAAAATAAAGAGA